>WNFI01276445.1_pt1 | contig 32740 bp, 30 predicted proteins | sample 5400471 | NCBI WGS metagenome assembly WNFI01 (sample SAMN13153348, study PRJNA577476) | soil metagenome | isolation source: 100 cm saprolite on Douglas fir-dominated hillslope | place: USA:California | collected 2013-09-17 | reverse complement strand
GGTCCTGGTCGGTTCCGACCCGCTCGAGACGGCCGGGCACGCCGGGGCACGCGGCCACGCCTGCGACCGCGTCGGCGAGGTCCACCCCGGTCTCGACCAGTGCCACGATCGCGGCCAGCGCGTTGGCCACGTTGAATGGCCCGGGCAGCGTGATCGACGCATCGGCTTCCACCCCGCCGGGCCCCACCACCTGGAAGGCGGAACCGTCCGCGCCGCACCGGACATCAGCGGCGCGCCAGTCGGCGCCTGACCGCCCGGTCGCCGAGTAGGTCGTGACCGGGATGGGCGACCGATTGGCGAGCCGGCGGCCGCGCGGATCGTCGACGTTCACTACGGCCGTCTTGGAATAGCGCGGCGTGAACAGCTCGGCCTTGGCGGCGAAGTAGCTATCCATGTCGTGATGGAAGTCCAGATGATCCTGGGACAGGTTGGTGAAAACGGCTACCTCGAAGGAAGTGCCCGCCACCCGGCCGAGGGCGAGCGCGTGGCTGGACACCTCCATGACTGCCGCCGTTACCTTGTCTTCTGCCATGACCGCGAACAGCGCCTGCAAGTCGGTGGCTTCAGGCGTCGTCAGCCTGCTTGGCCCCACCGCGGCACCGATCCTGGTCTCGACGCCACCGACCAGGCCGGTCAGGTGCCCAGCCAGCCGCAACCCAGACTCGATTAGGTAAGTCGTGGTTGTCTTGCCGCTGGTCCCTGTGACGCCGATCAGCGGCAGCCGGCTCGACGGGTCGCCGTAGATCCAGGACGCAACCTCGCCGAGCCTCGCGCGCGGATCGGCGACCACGAAGACCGGCAGTCCGCTGCGGATCGCCCGGTCCCGGCCGGCCGGGTCGGTGAGCACGGCCACTGCGCCGGCGGTTGCTGCCTGTCCGCTGAACGCCGCCCCGTGGTGCCTGCTGCCCGGCAGGGCGGCGTACAGGTCACCGGGCTGGACGGCGGTGGAATCGTGCGTGACGCCGCTGACCCCGCGCAGTGCGTGATGGATAAAGGACGAGTCGACGTCGGGCTGCCTGAGACCGAGCAGCGCGGCAAGCCCGGTGATCGGGCGCACCGGCACATATCTGGGGCGAAGAGCCGCTGGCACGGGCTGAGGTTACCTCGCTTCACGGCGCGGTGAGCGGGACGGCCGGGACATACCCCCCATCCGGCGGGATCTTCGTGCTCGCCAGGGCGAATTTCATTACCGCGTTGAAGACCGGCCCGGCGACGTCGATGCCAAAGTACGGGCCCTTGCGCGGATCCTGGAGGTTGACGGCGACGACGAGCCCGCTGCTCTCCGCCGGGGCGATGCCGATGAAGCTCGATCCGTAATAGTTGCCCTGCCGGGTCACCTCCTGCGCGGTACCTGTCTTGGCCGCCACCGTGTACCCGGGAATGTGGCCCCATGGCTTGCCTGCCCGGTTGTAGACGACTGGGACTTGCTCGAGTATCCGCATCAGCTGGCTCGCGGTCTGACGTGATATCACCCGCCTGGCAGCTGGGCGCGACGCAGGTACGTAGCGGCCCGAGCTGGTTGTATGGCCGGCCACCACAGAGGGCGCGACCCGGACACCGCCGTTGGCGATCGTGGCGTAGACACTGGCCATCTGCAAGGCGGTCACGTCAACGCTCTGGCCGAACGAGATCTGGTAGCGGGTGTTGCTGGCGCCGCCGGTCCACTGGCTGGGCGGAGCGAGCAGGCCGCTGCTCGCGCCGGGCAGGTTCAGGCCGGCATCCGAGCCGATGCCGAGCGCGCGGAACATGCGGTACTGCTGAGCCGGGGTGACGTGGTCCGCCACCTGGATCATGCCGTCGTTGAGCGAGTGCGCGATGATCCCGGCGATCGTGTAGCGCTGGGTCTTATGCGGCTCGGCGTCGTGATACCAGGCGCCGTGCCACGTCATAGCGTCGGGCACGACGTAGCTTGACGCAGCCGTCAGCCCCGCGTACTGGAAGGCAGCGGCCGCCGTGATCACCTTGGCCGTGCTTCCTGGCGCGAAGACGTTGGCGACCGCGATGTCGCTGGTCGCCGGCAGGCTGGCCGGTGCGACCGGATTAAAGGTCGGATATTGGGCCAGGGCGAGGATCCGGCCGGTGCCCGGCTGCATGACCACGACCGTGCAGTTCTTTGCCCGGGTCCTCGCTACCTGAGCCGCGCATGCCTGCTCAGCCTTCCATTGAATGTCGGACTGGATGGTCAGCCGCAGGTTGCCCGCGGGAACTGCGGTCTTGACCGTGGACTCCGTTCCTGGAATGGGCAGCCCGTTGGTTCCCTTCTCGTACACCACGGTGCCGCCGCGGCCTGCGAGCACGGAGTTATACGCCAGTTCGAGGCCAGCCACGCCCGTCATGACGCCACTGCCCTGGTCGGTGTGGATGAACCCGAGCAAAGGAGCGGCCAGGTCACCGGCGGGATAGGAGCGCTGGTACGTCGGTGTCAGGCCAACGCCCGCCAACGCGAGCTTGCTGATCGCATCGGCGGTCGACGCGACGACCGAGTCTTTGAGCTTCACGTAATCCGGCGAGCTCGGATGCTGCAGCAGCCAGAGAATCCGGCTCTTCGTCATCTGCAGCAGTCCAGCCAGCCTGCCGGCGACGTCGGCGAGGGAAGTGGACTTCTTGATCAGCGGCGGGTCGGCATAGACAGTGTCGGTCCGCACGGTCATGGCCAGGACTGCTCCGTCACTGCTAGCGATCTCGCCGCGGACGGCCTGGGTGGTCTGCGTGCTCACGCGCTCCTTATGGCCCAGGTACCGGTAGCGCGAGGCGTCGACGCCCTGCAGCTGCACCAGCCTGCCGAGCACCAGCGAGATGGCGAACGCGACGGACAGGAGGGTCACGTGCAGCCGGCGGGTCGAGCTTGTGCGGCGCATCGGCTTTCGTGGCCAGCGACGCCGCTCGGGGCGGTGCGGCCGCGCGGGATTCCTCGGCGGGCCGCTCCCTGCTAGCCCGGGGGGACGACCCCCCGGAGCCCCCCGCGGCGCTAGCCCGGGGGGCCGACGCTCAGGAGCCTCCCGCGATGCCAGCCCGGGGGGACGACCCCCCGGAGCCCCCCGCGACGGCTGCTGCCCGGGGGGACGACCCGCCGGAGCCCCCCGCGACGGCTGCTGCCCGGGGGGACGCCCGCCCTGTGCCCGCCGCGGTGAGTGGCCAGGCCTGGCCGGGTACGGCGGCACGCCGGGACGCGGGCCGCCGGGACGCCGCTGGGCTTCCGCCGGCTGCCGGCGGCGGTCACCACCGTTATGCCGCTGCCAGCCCCCCGTGCCGCCGTCCGGATTCACCGCGCCGGCCCGGAGGAGACCGTGCGGGAATGGGTCCGCAGGTCGAGGAAGGCAGGCACTTCTTCGGGCCGCATGCCGAGCTTGCGGGCCTCCTTCGCGATCACTGCCGCCGACTGCTGCGCGGCGACCTCCTGCTGCAGTTGCTGGATCCGCTGCGTACCGGCCGCGTTGGCCTGCTCCAGTCTGTTGATCTGGATCGAGTTGGCGGCCAGCGTCGTGTTCACCACGAGCAGGCAGGTCAGGCCGCCGCCGAGCAAGCCAAGCAGGAGCATGATGAAGGACGTCCGGCCGGCCGGCCTGGCCCGCTCGGGCCAGGTGGCGGAGGCCTGCCCGGCCGGCCGAGCCTGGCTACGGCTGGTCTGGCCTGCCCCGTCGGCGCGCAGCTGCCTGGGCGGGCCTACGGTCCTGACCGTCCTGCCAGGGCGGCCGGGTCCGGCCGGGCGGATCGGGCTGGCGGGCCGGACCGGACTCACCGGGTGCGCCGGGCCGCCCGGCCGGTCCGGGCGCGGACGGCGCCCGGGCCGCGCGGAGCGCCGGGCATCAGGTTCCGGCGTGGCCTGCCTGCCGCCTGCGGCGCCCGGGCCGGTACCGCGGCGGCTGCCTGGCTGGGCTGGCCTGGCTGGTGTCATGACGTCAGTGCGCATCGGTGTTCATCCATCCTGTGAGGTCATGCAGCTTCCAGGACGCGCTGCGCCGCCCGCAGCCTGGCCGAGGCGGCCCGTGGGTTGGCGGCGAGTTCTGAGTCGTCCGGGCGCTCGGTGCCCGAGGTCAGCAGCCGGAACTGCGGGCGGCTGGCTGCCAGCGGTACCGGCAGGCCGGGCGGGGTCGTATCGACTGAGCGTTGGCTAAGCGTTCGCTTGACGATGCGGTCTTCGAGCGAGTGGTAAGAGAGCACTACGACTCGCCCGCCGACGGCGACTGCGTCCAGGGCCGCTGGCACCGCGCGTCTGAGTGCGCCTAGCTCGTCGTTGACCTCGATCCTGAGCGCCTGGAAAGTACGCTTAGCCGGGTTGCCGCCGGTGCGCCGGGCCGGTGCCGGGATGGAATTCCTGATGATCTCGGCCAGCCGGAGCGTCGAGGTGATGGGTTCCCGCGATCGCTCGCGCACGACAGCTTCGGCAATCCGCCGTGCGAATCGTTCCTCCCCGTACTCGCTGAAGACACGCGCCAGCCGGCCTGCGGGATAGGTGTTGATGACCCCGGCCGCGGTCAGCTGCCCGGAGCGGTTCATGCGCATGTCGAGTGGCGCGTCGTGGGCATAGGAAAAGCCGCGGCTTGGGTCGTCAAGCTGCGGCGATGAGACACCGAGGTCGAACAGGACACCCTGCACGCTCGGCTGGCCCAGGTCGGCCAGAATCGCCGGGATCTGGTCGTAGACAGCCTGCACGAGGGTAACCCGGCTCAGGTCAGCGCCGAGCAAGTGCGCGGACTCCTCGAGCGCCGTCTGATCGGCGTCGATGCCGATCACGGTCAGGCCTGGGTGATCGCCAAGCAGAGCGCGGGTATGGCCGGCCCGGCCAAGGGTCGCATCGACAAGCACCGCGCCTGGCCCGCTGAGCGCAGGGGCGAAGAGCGCGCGCACGCGATCAAGCATGACCGGCACGTGCGATGCTGCCCTGTCCATCGCGGGTCCCTCCCCCTCTCCCGGCTACGCCGCTGCCCGTGCCTGATCCCCGTGCCCGGCCAGGTCGCCATCCGCGCGACGGGCCGGTGCCGCCTGACGCCGGGGAAGTGGCGTCAGCCGGGCGGCCACCGTCACGCGCGGGTGGAGACCTCGCCGGGCACTGGGCTCCGCGATGCTGGCCCGGGGATGACCCCGGCCGCGCCGGCGGAGCCCGCTCACAGGACCCCTGGCAGCACCTCCTGCGATGCGTCAGAGAATGCGTCTTCTTGCTGCTCCAGGTAGGTGCCCCAGGCTGTCGAGTCCCAGATCTCCAGCCGGGTGTTCGCACCGATCACGACGCAGTCGCGCTGCAGCGCCGCGTATTCGCGCAGCGCCGGCGGGATGGTGACCCTGCCCTGCTTGTCGGGAACCTCGTCCGATGCGCTCGCGAAGAACACGCGGCTGTAATCGCGTACTGCCTTCGCCGTCACCGGCGCGGTGCGCAGCGCCTCGGTGATCCGGCCGAACTCCGCCTGCGGGAACACGTACAGGCAGCGTTCCTGGCCCTTCGTCAGCACGAGCCCCTCCGCCAGCTCATCGCGGTACTTCGCCGGGAGGAACAGCCGGCCCTTGTCGTCCAGCCTGGGCGTATGAGTGCCGAGAAACACCGGCGCTCACCTCCACTGCCCCCCACAACGGTTACTCAGCGGGACCCTCGTCGCCCCACCGCGCACCACTGTACTCCACATTCCTCCACCGTCAATGACGGGAGCCGGTAAATCGGCCATTAACCCGGCGAAGCCCAAGGTCACAGAGGTGGAGCCAGGCGTGCAGAATGGACGTGCAGTTGAAGCGGAAGCGATCCGCAAACGCCTGGCGTTGGCTAGACGTCAACAGTGGGAAGGCTCGTTATGCAGTGATGCCCGATCCGTTGTTTCATCGAGTCATGCCTGCACATACTGTCTAGGCGCAACGCTATGGACGCCAGTCGCGGGCAGCACTCCCGCCATGGACATCGCCCGGCAGCGCGGCCGGGACAAGGAGGATGAGTGTCTGCTGAGATCGAGCAGGCGGAGCATACGCTTGACCAGCTAATTCCTCTTGCCCACAAGATCAGCGATGCGATCAATACGGTTGTCGTGGGCAAGCCGGATGCGGTCACGCTCGCTCTGACCGTCCTGCTCGCCGAGGGACATGCGCTGATCGAGGACGTTCCGGGAGTGGGCAAGACGCTGCTGGCGAAGGCGCTGGCCCGGTCGATCGACTGCTCGGTCAGGCGGGTTCAGTTCACTCCTGACCTGCTGCCGAGCGACATCACCGGGGTCAGCGCGTTCAATCAGGAACTACGCGAGTTCGAGTTCAAGCCAGGGCCGATCTTTGCCAATCTTGTACTCGGCGATGAGATTAACAGGGCCTCTCCGAAGACGCAGTCCGCGTTGCTCGAGAGCATGGAAGAGCGCCAGGTCACGGTCGACGGCGTCACCTATCCGCTTGAGTCGCCCTTCATGGTGATCGCGACGCAGAACCCGGTCGAGATGGAAGGCACCTATCCGCTCCCTGAGGCCCAGCGTGACCGGTTCACAGCCAGGATCTCGATCGGCTATCCCGATATGGCCGCCGAGGCCGCGATGCTCACCACGCATGGCTCGGGCTCGCCGCTTGACGATCTCCAGCCCGCCGCCCACGCCGCCGATGTGCGGGCGCTGATCGCCGCGGTGCGCCAGGTTCACGTCGCCCAGCAGGTTCGCCAGTACATCATCGAGATCGTCGCCGCCACCAGAACCGCGCCGGCCCTGCGGCTCGGAGCTTCGCCGCGAGCTGCGCTGCATCTGCTGCGCGCAAGCCGTGCCTATGCCGCGCTTGAGGACCGGAGTTTCGTGATCCCGGATGACGTGCAGGATCTCGCCGGGCCCGTGCTCGCACACCGGCTGCTGCCCACCGCCGAGGCGGTCGTCGGCCGCGAGCAGCCCGAGCAGGTGCTCGCGAAGATCATTGAGCGGATGCCGCTCCCGGGTAGATAGCGGGCCAGACGGGCGCTCGCTGCCCTGGCAGCGGTTCTCCACACGGCATAGATTGACTGGGCAGCGAGAAGGAGGCGGCGATGCGGTCGGTTCTCGCCTGGTTTACGGTCCGCGGGGCATCGTTCCTCGCCGCCGGAATCGTCGGAATCCTGGCCGGGCTGATCCTGGGCAGTCATCCGATGATCAGCGTCGGTGTCCTGCTGATCTGCCTGCCCGTGCTTTCTGCCTTCGCCGCTCGCCGGGCCCGCTACCAGCTCCGCTGTGAGCGCCAGATCATCCCGGTGCGGGTCGCGCCTGGCCAGTCGGCCACGGTGCTGGTCAGGCTGGATAACGTCAGCCGGATATCTACGGGCCTGCTGCTAGCCGAGGAGACCATCCCCTATTCGCTCGGCTCCAGGCCGCGGTACGTGCTGAACGGCATCGAGCGAAGCGGCTCCCGTGAGGTCAGCTACCAGCTTCGCTCGGACCTGCGCGGCAAGTTCGTGATCGGGCCGATGCGGGTCAGGATCGCTGACGTCTTCGGCCTGGTCGAACTGACGGCCAACTTCGCCAGCAAGAACACGCTGACGGTCACGCCGAAGATCGTGCCGCTGACCGCTGCCTCGACCACGGGAAGCTGGTCGAGCGACGGCGACGGCAGGACCCGGATGACGGCCGCGGCCGGAGATGACGACGTGATCCCGCGCGCTTACCGGGACGGAGACGAGTTGCGCCGGGTGCACTGGCGGTCCACGGCTAGGTACGGCGAGCTTATGGTTCGGCGCGAGGAACAGCGGTGGCAGGACCGGGCGGTCGTGATCCTGGACTCCAGGCGGAGCGCCCACGCCGGGACCGGCCCGAGCTCATCGTTCGAGTTCGCGGTGAGCGCTGCCGCATCGATCGGCGTGCACCTGGCCCGCTCCGGCCTTGACGGGCACCTGCTGACCGATGCCGGCCCGCTGGCCGGGCCGGCGATGTTCGAGGACGTACTCCTGGACGCGCTGTCGGTTGTGTCGACCTCGCGCAATCACGACTTCGCCAGAGCGACTGCCGCGCTTGGCACCATCGAGGGCGGGCTGCTTGTCGTGATCGCCGGCCGGCTCTCCGCCGAGGCGGCCACTGAGATAGCTACCGCCCGGCGGCACGGCGCGCAGGGAATCGCTCTGCTGCTCGCCGTGTCGACCTGGGCCGCGACGTCGACCCAGCCGGCCAGGAATGGTCAAGCCGACGAGCCTGGCCAGGAGAACCAGGCCAGCCACAACGGCGACCGCGATAAGAACAGGCACGAATCCGCAGCAGGCGGCGGCCCCGCGCTCGTCACCGCAGCGAGCGGGCAGCACGCATGGGTGGTGCGGCGCACCGAAACGCGGCCGGACGAGACCCAATCGGGCGAGAGGCGATCGACCGAGACGGCGGCCGCAGCGGCTATCCTCCGCGCCGCCGGCTGGCGAGTGATCAGCGTCGACGCGGCGACGCCGCTGGCGCTCGCTTGGCAGCAGCTACCTAGGGTCGGCAGCAACCTGCAGCCAGCGGGCCAGTCACGACTCGGGACGGCAGCGCGATGAATCACCGGCTGACCATCGCCGCCGCGCTCGCGGTGATACTTGCCTCGGTCTCCGAATTCAGCCTGATAAACGGAGCGGCCTGGTTCGTCCAGGCCAGCGGCGCGGTGCTGGTCGTGGCACTCGCCGGCACCCTCACGAGGATCAGCCCCGGGCCGGCCGCGATCGGCGCGACGGTTCTCACCGCGATTGCCGCCGTGCCCATGCTCGCCGCCCAGTCCCCGTTCCTCAAGGCGACCGGGGGCGCCGTCATCCTGCTCTGTGCAACCAGCGCGTCTGGACTTCGCCTGCTCCGAGCGGCGGCTGGCCTTGCGACGTACCTGGCCGCCCTGTTGCTCTACGTGAACCTGCTGCACGCGGCCAGGCAGTCTTTCCTCGCCGTCATACCGACTCCCGGCTCGGTGCACCACCTGGCGAAGCTGGTCAGCGATGGCGCTTCCGCCAGCAAGTTCGCGCCGCCGGTCCCCGCCCAGAGCGGCGTCATCGTGCTCGCGGCGGCCAGCATCGGCCTGGCCGCCATCGCCGTTGACTTCCTCGCTGTCCGGCTGCACCGGCCGGCCATCGCTGGCCTGCCGCTCCTGGTGGTCTTCATGGCCCCGATCGCCACGACAGCGGACATGCGAGGACTGGCCGCCGGAATCGCGTTCCTCCTGGCTGCCATCGGGTACCTGGCCCTGCTCGCGGCTGACGGCCGCACCCGCCTGCGCGGCTGGGGCCGGGTCGTCACGGTCTGGCACTACGCCGGCGAGGACGAACGGCTCGCCGGGGCAGACATGGGAGCCCTGGCCGCCACCGGCCGGCGGATCGGCCTGGCGGCTGTCTGCGCCGCCCTGGTAGCGCCGCTGCTGCTGCCCGCGCTGACCTTGCACCAGCTCTTCGGCGGCCACGGCGGTGGCAGCGGCAACGGCAACGGCACACAGTCCGTGGGCTTGCCAGACCCGGTAGCGCAGCTGCACGGCCTCCTGACCAAATCAAGGCCGCAGCGGGTGCTGACCTACCGGACGAGCATCAACGACCCGGCGGACTACCTGCAGGTTTATGTGCTGAATTATGACAGCCTGACCAGTAAGTGGGATCTCGTCCAGCCAACCGGGGGCACCCGGGTAGGCCCGGGGGCGTTGATCCCGGCGCCAGGGCTGGCGGGCGGCACGCCGCAGAACATCGTCACTACCACGATCACCATCCCGCAGGGAGGCGGCTTCGCCGGCCAGATCGACTTCCTTCCCGCGCCCTATTGGCCGATCCGCATACACGTTCCCGGCTCCTGGCGCGAGTCGCGAGAAACGCTGATGATCTACTCGGACAATGCCACCACCGAGGGCCTGCACTACACCGTGACGAGCGGGCAGGTAGCGCCGACCGCATCGACGCTGGCGGCCGCCGAGCGGATACCGACCTCGATCAGGCGCTCCTACCTGGGCTTCGAGTCCAGTGTGACCCCGCAGCTGAGGGAGATCGCCATGCGGGTCACTAAGGGCAAGACCACCGCCTTCGCGAAGGCCGTGGCGCTCGAGCAGTGGTTCTTGTCGAACCGGTTCACCTACTCGCTGCAGTCCAGCGTCCCTAACAGCCCGGCGGGCCTGCTGGCGTTCCTGAACACAACCCGGCAGGGTTTCTGCCAGCAGTTCGCGTTCGCCATGGCCGTGCTGGCCAGGCTCATCGGCATCCCGTCCAGGATCGCGATCGGCTATACGGCCGGCCAGCAACACGCGAACGGAACCTGGGTGGTCACCACGGCCGACGCCCACGCCTGGCCCGAGCTGTACTTCAGCGGCGCCGGCTGGCTGCGGTTCGAGCCGACACCGGGCGGGCTAGGCGGCCAGCAGACCGCGGTGGAACCGTCGTATGTTTTCAGCGCCGCTGGCAAGGGCGGCTCGAGCGGCCGTCCGGGCGGTCCCGGCAGCTCATCCGCCGGTGCGCAATCGCCCGGCACCCCAAATCTCCTGGGGCATGTGCGCGCGCCGGGCACATCAGGCAGTGCGCCCAAAGCGATCGTGCCGAAAGGCGGCACGCCAGTCGGGTGGATCATCCTGGCCGTGGTCGTGCTGGCCGTCGCGTTGCCAGGCGGGACCCGGGCGGTCAGCCGCCGCCGACGCTGGCGCTTGGCGGCCGGCGACGCCGCGCTCGCCGCCGCAGCCTGGCAGGAACTCTGCGCTGATCTCGATGACTATGGCCTGCCGTGCCGGGTCAGCGAGTCGCCGCGGGCAGTGGCCAGGCGGGTATGTTCGGTTTCGGACCTCGATGAGCAGGCCAGGCAGGCACTCAGCCGGATTGCCACAGTCGTCGAACGGGCCCGTTATGCTCCCGCGCCCGGCGCCGCCGGTGCCATCCGCGCCGATGTCACCGTCATCCGCCGCGCCCTTGCCCGCGGAGCGAGCCACGGCACCCGGTGGCGTGCCAGACTACTCCCGGCCTCTACGCTCCGGCCGCTGCGAGCCGGGATCCGGCAGGCTGCCGGATTGCTGACGGGCTGGATGCCAGCGACGGGGGAGGGCTAGCCGCTAGCCGTCCCTGCCCTGCTGCCGTCTGCGCCAGCGCTCGTCGAGCCGCCCGCCGAGGCCGCCAGCTGACCGTCTGCCGCGCAGCTTGGCCTTGCGGCCTGCCCCGCGCTCCTTGAGCTGGACCTTTCCTGTCGCCAACCCGTTCATCCGCCGGTAGCTCATCGCCGCCCAGTAGCACGATGCCAGCATGACGTGGATGCTCGGCATAGAGCGCCTGCTCGATCTGCTCGAGCTGGCGCTGCTCGTGCTCAGAAAGCGGCACGGTGCCTCCCAGTTGCTCGCGCCTGCCTGTCCTGTCGGCTGCTGGCTACCCCCAGAATACGAGTGCCAGCGCGTTCTGTGGAAGGGGACCGCAGACCAGGTACCAGACATCGGCGAGCGCGCGGCCAGTAACGCCACAGTAGTAACTCCGCCTCACTCCCGCCACTGCTGATCCGGGTCGTCCCCGCCGGCAACCAGCGACCCGGGCCGCAGCGCGCCAGACCCGAACCTCCGCGTGATCCTGTCCATCGCAGTCTCGGCCTGACGCCACGCGTCGGCCCGCTCGCCGAGGGCGAGCTGAATCCCGGCCAGGCTGGCTTGCGACAGGCCGCTGGCCCGCACGCCGACGAGCCTGAGCAGCACGCCGCCGGTGAGGCCCGAGGCCGCATACAGCTCGCAGGCGGTCGCGTAGATCTTCTGCGCTACGTCGGTCGGCTCAGAGAGCGTGCGGGATCGGGTGATGGTGCTGAAATCGGCACGGCGCAGCTTGACCGAGATGGTCCTCGCCACGTAGCCGGACGAGCGAAGCCCGCGGGCTGTCCGCCCGGCCAGCCGCAGCAACTCCCGGCGGATCACCTCGGGATCGCCGATGTCGGTGCCGAAGGTCTCTTCCGCGCCGATGCTCTTGTCGTGGGCGCCGGTCACGACCCCGCGCTCATCTCGCCCCCAGGCCAGAGCGGACAGGTGCGCGGCCATCGCGGGGCCAAGCTCGCGCTCGAGCGTCGAGACCGGCGCGTTGGCCAGGTCAGCGACTGTACGCAGGCCCAGCCTGGCGAGCACCTTGCCGGTGCGGGCGCCTACTCCCCACAGGGCCGACACCGGCAGCGGATGCAGAAACTCGAGCACGCGGTCGGCCGGGATGACGAGCAGGCCATCAGGCTTGCAGTGGACACAGGCAAGTTTCGCCACGAACTTGGTCGACGCGACGCCGACCGAGCAGGTGATCCCGAGTTCGTCGTGCACCTGACGCCGGATCAGCCCGCCGATCGCTGCGGGCATGCCCAGTCGGCGGACAGCGCCGGATATGTCCAGGAACGCCTCGTCGAGCGAGAGCGGCTCGACCTCAGGAGTGACCGCCCGGAAGATCGCCATGACCTCGCGCGAGACCGCGCCGTAGAGCGCGTGCCGCGGTGCCACGAACGCGGCGTGCGGGCAGAGCCGCTGCGCCCTGCCGATCGGCATGGCAGACCGGACGCCGAAACCGCGCGCGACATAGTTCGCCGACAGGACCACGCCCCGGCCGCCCGTATGCCCCACGATGACCGGCTGGCGAGCGATCTCCGGGCGGTCCCTGATCTCGACGCTGGCGTAGAACGCGTCCATATCGATGTGCAGGATGTGACAGCCCGTATCGTCCGGCGCGCCTGCCTGGTCCACTGTCTCCCGCGGCTGCTACTCGGCCTTCCAGCCGCAGCTGGCCTCCCTGCTAGCTGACTGTAGCGCCGGCTACTGACATCAGGAATCCTCGGCTGTTCCGGACGCTTCAGAGAGCTTCGGCTTGAGCTCCAGCAGGCGAGCGAGCAGCCCATTGACGAACGCGGACGACGCTTCGGTCGACAGATCCCCGGCCAGGAGGACCGCCTCGCTGATCGCCACCGCCGGAGGCACCCCGGTGCCCCACAGCAGCTCGTACCCGCCGATCCGCAGGATGTTCCGGTCCACGGCAGGCATCCGGTCCAGGGTCCAGCCACGCGAGTTCTCGGCCAGCAACCTGTCGATCTCGTCCCGGTGCGCCTGCACGCCCCGGACAAGCTCTGCCGCGTACCCGCTCACCGGCGGCTCTGCCCGGATTGTCCTGGCCTCGAGGACGGTCAGCGGCGACTCACCTCTCATCTCAGCCTCGAACAGGATGTCAAGCGCACGCTTGCGTGCCTTACTGCGCGCTGCCACCCACGCTCCCAGCTGCCGCTGCCCGACCTGTGCCCGCTGCCCTGGCGGCTGGCCGCGCCCCGTCCGGCATCCTCACGCCCGGCCGAGATAGTCGCCGGTGCGGGTGTCGACCCTGATCTTCTCGCCCGTGGTGATGAACAACGGCACCTGGATCTGAGCGCCGGTCTCCAGCGTCGCGGGCTTGGTTCCGCCGGTCGACCTGTCTCCCTGCAGGCCAGGATCGGTCTGGCTGACGGTCAGTTCCACCGCCGCGGGCAGCTCCAGGTACAGCGCCGAGCCCTCGTTAAACGCCACGGTGACTGCCTGCCCCTCGAGCAGGTAGTCGGCCGCGCCGCCGACGGTCTCCGCGGGGATGCGCGGCTGGTCGTAGTCCTGCGTGTCCATGAAGACGAAGTCGTCACCTTCGCGGTACAGGTACTGCATCTCCCGTTTGTCCACGTTCGCGACGTCGACCTTGACGCCGGCGTTGAACGTCCGGTCGACGACCTTGCCGCTCAGGACGTTCTTCAGCTTGGTGCGGACGAACGCGCCGCCTTTGCCCGGCTTGACGTGCTGAAACTCAACGACATTCCAGAGCTGGCCGTCGATGCTGAGGGTCATGCCGTTCTTGAGATCGTTCGTGGTGGCCACGTGTGTTGCTTCTCCTGCATGCGGGCGGGACCGCCGCTCTGGGCATCCGGCCGATGGGGGGCGCGTGCCTAGAGGACGAGCAGTTCCCTGGTGATCGTGGTAAGCGGCTGAGCCGATCCCGCCGCCCCGGCTCCTGCGCGGACCACGAGCGTGTCCTCAATGCGGACGCCGCCCGCGCCAGGCAGGTAAATGCCGGGCTCGATGGTGATTGGAACCCGATCCTGTAGTCTACCGGCCCGCCCGGAGGAGATGATCGGTGCCTCGTGGATCTCCAGGCCGACCCCGTGACCGAGCCCGTGCACGAAATGCTCGCCATGTCCGGCCGCCGAGATCAGGGTGCGCGCTGCGGCGTCGACGTCCTGCACATTGGCGCCCGGGCGGGCGGCCGCGATCCCGGCGGCCTGCCCATCAGCGACAATCTGGTAGATCTCCCGCTGCCACGCCGCTGGCTTGCCGAGCGCGACGGTCCTGGTCATGTCGGCGTGGTAGCCGCCGAACCTAGCCCCGCAGTCAACCGTCACCAGGTCCCCGACCGCGAATTCCCGGTTGCCAGGGAAATGATGCGGGATCGCCCCATGCGGGCCCGATGCCACGATGCTGTCGAATGCGGGCGCCTCCGCACCGAGGTCCACCATTGTCCGTTCCAGCGCCAGCGCGTACACCCGCTCGGTCATGCCGGGACATAGCCGGTCAAGCATCGCGGAGAACGCCTCGGCGGTAATCGCGCACGCCCGCGCGATCAGGCCGATCTCGGCCTCGTCCTTGATCATCCGCAGCTCGTCTATTGCGCTGCCCAGCGGGACAAGCTCGGGCCGGCGCCCGGCGCCGTCGCCCGCCGGCCCGCCCTCGGCAATCTCGCGGTAGCGGCGCACGGTCATCGCCCGGTCTTCGAACGCGATGGTGTGCAGCCCGCCGGCAAGCGCCCGCCCGATGAGGGCGGGTTCGACGTCCCGCTCGATCACGAGGTCGAGGTCCTGGCAATCCCGCTCGGCGGTACCGGCGTACCTGGAGTCGGTGCCGAGCACCGCCGCCCCCTGGACCGGGAGAAGCAGGGCGGCATTGGAACTAACCAGGCCGGTCAGGTAGCGGACGCTGACGCCGCTGGTGATCAGGGCCGCGTCGGCCCCGAGGCTCGCGACGGCGGCGGCGGCTCGGTCCCGCCGGGCGGCATGCATCTGCGGCATATCCGAACCTTCCGGATCGTCGCCGATGATCACGCCGCCGCCGCGGCTCCAGGTCAGGTACCGCCAGGACAAGTTGACCAGGGCCGAGATCCTGTTCCTGCCGCCGAGCAGCTCTATCAGGTGCAGCCCTAGCCAGGCCAGCCAGGCGAGCGTGCCCCTCGCGCGGATCCGCCTCGGCAGCTCGACCACCGCCGAGCGGTGCCCGATCGTGGCCATGATGCCCTTGTCCTTGTAGCGGAATGGCTGGGTGGGCTCCCCGGCCAGCAGGCGCCTGATCTGGATCGCCGCATGCCGTCCGTGCTGGATGGCTGGCTGAGCGAGCATCGGCTGCGGGTTCCCGTCGACGATCGCGATGTCGCCAGCGGCGAAAATCCGGTCCTCGCCGACGACCCGCAGGTCGGGACCGGTGCGGATCCGGCCGCCGCGGCCCGTCGGCAGGCCGAGCTTGCCGACCCACTCGGGCGCCGCTACCCCGGCGGCCCAGACAGTCATGTCGCTCGCCAGCGCGTCACCCCCCGCATGATTCTCGCCTCGGCCGACCACCACCTCGCGCGCTGCCACCTGAGTGATCTGGGTGCCGAGCATGACCTCCACGCCCCGGCGGAGCAGCTCGGCCCGCGCGTACTCGCGCAGCGGCTCGGCGAACGGCGCGAGCAGCGCCGGACCCATCTCAATCAGCCTGATCTGGATCCGGCCGGGGTGGATCATGGGGAACGACGCGGGCAAGGCGATGTTCCGGAGTTCAGCTAGGGTTCCGGCCAGCTCGACCCCGGTGGCGCCGCCGCCGACCACGGTGATCGCGAGGTCCCCTCCATCGCCGATCAGGCTCCGCCGCTCGAGCTCGGCTATCAGGTGATCGCGCAGGACGATGGCGTCGCGCCTGGTGTACAGGCTGAAGGCATGCTCGGCCGCCCCCGGCACGCCGAAGAACGCCGCGCTGACGCCCGTCGCCAGGATCAGGTAGTCGTAGCCGAGCACCGATCCGTCGGCGAGCAGCACCTGCCGGGCGTCCGTGTCGAGACCGCTGACCTCGCCCTTGCGGAATCCTGATCCCGCCTTACGGACCGCGGTCCAGGCCGGGTAGGCGACGTCGGCAGAGGTAAGCCCCGCCGTGGCCACCTGGTAGAGCAGCGGCTGGAACGTGCTGTAGGAGTTGCGGTCGACCAGAGTGACCTGAACCCGCGGTGCGGCCGGCTCGCCCCGCCTGCTCCTGCCGATCTTGCCGAGCTCGTCGAGCGCGTTCAGGCCGGCGAACCCGGCGCCGACCACCACGATCCGCACATCGTCTGTGCTGTCGGCGCGCCCCGCGCGTTCGGGAGGCATGGTTCGACTGTACCCACGGCTCAGCCAGGAGCGAGATCCGCCATCCGGCGCGCGATGAAATCACGCTCGGCAACCGGCAGGGCCGCTGCGAGCGCCAGCTCGTACGCGGCGGCGGCATCGCCGGTGCGGCCTAGCCCGCGCAGCAGCTCGGCCCTGGCGATATGCAGCTGCGGCCACCGGTCAAGGCGCCCTTGGCCGGCCAGCCGGTCCAGGATTGCGAGCCCGGCTTCCGCGCTGTCGGCCATGGCCACGGCAACCGCCTGGTTGGCCAGCACGACCGGTGTCGGCTCGTACCGGGCCAGCTCGCGGTAGAGCGCCGCGATCTGGCGCCAGTCGGTCAGCTCGGCCGACCCGGCGGTGGAGTGGCAGGCCGCGATCGCGGCCTGCAGCTGGTACGGCCCCGGCCGTCCCATCCGCAGCGCCGCCTCGACGAGGCGCTCCCCCTCCGCGATCTGCTCAGCATTCCAGAGCGCGCGGTCCTGGTCAGCAAGCAGCACGAGCGAGCCGTCAGAGGCTGTCCTGGCAGCCCGGCGAGCGTCAGTCAGCAGCAGCAGCGCAAGCAAGCCGGTGACCTCGGGCTCGCCGGAGAGCACCAGGCGCAGCTGGCGGGCGAGGCGGATCGCCTGGTCACACAGGTCAGCCCGGATAAGCCGGGCATCCGCGGCGGCGTGATGGCCTTGGGTGAACACCAGGTAGACAACGCGGAGGACAGCATTCAGGCGGTCGGCCAGCGCGTCGCGCCCCGGCACGGTCAGCGGAATCCCGGCCTGCCGGATCTTGCGCTTAGCCCGGACCAGCCGCTGGGCCATCGTCGGCTCGGGGACCACGAAGGCGGCGGCGATCTCAGCGGTGGCGAGCCCGCACACCGACCGGAGCGTCAGCGCGACCCGGACGGCCGGGTCAAGCGCCGGGTGACAGCAGGCGAAGATCAGCGCGAGCTCGTCATCGCTGACCGGACTGCTCGCCGGCTCGCGTTCCAGCAGCTGCCCGGCCAGCCCGGCCGGTTCCGCCAGCCCCCTGGCTAGTTCCCGCGCCGCCTGGGCCTCACGGGTCGCGCGGAGCGCGTCATGGCGCATCAGGTCGACCGCCTTGTGCCAGGCCGTCGTGATCAGCCAGGCCTGGGCGCTGGGCGGGATGCCGTCCCGCGGCCACTGCGTGACGGCCGCCGCGCAGGCCTCCTGGACCGCGTCCTCAGCTACCTCGAGGTCGCCCGTCCGGCGGGTGATGCTCGCGACGGCCGCCCACCAGTGATCACGCAGGATGGCGGCCAGCTGATCGGCACTCACCGCGGTTCCCGCCCGGGCCGGCGACCCTCCGCAACCGCCCGCCTGCGCCGCCGGGTCAGCGTCCATCCGGCCGGTCAGCCCGGCGGGCTCACGCTGATGACCGGGCGGATCTCGATCGATCCGTCAGCCGCCGTCGGCAGCGTCGCCGCCCACTTCAGCGCTTCATCCAGGTCTGCGCATTGCACGAGCGTGAATCCGCCGAAGTGCTCCTTGATCTCGGCCGCCGGGCCGTCGGTCAGCAGCACCTCGCCATCCCTGAGCTGCAGGGTCGTGGACGCCGACGCGGGCTGCACCGGCGCGCAGTCGATCAGGACGCCTGCCTGGGCCATCGCCCCGGTCGCTGCGCTCCAGCGCTCGTACATCGCGGCGGCCTCCGCGGTGCCAGGCTCGGGCAACGGCCCATCGGGGCCGTACAGCAGGAACAAGTACTTCATCGCTCGGCTACCTCTCCGCTCCGGCCGGACTCTAACGTCCGGCCTCGCCGGGTAATCGAACGGCACCGCCGCGAATCGACACCAGTCAGGCGGCCATCTCCTTAATCTGCTCGACCAGCCGGACGCGCTCCCCGTGCGTGGCCGCCATCGGCTGGACGTTCAAGGTGGTGACGCCGGCTTCCCTGTAGGCAGCGACGCGGTGAGCGACCTGCGATTTCGTGCCAATGATCGAGATTCCCTCGAGCAGCGATCGCGGCACGATCGCGGCCGCCTCGTCTTTGCGGCCAGCCAGGTACGCGTCCTGGATCGCGATCGCCTCGTCCGGGTACCCGTAGTCCGAGGCCAGCTTGGTGTAGAAGTTCTGCCCGCGTGCACCCATCCCGCCGACATACAAGGCGAGCACGGGGCGGCTCAAGTCGACCAGGTCACCCACGTCTTCGCCGATCGCCAGGCTGGCCTGAGCGATGACGTCGAGCGCCGGCAGCGACGGATCGCGCTTGGCCTGACCGGCCGCAAGCGCCGCTCCCCAGATGCTGGCCGCCTTCTCAGGGAAGTAGAAGATCGGCTGCCAGCCCTCAGCCAGCTCGGCAGCCGTCGCCGTGTTCTTCGGCCCGACCGCGGCGAGGATGATCGGGATCCGGTCCCGCAGCGGGTGGTTGATCAGCTTGAGCGCCTTCCCGAGGCCGGTGCCCTGGCCGGGGGGCAGCGGGATCTGGTAATACTTGCCGTCGTGCACCAGGCGCTCCCTGCGCCATACGGCCCGGCAAATCTCGATGGTCTCGCGGGTCCGGCCGATCGGCGCGTCATACGGCACGCCGTGCCAGCCTTCGATCACCTGAGGTCCCGAGACGCCGATGCCCAGGTTGAACCGGCCGCCCGACACGTAATCAAGGCCGGCGGCCGTCATCGCGGTGAGGGTCGGGGTCCTCGTGTACAGCTGCATAATCCCTGAGGCGAGCTGAAGCCGCTCGGTCTTGGCCGCGACGTACCCGAGTTGGCTGACGGCGTCGTAGCTATACGCCTCGGGCACGAAGACTATGTCAAGGCCGGCCTTCTCGTAGTCGGCGAGCTCGGCGACCGTCTCGGCGAACCCGCCCGCGTAGTTGAGTGACATTCCGATGCGCAACAGGAGCTCCCGAGGACGGCGCAGCACTTACCGGACGAGGGCATCGTAGCTGGCGGGTTTGTCAGCCGTCACTGGGCAGCAGGCCGGCGATCGCGCGCAGGGCCAGCTGGTAGGACGCGAACCCGAATCCGGCGATCGTCCCGTCGGCGACTGCGGCCACGACCGACACATGGCGGAACTCCTCGCGCGCTGCCGGGTTGGAGATGTGCACCTCGACCAGCGGCGCCGTTCGCATCGCGAGGGCATCGCGCAGCGCGTAGGAGTAGTGGGTGAATGCGGCCGGGTTCAGCACGATCGGCAGCTGCCCGTCCGCCGCCTCATGCACCCATGCGATTAGTTGCGACTCATCGTCGGTCTGCCGGAAGTCGACGTTCAGCCCGAGCTCGGCGGCCGTCGCATCGCACGCCGCCCGCAGGTCTTCCAACGTGGCGGTGCCGTAGACCTCTGGCTCGCGGGACCCGAGCCTGCCCAGGTTCGGCCCGTTGATAACGAGCACCGTCGGCATGTCAGACCTCCAGGTACGCGCGGGCGAGCAGGTCCTCAGCCGGGTCGGTCACGATGCCCGGCCTGGCCAGCCCGTCCAGTACCACGAGCCGGAGGTGCTGGCCGCGCGTTTTCTTGTCGACGGCCATCGCTTCCCGCAGCAGCGGCCAGGAGCCGCCGTCGTACCTCGTCGGCAGGCCCACGGCGGCCAGGATCTCGCCGTGCCGCGCCGCTGTCGGCTCATCCAGCCGGCCAGCCAGCCTGCCGACGGCGGCGGCGAACATCATGCCGACCGCGACCGCTTCGCCATGCGGGATCGAATAATGCTCGGCTCGCTCGATCGCGTGGCCCAGCGTATGGCCGTAGTTCAGCATCTCCCGCTGCCCGGCTTCCCGCAGGTCGGCAGCGACCACGGCGGCCTTCATCGCGATGGCGCGCTCAACGACCTCGCGCTCGTGCGGCCCGCCTGGCGCGGCCGCCGCGGCGGGATCCTGCTCGATCAGGTCGAGTATCGCCGGATCGGCGATGAACCCGGCCTTGATCACCTCTGCCATCCCGCTGACGTACTCCCGGCCCGGCAAGCTCGCGAGCGTGTCCAGGTCGGCCAGCACTCCGGCCGGCGGGTGAAACGCCCCGACCAGGTTCTTGCCGGCCGCGATGTTGATCGCTGTCTTGCCGCCGATCGCCGCGTCCACGATCGCGAGCAGCGTCGTCGGAACGAGCACGACGCGCACGCCGCGCAGCCATGTCGCTGCGACGAAGCCCGCCAGGTCGGTCACAGCCCCGCCGCCAAGCCCGATGATCGCGTCGGAACGGGACACCCGGTGTGCTGCCAGCCGCGACCATAGTGCGGTTGCCACGCCGATGTCCTTGGCCTGCTCGCCGGCCGGAACCGGCTCGGCGCGGACGCTGTATCCGGCGTCGGCCAGTGCCTCGAGGGCCCGGCCGGCCAGTGCTTCCAGACCGTCCGCGTGGATCAGGACGACCGCCGCGGCCTGGTCGCCGACCAGCGCGGGCAGCTCGGCCCCGATGATGCCGCGGCCCACCAGGACGTCGTACGGCTGCTCGCCACCGACCCGGATCCTTGTCGCGGTCATGCGGCGGCCAGCCGGGCCGCGATGTCGGCGGCGATGTCCGCTGGCTCGCGGTCGTCGGTGCCGACGATGATCGTGGCGAGCCGCTGGTACACCGGGAGCCGCTGGTCGAGCAGGATCTTCAGGGTCGCGCGCGGGTTGCCGATCAGCAGCGGCCTAGCCTGGCTGAGCCCGACCCGCTTGGCCGCAGCGGCGAAGCCGGTCTCCAGGTAGACGACCGTATGCCCCGCGAGCCCGGCCTGGGTTCGCGGGTCCAGCACGGCGCCGCCGCCTACCGCCACCACCCCGGTACCGCAGTCGAGGGCTTGCGCGACCGCGGCCCGCTCCAGTTCCCTGAACGCGGGCTCGCCGTCCTCCACGAAGATGTCGCTGACCGGCTTGCCCGCGGCCGCAGCCACGTCCGCGTCCGTGTCGGTGAAGGCGACGCCGAGCCGGGCGGCGAGCAGGGCGCCCACGGTGGTCTTGCCTGACCCTGGCGGGCCGATCAGGATCGCCACCGGTGCGGCTGCGGGTCTCCGCGACGCTGTCGCCGCCGAACTTCTCCAGCACGGCGTCCGCGACCACCAGCGCGGCCATCGCCTCGGCGACGACGCCGGCGGCGGGAACCGCGGTCACGTCGCTGCGCTGGTTAATGGCTCTGGCCGGCTCGCCGGTCCTGATGTCCACCGTCGCCAGCGCACGCGGCACGGTCGAGATCGGCTTCATCGCGGCCCGCACCCTGATTGGGTTCCCCGTGCTCATGCCGCCCTCGATGCCGCCAGCGCGGTTGGTCAGCCTGCGCACGCCGCCGGGGGCTGGCTCGATCTCGTCGTGCGCCTGTGAGCCGCGTCTGGCGGCCGACGCGAAGCCGTCACCGATCTCCACCCCCTTGATGGCCGGGATGCTCATCATGGCCCCGGCCAGCCTGGCGTCAAGCCTGCGGTCGCCGTGCACGTGGCTGCCCAGGCCGGGCGGCAGGCCGTGGACCACGACCTCGATCACGCCGCCGAGCGTGTCACCGTCCTTCCGCGCCGCGTCGATCTCGGCGACCATCGCCGCGCTCGCCGCGGCGTCCAGGCACCGGACCGGATCGGCGTCGACTGTCTCCTGGTCACCGGGTCCAGGCAGCGTCCCGGCCGCGACGCTGATCCCGCCGAGCACGACGACGTGGCTGAGCACCTCGGCGCCCAGCGCCTGCGCGAGGAACCTCCTGGCTACCTCGCCGATAGCAACCCGGGCCGCTGTTTCCCTGGCGCTTGCTCGTTCGAGCACTGGCCTGGCGTCGTCGTGGCCGTACTTCTGCATCCCGGCGAGGTCGGCATGACCGGGACGCGGCCTGGTGAGCGGCTCGTTACGTGCTTGCCCCGCGAGCTCGGCCGCCGGCACCGGATCGGGCGACATAACCGTCTGCCACTTGAGCCACTCCGAGTTCGCCACCGTGATCGCCACGGGTCCGCCGAGCGTTCGCCCGTGCCGGACGCCGGCGGTGATCTCCACCTCGTCCTGCTCGAACTTCATCCGGGCACCCCGGCCGTAGCCGGCCCGCCTGCGGGCCAGCGCCGCGGCCACGTCGGCCGTGGTGATCTCCACTCCGGCCGGCATGCCCTCGCAAATGGCCACCAGTGCCCGGCCATGGGACTCCCCCGCGGTTAGCCAGCGCAGCATGCAGTCGATCTTGCCATGACCGGCGACCGGCCCGCGATCACGCTGGCGCGCCGGCGCCGCCGAGGAAGATCGCGATGCCGCGCCGCAGCCGACCGCCGAGACGCGCCATCACCGCGTTCCCGAGCCCGGTGGCGAGGTCGGCGACGTCGTGCCCTGCGCTCTCGCTGGACAGGGTCAGGGCGATCACCAGATCGTGCTCGGGGCCGCCGGGCCGCAGCTCGAACGCGGCGACCGCCAGCTGGCCGGCGAGCACATCGGTCACGATCTCATGCACGTCGGAGTCGGTGCATGGAGCCGGAATCTCATGCCCCTGGGCCAGTGCCGCCAGCCTGGCACCCTCGACTGCGAGCGGCACGGGCCCGGCCACGTCGATGATGACCGCGCAGGAATCCGCGCTGGCCGCCTGCCAGACCCGGGCTGCGGCCGCGGCGAGCGGGCGGGCGTCGGCACGCCAGCGGCGCATCGAGTCCAGGCAGGTAAACGCAGGTATCGCGCGCCGGCCGTCGAGCCCGATCAGCGTCGGCATGGCCATTTCCGACACCTTCTCTGCCTGCCCGCTCCGCTCCGCCAGCAGGGCAACCACGGGTACCAGCAGCCGGCTGGCCGTGAGCGCCGTCAGCGCCCCCCGTTCGCTTCCCTGGCCTGCCGCGAATGCCTGCAGGGCCGCGGCGACGCCAGCGTCCGCCGAGCCGTCGTCGTCACGAAACGACGGGTCTGGGCCGCTGATGCTAAGCACAGCCCAACTGTAGTTCGGGGCCATCGGGGCATTCCCTGGGGTCCTTGGAAGGTCCTTGGGCGCGCCTTGGGGGTTCTTTGGGCACTCCTCGCAGCACCGCTGCCAGGCGCAACGTGGCATCTTCCGCCAGTCGTAGCAACCCAGACGGATCCGACACTAGTAGCCTGGCGCCGGACGCACTTCTAGTTCTCACCGCAAGTGGGGCACGTAACTTGCGTTTTGAGAGTTTCATTGAATGCATCTCAGTCAGATCACAGGGGAGCGCGTGCGGAAGATCTCTCAGGCACTGCCGGCTATCGAGACGGGGACGCTGATGCAGAAGCCAATCCCGCCCCGGCTTGTCGAGCCCTACCTCACCGGCCGCCGCGCAGTCATCGCCGGTTTCGTTTACCGCGCCGCCGATACATCGTTCGTTGACCCAGCTGATTTCTACACCGCACTTGACCTCGGCTACGACGGCTCTGAGTTCCGTCCTGACATGACCGAGCTGTATGTGCTGCGGTGGACCTCCGCGACCCTCGAGGTGTACCAGATCCCGTATTCGGCCGAGCGCGGTGGCGACTGGACCGGCAAGCCGCCGTTCACCGGCACGGGCTACACGTCCTGGCCGAGCCGTCCCATCCCGGAGTTCTTCGTGGACCTGATGCCGATTCCGGTCGGAGCAGAGATTCACCGGATCGCCGCGGGCCGGGAGAACTTCATCGCGCGGTACGACGGTCAGGTCTGGCTACGGCCAGCTGAGGGGGTCTGAACGAGATGCGATATCGGCTGCTTGCTACCTACCAGGGATCGCCCTACGAGGCAGGCCTCGGTCCCGACGAGAGCGGCGTCGTGCTGTTCGCCGCGTGCCCGCCACCCGAGGAACTCCGCTTCGAGCCCGCGACCGGGCACTGGCGGAAGACGGTGAGCCGGGCCGACGTCCAGGTGCTGTACGAGTCGCGGCCGGTCGGCACGTTCCGCGGTGAGCGCTGCGTCGTACTTGACGATCTCACCGACCGCCTGCACATCACGTACCTGGGCCACGACGCATACCGAGCCGAGCGGCTCGGGTACTGGGAAGTCGACCGTGGTGTCTTCGAGCTGATCACCTCGCGCCAGGAGGTGACGGAGATCGTCGAGCAGCGGCTGCCGATCACGCCGCAGGCCGGCAGCGGCTTGTATCCCGGGCCGGGCGCGCAGACGCCAGGCCAGCTGGCCGGTTACGGCCAGGAACTGGCCAACGGCTCCTGGGCCGGGCTGCCATCGCTCAGCCAGGTGTCCGTCCCCGACGGGCTCGCATCGGTACCCGGCGCCGACGAACCGCCGCTGCCGCTGGAAGCTGAGGCCTTGCGCGCGGCCGGGCTATCCGAGCCATCGAGTGCCGTAGCGCACGGGGCCGACACGACAACCGCGGTGCCGTCATGGACGCCCCACCCCGACAACGCTGCCGTCCACGGCGTGCCGCTGCCTGCGCTGCCCGGCGACTCCGCGGCGGCGGGGCGAGGTTCGGGCGGACCGGTCAACGGAGCGTTCCAGGAAGGTCAGGCAAGCGCCGCAGGCATGCTGCCCGGCTCGGTGCCGTCACCTGGCTTGGGCACCGGCCTGGCCGAGCGTCCGTTCGCCGGCGTGACCGCCGCCGCCCCGGGTACGCCGCTCGGCTCCGGCGCGTCCGGCCTGGCCAGGTCCGAGGCGCAGGGGTCCTCGCGGGCCGCGGTCACCCAATCGCTGCTCGACGGGCACCGGTCCGAGCCGACGGCGAATACCGCGGCCATGCCGGTCGCCGACGCGCCTGCGGCACAGCCCGAAGCCGGCAGGCGAACCGGCGCCGCGGCCGACGACGCCCGGCCGGATCCGCGGCGGCGCCGCGCGTCGCGGCGGCGGCTGCCGACCCAGCGGATCTTCTCGGAATTGGCTGCCCAGGCCGCCATCCCGCCGGGCGCCTACGCCATTAACGAGGATGTCGACGGCGCCATGTGCCTGGTCCGGACGGCCGAGGGATTCGAGGTCTTTAACTCGCTCGCGGGCGCCAGGCACGAGGTGCGGGTCTTCGGTGACGAGGAGTCGGCGTACTTCTACCTGTTCGGCGTGCTTGTCGCCGACGCCGTCAGGACCGGTGCCCTGGCACCCAGGCCGTAGCCCGCAGGGTCCGGCCGCCCGGCCGCCGGGCCGCCCCGGTAGGGACGTCAGGCGGCCCCGCGGCGATGATGAAGCCATGACCAAGCCCGCGGAGTCAGCCAGGTCCGCCGTACCCGCCGAGTACGAGCCGCCCGAGCCTCGTCGGTCCGCCGGCCGGGCGGCAGTGCCGAGGCCGCTGACCGGAGCACAGCACCACATCCGCGCCGGTGACTATCAGGCATCGATCACCGAACTTGGGGCCGGCCTGCGCGAGCTGACCTACCGGGGCAGGCGGCTGATCACCGGGTACCAGCCCGACGAGCTGCCGCCCGGCGGCGCCGGTCAGCTCCTGCTGCCGTGGCCCAACCGGATCGACGGCGGCAAGTACGACTTCGGCGGCGCCAGCCACCAGCTCGATCTGAGCGAGCCAGCGCACTGCAATGCCATCCACGGACTGACCCGCTGGGCGAACTGGGAACCGGCCGCCCGGACGGCCAGTGGCGGGACCGTCGCCGATGCCGCCGACGGCCCTGCTGCTGAAGCCGCTGACGGGCCTGCTGCTGATGCCGCTGACGCCGCTGCCAGGCAGATCACGCTGTCGCATGTGCTGCACGGCCGCCCCGGCTACCCGTTCCGCCTCGAGCTGTCGGTCAGCTACCGGCTGGAGCCAGCGTCCGGATTGCACGTCACCGTCACCGCGTGGAACACCGGTTCCCGGCCGGCACCGTACGGCACAGGCTCGCATCCGTACCTCACCGCCGGAACACCCGCCGTAGACGACTGCGAGCTCCAGATCCCTGCCGCACGCTGGCTGCCCACGGACGACCGCGGCATACCGTCAGGACCGCCGCGCGACGTCGCGGGCACGCCCTTTGACTTCCGGACCTCCCGGCCGATCGGCGATACCAAGCTTGATCACGCGCTGACCGGGCTGAGCAGGGATGAGTCAGGGCTGGCCTGGGCCAGGCTCTCCAGCGGGAGCCTGCGGCTCGGCCTGTGGGCCGGACCAGGCTACAACTGGCTCCAGGTCTTCACCGGCGATCCGCTCGCACCGGGCCTGCGTCGTCGGGCCCTGGCCATCGAGCCGATGACCTGCCCGGCCAACGCGTTCGTCAGCGGCGACGGCCTGCTGACGCTCGCTCCGGCCGACCGCGTGACGCACACCTGGGGAATCCGGGTCTTCGAGCCCTGACCGCCACCGCGGTCGCGATCAGTCCCGGCAGTCCCGCCCGGCGACCGCCGCGTCCCCGCCGACCAGAGCCGCGATCGTGACCAGGTCGTCCGGGGTATCCAGGTCGTCGGGCCGCCCCACGTCTCCGCATTCAACTGCTGTCACCAGCTCCGGGCGGGCGCGCAGGAAGGTGCGGGCGCCTGCATCCCCCTGCGCAGCGGCGGCCGCATCAGCCCAGTGCGCCCGGCCGATCAGCACCGGATTGCGCGGGCGGCCCTGATAGCAGGCGACCGCTACCTCGGCACCGGCGAGGAACGCCGCGATCAGCCGCCGCACCGCTTCCGGGTCGATCAGCGGCTGATCGACAAGCGCGATCACCACGGCATCGCGGTCAGCCGGCAAGGTCTGGAGGCCTTCCCGCAGCGAGGAGCCCATGCCGGTCTCCCAGTCGGGATTGTGCGCGGTGATAACGCCGGGCAGGCTCACCGGTGCCGCGCCTGTCACCATGACGACCGGGTCCGCTCCCCCGTCCCGCAGCAGCCGGACCCCGCGCTCAGCCAGGCTCAGGCCGGCGATCTCCACTAGAGCCTTGGGCCGCCCCAGCCGGCTTCCCTGCCCGGCAGCCAGCAGAAGCCCAGCCACGCGGCCAGAGTGCTGCTGAGAGCGCCCGGTGCCGTCAGTCGTGATGGATGCGCCCCTCGGTTGAAGTCAGCGGCTTGCCCGACCCGCCCCATCGGAGCTGGATCAGCTCGGCGGCGATCGCGACCGCCGTCTCCTCCGGCGTGCGGGCGCCGAGATCCAGCCCGACCGGCGAGCGGAGCCTGGCCAGCTCATCGCTCGTCAGGCCGGCCTCACCCAGCCGCTCCAGCCGGTCCTCGTGGGTCCGCCTGGAACCCATTGCCCCGATGTAGGCCGCTGGGGCCCGCAGCGCGACCTCCAGGACCGGGACGTCGAACTTGGGGTCGTGCGTCAGCACGCAGATGACCGTGCGGTCATCGGTGGTGATCCCCGACAGGTACCGGTGTGGCCAGTCGATGACCACCTCGTCGGCTTCAGGGAACCTGGCGGTGGTAGCGAAGACCGGCCTGGCGTCGCAGACCGTGACCCGGTAGCCCAGGAACTTGCCGATCCTCGCCACGGCCGCGGCGAAATCGATCGCGCCGAAGACCAGCATCCTCGGCGGCGGCGCGAAGGACTGGACGAAGACGGACAGCTCGTCCATGCGCCGCTCGCCGTCCGCGCCATAGTGGCGCACGCCGGTCAGTCCCTGCGCGAGCATCCCCCTGGCATCGTCGTCGGTGGCCTGGTCCAGGCGGTCTCCCGAGCCGAGCGTCCCCGAGACAGGCGGCTCCGGATCCGCTGGCCAGATGACGCGCCGGGCGCCGAGCCTGCCTGGGCCCTCGACGACCGTGGCGACGGCGACCGGCTCACCGGCCCAGACCGCCCTGGCTATGTCACCGAATTCCGGGTACCGCTCCTTGCTGACCGGCTCGACGAAGATATCGATGATCCCGCCGCACGTCAGGCCCACGCTGAAGGCCGTGTCGTCACTGATGCCGTACCGCTGGAGCACCGGCTGGCCGCTCGCGATCACGTCGCCAGCGAGCTCGTAGACGGCCCCCTCGACGCACCCGCCCGACACGCTGCCCACCACTTCTCCGTCTGACGAGACGGCGAGCGCCGCTCCGGGTTCCCTCGGCGCGCTGCTGAACGTCCGGACCACGGTGGCCAGGCCGAACGTCTCATCGGCATCCCACCACTTGATGATCTGGTCGAGGATGTCTCGCACGCTCGGTCACCCGCTCTCGGCTAGAAACTCAGCGTACGTCGGATCTGCGTGGCTCAGCGACTCGCGCTATCGGCGCCGGGCCGCGGTCAGCGCGCGGCGGCACGTCGCTGGATCCGCTGCCGGATGCTGAAGAAGGCGAACAGGACGCACGCCAGATAGCCGCCGTAGACGACAACCTGCAGCACGGTGGGACTCTGTGCGTAGCCGAAGAAACTGTGCGCGATATCCCCGATGGCGCTGCCCTCATTCAAGATCGCGCCGGTGTGCCAGAGCTGGTGCGACGCGCCGGGCAGCCAGCCCAGCTCCTGCATGTTCTGCACGGCATCGACGAGCAGGCCGGCCGCGAAAACCATCAGCAGCACGCCGACGACCATGAAGAACCGCCCGATATTGATCCGGTGACCAAGCCGGTACATCACGAACGCGATCACCATCGCGATCGCCAGCCCGGCCAGGGCTCCGGCGAGCAGGCCGCCCCGCTGGCTGCTGGAGAACGCGATCGCGAGGGTGAACACGACCGTCTCCACGCCCTCGCGGCCGACGGCCTGGAAGGCGAGCAATGCAAGGCCGACCCGCGCTCCGCGGCTCATCGCCGCGTCCTCGTCCGAGCCGGCGGCCACCGCGCCCGCGCCGCGCCCTGGCACGGCCTGGCCGTGCGGTGCAAGCACGGCGCCGACGCGCGACTGCAGCTCACTCTTCAGCCCCCTGGCGTGCGAGCGCATCCAGAACGTCATGTAAGTAAGCACGGCGGCGGCAAGCAGGTACGTCACGGTCTCGAAGATCGACTGAACCCGCGAGCCCGCATAGGTGCGAATCGTGAAGTAGGCGGCCAGCCCGCCGGCGCCGGCCAGGATCAGCGCGGCCGCCACCCCGGCGAAGACGTCCCTGAAATGCCGCCGCTTGCCGCTGCGATTGAGATAGGCGAGCAGGATCGCCACGATCATGCTCGCCTCAACGCCCTCACGCAGGAATATGACGAACGTGGCGAGCATCAGGTGCAGTCCCCTCCGGTGGCGCATCCTCCGCCAAAGTTAGGCTACGCTAATACCCGCTTCCGAGTTAGGGAACCCTAACGTCGATCATGGCTGCCGGTCAGCCGAACTGCCCCGCCGCCCGCAGGTCCTCCGGACCACGGCTAGACAGCCCGCGCAACACCAGCGCCGCGTCGAGCGCGGCGATCACGGCATCCCATCCCTTGTCTTCCACGCTCCCCGGCCCGCCCGATCTGTCCATCGCCTGCGCGAGGCTGTCACAGGTCAGCACGCCGTTACCGACCGGCGTTCCGGTATCGAGAGCCACCCTGGTCAGGCCGTAGGTAACCGCGTCGCACACGTAGCCGAAATGCGGCGTGCCGCCCCTGATGACGGTCCCGAGGCAGGTCAGCGCGTCGTGCTGCCTGGCCAGGGCCGCGGCGACGACCGGCAGCTCGAAGGCGCCAGCCACCCGCACCACCGACGGGGACTCGACGCCGCAGGCTCGTGCCGCTGCGACGGCGCGGTCCAGCAGGACATCGGTGACCTCGGCGTTCCAGCGCGTGGCCACGATCCCCAGCCGCAGTCCGGCGGCCCGGACCGGCTGGGCGTCTGGCCGGCCAGTTCCGCTCACTGCTCGCTCCCAGCCGCCACGCTCCCGGCGACCGTACCATCCACCGACTCGGCGAGCTCGATCAGGTGGCCGAGCCTGTCGCGCTTGGCGATCAGGTACCGCATGTTGTGCGCCGTGGCGCTGACCGGGAGCGCGACCGTGCTGGTCACCTTCAGCCCGTAATCGGACAGTCCCTTGATCTTGGCGGGATTGCTGGTCAGCAGGCGCAGCGAGCTGACGCCGAGATCGGCTAGGATCTGCCCGCCGGTCGAGTACTCGCGCGCGTCGACGGGAAACCCGAGTTCGGTGTTGGCGTCGACCGTGTCCGCTCCCGCGTCCTGGAGCTGGTAGGCCCGCAGCTTGCTGAGCAAGCCGATGCCGCGGCCCTCGTGGCCGCGAAGGTACACCACAATGCCGCGGCCTTCGGCCGCGATCGCCGCCATGGCCGCGTTCAGCTGGGTACCGCAGTCGCACCGCTGCGAGCCGAATACGTCGCCGGTCAGGCACTCGGAGTGCATCCTGACCAGCACATCGCGCGCGGCCGTTCCACCCTCGCCTGGCTGATCGACCTCGCCGAGAACCAGCGCCAGGTGCTCGGTCCCGTCCATCGAGTTCAGGTAGCCGATCGCCCGCCACTGCCCGTAGGCGTTCGGGACCGTTGTCTGCACCACCCGGGTGACCATCCGCTCGGAGTACCTGCGGTACTCGATGAGCTGGGCGATCGAGATGAGCGCGAGCCCGTGCTCGTCGGCGAACGCACGCAGCCCAGGCAGCCTGGTCATGGTGCCGTCATCGTTGACGACCTCGGCAAGCACGCCAGCCGGCGTGAGCCCGGCTAGCCTGGCCAGGTCAACCGCGGCCTCAGTGTGTCCTGGCCTGCGCAGCACGCCGCCATTTGTGTACCTCAGCGGGAACACGTGGCCTGGCCGGACGAGCTCGTATGGCTCGGTGGCTGAGTCCACGAGGGTGCGGACCGTTCGCGCCCGGTCCGCGGCGGAGATACCGGTGGTGACTCCGTCCCTGGCATCCACGCTGACCGTGAACGCGGTTCGCATCCGCTCATTGTTCTGGGTGGTCATCAGCGGCAGCCGCAGCCTGTCCAGTTCCTCGCCGAGCATCGGGACGCAGATCACGCCGCTGGTATGCCTGATCGTGAACGCCAGCAGCGGTGGCGTGGCCTTGCTCGCCGCGAAGATGATGTCGCCCTCGTTCTCCCGGTCGGCGTCGTCGACGACCACGACGGCGCGGCCGGCGGCGATGTCGGCGATCGCGCGGTCCACGGTGTCCAGTACGACCCCGTCCACCTGTCGCGGGACCTCGCTGCCGCCGCGCTCCAGGCCGGCGGCCGTCATCGCCGCTCACCACCTGCGAGCAGCCGCTCGACGTACTTGGCGATGACGTCGACTTCGATGTTGACCCTGTCGCCGACCGCAACCCCGCCCAGGGTGGTCCGCGCGAGCGTCTCGGGGATCAGGCTCACCTCGAACCAGTCACCCGTGCCCCCGGTACCCCCGGTGCCCTCGTAGCCCCCGGAGCCCCCGGAGCCGCGGACCACTTCTGGGTCGGGGTCGCTGACCCCGGACACGGTGAGGCTGACGCCGTCGACTGCCACTGAGCCTTTTTCGGCCACATAACGAGACAACCCGGCGGGGATCGCGATCCGCAGCACCTGCCAGCGGTCCGCCGGCCTGCTTTCGGTGATCACGCCGGTGCCGTCGACGTGGCCCTGGACGATGTGACCGTCCAGTCGCCCGCCGACGGAGGCGGCTTGCTCCAAATTGACCGGCGCGCCAGGGGCAAGGCCCCCGAGCGTGGACCTGGCCAGCGTCTCGCCCATCACATCGGCCGTGAACTGGCTGCCGTCTGTCTCTGTGATCGTGAGACACACCCCGTTGACCGCGACTGAACTGCCCGGCGCGGTGGCCGTCGCGACCGCCGGGGCATGGATAGTTAGCGTGGCCGATTCGGCCAGCCGATTGAGCTCGGTCGTCTTCCCGAGCTCGGTGACGATTCCCGTGAACACCGCGCCTCCAGCCTCCCGATCAGGCTCCGGGGACCGCGAAGACGCGCGTGACGCGGCCATCCGGCCCCAGCAGGGCCGGGCCACGTGCGTGCTGCCTCCCATCCGGACTTTCACCGTCGGTACCGGAATTGCACCGGTTCAGCCAGCCGATGGCATCGGCCGGGTCGCGGACTGTCACCGCCGGCTCGGAGTTTCACCGACCCCGGAGCACGCTTAACACCGCAAACCAGTATGCCACGACCGGTATTCCGGCCGCGTCGCGGGCGAGAGCCGCAGGCCCGTTAGGCAGGGTTGCTGCCGCGTCGGGCCAGGGCGTCCAGGGCCGCGGCGGCGAGCAGGACAATCGCGGTCCAGATGTACTGGCCAGCGGCGCCGAGGCCAATCAGGATGACGCCGTTGTAGATGACCGCCACGATGATCCCGCCGAGCACCGCGCCGAATATCCTGGCGCGGCCACCGAACAATTCGTATGAGCACCACAGCGGTGATAACCAGCAGTGCGAGCACGATCGGGACCACCCGCGGCGAGAGATTGCCGTTCATCAGGTCGCTGATGAAGCGCTCCATGTGACTAGCGGGGACTGTGGCTTCCGCTGAGGTCACGTCTGGCGCGGCGCGCCTCGGCGCGACAGGACATCGACGGTCGCCGCCGCGAGTAGCACCGCGGCGACCACGACGTCAATCCACTGGCTCGACACGCCTAGCAGGTAGAGGCCGTTGTAGATGCCACCGATGACGAGGCCGCCCAGCACGCCGTGGATGGTCTTGCCCCGGCCGCCGAAGAGGCTGGGGCCACCGATGACCGCCGCGGCCACCGCCAGAAGCACGTAGCTGTTGGCGGTCTTGATGATGTTGGTGGTCAGCGAGACCTGCCACGAGGCGAACAGAACGCCGGCGATCCCAGAGGTCAGGGCGGCGAGGACGAAGCCCCAGATTCGGACGGCGGGCAGGCTGACGCCGGCTCGCCGCGCCGCCTCGGGGTTGCCGCCGATGGCGTACACGTAGCGGCCGAAGCGGGTTCGCTGCAGCAGGACCGTCCAGGCGGCGAGCACGACA
>WNFI01294205.1_pt2 | contig 32770 bp, 22 predicted proteins | sample 5400471 | NCBI WGS metagenome assembly WNFI01 (sample SAMN13153348, study PRJNA577476) | soil metagenome | isolation source: 100 cm saprolite on Douglas fir-dominated hillslope | place: USA:California | collected 2013-09-17 | reverse complement strand
GCCAGGAGAGGAACTCGTAGGACACCGGCTTGCCGGAGGGGCCCGCGCGCTTGGTCAGGAAGCGCTGGACGAGGGCGTAGGTGAGCTGGTCGGTGCCCAAGAAGTAGTCGTTCCCGTCGAACTTGGGGATGATGTTGAAGTCATCCACCCGGCTCCGGTAGGTCCAGGTGATCTCGGGCCCGATCACGTGCTTGAACCGCCCGGGGTCGTCGGCCTCGCCGAAGACGCGCGAGAAGGTCGGCCCGCGCAGGTCCACGGTGCCCTCGAAAAAAGGCCGGTCCAGGGCGGGGCCGCTGATGCCGGTCTGGGCGCTCCCCGCGGGGGCGAGGGTGGCGGAATAGCGGGTGAAGCGGAAGCGGGCGGTGGGCGTCACCTGGAGGAAGCTCAAGGAGAGGGGCCGCGAGATCTCGGGGGCAATGTCGTAGCGGAAGTAGCTCTCCACCGTCTGGTCATTGCCGTAGCCCAGACCGTCCGCCCGGGCCTCGTAGCCGAAAATGAAGCCGCTGCGGCCGATCTGCTGGGGCAGGCGGCGCAGGCTGATCCCCGGCAGGTGGCGGTTCACCACTGCCGTGTCGCCGAAGAAGGTGTCGGTGGTGTCCGCGGAGAGCAGGAACACGGTGGACCCGAAGTTGCGCTGCACGGTCAGGGCTCGGTGCGTGCTGCGGGAGGTGGCCAGGTTGAAGTTGTCCTGGAACCGCTCCTGGAAAAGCTGGTTGCTGTAGAGCTGCAGGGCCAAGGTGGCCCGGAAGTTCCAAGGCAGCATCTGCAGCGCGTTCCAGTCCAGGTTGTAGTCCCACTGCGTGATCCCCGTGTGCTTGAAGAAGTAGGAATGGAAGTTCCCCCGGGAGGGGGTGTCCTCCAGGTAGCGGAACTCGTGGCCAAGGCCGTATCCGTCTCGGGAGTAGTTGTCGTAATAGAGGGTCTGGTCGAGGCTGCGGCCCATGGCCCAGAAGAAGCCCTCCCCCTCGTTGAAGCCGCGGAGGTTGGAATAGCCGAAGTGGGGGAGGAGAAAGCCCGTCGAGCGCTGGTCGTGGCGGATGGGATAGACGATGACGGGCAGGTAGAAGGCGGGCACCGACTTCACCTTGAAGAGGACGTTCTTGGCCACGATCTTGTCGTTCACCTCGATGCGGGCGGATGAGGCGGAGAATGCCCAGCGCGGGTTGGGCTGGGAGCAGGACGTGAACTTCCCGCTCTCTACGCGGTAGGTCTTGGCGTCCAGGCGCTCGATCTTCCGGCCCTCCACGAACACCCCCGGCTCGATGAAGCCGATGGCGTTCTCGAACGTCCCCTCCCCGGACTCCAGGTCCATCTCCAGCCGGTCGCCGGCCAGGCGCTCTTCACCCCGCATGAAGACCACGTTCTGCTCGGCCACGACGCGCCGGGCCTTGGTGCCGTCCGCGTTCTCCGTCTCGTAGAGATCGAGGCGATCGGCCTGGATGCGGGCGTCGCCGGTGCGGAGGTCGACCAGGCCGCGGGCCTGGTAGTGTCCCTTCGAGACCTCTTCCTGGCTGTCTGCGCGCAGGCGCACCTCGCCGGGGGGGAGGCCCTCGCCGGGCTCCGGCGGGGGCGGCTTGGGCTTGGCCTTCTTCGGGGGAGGTCCGATCTGCGGGTCGGTGGGCTCGGCCGCGGCCGCGCAAACGACGGGGACCAGCGAGGCGACCAGGGCGGGGATGATGAAGAGGGATCGCACGGGTCGGGAGCCAGAGTACCACGGAGGCCGCGAAGGCCGGGACTTCAGATCGCGGCCATCCCCATGACGTGGAAGCCGCCGTCCACGTGGATGACCTCGCCCGTGATGCCGCGCGAGAGGCGGGAGACCAGAAAGAGGGCGGCATCCCCCACTTCCTCCTGCTCGGTGTTGCGGCGGAGGGGGGCGTGGGTGCGGTGGTACTCGAGCATCTTGGAGATGCCATGGACGCCGGACGCGGCCAGGGTCTTGATGGGGCCGGCGGAGAGGGCGTTGACTCGGATGCCGCGGGGGCCCAAGTCGGCGGCGAGGTAACGGACGGACATCTCGAGGGCGGCCTTCGCCACCCCCATCACGTTGTAGTGGGGCACTACCCGCTCCCCGCCCAGGTAGGTGAGGGTCACGATGCTTCCCCGCCCCTCCGGCATCAGGGGCGCGGTGTGCCGGGCGAGCGCGGTCAGAGAGTAGGCCGAGATGTCCTGGGCCACCCGGTAACCCTCTCGGGAGGTGTTCAGGAACTCCCCGTCCAGCTCTTCGCGCAGGGCGTAGGCCACCGCGTGGACCACGAAGTCCAGAGAACCAAATTCCTTCTTCACGGAGGCGGCCAGGGCCTGGAGGTCCTCGTCCCGGCTCACGTCGCAGGGGAGGATCAGGGGATCCTTCAGGTCCGCGGCCAGCTCGCGCACGTTCTCCTCCAGCCTCTCCCCCTGATAGGTGACGGCCAGCCGCGCCCCTTCGCGCGCGACGGCGCGGGCGATGCCCCAGGCGATGGAGCGCTTGTTGGCGATGCCGAGGACGAGGCCCTTCTCTCCTTCCAGCAGCATGATCCCTCCGAAAGCAGCGACTATACACCGGCGGCCGTGGGCTCGGGGCGGCGGCCCGGCGAGCAGGCGGGGTTGGAGACGATGACGATCTCCTGGCCCAACATGGAACTGGAGACCCTGCGGCGCGCTCTGACCCGTCAGTCGTAAGCGAGGATCGGACGGCGGCTCAGACCGGCTCCAGGTCCTCCACGGTGTGGCCCCGCAGGGACAGGATCCGCTCCACCACGTCGCCCACGACATTGTTGGGGGTCGAGGCCCCGGCGGTCAGGCCCACCGTCACCGGCCCCCGGGGCAGCCAGGCGGTGCTGATCGCGTCATGCTTCGAGCCCACGGGCCGATGACGGATGCCGTCCTCCTGCAAGCCCTCGGGCCCGCTGATGTGGTAGGTGGGCAGTCGCTCCGCGCAGATCTTGGCCAGGGCCTGGGTGTTGCTGCTGTTGTAGCCCCCGATCACGACCATGAGATCGAGGCCCCCCGCCCCCAGCATGCGGAGGACGGCGTCCTGGCGGTCCTGGGTGGCGGAGCAGATGGTGTCGAAGGCTCGGAAGCGGACCGGGAGCTCGGCCTCGCCGTAGCGGTCGCGCATGGCCAGGCGGAGCATCTCCTGAATATCCAGACTCTCGCTCATGAGCATGGTGGTCTGGTTGGCGAGGCCGACGCGGGCGAGGTCGCGGTCGGGATCGAAACCGGGGCTGGCGGCGTGCCGGAACCGCGTGAGCATCTCCTCCCGCCGCTGCTCCCCCCGGATGAAGGCGCACACCGCCCCCGCCTCCTCCCGGTCCCGCACGCAGAGGTATTGCCCGCCGGGATGGGTGAGGGCCTGGGAGGCGGTGGCCTTGGTCTCTTCGTGGTAGTGCTTGCCGTGGATGACGGCCGTGAAGCCGTCCCGGGCATACTGGTGGACGTTCTTCCAGACGTTGAGCACGCTGCCGCAGGTGGTATCCACGAGCACGCAGCCCCGGGCCCGCAAGAGCTCCATCTCCGCCACCGTGACCCCGAAAGCGGGGAGCAGCACGACATCCTCCGCCCGGACCTCCGCGTATCGGGTGGAGGCGTCCTCCTTCTCGGGGAGTATGCGGATGCCGAGGCGCTCGATGCGGACGTTCACGTCCGGGTTGTGGATGATCTCGCCGGAGAGGAAGATGCGCCGCTCCGGGAACTTCTCCCGCGTCTCATAGGCGTATTCCACCGCCCGGTCCACGCCGTAGCAGAACCCGAACTCCCGGGCCAGCCGGAGCACAAGCTCGCCGGCCCGGGCCGCGTGGTCGAGCTTCTTCAGCCGCTCCACCACACGGCTGTGGTAGTTCTGGGCCAGGACCGGCCCCACCACCGCCTTCAGGTTGAACCCCTTCTGGAAGTAGGTCTGGCTCATCAGCCTCCAGCATAACCCAGTCCGGGGCCTGGCCGTGAGTCTAGCGGACGTACTCGCGCAGCCCGTCCTCCAGCTTGCGGAAGGCGAGGCCGAAGTACTCCATGGCCGGACGGGGGTCGAAGTCGACCTCCTGGAGGATGAAGTCGATGGCGGAGGGAGAGAGCATGGGCTCGGGAAGCAGGGCCATCGGCCGCACGAGGATCTTCATGAGGGGGGCGGGATGATGGAGGAGGGGCCGGCGCCGGCCGAGGACTCTCTGCAGGGTGCGAATGATCTCGTCCATGCTGAGACGCTCGGGTCCGCCCAGCTCCAGAGCCTTGTCCTTCGCATCCTCCCGCCGGACCGCATCCGCCACGCAGCGGGCCACATCCTTCACGGAGATGGGGTGGACGGTCGTCTTGCCATCGCCGATCACGGGCACCACTGGCAAGTGACGGCAAAAGAACAAGAACCGGTTCATGCTCCGGTCACCGGGCCCGTAGATCCAGGAGGGACGGAGGAGCGCGTGCTCCATCCCTGTCTCCTTGATCGCCGCCTCCGCCATGTCCTTGGCCCGGAACCAGGGCTGGGGCCGGCCTTGCCCCGCCCCCGCTCCCGAGAGGTAGACGAACCGGCGCACGCCCAGGTTCTTGGCCACCGTGGCCGCCACCCGAGTCCCCTTCCCGTCCACCTCGAGGTAGGTACGTCCGCGGGCGGGGTCCTCCACCGGATGGTTGGGGAACTGGATGGCATGGACCACCACCTCGGCCCCCGTGAAGGCCCGGCCCAGCGAGACGGGGTCGCCGGCGAAGGCCTGCACCATCGTGACCCGGCCACCCCAGCGATCGTGGCGTTCAGGATCCCGGCTCGTCACCACGATCTCGTCACCCGGCGTCTCCCGCAGCCGCTCCACCACCGCCCCGCCGATGAAACCGGTGCCCCCCGTGACCACGATGCGCATGGGTGCCTCCCTCAGCTGTTCCCGGGACTTATACGACGGACCGCCCCCCGTTTCCAGCCGCCACGGCGGCGTCACGGAGCGGGAGTATCCTTGAGCTCGAATGCGGCGAGTCCTGATCGTCGAAGACGATCCCGACATCGTGGAGTTGCTGGCCCACTACCTGAAGGGCGACGGCTGGACGGTGGATTCTACGGACGACGGTAAGCGGGCCCTGGAGCGGATCCGGGCCGAGAGCTATCAGCTGCTCGTCCTAGACCTCCAGCTCCCGGACTGGGACGGTCTCTCCCTCTGCGTCGAGGTCCGGCGTGACAAGCGCACGCGGGGCATCCCGGTGGTCATGCTCACGGCCCGGGGGGACGAGGCCGACCGCATCGTGGGCCTGGAGATGGGGGCCGACGACTACGTGGTGAAGCCCTTCAGCCCAAAGGAAGTGCTGGCGCGAGTGCGCGCTCTATTCCGGCGCCTGGAGCGGATGGACGATGCGGAGGCGCCCCTCACCCTCGGTGCCCTCGAAGTGGACCGCACGCGCCACACCGTGCGCTGGGAAGGTCGCCCCGTCCACCTCACGGCCAAGGAGTTCGCCCTCCTCGTCGCCCTCCTGGAGGCCCGCGGCCGGGTCCTCTCCCGGCAGGCTTTGCTGGAGAACGTGTGGGGCTACTCCTACGCGGAGGGGACCCGCACGGTGGACGTGCACGTGCGGCGCCTGCGCGAGAAGATCCCCGCTCTCGCCCCTTCAATCGTGACCGTCAAGTCGCTGGGCTATCGGCTGGCCACGGAGGCGGAGGGATGAAGACCCTCCGCGGGCGCATGGTGGTGACCGCGCTCGCGGCCTCCAGTGCCGCTCTGCTCGTCGTGCTCGTCCTGGCCGGGCCCGGCTTAAGGCAGCGGGCCTTGGACCAGGCCCGGGACGAACTGCTCGCGGAGGCGCGTCTCATGGCGCGGGTGGTGGAGGACGGCCTGGCCCGCGGAGCGCCCCCCGAGGAGCTGGACCCCCTGGTGGACCAGGCGGCAAGCGAGGTCCGGGCCAGGGTCACGATCGTGGCCCTGGACGGACGGGTCGTCGCGGACACCGCGGTGTCCGGTCCTGAGTTGCTCGCGCTCGAGAACCACAAGTACCGCCCCGAGGTCCAGGCCGCCCTGGCCACGGGAGTGGGCCTGTCCATGCGCCACAGCGCGACCGTGGACCGAGACCTGCTCTACGCCGCCGTGCCGGTCTACCACGCAGGAAAGGTGGTCGGCGTCTCGCGGGTGGCCCTTTCCTTGGAAGCGGTCGACGACCAAGTAGGGGCCCTCCAACGGGCGGTGGGGCTGGCCCTCCTCATGGCGTTTGGCACGACCGCTATCCTGTCCCTGGCCCTCTCTTCGTCCTTGGCCGGTCCCCTTCAAGAGGTCATGGACGCCGCCCGCCGGTTCGCGGCCGGCGATCTCTCGGCTCGCACGAGGGTGCGCCGTCACGACGAACTAGGAGAACTGGCCCAGATCCTCAATCGCTCCGCGGACCAACTCCAGGATCGCCTCTCGGAGATCGCCCGCGATAAGGCCCGACAGGAGGCCATCCTCTCTGCGATGGAGGACGGGGTGCTGGTAGTGGACCATCGGGGGACCGTGATCCTGGCCAACAACGCGCTGCGTCGGGGCCTGGAGCTTCGCGAGCCCGTCGGGCGGCATTACGTGGAGGTCGTGCGGCAGCGGGAGGTGGGCGAGGTCCTGGAAGCAGTGCTGCGCACGGGTGCCCGCCGGGCGGTGGAGGTTGAGCTCCGCCACCCGCGACGTGTGTATGCCATGACCGGCGTCCCTTTTCCGGGAGCGGAAGGGGCGCCCCACGGCGCCGTCCTCACCTTCCACGACGCCACCGAACGCCGGCGCTTGGATCAGGTACGCCGCGACTTCGTGGCCAACGCCTCCCACGAGCTGCGTACGCCTTTAACCTCCATCCGCGGTTTTGTGGAGGCGCTGGAGGACGGGGCGGGGCTGGACCCGCCCACCTCCCAGCGCTTCTTGGGCAAGATCCGGACCCACGCCGACCGGATGGCGGCCCTCGTCGAGGACCTGCTCGAGCTCTCCCGCCTGGAGTCCGGGGAACGGCCCCCGCGCTGGGAGGAAGTGGCGCCCGCGGAAGTGGTGGAGGACGTGGTAGCCTCGTTCGCAAGCCTGGCCGGCCGCAAGGAACTCGCGCTCCGGCGCGCCGACCATTCCGCGCCCGCCATCGTGACCGATGCCGATCGCCTCCGGCGCATCCTCGAGAACCTGGTGGAGAACGCGGTCAAGTACACGCCCGAGGGTGGGCACGTCGAGGTGACGAGCGCGCCCGGCCCCGACGGAAGCGCGGTTCTGGAGGTCGGCGATGACGGCCCCGGCATCGCGGCCGAGCATCTGCCCCGGATTTTCGAGCGCTTCTACCGGGTTGACAAAGCCCGCAGCCGGGAGTTGGGGGGCACCGGCCTCGGTCTCGCCATCGTGAAGCACCTTGCGGAGGGCATGGGGGCCACGGTGCGGGTGGAGAGCGCACCTGGCAAGGGCGCGCGCTTCACGGTCACCGTACCCTCCGGAGAGGAGCACACCAGGGGCTGAGGCCAACGCCTCGGGTAACGCTGTGCGCCGATCGACACTCTCCCGTGGTAGCATCCCGCCGCGTTTACCCGACCATCACCGTAGCTCCTACCGCCCTGCGGGGCCAGGGGGGGTTTTGCCATGAAAGCCGACCAAGTCATCCGTTGGTTCATGCCCAAGGAAGAACGCTTCCACGAGCTCCTCGCCAAGGATACCCAGACCCTGCTGCGAGCCGCCCGTCTTTTCTCGGAGATCTCTCTCGCGGCCAGCCTGGAGGAGCGCCGGGTCAAGACCGTCCAGCTCAAGGCTCTGGAGCACGAAGGCGACCAGACGACGCGGCAGATCTTTGAGGCCTTGAACTCAACGTTTATCACGCCCCTCGATCGCGAGGACATTCGCTCCTTGGCCAAAGATCTTGACGACATACTCGATTACTTGGAGAGCGTGGCCCAATACCTCGTGCTCTTCGAGCTGGAGGAGTCCCCGGAGGCCCTCCGTCAGTTCGCGGACATCATCGTGGGGATGACGGTGGAGATCGACCGTGCCACGAGCATGGTCTGGGACCTGAACAACGAACGACAAATCCATGAATCCATCCTGCGCATCTCGGAGCTTGAAAACCAGGGCGACGCCCTCTACGGGACCGTGATCGCTGACCTCTTTAAGACCGGCGGCCGGGACTCCATCAAGATCCTGAAATGGAAGGAGGTCTACGACGGGCTGGAGGAGGCCTGCGACGCCTGCAAGGACTACACACACGTCCTTGGCAACGTCGTCATTAAGAGCACCTGAGCCAAGACCAGTCTCATGCCTCCCGCAACCTGGCCTCTCGTCTTCATCATCCTGGTCGCCCTCACCTTCGACTTCCTCAACGGCTTCCACGACGCTGCCAACTCCATCGCTACCGTGGTCTCGACCCGGGTCCTCTCGCCCCAGAGGGCCGTGCTCTGGGCGGCCTTCTTCAACTTCGTGGCGGCCTTTGTGCTCGGAACGGGGGTGGCCAAGACCATGGGCAAGGGAATGATCGACTTGAGCATCGTCACCCAGGAGGTGATCCTGGCCGGCCTTCTGGGAGCCATCGCCTGGAACCTCATTACCTGGTACTACGGCCTGCCCGTCTCGTCGTCTCACGCGCTGATCGGCGGCTACGCGGGGGCGGCGGTGGCCAAGGCAGGACTCATCGCCATCCTCCCCGGGGGCTGGACGAAGACGCTGATCTTCATCATCCTCGCCCCGCTCATCGGCCTGTTCCTGGCCTTTCTGCTGATGGTCTCGATGACCTGGATCTTCCGGCGCTGGCGCCCCTTCCAGCTGGACCAGCTCTTCCGCCGGTTGCAGCTCGTCTCCGCCGGCCTTTACAGCCTGGGCCACGGGGGCAACGACGCCCAGAAGACCATGGGAATCGTCACGGGCCTGCTCGTGACCGCAGGGCGGCTGAAGACCTTCGAGGTCCCCTTATGGGTCGTGCTCATCTCTCACGCCGCGATTGCCTTGGGAACCATGTTCGGGGGCTGGCGGATCGTGAAGACGATGGGGACCAGGATCACGAAGCTTCAGCCCTTTGGCGGGTTCTGCGCGGAGGCCTCGGGCGCCCTCACCCTCATGGGGGCCACCCTGAGCGGCATTCCGGTCTCCACGACCCACACCATTACCGGAGCGATCATTGGGGTTGGCGCGACACGCCGGCTTTCGGCCGTGAAGTGGGGCGTCGCCCAGCGCATTGTCTGGGCCTGGGTTCTCACCATCCCCCTTTCCGCCGCCATGTCCGCGCTCTCCTACCACGCTCTTCTTCTGTTCTGGTAGCCCCGCCGGCCGGCTGGGTTTATCCTTGCGAGCCATGGAGTTCATGCAGTTCTACCTGGGTTGCCCGGCCCACGCCTCCTACTTGATCGGATCGGAGGGCGAGGCGGCGGTGGTGGACCCGCGGCGGGACGTGGACGAGTACCTCGCCGAGGCGCGGGCGCGGCGGCTTGCCACCGCTACGTGATCGAGACCCACCTCCACGCGGATTTCGTGAGCGGCCACCGCGAGCTGGCCGAGCGCACGGGGGCCGAGATCGTGTTCGGCGCCCCGCGGGCGCGGCTCTGTCCCACCGAGCGGTCCAGGAGGGCGACGAGCTTCAGATCGGCACCCTGGTCCTTCGCTTTCTGGAGACACGACGCCGAGTCAGGTCCAATGGCCTTGGGCAGCCTCTGCTCAGTCGCAACCGGCTGCCGGGCGTCGCGTTCGGTCAAGCGCTCCGATGATGACCGCCGACCTCCCCGAGGCCCCGCCCTATTTCCGCCTGGACGTGGCCCTGAATCGCCGAGGGCTCGCGCCCCTCCGCGACCATCCCCTGCCCCCGGCCCTAGCTCCGGAGGTGGCCGGTGTCGGTGGGCTGCTGAAGCATGAAGCCAACCGTGTCGGCGTAGGAGAAGAGTGCCGAGAAGAGCGTGGCCCGCCGACGACTTTCCACCACGCTGAACCGAGGTCTTCAACCCCAGCGATAAACTCGGGATTCCGATCCCGGGAACGCAGGTCGCCCCCTCCGCAGAGCGTACCCACCAGCGCCGGCCCTCGCTCGCCAAACCGGCTCCAGTTACCGCGCGACGTACGCTCCGGGGGGCGGGTCAAGGTCAGGCCGGGCGGGACCTTCGGTACTTGGGAAGGCCCTCCCGCCCCTCCGGAAAGCCCTGGCCCGCCTCGATCCGGGCCAGCCAGGACCGGAGCTCGTCGCGCAGCTCCTTGAGCTCGAGACCGCAGTACCGGTCGCTGTACTTCTCCAGCCGCTTGAGACCGCGTTGGAGCAGGGTCAGGGCGCCGCCCTTGTTCCCGTTGCCCAGGTGGTAGAAACCCACTGCCACTTGGATGAGGCCTTGGAAGAAGTCGCGGGAGGGACCGCGGATCCCCATCCACAGGTCCTCCAGGGTGTCGTGGCACTCGAAAAAGTAGCCATCGTTAAACTCGGTCATCCCCTTTTCGAGACTGAGGCGCTCCTCCTCGCTGAGCCGCGGTTCGGGAGGGCCGCCCTCCACCCTAAGGCTTTCCGGCGGGGGGCCGTCCGGCTGCAGCCGCCGGGCCTTCACGTTGTCCTGGAACATCGCCTCCAGGGCGGAGAGCACCTTGTGCCGCGCATCCGGGGACTCCACCGGGAAGAGCAGCTCGATGCGCCGGTCGAGGTTCCGGGGCATCCAGTCCGCGCTGGAGAGGTAGACCTCCTCGTCGCCGCCATTCCGGAAGTAGAAGATGCGGGCGTGCTCCAGGAAGCGGTCCACGATCGAGACCACTTCGATCGTCTCGCTCACCCCCTTGACCCCCGGTCGCAGGCAGCAGATGCCGCGGACGTTCAGGCGGATCCGCACCCCCGCCCGCGCCGCCTCGTAGAGGGCCCGGATGATGTCCTCGTCCACGAGGGCGTTCATCTTGGCCGTGATCTCCCCCGCCTGGCCGGCCTCCGCTCGCTGCCGCTCCCTCTCGAGCAGCTTCAAGATCCGCTCTCGGAGCTGGGTGGGGGCCATGGTGAGCTTCTTCATGTGGGGGGGGTCGGAGTAGCCGGTTATGGCGTTGAAAAAGGCGGACGCGTCCTCGCCGATCTCCCCCTCGGAGGTCATGAGACCGAAGTCCGTATAGAGGCGGGCCGTGCGGTCGTTGTAGTTCCCTGTCCCCAGGTGCACGTAGCGCCTGATCCCTCTTTGGCCCCGGCGCACGACCAGGCAGATCTTGGCGTGGGTCTTGTAACCGCGGATTCCGTAGATCACGTGCGCCCCGGCCTCCTCCAGGCTCTTGGCCCACCGGATGTTGGATTGCTCGTCGAAGCGGGCGGTGAGCTCCACCAGCACCGTGACCTGCTTGCCATTCTCAGCCGCCCGCGCCAGAGCCCGCACCACCGGCGAGTCACCGCTGGTACGGTAGAGGGTCTGCTTGATGGCGAGCACGTCGGGATCCTCCGCCGCCCGCGTCACGAAGGAGATCACGGGATCGAAGGACTCGTAGGGGTGGTGGAGGAGGAGGTCACGCTCGTCGAGGAAAGCAAAGAGGTCCGGGGGGGCGGGCTCGAGGGCGGCCAGCGGCTTCAGCGGGGGATCGCGCAGGTCCTCGAGAGCGGGCAGGTCTACGAGGGGGAAGAGGGCCCGGATGTCCAGGGGCCCCCGCACCCGATAGACATCTTGGGCGTCCAATCCCAGGCGTTCGGTCAAGACGCCGAGGAGGGCCTCCCCCACCGCGGCTTCCACCTCCAGCCGCACGATCCCGCTCTGCCGCCGGTGGCGGAGCTCCTCTTCCACCACCAGAAGGAAGTCGCGCCCGCCCTCGTCGTCCAGGTCCAGCTCGGAGTCGCGGGCGATGCGGAATACCGCGGACTCCCGGACCTGCTGGCCGGGAAAGAGGGCGGGCAGCTCGCCGCGCAGGATCTCCTCCAGGAGAAGGTAGGTAGTGCCGTCCCCCCCCGGCAGCCGCACCAGCCGCGGGAGCCGGGCCGGCACCTGGACCACGGCCAGCCGTGTGTGTTCCTCCCCTTCCGCGGGGGCCAGGAGCAGGGCCAAGTTCAGACTCAGGCTGGCCAGCATGGGAAAGGGGCGGGAGGAGTCGATGGCCAGGGGGGTGAGGGCGGGCAGCACCTCGTCATGGAAGTAGCGGCTGATGGCGGCCCGGGACGCGGGCTCCAGGGCCTCGAGGGGCAGCATGCGAATCCCGCGCCCCCCCAGCCCGGGCAGGATCTCGCCCGTCAATGCCTCGTAGAGGCGGTCCACCATGGCGTGGGCCCGCTCCGAGATCTGTTGCAGCTGCTGGCTGGGGGTGAGCCCGGCCAGATCCGCCCCCGTGTCGCCCTCCCCGACCGCGTTCTTGAGGGCGCCCACCCGCACCATGAAGAACTCATCCAGGTTCCCGGCCACGATGGTGGCAAACTTCAGCCGCTCCAGGAGGGGGTTGATGGGGTCGGTGGCCTCCTCCAGGACGCGGCCGTTGAACTCGAGCCAGGAGAGCTCCCGGTTCAGGAACAGCTCCGGCTCGCGCTTCCTTCACTTTCTGCAGGTGGTCGGCGTCCAAGGCGTTGGCCACGCGCAGCAAGGCGGCCAGCTTGCTCACGACCACGCGCGCGTCGCTGTCCAGGGCCATGTAGGGCAGGTGCGACCTCTGGGGCGCCGCCCGCCGGTGGTAGCGGGCCACGTTCGAGACCACCCCCATGTCGTCGCGGGAGAGGCCGAAGATCTCGGAGACGGACAGGAGGTACTGCGAGTGCTTGTGGTGGCCGCGCAAGTTCACGTAGATCCCGATGTCGTGCAGAAGGGCCGCCACCTTCAAGAGGAGCCGGTCCCGGCTGCCCAGGCCGTGCTCGGCCTTGAGCTCGTCAAAGAGGCGGGCGGCCAGGTGGGCCACGTTGTGGGCGTGCGGCGCGTCGTAGCGGTAGCGCTCACCCAGGGCGGCCGCGCTGGCCAGGACCTGACGGCTGAAGTCCTCGATGCCATGCCCCTCCTCCCCGCGCACCATGTCCAGGAGCAAGCCGGCCCGCAGGGAGGCGTCGGGGGCCAGGATCTGGTCGGCCTGGGTCTCCAGCAGCAGCTCACGGCAGGCGAGGAGGGCGGGGACGAGCGTCTCCGCCTCCGCGAGGGGGAGCCGGTAGCGCTCCACGAGCTGGTCCACGTCGTCGGCCGCCACCTGGTCGCAGAAGGCCAGAAAAGGCTCCTTGGGCAGAGCGGGCACCCCCGCCGCTGCGACCTCCTCCCCCAGGATCTGGGAGGCCGCAAAGCGCACGTCGCCTCCGGGGGCGATGAAATGGCACGCCTCGCGCAGCGGCATCTCCCGCCGGATGTCCTCCACCACGTTGTGGATGTGCCGCCGGAGCAGCCTCATGCGCTGCTCGTGACTCCCGTGCCAGGAGGCCAGGTTTTGGCGCATGCGAATCGAGCCCAGGGCGTAGGTGCCGGAATGGGTCGGTTCGCCCTTGGACAGGAAGGAGAGGTCCGCGCTTCCCCCTCCCACCGCCACCAGGAGGGCGTCTCCCCCGGTGAGGGCCTCATGGTCGCGAAGCCTCTCGCGCACGGCCAGGTAGGAAAGGCGGTTCTCCTCCGAGCCGTCAATGACCTCCACGTCGATCCCCGTCCGTAGCCGCACGCGGTCCAGGAAGGTCTCGCGGTTTTGGGCCTCGCGCACCGCGCTCGTGGCGACGGCACGGTAGCGCACGACACCGTAGGTGTCCATGATCCGTCGGAAACCCTCCAAGGCCTTGAGGGTCGCCTCCACGGTGGCCGCCCCCAGGCGGCCGTGGGTGAAGGTGTCCTTGCCGAGGAGGACGCCGCGCGAGGCCTCCTCCAGGACCCGCACGGGCTGGCCGGGGAGGGCCTCCGCCACCAGCAACCGGATCGCGCTGGCCCCCATGTCCACCACCGCCAGCGGCCGCACGGGCTCCGGCGGGGGCGGGGCGGCACTCTTGCGACTGAGGGTCCTCTTGCGGGGCCCCGCCAATTCAGGCCTCCTCGTTCATGGGCATCGGGTTCACAGGATAGCGGCAGTGTCCAGCGCCGGAAGGGCGACCGGCGCACCCCACATTGTACCCGCGACCCCCCCTCCCCTCCCGGCGGGCGGGATTGTGGCCCGGGGGTGGCCGTGCTATGTTCGCCGTTCAACTCCGAGAGGACCCATGCCCCCGGCGACCCCCTATTCCCAGTCCGACCGCGCCTCCCCCCTCCTGAAGCAGCGGATCCGGGGGGTTTTTCGCCACCTGCCCAAAGGCCTGGCCGGGAACGAAGAGTCGCTCCATCAGATGCGGGTGGCGGGCCGTCGCCTCCGGGTGGCGTTGCCCCTCCTGGCCAAGAGGCCCACGGGAAAGCGCGTCCGGCGGGCGCTCCGGATCCTGCGCCAGCTCACCCGCGCCGCGGGTACCAGCCGAGACCTGGACGTGAGTGTGGACCTCCTGCAGGCTCGCTTGCGCGCCCAGAGTCCGAGCCCGGAGCACTCCCTGCTACAGCGCCGCTTGCGCGCGGCCCGGCGGAGGAGCCGGACCCGCATGGCGGAAGCCCTCATGGACCTGGAGATCGCACGCTTACGGCAGGACCTAAGGACCATCGTCAGCCGACGGGCGGAGGATGTGTTCACCGTCCTCTCTCGGCTGCGCGAGGCTCGTGACTTCCAGGGCCAGATCCTGCTCGCGGGTTTTGAGGAGCTTGGGGACCGCTTCGATCCCGTGGGCCTGCATCGGCTGCGGCGGCGGGCCCGCCGGCTCCGCTACGTGGCCGAGCTGGGCGACCTGCTCCGGGGCGAGGAGTCGGAGGCCCCCGCGCTCTGGAAGAGCCTGCAGGATGATATCGGGCAAATCCACGATCACGATGTGTTGGCCGCTTGGCTCGGAGGGCAGGCGCGGGCGGCCACCGCCCGCGGCCAGGACGCGCTCGCGGCCATGGCCCGGGCGGAGCAGGCCGCGGTCTTGGACCTCGGGAGCGCCCTCCACCGGGCCCTGCTGGGGCGGCGGCCCGCGGAGGTGGCCGCGCGCGCCTTGGAGGTCATGGGACGGCCGCGGGTAGCCGCATCCCCCATGCTGGCAGGCTAGACGCGCGCAGGGACGGTGACGTGACTTTCCGGCGACCGCCATGCACCTGCTGATCATCCGCCACGCCATCGCCGTGCCCCGGGGAACCCCCGGCATCCCCGATGCGGACCGCCCCCTGACCCCGGAAGGGGAAAAGAAGTTCCGGCAGGCCGCGCGCGGCCTGGCCCGCATCCGGAAGCGGCCTGACGCGCTGCTCACGAGCCCCTGGCGGCGGGCCCTGCAGACGGCGGAGATCGCGGCCGAGGCCTGGGGCCGCATCATGCCCACCAAGACGCCCGCCCTGGCCGGCGGCGCCTTCGAGGACCTGGCCGCCGCTCTTTCCGAGCATTCCCCCGCGTCCTCGGTCGCACTGGTCGGCCACGAACCGCACCTCTCGGCCCTCCTGGCCAGGCTCCTGGGCACGACCCACGACGACCGGCTGACCTTCCGCAAAGGTGGGGCCACGCTCCTCGAACTGCCCCGAGGGCTGGAGGAGGGCGGGCACCTCGTCTGGTACCTGCCCCCCAAGATCCTGCGCGAGCTGGGGGCCTAGACCGGCCGCCTCTCCCCCAGCATCCGGCTGGCCGCCGCCGCCATCACGTAGCAGGCGCACCCGAGGGCCATCGCGACCCGGAAGCCCAGGGTGACCGCCACCACCATCGTCGTCAGCGACCCCACCACGGAGAAGATTCCGTTCAGGCCCCAGTAGAAGGCGGGGGCGGGGAAGGGCCCGCGGCCGGTTCTCTGGAGGCCGCGCGGGAAGGGAATCCCCATCGCGAAGCCGAGGGGCGCCACCAGAAGGATCGCGACCGCCACGCGGGTGGGCAGGGACAGGGGCAGGAGGCGGGGGACGATCTCGGGGAGCGCGACGGCGTAGGTGAGGCCGAGGGCGGCGACGGTCAGGCAGGCGGGAGCGGCCGCAAAGGCACCGCTCGCACGAGCGCCCAGGCCCCCCGTGGCCAGGAGGGTGAAGAGGAGGATGGACAGGGTGAAGATGGGATGGCCCAGCAGCAGCGTCAGGTTCTGCAAGAGGGCGAGCTCCACCGCGATAAAGCCAAGGCCCAGACCGGAGAAATAGACGATAGAGGCGGCGTAGGCGCCGGTGCTCTCGCCCCTCGGCTTGCCGAAGGCCACGAAGGCCAGGCAGAGCAGGCCGACCAGGCGCAGGATCCACCAGAAGTCTCCGCTCATGCTGGCGGGCAGGCCCCAGGGCTTCTGGCGGGCGAAAAAGAAGGGCCGATCGTCGAAGACCGCGTCCACGCGCTCGGGGGCTTCGGAGACATACTGGGCCAGGGTCTTGCGGCCGGAGAAGAGGTCCGCGTAGGGCTCCGCCACCTCCCGGCCGGGGAGGATGACCGGCCGGGCCGTCTTCCAGCCCTGGATCTCCGCGGTCTCGCCCTCGAGGAAAGGTCGTCGGCGCAGCATGAAGATCATCTGCGGCGGGTCGGGCGTGGGCTCCGGCTTCTCCAGCAGGGCCACGATGCGCGGTCCCGCGTCTTCCCTCCCCAGCAGGGTCACCGAGTTCGAGACCAGGCGCGGGATATCCACGTCCCAGCGCAGGATCACGAGCATCCCCTCCGCGGTCAAGTGGTCGTAGTAGGCCCGGAATGCTTCCGTCGTGTAGAGGTGGTTCTCGGAGAGGCTGAGCCCGCCCGAGGCCACCGCCGCCCAGGAGTCCACGAAGCCGAGCAGGATCACGTCGAACTTCTCCTCGCTGCGGCTGATGAAGGTGCGCCCCTCGCTGAGCACGGCCTTCACCCGGGGCTGGTCGTAGAGGGTGCCCGCCTCGGCCCCAAAATGCCGCACGAAGCGCAGCATCAGGGGGTTCATCTCCACCGCCGTCACCACCTCGCTGCCCGCGGCCAGCGCCACCAGCACATCCGAACCTCCCCCCGGCCCGATGACCAGAGTCCGGGGGTGGGGGGGAGCGAGCTTGAACGGCAGCGCACGGTACCAGTCGCGCAGGGGGGCGACGCTCTCCCCCCGTCCGTCCCAGGAGAGGACGTTGGTCCAGGCATCGGAGTCGATGTAAAGGCGGGCCAGGTAGGGTGGGGGAAAGCCGGTCACGGCGTCGATGCGGGAGTAGGCGTTCCAGCCCGTGAGGGCGACGCGGGCCCCGGGGGTGGCGGCCAGGTTCCGGTACATCGCTTTGGTGGGGGCGCTCCGGATCTTGAAGAGCCCGGTCCGCTCGTTCTGGCCCACCGCGATCATGAGCAGGACCGCGCCGAGGGCGGCGGCGGGGAGCACCCGGCGCGAGAAGCAGGCGGCGGCCAGGAGCGGGGCCAGGGCCAAGGCCAGAACGGCGGTCTCCCCGCCCAGAGCGGAGAGGAGGAAGGGGATGCTGAGCGCCCCCACCGAGGCCCCCAAGAGGTCCGCGAAGTAGAGGTTGCCCGCGATGTCACGCCGGAGGTCGAAGGCCATGGAGAGGGCCATGCCCGCGAGCAAGAAGGGGCCCAGGGAGACGAGGAAGTAGAAGAGCAAGCGATCGGGGTGGAAGGGGAGGCGCACGATAAGCCAGAGGCCCAAGGGGATGGCGGCCGCGTAGAGGAGGGTGAGGACCGCGGTTTTCTCGAGCGAGAAGGCGATCCGTTTCCGCAGCAGGTGGACGGTGAACCCGCCCAGGCCCCAGCCCAGGAGGGCCACCGAAATGGCCACGAACGTGAAGTGGTACCAGATGGTGGCCGAGAAGATGCGGGTGAGACCGATCTCGAACATGAGACCGGAGAGGCTGATGAGGAACATGCCGAGGTAGAGGGTCATATTCTGGGGCGCGCCTCCTTGGCGAAGCCGCGGCAAATTACGGCGGACGGGCCGCCGCGTCAAGTGTGGGCGTCCGCGCGTCAGTGCGGGAGGGGTCCGAGCGGGGCCCGGCGTTCCAGCAGCTGGTAAATGTGGTGGGCCTCGTGGTGAGCCAGGTATTCGACGAGGAAGTGAACGTCGTAGTGCGGGTAGGTGGGGTGGCGCCCGCGGCGGTGCCACTCCGCGGGCGACAGCTCCTTGAGACGCGCGTTGAAATGGTCGCGCGCGCGGAGGAAGTCGGCCCGGACCTCCGAGGCCGGACGGGCCGCCATCCTCTCGAACTCCGCGTCGTTTTCCGGGCTATAGGCCGGCAAGGCGGGCTCGTCCTGGTCGAGCATGGCCTGCAGCCGGCCCTCGAAGACCTGCTGCACCCGCCACATGTGACAGACCAGCTCCAGGAGCGACCACTTCTCGGGGATGGTGCGCGTGGCCAGCTGGGTGTCATCCAGACCGGAGGTCAATCGGCGCGCGTCCTCCGCCTGCCGCGCCAGGCGCTCCAGGAGGGCGAGGTGGGCGGCGTGCTTGTCCGGGGGGTGGGAATCCCGCATGGGCCCGGACGTTACGCCGAGAAGGCGGGGCCCGTCAAACGCGGTGGCGCGGGTTAGACTAGCCGCGCATGACCCGGCGCCTCTGCCTCCTGGTCGCGGTCGTCTTCGTGCTGGGCTTGCTCGTAGCGCCCCGCGTCTACCATCAGTACGACGTCGTGGATTGCTTTTTGGCCTGGGCACGGGCCTCGGGAGGGACGCGGCCCTGGGGCGTCTACACCCCGGGGGCGGGGGCGGACAACTGCGACTATCCCGCCCTCGTCCCCTACCTCCTCACGCTGGCCGAAGCGGGACGGCAGGGTCTGGGCGCGGCGGCGGTGAGCGCGACCTCGGTGCTGCTCCTGAAGCTGCCCGGCCTCTTGGCCCACCTCGCGGCGGCCTTGCGCGGAGGGGCCTGGGCGGGGGGCGCGGCCCTGGGCCTGGCCCTCGCGACCAAACTCCTGGCCGTCGTGGTCGTGCCCCTGATGGGGCTCTACGTGGGGCTCCGCTTCGGCCTCAAGAGGCTGGCCGCTTGGGCGGGGGCCGGCCTCGTGGTCGTCCTCCTCCTGACCCTCCCCCACGTGCTGGGGGGCGCTGGGCGAGGCGTCGTCGCCGCGTACGCGGGGGCCGTGAACTACTACCCCTACCGCACGGCCGAGGCCTACAACACCTGGTACGTGCTCGACCGCTACGACGTGCTCGTGCGGGGCCTGAGCCCGCCCCTCGCCCGGCGCGACGATCGGGCCGCGCTCGGCCCCCTTACTTATCACCACTTGGGCCTCCTCATGTTTGGTGCCTACACCGTGCTCCTGATGGCGGTCCTCAGCCGGCGCCCCACCCCTGCTGTCCTTCTCTGGACCCTGGGCCTGCAGCTCTTCGCCTTCTTCATGCTGCCCACCCAAGTCCACCAGCGCTACATCGTGCCCGCGGTCGCGTTCCTGGCCGTCCTGGCCCCCCTCTCCCCGCGCGCCCTCGTCCTCTTCCTGGGCGTCACTGTCACCGCCACCCTCAACCAGGGCCTCGACCTCGTGCGGGCGCTGCCCACCGAGGCCGCCGTCGCGGGCGCGCTCACGACCGCGGACCTTCCCCTGGCCACCCGCACCGCCCGGGACCTGGGGGCGGGGATCGCGCTCGTGAACGTCGCCCTCTTCGCCTTCGCCACCTGGGCCTTCTGGCGGGAGGTCGTCCGGCCCCGCCCCGCCGCTCCGGCCCCTGCCGACGCGGGTCCGTGAAGCTGCTTCGCCTCTGCCTCCTCCTCGCCCTCCTGCCCCTGGCCACGGGCGCGGTGGTCGTCACGTACCAGGACGCGAGCCTCACCCATCTGCCCGCGAGAGCCGTGATGGCCGAGCAGCTCCGGGGGGGCACGTTCCCCTTCTTGCACCCCGGCGCCTCGGGCGGGGAGCCCCTGGCCGGGAACCCGAACTTCGGCCTCTTCTTCCCCGACACCCTGCTCCTCTTCGTGCTGCCCCTGCCCGTGGCCTTCGGCCTCCGCTTCGCGCTCCCCCTGGTCCTCGCCTTCCTGGGCGCGCGCCGTTGGGCGCGCGCGGAGGGGATCTCCCGCCCGGGCGCGGAGACGGCCGCCCTCGCCTTCGTCCTCTCGGGCGTGTTCCTGTCCACCTGGCGCTTCTACAACAGCGGCCTCGCCCTCTCCGTGGCCCCCTGGGTGATGGGTGCTCTGGTCAAGCTCGGGCGGCGGGCGCAGGCGGGAGACCGGACGGGGATGCGGGCCGCGGCCGCCGAGCTCGGCCTGTGGGGTGGCCTCGAGGTCCTGGCCGGGGAGCCGGTGGTGGCGCTGCTCACCGCCGTCCTGGCCGGCAGCCGAGCCCTGGTCGGCCTCATGGGGCCCTTCCCCGCAGAGGGTGGGCGACGCCGCGCCCTCGCTGGCCTCGCGACGGGGGCGGTCGTGGCCCTGCTCTTGGCCGCGCCCCAGTTGGCGGCGACCGCGCAGATCTTCCCCGACTCCAGCCGGGAGCGTAAGCCCTTCCCGTTCGTCATCGCCACCGGCACCTCCGTTCATCCCATCCGTCTGCTCGAACAGGTGGTCCCCTTCCCCTACGGGCGGCCCGACCTCAGGGGGCCCCTTGGCTTCGCGGGCCACGAGTTCTTCGACAACCATCCCCCCTATCTCTGGACCCTCCACATCGGCCTTCCCACGCTCGCCCTCCTTCTGCTCTTCGGCCGGCCGCGGACCCCCGGCGAGCGGCTCTTCTGGATGGCGGCGGGGGGCGCGGCCCTTCTCGCTTTCGGCAGGTACTTGCCGGGGGCCAAGAGCCTCTACCCCCTCCTTTCCCTCGGGGGGCGGATCCGCTTCCCGGTGAAGTGGTGGTACGTGGTGGCCCTGGCCGCGGTGCCGCTGGTGGGATGGGCGGCCGCGCGCTTCGGGGAGGGCGGCCGCGCGTCGCGGGGGCGGCGGGGGGCGGCTCTCCTCCTCCTGGGGGGGTGCGTCATCATCCTCCTCCGCGGCATCGCGTTGACCCCCCTGGCCCTCCTCGGACCCTGGGTGTCTATCGCGGCGGCCATGGTCCTCATCGTGGAAGCCGGACGGGCGGGGGGGCCCCGGGCTCCCTCACCGCTGGCCGTGGCCATCGCCCTGCCGCTGCTCCTCTGCGCCCTTCCCCTGCTCTTCGCCCTCCTCGATCGCCCGCCCCCCGCCCCGCCCCGCGTCACCACGGGCCGGATCTACGCGCGCCTCACCCTGGAGGCGCACGCCCTCGGGGTGGCGGAGGGGCGGATCCGCGATTTCTTCCGTCGCGCGAACCCCGAGCTCTGGCCGCTGACTGCGGCCGAGAGCGGCGCCGGCTACGCCTTCGACGCCGACCCCGATGGGGCCTACGCCGACGACGACCGGGCGGTGCGGAAGGCCCTGGAGGCCCTCGCCTGGCCGGAACGCGCGGCCGAACTGCGCCTGGCCGGCGTGGACCGGGTTCTCTCCGACGAGCCGCTGCCCGCGCCCTACCGTGCGCTCTCGGTCCTGAACGAGGCAGAGGGAGTCCGCCTCTATGCCCTCGAGGGGCCCGCAGCCGCCGTGCGCTTCGCCACCCGCATCGTCCAGAGGCCCTCGCTGGAGGAGGCCATGGACCATCACCGGAGCCCCGGCTTCGACCCCGACACGGACGTGGTGCTCCTCGGGCCGGCCTCCGACGCGTCCCCGTCCCCGCGGGCGCCCACCGGGTGGAGATCGGTTGGTCCAGCCTCCCCGTGGCCGCGGGGGGCGTGCTCCTGGCCCTCGGCCTCAGCGGGGCGGCCCTGCTCCACTTCCGGCGAGGACCTCGCGCAGCCGCTCCGGCGTGACCCGAAAGAGCAAATAGCTGTACCCGATGTGGCCCACGGGCGTGAAGTTCTCCCGCAGCCAGCGGTAGCGTTCGGGCTCATAGACGCCCACCAGCTTGTTGGCGCCCACCAGGAGGAGGCCGGGCTGGGGCTGGGGGGGCTCGATCACGAGGGGGACCTCGGGGTGCCGCTCTTGGTAGCGGGCGATGTCCCAGGACCGGTCTTCCCAGTCCAGGTTGGAGTCGGCCAGGAAGCGGTAGGCGTTGACCCGGCGACCGATGAGCTCGTTGAAGTAGGACATGTAGTGGGGATGGTAGGAGAGGGTCGAGCCCGCGTGCCAGGCAGTGAGGACGAGCAGCAGGCGGAGCCCGCGGGGGCTGCGGGCCCGTGCCGCGCGTCCGGCATAGACGATGAGGCAGACCAGGGCGGGCAGGAGGTAGCGGATGCCGAGCTGGGGCGCCACGAGCAGGCCGAAGAAAGCGGTGACGAGGGCAAAGGGGAGGAGCAGGAAGGCCGCGTCGGGGGGGGACTCCCGGGAGCCGGGCGACCGCGCGGCGAGCAGGAGGAGGGGGAAGAAGGCGAGCGGGGTCTTCAGGAGGATCATGAGGGGGAACGCGTAGGCGGTCCCCTCCGTGTTCAGCCGTCCCCAGACGTAGTTGTTACCGCGGCCCACGTCGGGGTGTTCCTGGACGTAGTACGAGAAGTCGAGGCCGAGGACGAAGACCCGCGGCAGCGGGAGGGGCAGGGGCAGCCGCCCCAGCGGCTGGAGCCGCTCGCTCTTCCAAGCGTAGCGGTCGCAGCGCTCAAGCGTGCCCCGAAAGAGATAGGCCGCGTTCAAGAAGAAGAGCAGGAGAACGGTGAAAACGGCGGAGGCGAGGAGGGGCGGGCCGAGGCGCTCCCGGCGGCGGCGGCGGACCCAGAGGGTCCAGACCAGGAGTCCGACCAGGACGGGCAGGAGGAGCAGGCTCGTGTACTTCGAGAGAAGGGCGCCCGTCAGGGCCAGGGAGCAGGCCAGGAGGTTCAGCCCGGCCGGGCCCCGGCCCCGAACGAGCCGCCAAGCCGTCCACAAGCAGGGCACGACGAAGAAGGCCGCCGCCACGTCGCTCGTGACCTGCTTGCCATGGGCGAGGAATGAGGGGTTGAACACGTAGAGGGTGAGGGCCAGCAGGCCGGCCGCTCCGCCGAACATCTCCGACGCCCAGCCGAATACCGCCGCCCCGAGCAGGAGCGCGAAGAGCATGGTGGGGAAACGGACGAGGAGGCGGCCGGCCTCCGTGGCGTCCACGTCCTTCTCCCGGCAGCCCTCCGCCCGGCAGCCCAGCGCGTTCAGGGCCAGGATCGGCATGCGCTGGCCGTTGGGCGGCGGCGTGGGTCCCCGCGAGAGCACCTGGTGTCCGTAGGCGAGGTTGTCGTACTCGTCGTAGGAGAGCATCTTGTGGAGGCTGCTCAGGAAGAGGAGCGCCCCCATCCCCAGGAGCAGGGCCCCCGCCAGAAGGCCGCGGGCGAGCGGACGGTCCTTGCCTCCCGGCGATGGGGGGGAGGAGCTCACGGCCGGGGGCGGACCCCGGAAGGTCCCGTCGCGCGCTCGCGATAGACGGCGCCCGCTTCCGCCAGCATCTTGAGCACGGCCTCTTTCTCCCCCGCCGTGTTCCAGCCGGGGTGGCTGCCGGCCCAGGTCGTGAGCCGGTCTACCCAGGCCCCGAAGTAGAGGGCGTCGGCCCGCGAGCGCACGGGTGCTCCCCCCACCGTCACGTAGATCGGGCTCGTGGTGCCGAAGGGGTAGGCGTCGAGCACCGGGTAGCGGGGGCGGTCGCTCCAGGCGCGCGCCACATACCAGGCGGACCCCGGGGCCAGGGGCAGCCTCACCGTCGCCTCCGCGGCCATTCCGTCAGGGGCGAGCGGAACCCTGGCCACCACCTCCCCGTTGCCCACGACCTCGAGCCGGTCCACGGCCACGAAGGACTTGAGGCGCACCCGGGCCTCGAGCGGCTGGGGCCCCGCGGGCAGCATGATCTCGCCCCCCACCTCCGCCCACGGGAGGTCCGGGCGGGCCGGCCGCAGCTCCAGCTCCACGAGGGGGCCGTTGGTGGCGATGGTGCGTCCGGCCTTGATCGCCTCCAAGAAGCGGCGGTGGTCCAGGCCATGCGAGCGTGCGAACACCCGGTTCATGCCCACCGGCCCGCGCAAGGAGGCGTAGTTGGTCATGGCATCCGTGCCCGCCCCCGCCGGAATGCGGAAGCCGCAATTGAGGAGCCGATACCAGAACCGGTTCGTGGCTAGGTGGTCGCTGAAGCCGACGACCTCGCAGTAGTCCACCCGGCCGAGGGCGGCGTCGACGGGCAGGCCGGCGATGAGGGAGGCCTCCGCCTTCTCCGCCAAAGGGTCCTCGTCCAGGGGATGCACGTACCCGCTGATCGCACCCTGGACGCGGGCCAGATCGGTGACCAAGGCGTTTGGGGGAAACAGGCTGGCGGCGGCGGTATTCACGTAGTCCGCGTACCCGGGGAGGAGCACGTGCTCGGTGAGGCCGAGGAGCCCCAGGTGCCCCCAGGAGGACGTGTGGTACTCCTGGTCGTGGACGAGGAGCAGGTTCGCGCTGGACACCGGGTCCGGCCGGCCCGTGAAATACGCGATGTCGGGGAAGCGCTGCTCCTTGTTGACGATTAGGTTCTCGACCACGTGCACGTCCTCCGCCCCGGCCTGCAACGCCAGGCGGCGGGGATCGGCGCGGTAGGCCCCGCCGTAGTTCATGTGCACGTGCAGGTCCCCGCTGTACCAGCCGCGGGCCGGCATGTCCGCCAAGCGCTCGAGGGTCAGGCGCAGGGTGCTCATCCCTCCCGCCTCCACCAAGAGCTTCTGCCTCTGAACCCGGTACTCGGGGCCGTGCGTGACCTCGACCGTCACCTCCCCCGCGGGCAGCGTCAGCTCCGATGAGCCCGGGCTGTGGAAGTAGCCGTACTCCATCTTCCGCTCCGCGCGGTCGAAGGCGTCGTCGGCGTGCCGCCAGGCGTCGTGGGGGGCGAAGCTGCGGCCGTCGGGGCCGGTGACGCTGATGCGGGCGGGCGTGGGCGGCCCTCCCGCCGTCGCCACGACCTCGATGCGGAGACGGCCCACCGGTCCGAGCTGCCGCCGCTCGGAGATCTCCACCCTTTCCCGCCGGCCGCCCGGGACCTCCTGGATCCAGAGCGACAGGTCCCCCCCCTGGTTGGAGATGTAGGCGATGCGCCGGCCGTCCCGCGACCAGCGCGGCGCGGTGGCATCGAACTCCCCGTAGCCGATGGGGAAGGGATCGCCCCCCTCCGCGGGCAGAAGAGAGAGCTGGTGCCAGGGCCGGCCCGAGTAGGAGGCGTAGACGACCCGCCTGCCGTCGGGGGCCCAGTCGGGGCGGGCCCTCCAGGAGGTTTCCTCGTAATGGATCTCCCGGCCGGGGGCGCCGGGGCTCGCCCCCATGCGCCAGAGTCCGCCGCTGCCGTAGACGTGACCGCGGTTGGAGACGTAGAGGATCTCCCTCCCGTCGGGCGACCACGTCGGGGACAGGTAGTGGTCGTACCGGTCGTAGTAGTAACGGGGCAGGCCGCTGTCGTGGTCCTCGGTGAGGCGGGTGACGGCGCCGCCCTCCACGTCCAGGGTGTGGATGTGGAAGCGCCGGTTGTAGACGCTGGAGACGAAGGCCAGGCGGCTGCCGTCGGGGGAGAAGCGCGGCTCCAGGTTCACGGCCCGGTTGCGGAGGAGGGGGCGGGTCCGGCCGGTGGCCGTCTCCAACTCCCAGAGATCGACCGCGTCGTCCCGGTAGGAGGCGTAGGCGATGAAGCGGCCGTCGGGAGACCAGTCGGGCTGGTAGTCGTAGCCGGGGCCGTCCGTGACCTGCCGGGCCGCTCCCGAGCCGGGGACGAGCCGCCAGAGCGAGCCCTGCATGGAGATTACGAGCTCTCCTCCATCGGGGGACCAGGCCAGTCCACTCGGTCCGCTCGTGGCCTGGGGCAGGTACATCTCGCGGTAGTAGTACCGGTGCGGGAGGGCGATCTGCTTCAGGACCGGTTCGCGCTGGGCGCCGGCGGGGAGCGCGGCCAGCAGGCCCAGGAGGGAGAGGCCGGGAGTCCGGCGGATGCTCACGTGGGGACCCTCCTCCGGCCGTTCCCGCTATAGATAAGGTTGCCGGCGGCCATGATCACATCGAGATCGAGCCCTTGCGGAAGTCGGTCTTGCCGATGATGGCGTTGACGAAGACCGGGTGGCCGGCCCGGGCCGCCGCCTTGGCCGCGGCCAGCACCGCGGGGGCCTCTTCTGCCGCCCTGACCGCGAAACCCTTGGCCCCGAAGCCTTCCGCCACCCGGTGGTAGTCGGTGCACGAAGGTGTCGGCCTCGACCAGGCTGTAGCCGGCGGAGCCGTCCCCGTAGAGGATCCAGACCTCCGCGCTCGGGCGGACGAGCTTGGCTCCCAGCGCAAAGCCCGCTCCCACGCCCAGGGTGCCGAAGGCGCCGGGGTCGAGCCAGGAGAGGGGGCCGCGCGGGCGCGTGATGTAGGCCGCGGAAGAGACGAAGTCGCCGCCGTCGGCCACGATCACGCTGTCCGGGTCGAGGGCACGATCGATCTCGCGGCAGAGCCAGAGCGGATTCACCCCCCCGGGGGAGGGCGCCTCCCAGAGAGTCTCGATCTCCGCCTCGCGCTGGGCATCCCGGGCGCGGAGGGTGTCCATCCAGGCCGCCCGCGCCGGCTGTCCTTTGGCTTCCCGGGCCAGGGCCCGGAGGAAGAGGTCGGGTGCCCCCAGCACGCCCAGGGTGGGGCGGCGGTTCTTGTTCAGGTCCACCCGGCTGAGGTTGGCGGAGATGAGCACGGCCCCGCGGTTGATGTGATCGCCGTAGTCGAGTCGGAAATCGCAGGGCGTCCCGGCCAAGATCACGAGGTCGGCCTCGCGCAGGGCTTGCTTCCGATGGTGCCGCAGCTGCGAGGAATGGTCGGGGCCAAGCAGGCCGCGGGCCATGCCCGAGAGATAGACGGGGAGGCCGAGGGCACCCACCGCCTCCGCCAGCGTGCCCACCTCCGAAGGGGAGAGCAGAGCCTGGCTGCCGATCAGAAGAACCGGCCGCTGGGAGACGGAAAGGTAGTTGGCCGCCCGCCGGACCCCGCCCGGACTCGGCGCCGCCGGAGTCGGGCGGCGGGGCGCCCCGGGCGCTGTCGTTCCCTCCCCGAACACCTTGCGCAGGTGTCGACGGATGTACCACTGGAGGGCCAGGTCGCGGAGGCTCCTCGCCTTGTCGCCCGTCTTGGCCGCGTACCACTGCCGGACGAGGGAGGGATCGTAGAGCAGGTCCACCGGGCACTCCACGAACACCGGCCCCGGCAGGCCGGAGCGTGCGGTCAGAAAGGCCTTCTCCAGGGTCGGGCCCAGGTCGGAGACCCGATCCACGGTGGTGGCCCACTTCACGTGCGGGCGCATGAGGGCCATCTGGTCGATGTCCTGGAGCGAGCCCCGGCCCTTGAGGAGAGTGGCCGTGGCTCCCCCCAGCACCACCACCGGCGACTGCGCGAGCTGCGCGTTCTTGACCGCGGTCACGGTGTTGGTGGCGCCGGGACCGGCGGTGACCGCCGCCACCCCGGGAACGCCGGTCAAGCGGGCCACGGCGTCGGCCGCGAAGACAGCGTTGGCCTCGTGCCGGACGTCCACCACGCGGATGCCCCGCGCCTTGGCGGAGACCAGGATGGGCGAGATATGTCCACCGCACAGCGTGAAGAGCCAGCTCACGCCCTGCTGCTTCAGTACATCGGCGATGAGATCTCCGCCCGTCATGACCGCGGGGATGCTACCACTTCGGCCCGGGGGACGGGCGGCGACGACGGTTGCGGTGGCGTGCGATCCGCGCCGCCCGCACGGGGCGCGTTTGCCGCCGAACGCGGGTGACGGTGGCCGGCGACTTACAGTATCCTCGGCCTCCGCCCACCCCTTAGCGGCGGACGAGACCTCAGGCATGGAACCCCTCCCGCCGGCCGGCGACGATCACGACCCGGTGCCCGTCTTCGGCACCTGGCCCCGGATTTACGCCGCGGTCATCGTCTGTGCCCTTTCCGTGATGGGTCTCCTCGCCCTCTTTCCGTCCTGGAAGTACTGAGGGTGACCCCCCTCGACTGGGTCGTCCTCGTCGGTTACGTCCTCGGCATCGTGAGCTTCGGCGTGTTCATGGGCCGGGGGACGCGGAAGATCGACGACTTCTTCCTGGCCGGCCGGCGGATGCGGTGGTGGGCGGTAGGCCTGTCTGTGATGGCCACCCAGATCAGCGCAATCACCTTCGTGGGCACCACCGGTCAGGCCTACACCGACGGCATGCGCTTCCTGGTCGTCTACTTCGGGCTCCCCTTCGCGATGGTGATCCTCTGCCTCACCCTGGTGCCCTTCTTCTATCGGGCCCGGGTCTTCACCGCCTACGAATACCTGGAGCGGCGCTTCGACCTCCGCACGCGTACCCTGACCAGCCTGCTGTTCCTTTTTTCGCGGGGCCTCTCCGTGGGGGTGACCCTCTACGCTCCCTCGCTCGTTCTCTCCGTCATCTTGGGCTGGAGCGAGGGGGCCACCATCCTCTTCATGGGGGGGTCGACCGTGGCCTACGTCCTTTACGGGGGGAACAAGTCGGTCATCTGGACGGACGTGGTGCAGATGGCCGTCATCTGGTTCGGGATCTTCCTTTGCGTGGGGGTGGCGATCGCAAATCTCCCGGGCGACGTGGGCCTGCGCGACGCCCTCGCCCTGGCCCAGACGGCGGGCCGGCTGAAGATCATGGACACGAGCCCCAGCCTCACTGCGCCCTACACCCTCTGGGGCGGCCTCATCGGCGGCCTCTTCCTGATGCTTTCCTATTTCGGCTGCGACCAGAGCCAGGTCCAGCGCTACCTCTCGGGAAGCAGCCTCACCCAGAGCCGCCTCTCCCTGCTCTTTAACGCCTTTCTCAAGGTCCCCATGCAGTTCCTGATCCTGCTCACGGGGGTGCTGGTCTTCGTCTTCTACCACTTCCACCCCTCTCCTTTGCTCTGGAACCGCGTGGCCCTGGCGCGGTTGGAGCAGGAGGCGCCCCGGGAGGTGGCGGTGGTCAAGGAGCGGTTCGAGCGGGCGCAGGCGGTCCGACGGGCGGCGGCGGAGGCCCTCGCGGAGGCCCGCCACCGGGCGGAGACGCCGGCCCCCGAGGCCTACCTCGCCGCCAACCGCGAGGTGGAGGCGGCGCGGGGCGAGGCCCGGCGGCTCATGGAGAGGCTCAACGGGGGGGCCCGCTTCAACGACACCAACTACATCTTCCCGTCCTACGTCCTCGCCAACCTGCCCCGCGGGCTGGCCGGCCTCGTGATCGCGGTCATCTTCGCGGCCGCCATGTCCGCTCTCTCTGGCGAGCTCAACTCCCTCGCCACCGCGAGCATGGTGGACTTCTACCAGAGGCTCTTGGGGCGAGCGGGGACCGACGCCCAGGACCTCCTGGCCTCCCGCATCATGACCGCCTTCTGGGGCGGCTTTGCCTGCCTGATCGCGTCCCAGGCGGGCCGGCTCGGCTCCGCCATCGAGGTCGTGAACCGGTTCGGGTCTTATTTTTATGGTTCGATCCTGGGCGTCTTCGCCCTCGCCGTGCTCGCCCCCGGGGCCTCCGCGCGGGGCGCGTTCTTCGGCCTCCTCATCGGCATGGGCACGGTGGCCCTGGTCGCGGGGCTGACACCCATCCACTTTCTCTGGTACAACGTGGTGGGGGCGACCGGCGTCTTCGTCGCCGGCCTTCTGATCACGGCCCTCTTTCCCGTCCCCGAGGCCCGCGCCTGATGCCCTCCACCGCATTCGACTCCTTCTACCTGAAGGACCGTTACGGCTCCCCCGCCATGCGCGCCATCTGGGACGACCGGGCCATGATCCAGCGCTGGCTCGACGTGGAGGCGGCCCTGGCCGCGGTGGAGGCGGAGCTGGGCCTTCTGCCCGAGGCCGCCGCCCGGGCCATCGGCCGGGCGGCGCGGGTCGAGCGTCTCAACCTTCCGGCCATGAAGCGAGAGTTCGACACCACCTGGAACCCGGTCATGCCGCTGGTGAACGCGCTCCGCCGGGTGCTCCCCCCCCGGAGCGCGCGCTGGGTCCACTGGGGCGCCACCAGCAAGAACATCATGGACACGGGGACTGCCCTCCAGATCAAGGACTCCTACGCCGTCGTTCTGGCCGGCATCGACGTGGTCGCCGACCTCCTGGCCGGCCTGGCCCGACGCCACCGGGACACGCTGATGGCGGGCCGAACCCACGGCCAGCATGCGCTGCCCGTGACCTTCGGGTTCAAGGCCGCTGTCTGGCTGGACGAGCTCATCCGGCAGCGGGAGCGGCTTCTGGCCAGCCGGCCCCGGGTGCTGGTGGGCGAGTTCGGGGGGGCGGTGGGCACTCTGGCCTCCCTCGGGCGCAAGGGCCTCTCCGTGCAGAGGCGCTTGCTGAAGCGCCTGGGCCTGGGCGTCCCCCGCATCCCCTCCAAAACGGCGGGCGACCGGTTCGCGGAGTTCTTCCTCCTGCTCGCCATGCTCTCCGCGACCGTGGGCAAGATCGCCCAGAACATCTACAACCTCCAGCAGACCGAAATCGACGAGGCCACGGAGTTCGTGGAGGGCAAGCTGGGCAGCTCGGCCATGCCCCACAAGCTGAACCCGGTGGCCTCGGGCTCGGTGGTGCTCTTGGGGCGCTTGCTGCGCGCGCGGGCGGGGGTGTCGCTGGACTACATTCACTCCGAGGGGGAGGACGACCATCGTCAAGGGGAGACCGCCTGGTCCTTTGCCCCCGAGATCTGCCTGCTCATGGGGGCCCAGCTCGAGCTCAGCCAGCGGCTCCTGGCCACCCTGGTGGTGAAGCCCGAGAACATGCGTCGCAACCTGGAGCGCAGCGGGGGGGTCGTGCTCTCGGAGGCGGTGATGATGGCCCTGGCGCAAAGGATCGGGCGCGACCGCGCCCACGCCCTCGTCCGCCAGATTTCGCGCGGGGCCCGCGTGAAGAAGGTTCCCTTCCGGGAGGCCGTGGCCGCCCATCGAGGTGTCCGCCGTCTCCTCTCCCCTCGGCGCCTGAACGCCGCCCTCGACTATCGAAACTCCCTCGGCCTCGCCGGCCACTTCGTGGACGAGGTCCTGGCCGCCCACACTCGGAAGCGCTGACCGGCGGCGGCTCCCGCGGGCTCGCCTTGTGGCGGGCGGGTCAGAAGCTGACCTTAGCTCCGATCTGGAACTGCCGCTGCTGGTAACCACCGGTGCCGGGGAAGGGCGAGGGCAGAGGCGACAGCAGGTTGCCCGCGGCGTCCACCGCCACCACCCGGTTCACGGTGGCAACGTTCAGGGTGTTGAACAGGTTCTTGGCCTCCGCGAACAGCTCTGCCCGCACGCGGCCGAAGGGCAGGAAGCGCGAATAGCGGCCGTCCACGTTGAAAACCCGGCCCAACTCCCCCCTGTTGCGGCCAATCCCCAAGGGGCGGTCGTTCGAGAGCCCGTCGCGGTTCAGGTCCCGGTTGGCCCGGATGTTGAAAGGCAGGCCGCTATTCGCCTGGACGATGACGGCGAGCTGGTTGTTGTTCAGGATCGCGTTGCCCAGCCCGGGCCCCTCCCGCCGAGGAGCGATGACCGCGCTCAGGATGAAGGTGTGGGTCTGGTTGAAGGGCGACGGGCCCAGGTCGCGATCGAGGTTCGAGGGGTCGGAGAGCCGGTCGTCGTTGCTCCCCACGATATAAGTGCCGGTGAGGGGTGAGTTGTCCTCTCCCTTGGCCAAGGTGTAGGAGGCCTGGATCTGGAAGCCGTGGCTCATGCGCTTGTTCAGCATGACGGTGAGGGCGTTGTAAGTGGCGTGGGCGATGGAGCGGAAGGTGTCGGTCTGGTTGAAGGCGGGGTTCACTCGGGTCTGGGCGTTGACCGCGGTGGAGTAGATGGGCCGGCCGTCACCCAGGGTGGCTCCGGCGGGGATCAGGTTGGTGTTGATGAGCACGGGCAGGTTGCGGCCCAGGGAATTGACGTAGCCAACGCTCACCGCGAGATCGCTGGTGAGCGCGCGCTCGATCTGGACGTTGGTGAGGATGGTGTACTGGGTCGAGAAATCCGCGTCCATAGCAACGATGCTCTGGGTGGGAAGCACGAAACCGGGCGGCTGGTTCGCAAGATTGCCAGGGAAGGCGGGGGCGCCCGGGGTGGTCGGGCTCAGGGTGGTGGTGAAGGACTTGGGATCGCCGTTCCGGAGGATGGCGTCCTCGTAGAAGTTCAGCAGGGGCGGCTCGTACATGATGCCGGAGGAAGCGCGCAGCACCGTCTTGGCCTCCTTGTCGAGCGTCCAGGCGAAGCCGGCCCGCGGGCCCAGGTTGTTCTTGCTCTTCTTGAAGCTAAGCGAGAGCGGATTCGGCGCGTAGGGGCGCGAGTCGGGGACGTTGAAGAAGTCGTAGCGCAGGCCGTAGAGCAGCTTGAAGGAGGGGCTGATCCGGAAGTCGTCCTGGATGAAGAAGCCGTAGAAGCCGGACTTGTAGGACACGCTGGGATCGCCGAGGTCCTGCTGGAAGCTCAGGTAGCTGAAGGGATTGCTCCCGTTCTTGGCCGCCAGGTAGGTAGAGACGGTCGCGAACGTGTAGATCTGCCGCAGGGTGTTGACGCGATCGTCGTTGATGAACTGGAGGTTGAAGCCGGCCTTGAAGCCGTGGCGGCCGCGCAGCCAGGTGAAGTTGTCGACGAGCTGCCAGATCCTCTGGCTGAAGTCGAAACCCGCGCTCTGGGTCCCGTCGAGGGGGGACCCGAAGTTGGCCACCCCGTTCACGATCACGGCGGGGCCGGTCCCGGCGCCCGCGCTCGCCGTCCGGAACTGATGGCGGCGCGCGAACTGGAAGCGCAGCTCGTTGAGCCGGTCGGAGCCGAAGGAGGAGACGAGCTGGAGGGCGGCCGAATCCATGCGGTCGTTGAAATCGGTGGCTCGCTCCAAGGTGTTGAGGTCCCCGGCAATGTTGAAGGGCGAGCGGTTCTTGAAGAAGAAGTAGCGGCCGGTCAGCTTGTTCTGGGGACCGAGGTCGTAGTCGGTCTTGGCGATGAAGAAGCTCACGTTCTGCTTGGTGGGGATGATGCCCTCCGCGACGGCGGCGGGGGAAAGGCCCAAAGCGGGGGCGCTGGCCACGGTAACGGGGGCGATGACCTTGGTGTTGTCGCGGAGATCCTGATTCACGTACTCGTAGCCCAGGTAGTAGTGCCACCTGTCCTTCACCAGCGGTCCGCCCAGGGTGGCGGTGATGTTGTCGATGTTGTTGTCCGGCTTGTGGGCGCTAGGGGCGAGAAAGAAGGGGACGCTCGT
>WNFI01206835.1_pt2 | contig 32785 bp, 30 predicted proteins | sample 5400471 | NCBI WGS metagenome assembly WNFI01 (sample SAMN13153348, study PRJNA577476) | soil metagenome | isolation source: 100 cm saprolite on Douglas fir-dominated hillslope | place: USA:California | collected 2013-09-17 | reverse complement strand
CAGGCCCTGGCCGATCTCCCGGACCAGCTCGTCGAGGAGGGCGAGCACCTCGGGCTGGAAGGCGGCGAGCTCGCCTGAGTAGACCACCAGCACGCCGGCAACCTGCCCGCGCTTCAGGAGCGGCAGCGCGGCCGCGGAGCGGATCCCCAGCGGCCGGGCCCGCTCTTCCGCCGCCAGCTCTTCGTCTCGCTCCACGTCCTGCGCCACCTGCCGCAATCCGCTCGCCGCCCGGCCAAGGAAGCCCTCGGGACCCGCCGCGGGATGCCCGAGGGCCCGCGTGAGCTCCGCCGCGTCGATGCCGAAGAAAGCGGCAGGCCGCGGCTCCTCTCCCGCGCCGCAGAAGGCGACCCAGGCAGCACGCATGCCGCCGCTCTCGACGAGAACCCGGCACGCGCCGGCGAGCATCTGGGTAGCGTCCGGCTCGCGGGCGATGAGCTGGCTGACGCTCCAGCTCGTGCGCAGGAAGCGGTTGAGCTGGGCGATCGCCCTCTCCCCCCCGGCGCGGGCGGTGACCAGCTCGTTGAAGTGGGTAATGGCGGCGCGCAGCTCCGCCGGACCCTCCACCGGCGCGAGGCGCACCGTGCCCTGTTCGCGGGATCCCTGCGCCGCGACCGACAGACCGCGGATCGGCCGGGCCATTCGCGAGGTGAGCCAGTAGCTGAGCGCGACCGCCGCCGCCGCGATCAGGAGTCCCAGGACCGCGGCCCGGGTCCTGCTTCTGCGCAAATGCGCCATCACCTGCTCTTCGGAGAAGCTGACCGTGACCCGCCAAAGCCCCCCGGCAGCCGGGGCGACTCCGTAGATGCGCAAGTTGCCCGAGCTGTCCCTCGCCTCGAACGAGGAGGAGGGCCCCTCGAGGGCGCGCTTCGTAAGCTCAAGTTCGCGAAAGTTCCTGCCCACCCAGTTCTCGGCGTCGTTCGAGCGGGCGAGCATGGTGCCGTCGAGATCGAGCAGCGAGGCGCGAACCCCGTTCTCGCCGCCCATCTCGAGGACCGAGCCGAAGCTGACCAGATCGATCGCGAGCAGCGCCACACCCGCGAGCTGGCCGGTGTCGCCAAGGATGGGCGCGCCGAGCGGCTGGAGCCAGCGTCCGGACACCTGGCCCACCCTGGCACGGCCGATGGCGAAGCGCCCGCTCATCGCCTCACGAAACCAGTCGCGGACTTCGTAGGAGTGGCCGGGAGGTTCCGGCCTGGCGGAGCAGATGGTCTCGCCGGCGGCGTTGATGGTGGCGATCTGGGCGTAATTCGGCAGCGGGAAGTCGGGCAGGATGGATTCGCAGAGATCGTGCCGCAGGGTGCGCACCTTCGAGCTCCGCGCGATCGTTTCCAGGAGATGGCGCGCGTCGGCGATCTGCTGATCGACGCGGCGGGCGATGAGCGCGGCAAAGGTGTGCGCCGCCCGCCTCGCCTCCTCCTTGTCGCGCTGCGCGTTGGCCGCGAACGTCCAGCCGAGGACGGCCAGGCAAGGAAGCATCGTCGCGGCGACCAGCGCGAGGAGCCACGAGCGAAGTTTCCAGCGAGTGATGCGGTCCCCCTTCCGCCTGCGCGACCAGTCCCGCAGCCTTGGTAGATCGGCAATCCGGACGGCTTCTTGAGCCTTGGCCCTTCCAGCCGGGCTGTACGCTCCCTATGCTGTTGGTGCATGGGCAAGGCGGGAGCCCCAGAGGGCGAGCGGCCGGGACAGTCGGTCGCGACCAAGGAGGCCGGCGCCGGCAGGGGGCCGGTGCGCACCACCATCTCGCGGACCTTCAGCCGCTTCGAGGACGTCGTCTACGTCGGGCTGGGCCTGCTTCTCGCCTACAGTGCCGCTGCGCTGCTGGTGACCGGCGCCGGGGCGCTGTGGTCGAGCATCCTCGCAGGGGCGCCCGTCCAGGCGATCATCGAGCTGCTCGACCGCGCCCTCCTGATCCTGATGGTCGTCGAGCTGCTCTACACCGTGCAGGTGTCGTTCCAGGCGCACGCGCTCATGCCCGAGCCGTTCCTGGTCGTGGGGCTCATCGCGGCCACCCGCCGGATCCTGGTGGTGACCGCGCAGTTCGCCCATCTGGTCGACCCGGGCTCCGAGGTCCAGTTCCGCAACGCGATGATGGAGGTGGCGCTGCTCACCGTGATGGTGCTGGCCCTGGTCGCAAGCGTCCGGCCCTTTGAAGTCGGCGTGGTGCTCGAAAACCGATTTCGCCTCCTGGATGAGGAACTTGAGGTAATCGCGGTTGCCTTCCTGGAAGGACTTGAGGACGGCAAGGCCGGCGGCGTCGCCCGTCAGGTTCATGCGGCAAGCTTAACAGACTCGAGGCCTTCGCCAACTCAGCGCAGGCGCCGGGAGACCACGAGCGCGCAGCCTGCGCCGCCGAGGGCGCCACAGAAGGCAGCGAAGAGCCCATACCCGCGCGCGTCCGCGGGTGCGAAGAAGAGGGCCGCCGCCAGCGCGACCGCGGCGGCGGCGGCGCCCAGGAGCGCGGTGTTCCCAACCGAGCGCGCCGGGCGCTCGCGCTCCTCGTCGACGATCTCCGCTGCCAGGTAGACCGCCTCTGGCGAAGGGCGCTCGCCCTGGGGCAACAGGCCGCGCACGGCGCGGCGGCGGCCGGGGGCGAGCTCGCGCGCCTCCTCGCGCAGCGTCCGCGCGCGCAAAGACAGCTCCGGCTCGGAGAGGGAGAGAAGCCCCATCCGCCGCGCGGCGGCGACGAGCCGCGCTGCCGCCTCCGCGCCGCGCTCGCGCGCCAGCTCGTCGTCAGCCTGGTCGAGCAGTCCCAGCGCCGCGCCCAGCCCGGCCGCTTCTCCGCCGGCGCCCTCGCCGAGGGCGGGGACGCGCCGGAGGATCTCCGCGCGCACCGCGGCGACGTCGGAGGCTAGGGCGCCGCGGGGCCGGGACGGCTGCCGCGCCCCGGGCGGCGAGGGCGCCCGCTCGATCAGACGCCGCTCCGGCTCGTGATCGAGGCGCGCCAGCGCCTCCGCGGGCGAGAGCCAGAGCAGCTCATCCACCTCGTCGTCGGACTCCAGCTTTCCCTCGCGCACCAGCGCGAGGTGCCAGTAGAGCGCGAGGCGCGGGGTCCGGCGCGGCACATAGGACGCGGCGCCGGCGAAGGAGGTGATGCGGGCCTCGCAGCCGGTCTCCTCCTCGACCTCGCGAAGCGCGGCCTCTTCCCAGCTCTCGCCGTCGTCGAGCCGGCCCTTGGGAAGGCTCCAGTCGCCCTGGCGGGGGCGGTGGATCACCGCCAGCCGCGGGCCGCCCGCGTCCGTTCGCCAGAGGATTCCGCCGGCCAGCCGGACCAGGGCCATATCATTTCCACTCGATCTCGAATCCGGACGGCCTCACGCGCACGCTGGGCGGCTTCTCGCGGGTGAGGATGCGGATCGCCGAGAAGCCGCCGCCCAGCACGCAGGCGAGGCCACCGCCGACCATCAGCCCCAGCTTGCTGGTCGGCTCCGGGTCGAGGAAGGCGAGCAGCACCGCGGCGGCGCCGGCCACGCTCATCCCCAGCGCAACGGCCACGCCGGCGATCTCGCGCGGCGAGAGCCGGGCCGAGCGGGCGAGTTGGAAGAGCGTCTGCGCCGAGGGATCGATCCCGACGTGGGCATCGTCCTCGAGAAGGACGGGCAGCCGGTCGCGGTAGGCGCGCGCGAGGCGCTCGAGCCACCGCTCATCGGACGTCCGGATCAGTGTTTCTCCCACGCGGCTCCCGGGGTGCCCTTCAGGATGGGCGGGCCCAGATCCATCTTAAGCCGGTTTGGCCCTAACCCCAGCGCACGGCGTAGTGGACCACGGTGCGCTGGTCGTTGCTGCTCTTCACCTCGGGCGGCGACACCGTGCCGGTGAAGCCGCTCAGCTCCAGCATGTACATGAGGTTGCCGCGGGTGACGTCGTAGAGGGCGGGTGGGATGTCGGAGCCGTCGGCGTTGAGCACCACGATGCCCTCGGAGTCGGAGACGGGCTGGTAGCCGTAGCTCAGGCCGCGCGTCACCATCGGGTAGAAGCGGTCCAGGTTGGCGAACAACGACTTCGGCGTGTTGCCGAAGAGCTGCAACGCGAAGCGCAGCACGGGCTGCACGATGCTGCCGCCGAGCTTGCGGGCCGCGTACACGCCCAGCTCGACGCAGGACTCGCGGCCGCCGTGCTTCGCGAGCAGGGTCTCCAACTCGTCGAGCACCGGCGAATCCTGCCAGCTCATCATCGACGGCGGCTTGTCCATCGCCGCGATCACCGGGGGGGTCGCATCGGCGCGCACGCGCTGGGCGAGGCCCTTCTGACCGATGAAATCGATGCCGCACCGCACCGAGGCGCCGAGGTACCCGCGCGGGGTCGGACCCGCTTTGGTCGTGCCAGGCGCGTCGAACTTTTGTGGCCGGGCGTGCGTGGTCATTCAGCGGACCTCCTGGGTAGGCGGGTCTTCGACCCACTCCATCGCGTGATCGGAATCGCCCTGCTCGGAATCGGGTGCGGCGTGGTCGTAGAGCTGGAACGTGTAGTACGAGCCCGTGTTGAAGCCCGCGAGGCGGAAGGGGTTGAAGGTCGAGAGGCTGGTGACGGCTCCGCCCAGGTAATCGGCCGGGAACCCCACTAACTTGAGGTTGCAGCCGGCGATGACCAGCCCGACCCGGGGGACTTCGTTGGAAATGAAGGTGCAAGTGCCGACCGCGGTGAACGCGCCCTGGGGAAGCTCGAAGCGCGCATAGAAGTTCTGCGCCAGCCCGGGCGGGAAGAGGAAGCTGGTCAACAGCACGCAGGCCGTGGCGCGACCCACCTTGCGCGGCTCGCCGCTGACGCTGCCGTCGTCGTGGCGCGTCCGGTAGGTGTAGAGGCTGCCGCCCAGGCGCAGGTTGACGTGAAAGGGCGCCTGCGCGCAGACGGCCGGATCGGGCGGCGAGGCCGGATCCTCGACGCTGCGGACCTGCACTACGACCTCCGCCGCGCGGCCGGAGCCGGAGGCAAAGAGGGCGGCAATTGCTGCGGCGGCGATGGCGATCTTCATTTTCATGGCTGTTCCTCGGCGCGGATTACGTCCGAATCAAAGACGGACGAGCTGTGCGCCCCAGTGGATGTTGGCGCCCACGGCGGCGAGCAAGACGAGGTCCCCGCGCCCGAGCGCCACCCGGCCCTCGGCGAGGTCCTCGGCGAGCAGGATGAGCATGCCCGCGGCCGAGGTGTTGCCGTGGCGGTCGACGTGGCAGGCCACCCGGTCCGCGGGCAGGCCGGAGCGCTTGATGAAGTGGTCCATCAGCCGCTTGTTGGGTTGGTGGAAGTAGTAGCGTTTCACCTCGGGCCCCAGGTGCGGCTGGTGCTGCAGCACCGAGTCGATGCAGCGCTTCATGTACTGCGGATAGGTCTGCGCGACCCGCAGCCCGTCGACCACGAACGCGTTCTCCACCGGCTTGCTGCGGCCCTGGTAGTTGAGCTTGAGGTTGCCGCCACCCCGGCGGAGGACCAACTCGCCGTGCGAGGTCCCGGCGACCGAGCCGATCACTCCGGAGACAGGGGCGCCGTCCGGCGCTCCGCGGTCGCCGCGCAGGATCACCGCGCCGGCGCCGTCGCCGAACACGTACATCGAGAGGTACGCGCTGATGCTCTTGCCGCTCTCGAGCTCGAGCTCGCTGGTGTAGACCTCGCGGTTGAGGAGCGCCGAGGTGAAGGCGGAGCCGATGACCGCCACGGTGCGCAGCGCGCCGCTCGCGATCATCTTGCAGGCCATGTCGATGGTGTAGAGAGTGCCGCCGCAGCCGTCGTCGATCACCATCGCGTAGGCGCTCTCGCGGCAGCCGAGGCGCCGGTGTAGCTCCATCGCGTCGTGGCTGAAGTTCAGCTGGTCTGGCGTGCAGGTGACGAGGAAGATCGCGTCGAGATCGGTGGCCGCGAGGCCCGACATCGAGAGCGCCTCGCGCAGCGCCACCTCGCACATGTCGGCGTTGCCCCCGGGATAGAAGGTGCCGTCGTTCTCCGGGGGCGGGAGCGCGTTGCCGGTCTTGTCGTCGAAGTCCCAGAGAAAGCGCCGCTCCTTGACGCCCGTCTTCTCGATGATGCGCTCCGCAGTCCATCCCGGGATGGCCTTGGCGATGCGCTCGGTCGAGATCGAGCGCTTGGGCACGAACGAACCGACTCCGACGAACCGTACGTTGTCCACGTCTGTTTTCCCCAGCGGCATTGTTGACCCCGTGACGAAGCACACAGCCTGCCAGCGCCAAGCGCTTGCAATTGCTGCGGGTAGTCAGAAGTGCGCGATTCGGTTGCATGGGCCAGCGCGCCGGCCCTTTGGGCCAACCCCGGTACGTCGCATAGGCTTCGCGTCTGAGTCGCTTCTGAATCACGTGGAGTCATAAATGACGCAGCCGCCGGTGGCCCGCGATCCCAGGCGCGCCTTCTACGTGCAGGTGATGACGAGCCCGCTCTTGCAGGGCTGCTGGTCGGTCAACATCAGCAGGTCGGGCATCGGGCTCGCCGCCACCGCCCGCGCCGGCGAGCCGGTTCCCAATGAGGGGGACGACCTCGAGCTGCGCTTCGAGCTGCCCGACGGCGGCGCGCCTCTGCGGGTGGGCTCCCGCATTCGCTGGCGCGCGGACGCGGCGGCGGGAAGCGACAGGCTGGTGGTCTCGCTCGGCGCCACCTTCGAGCGGTTCGAGGGCGATGACCAGATGCGCCTGCAGAGCTACCTGCATGGCCACCGCGTGCAGGTGGCGGTGGCGTTCGCCACGCCGGAGCAGCAGAAGGAGGTGCGCGAGGCGCTTGGCGACGAGATGGTGCTGCACTTCGCGCGCTCGCCCGCTGAGGTCGAGGAGGCGCTGGCCCGCGGCGACGTCGCGGTGGTGCTGCTCTGCGGCCGCGACCCGGCCCTCGCCGAGGAGATGCTCGAGCGGCTCTGGGCCCGCGCGCTGGAGGGCGAAGAGAACGCCAGCCATGCCCACGACATGGCGCCGCGGCTGGTATTCTGCGCGCCGCTGCCCGACCCGCGGCTGATCGAGTTGCTCAACCAGGGGCGCATCTTCCGCGCGCTGGGCGGCACCGCGGAGGCCGCGCCGCTGGAAGCTGCCATCCGCGCCGCCGCGCAGGAGCGCGGCATGCGGCTGGAGCAGCGGCGCGCCACGCTCGCGCTCGAGCGTGCCCTGCAGCGGCAGCAGATCGCCCAGGCCGAGCAGGCGCACGACCAGCCCGCCGAGGCCGGCCTGCAGAGCGCAGGCATGCGGCGCGCGATCGAACTGGCCTCGGTGGTCGCACCCCACCGCGTGGCGGTGCTGCTGCAGGGCGAGACCGGCACCGGCAAGGAGGTGCTGGCGCGGAGGATCCACGCCCAGAGCCCGCGCGCCTCGGCGCCCTTCGTGGTGCAGGACTGCGGCGCGCTCACCGAGACGCTGCTCGAGAGCGAGCTGTTTGGCCACCTCAAAGGCTCGTTCACCGGCGCGATCGCCGATCACCCCGGGCTCTTCCTCCTCGCCGACGGGGGCACCATCTTCCTCGACGAGATCGAGAACACGAGCCCGAACCTACAGGCCAAGCTCCTGCGCGTGCTGGAAACCGGGGACGTGCGGCCGGTGGGGGGCGCGCGCACCCGGCGAGTCGACGTACGCGTGCTCGCCGCCAGCAACCGCGACCTCGCCGCCGAGGTGAGGGCGGGCCGCTTCCGCGCCGACCTCTACTTCCGGCTCAACGTCTTCACCATCGGGATCCCGCCGCTGCGCGAGCGGCGCGAGGACATCGTGCCGCTCGCGCATCACTTCATCGCCGCCAGCAATACCGCCCTGGGCCGCTCCGCCAGGGGCCTCTCGCGCGCCACCGAGCAGGCGCTGCGCGCGGCCGAGTGGCCGGGCAACGTGCGCGAGCTGCGCAACGTGATCGAGCGCGCGGTGCTGCTCACCAAGGCCGGCGCGCAGATCGCGCTCGAATCGCTGCCGCTCGGGTTCACGCCCGCGTCGGGCAGCGGCGCCGGCGTGCCGGCCTCGCTGAAGGAGCGGCTGCTCGCAGTGGAGAAGCGGATCATCGCCGAGGCGCTCGAGGAGTCCGGCGGCGTGGTGCGCGCCGCCGCGCGCCTGTTGCGCACCGACGCGGTCACGCTGGGCCGCAGGGTCCGACGCCACGGCCTCGCTCGTCCACCGGGAGCGCTGCAGTCGCGGCTTGGTCGATCGCGGCTTGGGCCTTAGGATGCCGGCGTGTTCTGGCGAAAAGACCCCTTCGACCGCAGCGCCCTCCTCGAGGCCGCAGACAAGGCGCGCGGCCGCGGCCGGGTGCGGAAGGCGATCACCATCTACCGGCGGCTGATCGCCGGCGACCCCGGCGATTACCAGGTGCACGCGCGCATCGCGCCGCTGCTCGCGCGCCGCCGCGAGTGGGCCGACGCGCGCAAGAGCTTCGACCTCGCGGGCGGGGGCTTTCTCAAGGCCGGCTTTTCCGACAAGGCCATCGCCCTGTGGACGACGGCCACCCAGTACTTTCCCGAGGACATGGAGTACTGGGAGCATATCGCCAACGAGCAAGTGCGCCGCGGGCGCAAGGCGGACGCGGTGAACGTGCTGCTCGGCGGCCGCGCGCGGCTGCAGGCGCGAAAGCAGCGGTCCACCGCCATCCTGCTCTTGCGGCAGGTGCTCGCGCTCTCGCCGATCCACTTCGAGGCGACCATCGACCTGGCGCAGCTCCTCAGCCGCGAGGGGCAGAAGGGCGAGGCGCTCAAGCTGCTGCGCGACCTGCGCCTCTACGCGCGCGGCCGCAACGTGCGCAGGCTGCGGGCGGCGCAGTTCTGGATCGCCCCCGGCGGCCGCGTCGCGCTCGACTGGCTCCTGGGGCGTTGAGGGCGCCTTCCGCCCACCTGCACCCCTGTCGCCTCCTTCCGCCCACCCAGGGCCTCGCGAAACCACACGATGTCGGGTTAAGCCTGCGAACGCTCAAACAGCTTCAACGTCAGGAGTCCCCGATGGATAGTCTGTACTTTTGGCCCACGCGGCCGGCCGCATCTCTGCTCGTGCTCTGGCTCATCAGCCAAGTCTTCTTCTATGCGGCGCGCATCCCCATTCACCGGGCCTTCGGAAGCCTGGGCCACGTCCTGGGCGGCGCGCTGCGGATGCTGTCTCGTCTCTGCCGCGGCCTCTCGCAGAAGCTCGCGGCGCGCGACCACGAGATGGTCGTCGACATGGGCCGCGGCGACGCCGAGGGCAAGATCGCTCGTGAGTTCCGCCGCATCGAGGGCGCTTTCACCAAGGAGCTGGCCCGCTACCCCGAAGTGCAGCGCAAGATCGACGACCTCGCCTCGCGCCTGGAGGGCGACTACAAGGAGGCCGGCACCTCGGCCCCCACCGCTCCAGGCTGGGGCGAGGCGGCCGCCGCGGTGGCGAAGATGCCGCCCACCGGCGACCGGGTGGTGCAGAAGCTCCTCGAGGAGATCCACCGCTCCGCCGTCGACGGCGAAAAGAAGGCGCTGAAGGAGTTCCGCGAGTCGACCTCGGCCCGGCATAAAGTATTGGGCAGCATGGCGCCGATGTGGAAGGAGCTGAAGCACCTCACGGCGGAAACGGGCAAGGCGGTCAGCGGGGCGCTCGAATCCACGCGCCGCATCGACGGGTACATGACCACGTACGAGCAGATCCGCAAGAGCGACGCCAAGGTCGTTCGCTCCTTGGGCTGGGCCTCCACCCAGCTTTTCGTCGTATCGCTGATCGTGCTCGCCGTCGCCATCGGCGGCGCGTTCGTGAACTTCAACCTCATCGCGCTGCCGATGTCCGAGCTCGTGCCCTCGGGCAGCCGCATCGGCGGCATGCCCGTCTCGACGGTGGCAGCGCTGGTGGTGGTCCTGATGGAGGTCGCGGCCGGCATCTTCGCGATGGAGATGCTGGGCGTCACCAGCTTCTTCCCCAAGCTGGAGCTGCTCCCGTCCTCGCGGCGACGCATCATCCTCGTCGTCTCGGTGGGCGGCCTGCTGCTCCTCGCCTGCATCGAGAGCTCGCTCGCCGTGCTGCGCGAGCAGATCGTCGATTCCGCCTCCGCGCTCAAGCAGTCCCTCGCCGGCGTGCAGGCGGGCCCGGTGGCGCAGCCGGCCGGCTCGCGCATCCCGGTGGTTGGCCAGGCGGTACTGGGCTTCATCCTCCCCTGGATCCTGGCGATGGTGGCGGTGCCGCTCGAGACCTTGATCTCGACGGGCGGCCACATCGTGCTCAGCGCTGGCGGCGCCCTGTTGGGGCTGGGCGGCACCGTCTCCCGGCTGCTCGGGCACGCCGCGCGCTACGGAGTGGAGACCCTCAAGCACGTGTTCGACATCTACATCGTGCTGCCGCTGTGGCTCGAGCGGATTGCGCTCGGCAGCCGCGGGAGCGCCACGGTGTCGACGCTGTCGCACGGTCCCGGCCCCGGCTCCGGCGAACCTCGCCTCCGCTCAGAGGGTCGCCGATGAACCAGCCCACCCTGCGCGCCGTCCTCGCTCCCGCCTGCGCGGCCGCGCTCCTGCTCTCCTGCTCGAGCAGCCGCAATTACGCGCTCGCCGTCTGCGCGCTGGTCGACGTCTCCGGCACCTACGTCGACCAGAAGCCCGAGGTGGTGAACATGATCAAGCGCGCCATCCTGCCCAAGCTCAACCCCGGCGACAGCCTGGTGGTGATCCGCATCGACGACGAGAGCTACAAGCGCGGCAACGTCGAGGGCCAGGTCACCCTCGACGTGCGCCCCTCGCGTGCCAACGCACAGAAGCTCGCCTTCGCCACGCAGCTCGACGCTTTCGCGCGCCGGGCCGACCGGACCAAGTTCACCGACATCACCGGCGCGATGATGCTCGGCGCCGAGTACCTCAAGGAGACCGGCGCGGGCAACCGCACCATGATCGTCTTCAGCGACATGGAGGAGGACCTGCCCAAGGGAGTGGTCCGCAAGCTCTCCAAGGACGAGTTCAGCGGCGTGCGCGTGTTGGCCATGAACGTGAAGAAGCTCAAGGGTGACAACCGCAACCCCACCGTCTACCGCGAGCGGCTGGCGAGCTGGCAGCGCCAGGTCACCTCGCACGGGGCGCGCGATTTCCAGGTGCTCCTCGAGGCCGACAAGCTGGACGAGCTGCTGGAGCAGGGCCGTTAGAAGAGCTGGGCTGCGAGCCACAGGTTCGCCAAGGCGATGAGCGCGAACAGCGCCCAGCCTAGCGCCTTGACCTTCGCGCCGATGGCGTAACGGCCCATTACGCGAGGGTCCGAGGTAAAGAGCAAGAGCGGCGCGATTGCGAAGGGAAGCTGGAAGCTCAGGACCACCTGGCTGAGCACCAGCATCTTGCCCACCGCTCCATTTCCGAAGACGGCGATGCCGATGAAGGCTGGCGCGAGCGCCAGCGTGCGGGTGATCAGCCGGCGCTTCCAGCAGGGGATCCGCAGCTCCAGGCTCCCCTCCATGATCACCTGTCCCGCGATGGTGCCGGTGAACGTCGAGCTCTGGCCTGAGGCGAGCAGCGCCACCGCGAAGAGCGTGCCGGCGAGCCCGGTGCCCACCACGGGCTCGAGCAGGTGGTAGGCGCTCTCGATGTCGGTCACTTGCCCGTCGACGAGTGCAGGTAGAGGTTGTGCGGCATCACCGTGGCGCCGACGATGCCCACCGCGACGTACCAGGCGCCCCGGTCCTTCAGCGTCGCCGCCGAGGGGAGGAGGCCGCGCACGACCTCCGGCCAGGCGGGTTTCACCAGCACGAGCTCGACGGCGAAGCAGATGCCGATGGTCGCGATGAGCCCGAGCACGATGGCCTCGACGCTGCGAAAGCCCTGCCTCTGCAGCGCGAGGACGATCACGGTGTCGAGCGCGGTGATGGCGATGCCCGTTGCAAGCGAGCAGCGCAGCAGCAGGTGGAAGGCCAGCGCGCCGCCGAGCACCTCGGCCAGGTCGCAGGCGACGATGCCCAACTCGGCCAGGGCCCAGAGGCCCAGGTTGACCGGCCGTGAGAAGCGCTCGCGCGACTGCTGCGCCAGGTCCTTTCCGCTGGCGATGCCGAGGCGCATGCTCAGGCACTGCAGCACGATGGCGGCAAGGCTCGACAAGAGCACCACCGAGAGCAGCTCGAACCCATATTTGGACCCGGCCTCGAGGTCGGTCGCCCAGTTTCCAGGGTCCATGTAGCCGACCGAGACCAAGAGGCCGGGTCCGGCGAAGCGGAGCAGCCGGCGCCAGAGCGGTCCCGAGTCGGGGACGGCGACGCTGCCCTGCACTTCGGACGGACAAAAGGGGGCGGTCGCGCTGGTGGGAACGCCGAACACCAGCCCGTCCCGTCAGCCCACCTGGCGGGCCGGCCCGACCGCCCGCAGCTCGAGCACCGCCGCCGTCCGCACTGCTCCCATCGCGCGCGCAGCGGCGAGCGGGCTCGCGCCCGTGTCGTCGGTGCGCCCGGGCTCGGCCCCGCGCGCGAGCAGGAGCTCCACGAGTTCGAGCCTGTCGAAGATCGCGGCGAAGAAGAGCGCCGTGCGCCCCTGCGGGTCCGTTGCGTCCACCGCCGCGCCGCCGTCGAGCAGCAGCGCGGCCATGGCGACGTCGCCCTTGAACGCCGCTCCGGCGAGCGGCGTCTGGCCGCGGTCGTTGGCCGCGTCCGGGTTTGCGCCCCGCTCGAGGAGCAGGCCCGCCGCCTCGGCGTGCCCATGGTAGCTCGCGAGCATGAGCAGGGTGTCGCCCTTCTCGTTGCGGGCCTGCGCCGGCATGCCCGCGTCCAGCGCCGAGCGCAGGAGCGCGGTGTCGCCGCCGCGGGCCGCCTCGAAGGCCGAAAGCGCCACCTCCAGCACGTCCTTGCTGCCCTGCCGTGCCTCCCGCGCGACCGACATCGCTCCGCCGTTCACCGCGCTCATGCCCGCCTCCGCGCGACCGCGTCGGCGACGCGCTTGCCGTACTCCGGGTCCGCCTTGCGGAAATGTGCGATCGACCGTTCGATCACGTCCGCGCGGCTGACCTGCGAGAGGCTGCCGGCGATGTTGTCGACCAGCCGCTTGCGCTCCGCCTCGCGCATCACCCGGTACAGCGCGCCCGCCTGCGAGAAGTCGTCGTCCTCGCGGTGCTTCGCCTGCGGCGAAGGGCCGGTGGCGCCGGAGACCGCCTGCGCGTGGTCGTAGCGCTCAAAGGTCTCGGCCGGACCCTGGTAGCTGTTGGGCTCGTAGTTCTTCGCGCGCCCGCCGTTCGCGTCGAAGCGCATCGCGCCGTCGCGGCCGTAGTTGCGCGCGCCGCCTTCGACCGCTGCGGGTGCGTTGACCGGAATCCGCGTGTGGTTGATGCCGAGGCGATAACGGTGGGCGTCGCCATAGGCGAAGAGCCGCCCCTGCAGCATGCGGTCCGGCGAGGGCCCGATGCCCGGCACGAAGTTGGCGGGGTCGAAGGCGGCCTGTTCCACCTCGGCGAAGTAGTTGTCCGGCACCCGGTCGAGCACCAGCTTGGCGATGGGAATGAGCGGGTAGTCGCGGTACGGCCAGACCTTGGTGAGGTCGAACGGGTCGATGCGGTAGCTGGCGGCGTCCTTGTCCGGCATCACCTGCACCTTGAGCGTCCACGAGGGGAACTGGCCGCGCCCGATGGCGTCGTACAGGTCCTTCTGGAGGAAGGCGGGATCCTTGCCGGCGATCCCTTCCGCCTCCTCGCTGGTGAAGCAGCGGATGCCCTGGTCGGTCTTGAAGTGGAACTTCACCCAGAAGCGCTCGCCGCGGGCGTTGACCCAGCCGAAGGTGTGTGACCCGAAGCCGTCCATCTGCCGGTAGGAAGCGGGCAGCCCGCGGTCGCCGAACAGCCAGGTGAACTGGTGGGTGGCCTCGGGGGAGTGCGAGAAGAAGTCCCAGATGTTGTCCGGCTCTTGCCGGTTGGTGAACGGGTCGTACTTCTGCGAGTGGATGAAGTCGGGGAACTTGATCCCGTCGCGGATGAAGAACACCGGCGTGTTGTTGCCCACCAGGTCCCAGTTGCCGTCCTCGCTGTAGACCTTGAGCGCGAAACCGCGAGGGTCGCGGGCCAGATCGGCGGCGCCGCGCGAGCCGGCGACGGTGGAGAAGCGCAAGAACGTGCGCGTCCGCTTGCCGAGCTGCGAAAACACCTTCATCTTCGTCCAGCGCGACACCTCGGCGCTGGTGACCTCGAGATAGCCGTAGGCGGCGGAGCCGACCGCGTGCACGATGCGCTCGGGAATGCGCTCGCGGTTGAAGCGTGCGAGCTTCTCGATCAGGTAGTGGTCCTGCAACAACACCGGGCCGGAGGGGCCCGCGGTCTGCGAATGCTGGTTGTCGATCACCGGCGCGCCGGCTTCCGTGGTCAGGCTGGGACGATCTGCCATCGAGGTCCTCATTTCTGGGTGGCTCGGGCGGGACCTCCCCGCTCGGCGCAGGAGTGATGACGGCGGCGGCCTGATCGGTCCGATATAATCCGATACAATTTTTGCATCGTCGCGATAGGAGCAGCCTATCAATGGGCCCGCATCCGTTCTCGCTCCGCCAGCTCCAGTACGTCGTCGCGATCGCCGACACCGGCGGCTTCCGCCGCGCCGCCGAGCAATGCCGCGTCTCCCAGCCTTCGCTGAGCGCGCAGGTGGGGGAGCTCGAGCAGGCGCTCGGCGCGCGCCTCTTCGAGCGCGGCCGGCGCAGGGTGCTGCTCACGGCCGCGGGGGCGGAGCTACTGGCCCGCGCCCGTCAGGTGCTGACGCTGGCCGACGACCTGGTGGCGAGCGCGGCCGGGTTGCGCGACCCTCTCAGCGGCACCGTGCGGATCGGCGTCATCCCCACGATATCGCCGTACCTGCTTCCCGAGGTGGCGCCGGCGCTGAGCGCGCGCTTCCCCCGCCTCACCCTGCACTGGAGCGAGGAGCGCACCGAGCCGCTCCTGCGCGCGCTGCGCGAAGGCCGCGTCGACGCGGCGCTGCTCGCGCGGGTGCCGGGGATGCAAGGGCTCGCTCAAGAGCCGATCGCGCGCGAGCCCTTCGTGCTGGCGGGGGCGCCGTCGCAACCGCTGCTCAAGTCTCGCAAGCCGGTGCGGCTCTCGGAGCTGCGCGGCGCCTCGCTGCTGCTGCTCGAGGACGGCCATTGTTTTCGCGAGCAGGCCCTGGCGGTCTGCGCCGGGGGGCGCGCGCGGGAAGCTGGCTACCGTGCCACCAGCCTCGCCACGCTGGCTCGGGTGGCGGCGAGCGGGGCCGGCGTGACGCTGCTGCCTTCGCTCTCGCTCGCGGTCGAGAACCGCCACGGCGAGCTCGCTACGCGCAGGTTCGCGCACCCGGAGCCCGCGCGGGAGGTGGTGCTCGCCTTTCGCGCGCAGTCGGCGTTCGCGGCGGCGTTCCGCGATCTGGCCGCGGCCATGGCCGCAGCGGTCCCCGCACAGCGCTGAGCGAGGCCGCGCCGGCGCTTACTTGCGGACGGCGATGAAGATCACGCCGTACACGGCGTTCTTGCCCAGAACCGGGTCCGTTCCCTGCGCGAGCCCGACGCCGATCACCTTGCCCGGACTGCGCACGCCCTGCTCGTCGGCAAACGCGAGCACGTCGGCCTTGGCTCCGGACATCACGTTGAGCGTGGAGTAGCCGCGGTACAGCGGCTTGATGATCTTGTCGTCGGTGGCCTTGTCCAGCTTGCCGCCCGCGCCCGCAAGCGCGGTGGCGAAGCGCTGCGCGGCCTTGTCCAGCGTGGCGTCTGCAGAGAGCGCGGAGAGGCCGGCCTGGGCGCGCTTCTGGGCGATCGCCGCGCGCAGCTTCTTGAGCGACTCGTCCGCGTCGAGCTTGGCCGTCTGCTTGACGAACACCTCGACCACAAAGGTGAGCGGCCGCCCCTGCTTGTCCTTGTCCGCCGCAATACCGACGCCGGAGTGCGTCGTCTCACGGCTGAGCAGTTTGGCGCGGGTCGTCGGGCTGGCGTTGAAGCTGGCCTGAGCCTCGGCGGCGGAGGAGGCCTCGGCCGGGAGCACTAGCGCCCCAGCGATGCCCACCCCGGCCTCGCGCAGCATCCCATCGACGTCCGCCGTCAAGGGAGCGCCCTTCGCCGTCGCCTCGCGGTACTGCTCGGCGAGCGAGCGGGCGACCTTGCCGACCGCATCGTCCCACTCCAGCGCCGGCAGGCCCGCCGCCTTGCGCTCGGCGTTCACCTGGTCGAGCAGCGCGCGCTCGTTGCTGGCCACGTCGCCGGTGCCGGAAGCCGCCTTCGCTACCTCCACGGAGGTGGGCAGGTCCGTGCCGCAGGCCACCGGAAAGCTCGCGAGAATGCGCTCGGCCCCATCCCGCTCGCCGCGGATTTCCACGCCGATCCGGCCCGGCTTGTCGCCGCAGGCGATCTCGGCCTTGAAGTCCTCGCCGGAGCCCGGCTTGGACGCGGTCAGGTGTCCCCCTGCATCGCTCACCGAGACCTTGGGGCTCGCGAACGGCGCGACGAGCTTGCCGCTCACCTGCGCCTTGGTTCCCGCGCTCAACTTGCGAGGCACCGGATCCAGCTCGAGCGGCGCCTCCTGCATGACCAGCACCGTCTTGGTGACGCCCTTCTTCACGCGGTTGGTGACGATGCCGAAGCGCAACGGGACCTTCCCGCCCGAAGCGGAGGCCAGGGTCTCGCCGAGGCGATCGGCGATCTGGCGCGCATCCTCGGTCTCGAAGGAACCGATGTTGACCTTCGGGTTTGGGCTCTCGAGGCCGAAGTACGCGGCAAGGAAGCGCACCACGCTCTGGGGAGGGTCGCCGGGCTCCTGCCAGCCGAGCAGGGTCTCGGCGATGGCGCAGAGCCGTCCGTCCGCCTGTGGAGCCGGCGTCCCGCCCGACTTGGCCTTCGCAGAGAGGTCCTGCGACACAAACTCGAGCGACGGGTTGCGCCGGCGCGCGCCGGTTCGCCTCCAGCGCGGCAGCGCAGCCGAAGATGGAAAGCGCGGCCAGCCCCGCCGCGAGCAACGCTTCGCGTCCACTCCGTCGCCTCTGATTCATGTCGGCCCTCTATCGCGGCAGGGACAGCTTGATGTTGAACGTGTAATCGACCTCGACGGGCTGGCCGCGGAACATCACCGGCCTGTACCGGCGGCTCTGCAGCGCGTCGACCACGGCGCGGTCCATGAAGGGCAGGCCGCGCAACACGCGGCAGTCGCGCACCGCGCCGTCTACCGAGAGCACGCACTTGACCACGATGGTGCCTTCCACCTCGCGCTCGATGGCCTGGTCCGTGTATTGGATCTGGCGGCCGGAGACCATCACCGGCTTCGCCATCTGGTTCTCGTCGAACTCGAACCGCTTGCCGGTGCCTCCGAGGACGCCGCCGACGACTCCGCCCACCACTCCGCCGACCACGCCACCCTCGACTCCGCCCTCGACTCCGGCGTCGTCGCCTTCGTCATCGGCTGCGTCGTCCGCCGGCGGCTCCGGGGGCTTCTCCTGCGGCACTTCCTTGGGCTGGATGATCTGGGCGATCTGCACCGGCTTCGGCTTGGTCGGAGTGACCTTGGTCGTCTTGTGGTGGCGCGCCGGCGGAGGCGGCGGCGGGGGCGGCGCGGCCATCGGCGTCCGCACGAACGTCACCGGCACATCCGAGACGACCGGCCTGTGCTTGCGGGTGGAGCTCCAGATCGCGAGGGCCAGGACGCCCACGTGAATGAGCACCGTGACGGCGAAGCCGACCCCGAAACGACCCCTCGGCAGATTCTGTGTCTGAAGAACGGAGTCAAACATCGCGATGGATTCCTTAAGGTAGCGTCAGCTCCCGGCGGCGGCATCGGGGCCCGACAAGCGAGGGGCTCCGGCCGCCCTCGATGAGCGATCTGCATCGGTTCATTGCGCGGAACCTGACCCGCTCGACGGCAGTGCAATGGGAGGCCATGCAAAAAAGCACGCTCTGCCTTACAAGGGCTCGCTAGCGGCGTCAACCGGCTTTCGCCAATGAAACCATCGCCCGCGGCGATGCGACTCACCCAGGCCGACAGGCGTTCAGGGCTCCGCTGCGGGATCGGCAATCTGGAGGAGCTGCTTGCCCCGGTTTTCGCCCTTGAACAGGCGGGCGAGCGTCGCCGGCGCGATCGAAAGCTCCCGCTGGACGTCGACGCGGTCCTTGAGTTTGCCCTGCGCGATCCAGGCGGCGAGCTGCGCTCCCGCCTCCTGCGCGCGGTTCAGGTAGTCGAGGACGAGGAAGCCCTCCATCCTGCCGCGCCGGACCACGAGGTTCAGGTAGTTCTTCGGCCCCGCGGCGTGCCCGGAGTCGTTGTAGCGCGAGATCGCCCCGCAGAGGACCACGCGCCCGCGCATCGCCAAGCGGGCGAGAGCGGCGTCGAGGATCTCGCCACCCACGTTGTCGAAGTAGACGTCCACGCCCTTGGGACAGGTCGCCTTGAGGCGCGCCGCCACGTCCTCGGACTTGTAATCGATGGCGGCGTCGAACCCGAGCTCTTCGGTGAGGTAGCGGCATTTCTCGGCGCCGCCGGCGATTCCCACCGCCCGGCAGCCCTTGATCCTCGCGATCTGTCCGACCGCCGAACCGGTCGCGCCAGCCGCGCCCGAGACGACCACCGTCTCTCCCGGCTGCGGCCGCCCGATCTCCAGCAGGCCGAAATACGCGGTGAGCCCGGTCATGCCCAGGGCGCTCATCGCGGTCTCGATGGGCACGCCCGGCGGCACCAGCGTGGGGGCGGACTCGGTGCCCGGCCGCGCGAGGGCGTAGTCCTGCCAGCCGAAGAGCCCCTGCACGAGCTGCCCTTCCTTGAAGCGCGGCTCCTTCGAGGCCAACACCCTGCCCACCGCGAAGGAGCGCACGACCTCGCCGATCTTTACCGCCGGCAAATAGGTGTCGCCTGCGATCCAGCCGCGCTGCGTCGGATCGCAGGAGAGATAGAGGTTGCGCACCAGGATCTCGCCCGCGGCGGGCTCGGGCACGGGTCCCTCGACCCAGCGGAAATCGTCGTTGCTGACCATGCCCTGCGGGCTGCGCGCGAGCAGCCACTGCCGGTTCACTCGAGCCATGAGTGCCTCCACTGCGAGGGCGCGCGGCGCCCCGTCGGCAAGTCAACGAGGCCGCAGCCGGAGAAGCAGGCGTTGCGGCGCGCGCGGTGATAAGGATGCCGCTCCTTACGGAAAGGTTTACCGTGAACTTTGCAGAGCTTGGCCTCACCCGCACCCTTCCCGCGCTCGAGCACGCGGGCTTCGAGGCGCCCACGCCCATCCAGCAGCGCGCCATCCCGCCGGCGCTGGCGGGCAAGGACGTGATCGGCTGCGCCCAGACGGGGACTGGCAAGACCGCGGCGTTCCTGCTCCCGATCATCGAGCGGCTGCACGGCCGCAAGGGTACCCGCGCGCTGGTGCTCGCGCCCACCCGCGAGCTGGCGCTGCAGATCAACGAGGAGCTGACGCGCTTCGGCGCGGGCGCGCACGTGCGCGGTGCGGCGGTGATCGGCGGCGTGGGGATGAACCCGCAGACGCAGGCCTTCCGCACCGGCGTCGAGGTGATCATCGCCACTCCCGGGCGTCTCAACGATCACCTGGGAGGCGGCACGGCGAAGCTCGATCAGGTCGAAGTGCTGGTGCTCGACGAGGCCGACCGGATGCTCGACATGGGCTTCAAGCCTCAGCTCGAGCGCATCCTCGCGCGACTGCCCCACGCGCGGCAGTCGCTGCTCTTCTCGGCGACGATGGCCGGCGAGGTGGCGGTGTTCGCGCGCGCGCACCTGCGCGACCCGGTGAAGATCGAGCTGCAGGCAAGCGGGACCACCGCCGCCCGCGCCGAACAGCAAGTGTTCCTGGTCGGGCAGGAGGAGAAGCTGGCGCTGCTCCTTGCCCTGCTCGAGCAGGACCAGCTCTCGACCTTGGTGTTCACCCGCACGAAGCGGCGGGCGGACCGGGTGGGCAAGGAACTGCAGCGGGCCGGGCACGAGCTGGCGGTGATCCACGCCGACCGCTCGCAGAGCCAGCGCAAGCGCGCCATCGAGGACTTCAAGGGCGGCAAGGTGCGGGTGCTGGTGGCGACCGACATCGCCGCGCGCGGCATCGACGTGGAGAACATTGGCCACGTGATCAACTTCGACCTGCCGAACGTGCCGGAGGATTACGTGCACCGCGTCGGCCGGACGGCGCGAGCGGAGGCGTCGGGGCGGGCCTCGAGCTTCGCCTCGCCCGAGGAGCACGACCTGCTGCGCGGCATCGAGAAGTTGACCCGCAAGGAGGTGCGGCGGGCCTCGGTGCCGCGCGAGAGCGAGACCTTCCGCAGCGAGGCGGAGCGGACGCGCCGGAACAAGGCCGCCTCGGCGCCCCGGCCGGGCCACGGACGCGGCGCTGGCGGCGGGGGACGCGGCGCTGGCGGCGGTCACGGACAGGGCGGCGGTCGCCGGGCCAGCAGCGGCCAGGCGCACGGCGGCGGCGGGGATGGAACGCCGCGCAGTCTCGGCTCCTGGGGGCCGCGGCGGCACAGGTAGGGCGGATGCCGTTTCATTCCGCCCCGCGCGAGCCAGGTCCGCAGGCAGCGGCCTTCGCGCGCGAACGGCGCGCCCTCGCGCGGGAGGCGCGGCTCGGGTTCCCGGCGCGCGGCGGCGCGAAAGCGATCGCGGCGCGGGCCGCGCTGGCACGGCTCCTCTGGTCCGCGGCAGGGGAGCGGCGTGTGCCGCCGCTGCCTACGCTCGATCGCGCGCTCTCGGCGCTGCCCCGGGGAGAGCTGCCCTGGTTGGTGGAGTTCGGCCCGCTCGGACCTCTCTACCTGTTTCCCACCCGTCCCTTCCTGCGCGCGCTCGCGCGCCAGATCCGTGCGCTGGGGGCGCACCGCGTACTGGAGGTCGCCGCGGGCGACGGCCATCTCTCCCGCGCCCTCGCCCGCGAGGCGCCCGACCTCGAGGTTCTCGCCAGCGACTCGGGCGCCTGGGAGCGGCCGCAGGCGCGCATGAGCGCCTCCGAGCGGCGCGCACTCGCCTCGGGGCGTGTCGCGGGGCTTCCCCCCGGCGAGGGCGTGCATCGGCTCGAGGCGCGCGCCGCCATCCGGGCGCTGCGCCCAGACCTGGTGCTGGCGTGCTGGCTGCCGCCCGGGCCTCTGCTCGCACGCATCATCCGGGCGCCGGTGCGTCACGTCATCGAGATCGGCGCGGGCAGCGGCGTCACCGGCGATGTGCTCTGCTGGCGCTTCGCGCACGAGTTCGTCGAGGGGCCGCTGGAAGCGCTCGCGCGCTGCCGCCTCGACGAGCGGCCCGCGCGGGCAACTCACACCCGCATCACGCTCTATCCGGGCCGTGCGCACCCCGACTTCCACGAGGAGCGCGTGGGGCCCGGCCACTTCCTCTGGGCGATGCGCCCATCCGCGGGCTTGCGCCCGGGTGGCCGGCGGCCGTAGAGAAGATCGTCCCAGGGGGTCGCGCCATGATGAAGAGAATCCTGCTCTCCATCGCCGTTCTGGTGATCGCGTTGATCGGGTTCGTCTCCACCCGACCCGACACATACCGGGTCGTACGCACGGCCAGCATCGCCGCGCCGCCCGCGGTGGTGTTTGCGCAGGTGGCCGACTTCCACCGCTGGCAGGCCTGGTCGCCGTGGGGCAAGCTCGATCCGGCAATGAAGACCACTTACTCCGGCGACGACGCCAAGGTGGGCTCGTCGTACGCCTGGACGGGCAACGACAAGGTCGGCGAGGGACGCATGACCATCGTCGCCGCGACGCCGCCCTCGAGCCTCGACATCAAGCTGGAGTTCACCCGCCCGTTCGCGGCGACCAACGAGACCTCGTTCGCTTTCGCCGACGCGGCGGGCGGCACCGCGGCGACCTGGACGATGGTCGGCCACAACAACTTCATGGGGAAGCTGGCCGGCACGTTCATGAACTTCGACAAGATGATCGGCGCTGACTTCGAGCGCGGCCTCTCGCAGCTCAAGGCAGTCGCTGAGGCCGACGCGAAGAAGCCCGCCACTCCAGCTGCGGTGGCGCGCTGACGGCCTTCGTGCCGGCCGGGGCGCCTCGACGGCGAAGGCTCAGATCTACTTCTTCTCGCCCGCGCCGAGCAGCGCCGCGAGCTTCGGCTCCGCAGCCGCGGCGCCCAGCTGCCGCACGCTCTCCAGGTGGTGCAGGAGCAGACCCCGGTTGTCGCCCACCGAGAGGTTCTGCAGCTCGAGGGCGCCGATGCGGTCCTCCGGCGTGAACGCCGGCTCGGCGACCCGCTCCATCGAGAGCTTCTCCGGCGCGTAGGCCATGTACTCGGCTTTGGTGGCGACCAGCGTGTAGTCGTCGCCCCGGCGCAGCTCGAGCGTGACGCTGCCGGTCACCGAGGGCGCAACCCAGCGCGTGAGCGCATCCTTGAGCATCAGCGCCTCCGGGTCGTACCACTTGCCCTCGTAGAGCAGCCGCCCCAGCCTGCGGCCGAGCGCGAAGTACATCTCCAGCGTGTTCTCGTTGTGGATCGCGGAGAGCAGCCGCTCGTAGACGACGTGCAAGAGCGCCATACCCGGCGCTTCGTAGATGCCGCGGCTCTTGGCGTCGATGACGCGGTTCTCGATCTGGTCGCTCATCCCCAGGCCGTGCCGGCCGCCGATGCGGTTGCACTCGAGAAAGAGCTCGAAGAACGAGGCGAACCGCTTGCCGTCGATCGCGACCGGACGCCCCTGCTCGAACGAGAGGGTCAGCTCCTCCGGCTCGATGCGCGTCTCGCGCTTCCAGGGCGCGACCCCCATGATCGGCTGCACGATGCGCATGCCTGTGTCGAGGCGCTCCAGGTCTTTCGCCTCGTGGGTGGCGCCGAGCACGTTGGCGTCGGTGGAGTAGGCCTTCTCGGTGCCCATGCGGTACGGCTTGCCGCGCCGCTCGAGATACTCGCTCATCTCCTTGCGCCCGCCGAAGGCTGCGACGAAGGCCGAGTCGAGCCACGGCTTGTAGATCCGCAGGTCCGGGTCGACGAGGATGCCGTAGCGGTAGAAGCGCTGGATGTCGTTTCCCTTGTGCGTGGAGCCGTCGCCGAAGACGTGCACTCCGTCCTCGCGCATGGCGCGGATGATCGCGGTGGTGGTGACGGCGCGGCCCAGCGGCGTGGTGTTGAAATACTTCTTGCCGCCCGAGGAGAGGTGGAAGGCGCCGCACTGGAGCGCGACCAGCCCTTCGCGAACCATCGCTTCGCGGCAGTCGATGAGGCGCGCTTTGGCGGCGCCGTGCTCGAGCGCGACTGGCGGAATGTCCGCCGGGTTCGCCTCGTCGGGTTGGGCCAGGTCGGCGGTGTAGGCGTGGACCTCGAGGCCCTGCTCGGAAAGCCAGGCCACCGCGCAGCGGGTGTCGAGGCCCCCGGAGAAGGCGATGCCGAGGCGGGTACCCTTGGGCGGCAGCGTTCGGTAGATGCGGCTCATGCAGCGCGACCTAGCAGAAGTCTCCGCGCTGCGATAGCCGGTAGTGCACCGTGGGAACATTGAACGCACACGCGGAGATGCTGGGCAACCGCGTGCGGAAGAATTTCCGCAAGCTGAAGCCGACCTTCGACCGGCGCCGGATCGAGGCGTTCCGACTCTACGACCGCGACATCCCCGAGGTGCGCGCCGTGGTGGACTGGTACGCGGGCCACGCGGTGCTGGGCGAGTACGAGCGGGCGCAGACGAGCGACGAAGCCTACCGCGACGCGCTCGCGCAGGCGGTTGCGAACGCGCTGGAGATCGCGCCCGACCGTGTTCACGTCAAGGCGCGGCGGACCCGGCCCGCGGAGGGCGCACGCTACCAGCGGCTCGCGCGCACCGAGCGCCGGCTCGAGGTGCGCGAGGGCGACCTGCGCTTCCTGGTCAACCTCGACGACTACATCGACACCGGCCTCTTTCCCGACCACCGCGAGACACGGCAGCTCGTGCGCGCCGAGAGCGCGGGCTCCCGCTTCCTCAACCTGTTCGCCTACACCGGCAGCTTCACCTGCGCGGCCGCGCTGGGCGGTGCCGCCTCGACCACCACCGTCGACGTGTCCGCGTCCTACCTGAGCTGGGCGCAGGACAACCTGCAGCTCAACGGCTTCGCCGGCGATGTCGACGCGACCGCGGGTGCGCGCCACGAGCTCGTGCGCGAGGACGCGCGCGCCTTCCTCGCCCGCGCCGCGCGCGAGGGTCGCCGCTACACCCTCTGCGTGCTCGACCCGCCCTCGTTTTCCACCCGCGAGTCGGGCTCCTTCGACGTGCAGCGCGATCACCGCGCGCTGATCGAAGAAGTGCTGCGCGTGCTCGCGCCCGGCGGCATCCTCTGGTTCTCCACCAACCACCAGCGCTTTGCGCCCAGCCTGGACGGGCTGCCAGCTGCCTCCGTGACCGAAACGACGTCGCGCACGGTGCCCGCCGACTATCGGAACCGGCAGGTCCATCGCTCGTTTCGCATCGTGGGGAGGTAGGCCGTGGCTACTTTCGCCAGAGGCGGTCGAACCGAGCGAGCATCCCATCGAGGTCGAACTCCGGCGCGTCGGTTCGCAGGACCCCGGGTAGATCACGCGCAAGCCCTGCCTCGACCCGCCGCCGCCGCCGCTCGCTCAGCCCGAAGGACTTCCGTTGCTTCGCCATCCGGAATGCGCCCAGCTCGGCCAGCTTGGCGTCGGCCAGCTCGATGAATGATGGCGAGGACAAGTCGGCGCCGCTCTCATAGAGCCGGTCGAGATCGTAGAAGTCCCGGGCCGCCTCGCGCATGAAGGCTGCGCGCACCTTCTCGGCACGCGCCTCGGCCGGGTCCAGCGCGAAGCACTTCGCGGCTCGCAGGTCGCCCGCGAGCGGATCAGCGAGTAGCTGCCGCAGGCCCACTTCGCGCGGCGTCCGCAAAACTGGCCTTATCGAAACCTCGAGCCGGATCCCTTGCGGCCCGAATTCGGAGGGATAGTCGAGCTGCCACACGCAGTGCGTCGCCTTGTCGAGGAGCTCGCCAGCGGGGAAGCGAGCCGAGACCCCCACAGCTGGGCCGATCTCCTTGAGCACATCGCGGAGCCGGTGCATGCGGCGAACGTTGGACAACTTCTCTCGACTCGGGGGACCGGGAAGAACAAGATCGGCGGCCTCCGACATCCGAAAGAAGCCGAGGTCAACCTTGCTGAGCAGCGTGCCGCCCTTCAAAAGGACCCCGTCGCCGACACCCTGCCCGAGGGCCCAGAGGATCCGCGTGAGATAGAAATCCTTCTCGACGAGCTGCGGCTGCACCCGCTCGCGCGCCGCGGCCTCGCGGCACAGATCCGCGAGGAGCGCGCGATCCGGAAGCCTGGGCAGAATTCCTGTCAACGATCGTTCTCGATGACGCCCCAGCGACCGTTGAAAGGTCCCCTGCGCGGAGTCCCGGGATCCATCGAAAGTACGGACTTCGTCCCCAGCACTCGCTTGTGGAGCGCGGTCAGCCGCCGGGGCGCCGCTCCAGCGCGCTCGAGAAGAACGCCAAGCCGCTGGCACGTGCTGCTCCGCGCCCCTTTCGCCGCGTACTCGACGACCTTGGCGGGATCAACCCGGGGCAATGTCTGCTGGACCAGCCTGAGGGCTTCGCCGCCGCCACCTGCCAGCGCAGGGAAGTCCAGCAGGTCGATCAATGTGCGCTCGGGATCGCTGAGCTGGACCGACATCCCCTCGAGATCGCTGGCGACGTTCCCGTACCCCAACCGGTCTGAGCCCATGCGGTGAAAGACGAGCCGGGCGCCGCCCAGTCGGCGACTGCGGTGACGTCGGGAAACAAACGCGTCCAGCACGGAGACATACTGCTGCTCCGTAAGCCGATGAAACGTGAGCGCCCACAGGCCACCCAGGTAGTAAGGCTCGCCCTGGAGGAGCACGGCCGCTTGCACCGCGGCCGAAGGCGCCGTCGGCCGAGACATCGTCCGCAGGGGACGGACGAGGTACCTGCCTCGGCCGATGCGCTGCAGTGCCTTCTTGGCGACCAGCCTCGACGCAACGTCACGCGCGATGGGAGGCCCGACAGCGCTGCGGATGTCGTCGAGCGTCACCGACACGCGCCGCTCACGCTCCCACCCGGCAAGGAGAGCGACTTCCCGCTTTGAGAGGGAAGCGTTGTAGATGCGTGGCTTGTTAATCGTAATATTTGCGACTTTCACGACACGTGTCTACAGCGAATTCCTGCGGACGCAACCTGCGTGGGAAGGTTTGCGGCGATCGGGCCGCCGCCGGGTGGGGCGGCCCTCTCAAGCCAAAGTCTTCCAACGCGACCGATCGGCGTGAGTCAGCCAAAGTTCGCAGCTGGTCTCGACGAGCCGCGAGCGGCGCTCGCGAGACAGCGGTGCAACGAGGACCGGCAGGTAGGAAACGCCCCTGCCGCGCGCAGTTCGCGCTGCCGCGGCCCGCAAGGCCCACTCGCGCCACCCCCAGAGCGGCCCCGCGCGCATGCCCGAGCACGGCGGGGGCGTTTCCGCTGCCGGGCCGCTCGCTCCGCCTCGCTGCCGGGTCGCTCCCCGAGTCTAGATGTAGCGATTGAGCCAGGCTTCGAGGGCGTCCTTCGACAGGGCGCCAGCAACCTGGTCGACTGGCAGCGGGCCGCGCACGAGCAGCAACGTGGGGATGCTGCGCACGTTGAAGCGGGCGGAGGTGCGCGGGTTCTCGTCGACGTTGAGCTTGGCGACCTTGAGCTTGCCGCCGCGCTCGGTCGCAAGTTGCTCCAGCACCGGGGCCACCACGCGGCAGGGGCCGCACCAGGGGGCCCAGAAGTCCACCAGCGTGGGGATGGGGCAGTCTTCCACCTCGCGCTTCCAGGTGGCGTCGGTAGTGACGACGGGCGCGCGCGGGAACACCTTGGCGTGGCAGCGGCCACAAGTTGGATCGTCGCGCAGGCGCGCGCGCGGAATGCGGTTCAACGCGCCGCAGACGGCGCAGGGATACTCCACGCGATCGCTGTCGACTTCGACTGCCCGCTCCACGGTCGCTCCTCCGGCGCTGACCCGCGCCTTGCCTCGTCTCTGATAATCACCCTCGGACGGGTGTCAAACTGGTCGGGTGCCACCGCCCGCGATGCGACCGGGGAGCCAGCCCCTCGGGCGTTTGCTCCAATCTCCGCCCGATCGTGCGCAGACTGACGGCATGGCAACGACGAGACGGACTGCGAAGACGAGGACGCGGAGCGGCCCTGTGCGCGGCAAGCAGCGCGTGGCGGCGAACAGGAGCGCCGGCCGCGCCGGCAGCGGGAGCGATGCCGGCGGGCGGCAGGGCAAACGCTGGTCGCAGCACGTCGCCGAGACCAGCGACGCGCTCGATCTGCAGCGCGGCCTCTTCGCAAAGAAAGACGCACGCGGGGTGGCGCTCTCGCTCAAGCGGTCGGCCGAGCGGAGCCGGCGGCGCAAGGGCACGCCGTACCAGAGCGCGATGTCGATGCTCAACTTCTTCATCAACCGCGCCGGCAAGCAGCTCGGCACGGGCCGCAAGCGCGTGCTCGAGCGCGCCAAGGATGAGCTGCGCGCGCTGTTCCACCGGCCGCAGGAGGCGTAAGCCCCCGCTCACCGGCACCGGAAGGTAGCTTGACCCTCCTCCGCCTCTACGGGCATTTTGTCGAGTAGAGGACGAATGACCCCCGCCGGACCCACGGACGCTCCCGGCCACGAGGCCTTCGCCTCGTTCGACCCCCGCTACGTCGTCGAGCGCGAGCTGGGGCGCGGCGCCATGGGCCGCGTCTTCCTGGCACGCGATCTCCGCCTCGACCGGCTGGTGGCCATCAAGGCGCTGGCGCCGGGGCTGCAAGAGGCCATCGATCTCCGGCGCCTCGAGCAGGAAGCGCGCGCTGCCGGCTCGCTCAACCATCCGAACATCGTCGCCGTCCACGACATCGGCACTTCCGATGGCCGCCCGTTCATCGTGTCGGAGTACCTGCGCGGCGAGACGCTGCGCCAGAAGCTGGAAGCGGGGCCCCTGCCGTGGGCGCAGGCGCTCGACTTCGGCCTGCAGCTCGCGCGCGGCCTGACCGCCGCGCACGAGCGGGGAATCGTGCACCGCGACCTCAAGCCCGAGAACCTCTTCGTCACCGAGGACGGCTGGCTCAAGATCCTCGACTTCGGCATCGCCAAACGCGAAGCCCAGACGGGGCCGGAACTGGCCACGCCGCAGTCGCTGACGCCGCCGCAGCTCGAGGCGCTGCACAGCGCGCTGCCGCCGATGACGAGCCCGGGCGAGATCCTCGGCACAGTGGGATACATGTCGCCCGAGCAGGTGCTCGGCCAGCCAGCGGACGCGCGCAGCGACATCTTCGCCTTCGGCACCATCCTCTACGAGATGCTCTCTGGCGCCCGCGCCTTTCATCGCGAGAGGGCGGCGGCAACGAGTTTCGCCATCCTGCGCGACGAGCCGTCTCCGTTGCCGGAAGCGGTGCCCGCCCGGCTGCGCGAGGCGGTGGCGCGCTGCCTTCGCAAGGTCCCCGCGCAGCGATTCGCTTCGGCGCGCGACCTCGCCACCGCGCTCGACGAGCTGCGGCCCACTGGCGAGATGCCTGCCGTCGGGCGCGCATCCAGATCGCGCCCCTGGCTGATCGCGGTGGCAGCGCTCTCGCTCGCCCTCGCTGGTGCCGGTGTCTTCACGGCGTGGAAGATCGCGCACCGCGCCCCGCCTTCGTTCCGGCAGCTCACCTTCCACCCCGGCGCAGTGTGGTCTGCCCGCTTCGGCCCCGGCGGTAAGCAGGTCTTCTACAGCGCGGCCTGGGACGCAAATCTACCCAAGCTGTTCACGACGACGCCAGGCAATCCCGAGGCAACGAAGCTGCCATTACCGGACGGGCAGCTGCTGGCGATCTCCGCTAAAGGAGAACTCGCCATGCTGTTGAATCCGCATTTCAAGGCGACGAATTTTGGCGAGGGCACGCTTGCGATCGTTTCGGAAGAGGGTGGAGCTCCAAAAGCATTGCAAGAGCACGTGGACTTTGCTGACTTCGCGCCGGACGGGTCGCTCGCCCTCATTCGTCAAGACGGCGCGCGCAGCCAACTGGAGTTCCCCGTCGGCCACGTTCTCGCATCGACGTTTGGGCGCCTTCGCAATCTTCGCGTTTCGCCATCTGGCGCGCTGGTCGCCTTCATCGAGCAACCAAACGCCAGCGACGATGCGGGCGCTGTAAAGGTTGTCGACCTCGCCGGCAGTGTCCGAACCCTGGCAGACGCCCTCGTGACCGTGCAGGGCCTCGCCTGGTCGAAAGAGGGGGACGAGGTATGGTTCACGGCAGGGGAGTCGAAGACGAACGAATATCTCACGTTGCTCGCGGTTTCCCTTCGTGGCGAGCGGCGCAGGCTGACCCAAGTCGCGGGCGATCTACGTCTGGAGGATGTGGCGCGCGACGGGCGGGTGCTCGTGACCCAACCCAACGCGCGACTGGGCTTGGCCCTCGTGGAAAAGGGTTCAACCCAGCAACGCGACCTCTCCTGGTTCGATCGTTCATTCATGAGCGACCTAACACCGGACGGTACCAAGGGGTTGATGAGCGTAGCCGGACCTGCCAGTACGGCCGCGAGCTCCGTCTACGTTCGCTCGTCCGACGGATCACCCGCGAAGTATCTCACCGACAATGGCGAAGGAGCTCTGTCACCGGATGGTCGTTTCGCCCTCGTGGTGCCGATGCAGCAGGGACAGCCGTTCTCACTCTTTCCTTCGGCCGGTGGCCCCCCCCGGCAGATGGCCGGAGAACCCATCACGCCGCTCCGGGTCCGGTTTCTTCCCGACGCGCAGCAATTTATCTTCATAGGAAATGAATCCGGCCGCCCTCCCCGGATCTATCGCAGAGGACTGGAGGAGACGAAGTCGCATCCCGTATCCCCCGAAGGCGTGGGCGGCGCGTGGCTCGTCGTTTCGCCGGATGGATCGCGGATCGCAACGACCAACGAGTCGCTCAACACCGTGATCGTCTCTCTGGCGGATGGCAACGTGAGAGTTCTCAAAGAGATCCATACCGACGAGATGCCGATGGGCTGGAGCCGCGACGGAGGCCTTTACGTCGGACGCCCGCTCCAGCGCCGCGTGACCATCGACCGGGTGGACTTGACCAACATGCGGCGGACCGCGTGGTGGACGGTCTCGCCTCAGGATCCCAGTGCCATCTTCATTTCCCGGGTCGTCATGACGCCTTCGGGAGAATCGCTTGCATACAACTATGCCGCCGTCAGCACGCATCTTTACATGTTGAAGGATGTCGACTAAATAGTCGTCACCGAACTTTGCGAATAGGGGGCACCGTGGCCACGAAGCTAGAGCGAGCCGTCAAGGGATTATATGCCGAGATCACGAAGCTGGATCCCGCGCCCCGGGCCGCTCTGGAGAGCCATCTGCTGACGATCCGGCAAGAGCTGGCGGCGCAGCTGGGAACCATCGTGACCGGCACGGTCGAAAACCCCAATTGGGTAGCAGCGCCGCCGCTGCGCCGCCGCCAGAAGCGGTAAGCCGGCATTGGCCTGGGGCCGAAAGGGCGCAGCAGCGTCACCACGGTTCCGAAACCCTCTAAATGCGCTCCCAGGCGTTGTGCGGAGCTCGCGGCCGGTGCGCGCACTGCGCGCAGGACTCGAGCGGCCCAGCTTGGGCGCAATTTGGGCGGCCGCGAACCTTCCGGGCTGGCTGGCCGAGTTGTCCGGAGGAGTCGACGAGCCTGTGCTACGTGCGTTGGAGCGGGCACAGATTCTCGTCATTTGCGCAGGGCTCCTGCAAGACGAGGTCTGCGACGCTCCGCGCGGGGCCGTTACCGCCTGGGATGCAATTCCCATCCTTGCAGAGGCACAGCGCGTGCTCGGTCATCTCTTGCCGCTGCAGGATCCCTTCTGGTCTCAATGGGCGCGACTCCTTCGCGAGCAGGCCGAGTCGGCTCGCTGGGAACGTCGCCGGGGGCGCGCGAAATTCGGGGCTTCTCTGGCGCGAGCCTTGGGTCGCAAGGCCGCGCTGGCTCGCATGCCTGCACTGGCTATCCCCCGCCTCGCCCGCGGGGCGCCACAGGACGGCAGCCTGGACCAGATCGCGCAGCGGCTGTTCGTCGCGCATCAGCTCCTCGACGATGTGCTCGACGTCGACGAGGATGCGAAGGTTGGGCAGCCGAATGCGGTGCTAGCGGCTATGATTCCCACGCGGACAGCCGACGTAGTGCGGGCCGAGGGGCGGCTCGCCCGTGCGATCCAGCGCGTTTGTCGTCACGCTCGCACCGAGCTGGCGAAAATCCGGCTGGCGATCCCCGCAGAGAATGGTCTGGCGCGGCATTGCGCCCGACTGGCCGACTCGGCCGGAGCTCTAGTCGAACGGGCACACCGTCTCGCATGGCTGCGCAGCATCGATGGGATCTGCGCCGCGCTGGTCAATTCGGAACCAGCGCAGAATGTCCCCATGGGCCCGTCGAAGAACACTCGCTCGAACAATTGATCGAAGCGGGGATCCAGGACGTGCTTGGCCTTGAGAATTGCGGCGAGTAACGTGCCTCGCCATGAGCACACAAGTCGGGTTCATTGGGCTAGGCAAGATGGGCAGGCCGATGTCGGAGCGGCTGCTCAAGGCGGGCTTCTCGCTGCACGTGTTCAACCGGTCGCGCGGGCCGGTGGACGCGCTGGTGGCGCAGGGCGCGCGCGCGGCCGAGTCGCTCGCGCAGGTGGCGGAGCGGGCCGACGTGGTCCTCACCGCGCTGCCCACGCCGGCCATCGTCGAGGGGGTCTACGGGCAGCTCGCGCAGGTCGCGCGCGCCGGGCAGCTCTACGTCGACCACTCCACCGTGAGCCAGGGCACCAACGGCCGCTGCGCGAAATTGCTCTCGGCGCGCGGCGCCGCCTTCCTCGATGCGCCCATCTCGGGCGGCCCCGCGGGCGCGCAGGCCGGTACGCTCACCGTGATGGCCGGCGGCGACCAGACTGCGTTCGACCGCGTGCTCCCCCTCTTCCAAGCTTTCGGCAAGAACATCCGCCTCTGCGGCCCGGTGGGCGCGGGCCAGGCGGTGAAGCTCGTCAACCAGCTCCTCGTCGGCGTGCACACCGCCGCCATCGCCGAGGCAGCGGTCTTCGGCGTGAAGCTGGGCGCCGATCCGCAGACGCTGCTCGAGCTCATCGGCACCTCGTTCGGCGGCTCGACCATGATGACGCGCAACCTGCCGCGCTTCATCTCGCGCGACTTCTCCGGGGCCACCCCGGTCGACATCGTGCTCAAGGACCTGGGCGTCATCCACGACGAGGCCAAGGCCGCCGGGGTGCCGCTCCTGCTCGGCGCGCTGGCCGAGCAGCGCTTCGTCGAGGCGAGCGCGCGCGGCCTGGGCAAGGACGACATGGCCTCGCTGGTCAAGCTCTGGGAAGAGCCCGCCGGCGTCACCACCGCGAAACCGAAGTAAGGGCGCGATGCCGCGGCTTGCGATGCGGGGCCGGGCGTTTTAGCCAGTTTTTTCGCCGCGGCGGCTATCTTTGATACCCTCGCTTGTGTTCACCGGGGGGGTGGGCCTTGCCGAATCAGCTGCAACAACCTGGACATGCTGACGCCTCCGCGCGGGCGGCCGCCGCGCCCGGTGCGCCGGGCGCCGGCGGACCAGCCGCGGCCGCGGGGGCGCACCCCGCTGCGGCCGCGGAGATCGGCCCCACCGGCGGCGGCATCCTGCACGTCAAGGTGCCGGTTCCGTCGGTCGAGGCGTTCCTCTCCCGCGCGGTCCTCTTCCGGAAATGCGACCCCGCGATCATCACCAAGGTCGCGCCTCTTTTCCTCGGCCTCGAGTGCCCCAAGGGCGCGCCGCTCCTCCAGGCGGGCGCAGTCAACGACGGCCTCGGCCTCGTCTTCTCCGGCCGGGTCGCACTGCTGCTCCCCGACGGCAGCCGGGCGGAGGCGCTGCACTCGGGCGACCATTTCGGCGAGGCGGCGTTGCTCACCGGCGAGCCCAGCCCGTACAGCGCGGTCACGATGGAGCCGAGTCGCGTCCTCTGGCTGCCCGGCGCGATCGCGCAGAGCATGTTCAGCAAGGTGCCCGCGATCACCGACGCGCTCGGGCGCCGGCTCGCCGCGCAGGTGGGGCGGTTTGCGG
>WNFI01009923.1_pt1 | contig 32810 bp, 44 predicted proteins | sample 5400471 | NCBI WGS metagenome assembly WNFI01 (sample SAMN13153348, study PRJNA577476) | soil metagenome | isolation source: 100 cm saprolite on Douglas fir-dominated hillslope | place: USA:California | collected 2013-09-17 | reverse complement strand
TTACATATGTTTGGTCACTTGACCTTTTTTGGAAACTGTATATAGTTCCCACGCTAAGGGAACTTACTTCCCTTAGCTTCAATATCAACCATGATACCCTTGTACTAAGTCTCTTTGTCTGAGGCAGACCCAGTGACTGGTGCTGAGCCCAAGTCTGCACTTGGGAGCCATATCTGGACTATGGGGGAACCAATCATTACACACTCCCAGTAATCCCAAGAGGCTCATGTGAACAGATTGTTTATGCTTGCTACACAAAATCTCCCCTTTTTCAACATGTCCAGGTTTTCTTCCTCACAGAAAACATGTGCCTCACAAATAATTCTGACCCTATTGTCCAGCAATTTGCATCATTCCAGCTTTGACATTGGGTCAGGAAGTACCATTGCTCCAGATGGTACTATGAGGTTTCCAGGGGATCTAATACTGCATGGCTCAACAGTCAACCCATTAATCCATTGCATATATCCTGATTTATTATCAATCCCACCTCCACATCCCCAAAGCCTTATGGACTATGTGATCCTTGCCCCTTGAAATGATGCTATCCATATCCTCAATCATGAGATGATTAATGTGCTCAAGACATCACCAAGAGACACCAAAGTCTACTATTCTGCAGACAGTGCAATCACTCAGGATGACACTTCTGATTCAATTCCAGTAGAAGTCCTGAATGAAATTAATGTGTCTGGCCTCCCAGTCTTCACACTGAAGGCAGGATGTTCTGTCATCCTTCTTCACAATTTGTCTACATGAGATGGACTTTGCAATGGTACAAGAGGGATTGTTGCAGTTCTGAAGGAACATGTTGTTGCTATTAAAGCAATGCAGAATGGGCAGCTTTCAGAAGGCATCACATGGATCCCACACCTGACACTGGAGCCCTCAGAGGAAGGTGAGTTTCACTTCACACTTTGAAGACAACAATATCCACTTGCACTTGCCTTTGCTATGACTGTCAACAAATATCAAGGTCAGACTGTTCAGAAGGTTGGAATTGATTTGTGTGTTCCATGCTTCTCACATGGACAACTCTATGTTGGGTGTTCACAGGTGAAAAGCAGAGATGGGTTGAAGATTTTATAAAATAATCCATACAAAAGCAATCTGATTGACTCTAGTGGTCAGTGGACAGAAGGTTAGCATGGGGTCATTGTCTCACTGCTCAGTAATTGTCTTGGCTTCTCCTGAACTCATCACACAAAAAAAATTATTAAAATAATAATAATACTAATCCTAAACAACATCTCACACTCTCTGGTTCAAACCAGTTTGAACATAAACTGAACCAATGATTACATAATTTGAACCCAAAGCAAACTGCCTATTTGGTTTGTGGTTTGCCTGAAAGGCCCTCCAAACTGAACTAAATGAACTGAACCTGGCCATCACTAGTTCAGTCCAATAGTCCCTGATGCTTGGGACAAAATGCTGCCAGCAAAGTTGTGCCACAGCACATGCCATGTATTAAGTCTCCTTTGTTTACTAAGTTCCCTTTTTTGTCACTCTTCTGTGCAGCAATGCTCTGAAGAGCAGCACTTTTGACTCCTTTGTTGCAGTATCATATAAAAGCCATGTACACTAGCTAGAGTACATTGGACCTATCAAAACTAGATACCATGCCCCATTCCCTCAATTGCCTGAGTTTAACAGAAATCCCCTCTGCTCTCCCAGTGTCACAAGTGTGAACAGATGGACTTTTCCCTTAGCCACAGGGACTGGTCTGATGGGCAAAATGTGTTGGAATTCAACACTCATTAACAGTGAATGAGTTAGTATGGACATAAGGTAGTACAGCTGATAACTTTCCATTCTCTTTACTTTGTTCTCTTTATTACTTCTTTTGTTGATTGTAATTGCTCAACATGCTTGGGCCCAGCCAACCATGCTTGGGCCTTGCACTAGTGAGCATAAAATGATGCATCTTTCTGATGCACTACCCTCAGTTCTCTGGTACAAGACTGAGGTGAGAAATTCTCTAGTCACTCATAGTCTTATCCTTTTTTCTAACAAAGAATTATTGTACCATAGTATTGATTAAACTCATAGGTACAAATATTAAACTTAGTTCTCTGGTACAAGACTGAGTATTGATTAAACTCAGTTCTATTAAAATGGGTGTGGAAAAGTGCTGGGGACATCAGCAAATCTTGAAGGTCAATTGAGGTAATTGGGCTCATTTGGCTCTGTCATGGTATGACCTCCCTTCTTTCCTCTCTCATCTCTTTCCCCCTTTGTCTGTGCCCTGCCCCATCTCCATCACCTTCCGACTCCATCTGACCTTGCCTGCCTGCCTTCTGCTCACCTCCACCTGCCTTCCACTGCCTCTGCTCCAACTCTGAGGTGTACTCATGCAACCGTGCTACATCTGCGCTCGGACTAGCCTCAGACTAACATCAGACCTACCCAGACCTGATCCCTGCACCAAGGGGTACTGTCTATATACTTCTTAGTGTATATATTTTGACTTGTACATTATAACACTTCTACTCAGGCATTCAGCAGGGACCCGTTCCCCTTGAGTGACCCCTTGTAGATATGTCATGTACACTCCCGGTCTTGGACGCACCCTGACAGGCTCATTTAAGTACTCTCAATTGCCTCAATCACCTCAATCAGCCTTCAAGGTTTGTGCATCTTTCCAATCCTGGTGGCATACTTCACCTCACTGATGACTCGGATCAGAGAGGTACACCATAGGATGATCAAATGCATTGAGGAACCCACAGAGCTAAGTCCCCTCATCAGAGAGTAAGGTTACACTCTCACCAACAACATCACCAACTCTAGACACTTCAGCATGAATGACCACCATGGCATTCAAAGAAATGCACAAGTGGCTATCCCAGGGAGGGCTGAAGACAGACCAAGTAAAACCATACTTTCTTTCCTATCATCAATATCCCGACATCGACCCATTATCACCCAAAATCCATTCATATATACCCCTTATGCACATTCAAAACCATCCAGTCGGACCAAATGAAACGCTCTTAAACTTATTACATATAGTACTATACTAGGAAGGATGCATACCCTCGAGCCGCCATATCCAATACGCCGCCTAAAGCCAAATCACATCATCCTCATCCACTTCCATTGTCGTCTTCAACATCTCCAAAGGTCTCCCCCCTTCATCATCCACCTCAACCCTTCCCTCACCTTCAACTCCACCACCCTCTCCTCCACCTCCCACCACGTTCCCCTTCTCCTTTCCCCCGCCCAACGAATGCAACACCCTATTCCACCACCTCTCCAGTTCCTCCCTCTCAACACTCCTCCTCCCAGCACCCACAACCAACGTCCTAACAACTCGACTCGCTTCATCTCCTAATCCATTCCTCACCAGCCACTCAGCCCATGCTCGACCCGCAACCTGTTCCTCTCCCTTGACCATCCTCCATCTTTCAAAGATAAGCTGAAGGATGGCTTTGATGTCTTTTGTACCAGCCCCCTCGGTAGGTGAAGAGGTGGAAGAGGTGGCGGGAAGGGAAGATTCAAAAGTGAATGCCGGCCGGAAGAAACTAGAGGATGGAAAATCGTTCAAGAGGATAGAACCAAGGTTCGTTCGTCTCTCAGATGGTGATAGGTGAGGATGCGTTTGTTGGATATAATGGAGTAAGAGTGAAGTATGTAACGTCGTGACTAACGGATGAGCTTTTGATTCTCGTAGAAGTTCCTGGTAGAGTTTGTTTGTCAGAGAAAGAATAATATAGAGAATGGACGTTGGAAACAAATTTATCAGCGTGAGTGGCTCGATGTCAGAAAGGTGAGGGATAGGAATGAATGCTAAACATACCTCAAACGCATCTTCACCACGTTCTAAATTCCACACACCCCACATCCAAAACCTGACAAGCTCCCCCACATCCACACTCCCATCCTTCGTCCTCCTAGCTCTTGCAATTTTTCTTCCTTCCTTCCAAGCATTCATCACCTCGTCAATAGAAGAAGCACAAACCTTCTCAACGTTCATTCGTGCAACCCATACTTTTGGATCTCTCCACATGTCTTCCTGATCTTCATCATCGCTGTTGCTGTTATGGCATGAACCTTTTTGTCGTGATGGAGAAGTGTACTTCCGAGCACGTTTAAGAAGTTTAGTTGCGTACTCAGGGTCCGTAGAGGAAGGGAAGAGGGAACGATGGAGGGATAATTGGAGGGATACACGGAGGAGCGAGGAGGTATGAATGTTCGGGGATATTTGCGATACTAGAGATGTTAATGAAAGGATGATGTATCGTTTCTAGAATGAAGACAAGTCGAGTGACAGAATAGAGGACCACACAATGTAAGGTGGATAGGGGAAGGTAGAAATGCGTTGATTTGATTAAGAAAGATCCATAACAGAACGACGGAGCTCACTCACCAGATCATCGATCGAAAGCTTGACAACCTGCTTCTCGACCCACTGTACATACGCATCTACCATTTCACGTCCATGCGCATGATCTTTCTCTCGGCTGAACGTCTTCATTGTGGCAATAAGTTCCTCGTTCGCGTTCCGAAGGCCATCTACAAACGCAGGGCTATCTGACTCAACGTCCATCATGCGAGTCGCATATAAAACATGCGCTTCTGGAGATGAAGGATGATGAGAGATGAGGTCTTCGTAGAGTTTATCGAGAAAGGACGAGCGGAGAGGGGATGGATGAGTTTGAATGAGGGTTTGAAGGGAGTAGAATAGTGAAAGATCCTTGACATCTTTCGTTCGCAAGAAATACGAGAACAGTGTGTCATACGATTGAAAATGGGATCTTATTAGGACGACTTTGAGAAGACTCTTGTCTTGACGGTACGAACCTTTCATAGCGTGAGCCATGACAGTTTTGACGATGGTGCCATCGGTGACGATCTCATTCATTTTCTCATTCTGAGGGGAGGACATTACACTCTGCCTTTGTCGAAAAGTTTCGGTGTAGTTCAGCTCCAGCTTAACGTACTCCGTCCATAGCTTGACGCTTTCATGGTTCAAGCGGAGACCACGTTGGAGGAACGAACGAGCGGAAGAATATGCGCCTCGGCCCAGCTCAGTGGAGGACGAAAGAAGAAATAAGGCTGGTGATGTAGGATGCTGCTGAACAGCTCTGTCGTATACGAAGAAAGAGGATCATCAATACCCACTGTCTGATGGATGAAGCCCGCGAAGGGCTATTGCGGGAAAGAAATTGGACTGAACTGAACTGACCTTGCGCATAGGGAAGGTACCAGGTTTCTGGCCTTCAGCTTCTTCGCTGCTTGGATGTATTCCACCCACAACGAAACGTCACTCTTGAACCTCCGCAAAGCACGTTCAAAGATAGAGAAGACTTTCCCGGAGAGCCCAGTACCATCATCCAAAGGAGTTGCCTCCGTCTGTACGTCTAGCATGGGGATATGACATAGCATCAGTGTTCCAATTGAGCTAGTAGGGACTTGATCAATTACGCACTGAGCCGCTTGGTACGTTTCTTCAATAACGTATGCAAGGTCATCTCATATTCTATGTATTTCAGATAATCGGTTTTACGTTGGAAGCTTCCCAGGAGAGCTGCCTCAAATTTTTCGCGACGCCTCACGATCAGTTTTATTTCTTCCTAAATCACAAAGATCGTCAGCAAGAACGGTTAGCGAGACAAATGGAAAATGCCTACCCTGGTGAAAATCCCACGCTCTAACCATTCCCTAAGTAAAGGTAAGGTCCTCTCTTGGTGGAAGTGAGCAATGTCCATGTTTGGGTGTCGTAGAGTTAAAATAAATTGATAGGAAAGCGGCGTTTTCCGGTAAGCGCGCGGTAATTCTGCACATATAAATATCCTTCTGTCTAGCCGGACAAACCGTGGTGCGTTAGTGGGGACGACCGAAATCGGCCATCCTTGCGAGCAGACCTGTCGTAGTGACCGTGTAAGCTGAAAATACAGGAGAGAAGAGAAAACAGGGAGGAAAGCGGGAAAAATAGAAAGGAAACAAAAAAGATGACACTGTAAAGGCGAATGGGAAGGAGGGTACGCGAAAGAGTACCGTCCGAGGTAAGGTAAGTTGATGCGAAGGTATGTTAAAAAAGGCTACATCAGGAGACTCGAAGGCCTCTTTCAGATCTGGGAGTGCAAGAGGAGCTGACTCAGCTGAGGGTGTCTCAAAGGCAGCATCATGGATGTTATTATTCAGAGAATCCCTGCGCAGTCTCACACGTAAACTACCGACCCGAAATAAAGAAAAAATTTCTAAACATAGGCAAAAAATATGGAATGACTATGTATGTACCATCTGACCCTAAAACTAAGCATGCCAATCTGACACTGTCGCCCAGGTAATATCAACCCTACCCCACATACCACATGAAGGAACCGTGCCAAATGTCTGAGGAAGAGATATGGCACAGAATATTTTCAGGACATTTCGATGGAAATTCGAACCATACAAGTCATCATGAAAATAGAGGTAGGCTCTCTCCCCATGACCTCTTAAGTTAGATTAGCGAGTCATGGTCTCTCGATCCCTCCACCGATTGTAGCCACGTCTTGACAGCTTCGTTACGAACGGAATCCGGTGCACCAGTTGGTTCTCGCTTTTGTCGATTCTTCGCTGTATACTTCCACAGCCCCAAGACAAGATCCATCATGTTGCCGATGCTTCTTTCATCTGAGTAGACGTGGAGTGAATAGATTGTGTTCTGACACTGGTACGATAATAGCGTCCACCACCCTCGGTATTATTTCCGGATGCAGTATCATTTTGTTGAACATCATTGTAGTAACCATCGTGTGCTTTTCCCGAGCATAAAGAATGAAGGCCTGTGGACCCCATGTTCGGAGGACCGCAGAAGCATAACAGAAATCAAGGATGATAGCAGGCGACCATTCACTAGTATCTTGGGGTTGCCATGGATCGAAGTGGTTGAGGGAGAATCGGGTGAAGATGCGACTAAGCCGAGATGGAGCAAAATGGTGTAAGGTGAGACGACTTGTTTCATCACTTTGTCTTGCCGGGTGGAAAGGAATGTCCTCGACACCCAAAGCGATGTTTGGAGTCTACCAGATCTTTAAAGTTGCGTGAAATAGTCTGAACGGAAATGGACCAGCAGACCTTTAAAAACGCCGATTCCCCAGCCCCAAAATGGGATATGGAGCAGAATGGATAGTAGAAGCCCATTTCGGGTGTCATCAATGCCATCCAAGTCGTTGACAGGATGATCTGGCCCGCCCCGGTAACGGATGACGTTCGAGATATACTTGATTGAAACGTGAGAACGCTGTTATGAAAGATCTACATTATCTCCTTTCGAATGAGGGGAAATGTGGCACGCAGTGCAGTAGTGAGCCAGATCGGCGGTCACCATGCAAGTCCCATCGCGCTCAATCACTTCGTCTGAAATCCGCTCGCCGCTCAGTCAATTCCGACGCATCCGACGTTCTACCATCCATTGCGTCAACATCAACGAGGCGAGGTTCATCTGAAATAGTTAAAAAGCTTAGCAAGGATCATGAAGTGTGACAAGTCCGACTTGCCCTCTGACACGAAATAGTATGAGCGGGGCTCTACAACCGCGGCATAGTCACCGATTTCTGAGCCACCTTTCAATGTGAAGAGGTAACCCTCCGCTCCGTAGATGGCATACCCAAGATATTTCAGCCATTTTAGGGGGTGAATAGCATATTTTCTGCATTCTGCAAGTGGGATGGACAGTGCAAGGATGTCGATCTCGTTAGAATACAACCATAACTCAACATTGGGAGACGTAGCCATTACTCCTGATCTCGAGCAAGAATGGGAGTGAGAGTGGAAATCATGCAGTCCACTCTGCCTCCTGTGGGAGTCGGCAACCCAGGTTCGGTTTCAGATACTGAGATCCAGATGGTCGGAAAATCCCGTATAACGGAGCTGGCCATGGAGTGCAAGAGCCCACGTTTCTTCCATGCCCTTGGGCTCTCAGCATATCAGCAAACCTCGAAGGTTAATTGAGGTGATTGATAGCGATTCAATCACATCAATTGACCCAATCAGCCGTAAGGGCAAATTTTCGAAAAATGAGGGAAAAAGGATAGGTGGGATAAAAGGTCATAAGTAGCAGGATCATCAAGGCATATGTAATTGAGGGGAAAATTAGGGAGCGTTAGGTCGGGGATATGCTGGGGAGTAGAAAGGGGCGGCACAGTATCGAACCGTCGCGGTTTGCGACTGTGAGGGCGAGAGTTGGAGAGGGAAGTGGCCAGCTAGTAGGTAGGGCTAAGAGAATATGAGTCAACTAGTGAGGCTACAATTGTACACAAGCCTCGTGGAAAGCCGTGCCTCCATCTAACACTGGGTATCTGTACTCTTCCTGTCCTCTGTGCACTTGTCGGGTGCCGCGTTTTAGCCCCCCGTGAATTACACATCAATTCAAAAAGAATGTCACTGCATTGAACTGGCAAACTCGGAGGCTTCCACGCAAAAGCACTTTTCCGTACCCAAATTACAACATCCCAGGGAGATCGACTACCAATCCCGACCTGTACTCGATGGCCAGTCCACTTGGCCAGAAACGTTCACACTCTCCAGACCTCGAGACACTGGACGAAACTCCTGCGCACGTGGAACCCGAGAAAACCGATACTTCAAACACTGATCAAACGAAGACTGCTGCTCCAGCCAGTATGAAAAGCACACCAGCGTCTAGCTATACGTGTCCTATTTGTCTCTCTCCACCCCGAATGGCGACTTTAACCCCATGTGGCCACATTCTTTGCGCATCCTGCTTATGGGATTCTGTACGGAGCGCGCGAGCGCGCGAGCTAGATGCACCGCCCCTTCTAGGCGTGAACGCATCTCGATGTCCTGTGTGTCGCGAAATTCTGAAGGGCTGGGACTGGAAGGGTGGAGGAATCATAGGGTTGGAGATGAAGGTTAAGTAGCGTTAGCGTCCCCAGCCCGGCACCCGAGTCATCATGCATTTGTCTCACGAGCGCGGAACAAATCATCCAAACTACGCATCTACGACGACCCGCACAAGCGCGTCTTCAATAATTTATGGTTAAACCACACTTGTCTAGATCGTGGATGAGATGATCCCCTATGGTGATCCAAAGTACCTCTGTAACACTCAATCCACTGGGCCCATCAAGTCAACACTTTCCCTGTGACTGGACCCGATTCTCAATACCATATTACTCTTCCACGTCGTTTTTGAGGGGACCCCACAAACACCCCCTGAACCCGGTATCATGATTGAAGGCCTGAAGGAATGGACCTCGGATGCAGTTGCAACATCTTCTCGTGATGAGCATGGCCCGAGCTAGGCAGAAGCAACAGATGGAGAAACGAGAAGTAAAGGACACGACCACAATTCGCAATACTTGCTCTTTCCCTTCGCAAAGACTCCAGCGATACACTGATCAACGTTGGGATCGAGAAGCAAGATCCACACCCATGATTGCTATATCACCAACTGCCACAGGGTTGTCGAGTCGCCGCGTACAGGTGGTCCTACCACGAGCGAGCGTAGTTACCGCTACAATTCGGTACCGGTTCATCTGTGGGGAAGAGAAAGAGGGAGAGGGAACTATCAATGACCCACCTGTTGACCGCAGACATATCTGTGTTGGTGTCCGCCTCGCTTCCAGTAATTTATTTAAAAGGGGGTTGATCATAGTCTTGCTTGTTTTCTAGTCTCGCCAGGCCATCAGCGGGAGACCATGACCCAGTACCATATATGTAAAAGGAGCCTGTATGCAATGCAGATAACTGAGGTAATTATACATGAAGTACTCGTTGTCATTTGAATCAATAGTACGTATATATGGACTCCCTACGGTCGATACGCGGTCTTAAAGTTCAAGTACCAGGAAGAAGTTGTCGAATGCGGATAAGGCATGCCTGTTCCACAAGGATTGCATGCCCCAAAGAGAAATGCTTCATGAGCAGGCTGCCCTTCCACCGATCCTTCGGGATTATCTTTTTCTATTTCATGATGTGTTTCTGGAACATCTTCCAACGCCATGCAGAGCAGTGGGAATGTAGAGACTCGTAAGCTATTGCGCGCACTTCGTGCAACTCACTAGATCCATCTGCAGCGAGCACTCAAGGCTGGCCTGAGGCCTGAGGCTGTCATGGTTTCTAAGAATCTTGGACGACCCTGTAATTCAATCCGCGCTGAATCATGGACGATAGTAACATAGAAGAAACACACAGAGTTAACGAATAGAAGATGACAAGGAGCAAAGGGAATTCTATTGCTATACAGTACCCGGAGGTCGTGGATTACGTAACTGGGCTCCCCTGAACCTGGCAACACTGACATCATGCCATCCGCACAGAACCCGAGAAGTGCGCTATTCTTGCAGAGAAACGGGGGGAAGATACGGGAGATTGAGTGTACTTCGACAATATGATTTTACAACTCTTAGGCGCGAATCGGTGATTCAGTTCGAATCCTAAAGTCTTGGACTACAACAGGAAACTCCCCAGTCGAGATTCGAATCACCGCTCTTATGGCACACTATCATCGAGTTATTTCTTCTTGTTTCTCGCGACTTATTCGTTCTACTGAGCCAACAATCTGCTATGCCTTTTCAGCCAAGGCCGCCACGTCATACGCATCCTCAACGACATCAACGATTCTCAAATCATAAATACGCCTGGAGGAGGGGATCTCATGGTATCGGTCGTCGTTCTGGAAGCCAGTTTCGGCGCCAGTTACTGGTCGGGGCGGATGGTCAGACGTCCCTAGTTATTGTGCCAGACGATGAGCCTACGGTCGCTCTTGACGACGACCATAGTTCTTCTGTTCTCAACAACACTTTGCGATATCCCGGTCCTCTCACTTCAAACAGCCAGGCGCCTATCCAAGGATCCGCAGGGGGTGCCCATTCGCCTCTCGTCGATGCTAACCCAGATACAATCTCCGTCCCCACTATTGCTCCAACCTTTATTCCTTTGTCGCTCGCTGCGTCTTCCCCGTCCTCCCTTTCCTTTACGCATTACCAACAGCCCTTTGATGCTACCCCTGGTCTGCAACAGGCTCCGATCTCGCTGAACCAATCTCCGACTTACCTGCCTACGAACCAGTTACCTCTCGGGACCGCTTCTGGGCCGCTTCAGCCTACGACGGAATCCCATTCACGAATTAGTTCTGTGTCATCATTTCGAACCTATGCTTTCCCACCATCCGCTGTCACCCCTGGAGGTGCTTCATCTTCTGCTACTCTTCCCAACCTTGGACAAACGGCTTTCACTTCTACTTTCGACCATTCGTCTTCGTATCCATCTTCACCTTCCACCTCTTTTCCCAGCATTTCTGTTCCATCCATCACCCCACCTCCGACCGCGCTGCCGCGACCTAGCGCTAATAATGTAAGAGCAGGTTTCATGATCGGTGCTGCACTCGGTGGTTGTCTTGCGACTATCCTCCTGCTCTTCGGCGTCATGTGGCTCGTTCGAATGAGATCGCGGAGAGTGGATCGTTTGGAATATCTCTCAAGCATCAGGGGAGATCCCTCAGACGAGGCAGAAAGGGCCCCAGATTTCGACGAACTACCAGACGGGGAACTCACCGTGGGAAACAGCGGACGAGTCTTGCATGTGACAAACCGTGTACCTGGGGATGATGATACATCGCCGAGCCCAGGAGATATATTAAATAATAACCCAGTGGATGGTTTCGGCATCACTTTTCCTCCTGATGCGGCGTTTGGAACTCCAAGGATAGCGCCCCCTCGTTTCGTGTCGGTCATGAGGGATGGAGGTCTTCCGCTCCCACCACTGCCATCATCTGACTTGAAACGGGACGAGAAGGGTATGTCGCAGGATATCGAAGCGAATGTGCTGCACGGGCTGTCACGTCTCCCTTCTGTGGCTCGCTCACACAAGTCTCATGGAAGTGCGACGGGTGATCTATCCCGGGGGGTATCATCTATCTACTCCGTAGCTTCTGAGGCCCGAAGTTACGCTCCTCATTCGTCGATGCTTCCGGCCGAAAGTTGGGCTGTTGCCCTTCGGTCAAATCTTTACGCCGCTATTCAGCGAATGACGACCACGGCAGCACGGGCGGATAGCTATAGATTGAGAGATGACGAGATCCCCGAGCCCTGGACGAAGCAACTGGCAAGACCGACAAGCCAGCGAAGACTCAGAACGAATCAGGCATCCCGTGGACCTAGTGTGAGAAGCAATGTTTCCTTGAACCACGTAGAGGGAGTTACACCCATGTTGGACGCCGGAAGAAGGGATTTGACAGGTGGTGACCATTATTCGCAATCGGGCGGTTCAAAGATACCCATTAGCTCAATATCTGCTTCGGTAAGTCTATAACGTCATCTGTAATGTCATACTGAAAACAACTCTCGATCTTCAAGGTCTACTCTCGACCTTCTATCCCCTACCTGCCACCAGAGACTGAAGACGATCTCTCTGAAGTCGAACTGCCGTACACACTGCCCAAGATTCTGAGCATCTTCCGGGCCGCTTCACCTCCTATTACCCAAAGTCGTATATCATCCGCTGACTCTAGTTTCAGGAGCAGCAAGTTGATCACCGCCACAGAATTACCGAGTAGGACGGTACTACATGACACCCAAAGTCCTTCCGTAACGGACAATGGGGCACAGTCTAACCCACGCTCGTCGCACCCGACAAAGTCGGAGTCGGGGGTATCCGGACGACCTTCTAGACCTTTCATGCGTCACAGGCAGTCTGGAATAAGTATATCTGCGCAGTCATCCGACGAGCTTACGTGATTGGAAGAACCCTAGTTACAAATGCGCAGCTTCGATTTATTTGCATATGGCCTGTGTATACCTGAGTTCTCACATTAACTATGAACTTTTGACTCGGCTTTCTACCCATGCTTGACGCAATCACTGCACCGGCGAATTGGCTCCGGGAGAGGGTTTGGAGAGAAAAATTGAGATTGAGAAAGAGAGAATGATTGACATAGTTCGAGGGCGTAAACAAAGGGGAAAACAAGAACAACGAGAGATCACATTGAGTCGACTCAGAAACTCGGAAAGAATCAGGCTAAGATGAAACCGAAGGTATGAACGGAAAGGAATGGCGGCCCTTGGCGTAGGCACTTCATCGCAATCGGATGCCGAACAATTGACTAGCAAATCAAAGAGAGATCACACGTTCATTGGACTAGTCCATTCTTGATGATTCGCGTCAAGTCCGCATGCTTAGCAGGTGACACAGCATCCCCCTGCATCATCGCCAGCATCACTTCCCCTCCTATCCTTGGATCCCGAGTGGCGATGGGATGAAGCACCAAGCAGCATACTGGCTCGGGTGGCAGCCTCAAAAACATCATCGACACCTTGGTTCCTCATAGAAGAGCACTCTTTGTACGTTCGTGCGCCAATGGCGCGCGCAACTTGCTCCCCGCGGGCTCGAGTGACATAGGGAAGATTATGATCTTGAGGGGTAGCATTGAGGGCATTGGGAGGACGAAGATCTGACTTGCAGCCGACAAGGATGACTGGGACGTGGGGTCCACATATCTGGCGCACCTCTTCGATCCACTGAGATTAGAAGAGGTGAGTAGGAAGTAGAAAAGGACATGGATCACATTGGGCACCTTTACTGTTACATTTTCCAGAGAATCTGGAGTGTCGATAGCAAATGCTATCAAGATAACGTGTGCTTTCGAATAGGAGAGAGGGCGGAGGCGCTGTTCATGTTCATTACTAAGATGGATCGAGTTCGGAGCTCGATTTCCGTATTTACCTCATACTCTTCCTGGCCACTGAGATTCACGGTCGTTGAACTGCCTTTTCTAGAATTCCCAAAGAAACTACTTACGCAGTGTCCCACAGTGCTAGTTGTACCGGCTTGCCGTCCAATCGGATCTCGGCAACGTAGTTCTCAAATATTGCTGAGGTGAAGGTTGTTAGTTAGATATTGCGAGTGAAGCATTGGCTTACTTGGTTCCTGTTCAATGGGAGACGAGATTGGGTCAGTACACTTTTCATTCTGGCAGGAGTCAAAGTACTCGCATATTCCTTGGGAAACTCGCCCATGGCAAACCTGGGAACACTTAATAAGCCAACGAGGAAATGTCCTATCGGCGGGGCCTCTTACACGCAGAGCAGGCTAGTCTACAAAACAGAGCGCATTTAGCAAGGTGGACACCATCAGGTATAATTGTGTTTGGGACATCGGCAACAATGAGCATAAGATATCCAAGAATGGGGTAAACCTACTTTTCCGCATGCTCCATCCCCTACGATGACCAACTTCCGCCTGATCTACGTCGAACGCGTTGAGAGTCAGTATCACAGCCTCGCCCGAGGCCCATCCTCTCGCGGCAGTACGAAAGCAGAACGTACAGGAGATTGTGAGGACATGATAGTGAAATCAAAAGTAGAGGTACACTTGAGAGGAGAAATGTAAGAAGTGAGGTAAAGACAAGAGACGTTGCCAAAGTTGGATCGTAAAGTGAAGGGTTGACTTCAAGGCAATTGCCGAGGTTCCCCTTCCCCTCCGTTATGGGCTCGTCTTCAGCCACAAGTCAGGTACAGATCGGGCGATCCACGCGTCGAGGCCCGACCATTAATGTTTGTTATTGTGCAGTTGAGAATAATCCTCTCGAATTTCTCGTTTGCCTCGCAGCACAATGGTTCTTCTTGCAAGTTTGCTGTTGCATGATAGCTTTTATTTGTTCCGTGTTCGTAATATTTTTGTACAGCCTTCAACACTTCACCTTCATCAGGTTTGTATGACACGGCACATGACAGTGAAGATATGGTCATGCCCGCTCCGTCAAAGCGAAGTCTAGAAGAAGACGATACCGATCCGAATAAGATCAAGAGGCAAAAGAGTGAAGGTTCGTGTAGTACAACCAGCCTCCCATCGATCGACATCCTGAAGCGATTTCAGTCATGTCTCCCCCCCCTGGTTGGTTGTTTCAGTTCTCGCTATCCACATCTGATTGTCCATTGATCACTACGCAAAGTACCCCCAAAGACGCCAACGAAGCCATCAGCACAAACGGGTACGCCTGCTAAAGCGCCTATTTCTACTGCATCTCACTGGTAAACTAGGCTCTGAGACTTTGCATAACAGTCCTGGAGCCAAGATGCTCCGTTCGATGAGTCCTTCAAAGAGAAGGGCTCTATCGGAATCCCGAGCCCGCCAAATTCGAGATGCACTTAATGAGACTATACACGCGCCCATGTTCGTCACTGCTTCAGGTGAAACTAGCTTTCTGTTGATATTCTTGGGTAATTGAAGGATGTTCTTGTTCCGGCAGATCCAATGCGACGGAAAGCAAGCGAATTCTGCATCATACATCATGATGAAGCGGTCTTACAGTACATCGTAGCACATGATATTTCTGTAGCTGTTCAATGGGAGGTTGCTCGCTTTGCCCTTCTGTTCAACAAACATGGGTTCTCGGCAGAGCGAATAGGGGAATTGCTCGAGGATCTAAAAGGACCTAATGTCACTGCTAGAAGGTTTCACAGGGTAGTCCTGGGGATGTTAAGTGGTGACTCACCGGGTCCCGAAGTGAGTGCGTTTCTTGCCGAAGTGCGAACTCAGAGTGCATTTGCCATGGAAGGTGGACCCGATGATGTCTTTCGTTTCCTGGATTGGGAGGATGACAGCCCGATTGAGGAATGCCTTGGCGTCAATGAAGCACCTTCGCATGTATATGGCGGCCAAGGTAAGTTCCGTATGATATCGAGATTCTCATACTCATAGTCATCAGTTATCCAACGAGTGTGCCTGGAGGTGTCACAAAAGGCGTTAGCTTCTAAGCGTGTCCCCTTACCAGAGCGATACTCATTTCGTCTTCAAAAACTGCACAAAGGACCGTCTTGCAGAATAACCAGGTTCTACGGGTCCAAAAGAGTCATCCGCGTTTCCGTACCCGACTCGATCGCAAAGAACGATGGGGAGCAACTAGTTGGCTTTTTCACTCAACGTTTCCTCTTAAACGGTAGAATTTTCCAAGCTTTGCACTCCAAAGATTCGACCGTATATCTTGTGGAAACATCGAGACTGCCTTGTCTCGAACCAGACCTTCGGTTGAAATCTTTGTGGCAACTAATTAATTGGCATAATCCAATCGAAACCAACGCTACACAAGTTCGTATTCAGTTCTGTTTGGGAGGAATATTTGATGTATCGATCATCAAAATGTCCCCTACAGATCGCGTCAAAATGGGCATCTCGCTTCGGATTGTGTCTGACCCTTTCCGTCCCCATCTGCCACATATCACCGGAAAATGTGAAGCTGATACCCGATATCAGTACGTCCTGCGAACCAACATGCTTCATCGGTGAGATCTAAAGCAACGTAGTATCTACGACCACCAGATCTGGTGATGAGCAGGTAATGACTGACGGTTGCGGCTACATGAATCGTGCTTGTAAGCCTTCGAATCTTCATGGCATCACAATGGTCCCACAAGCTTTTTCAGTGGCGCAAAGGATACAACGCATTATGTGTCTAGATGACCTGCCTTCTGCTGTTCAAATGCGTATTGGCGGTGCGAAAGGAATGGTGGGCATCTGATCCACTGATACCGAGCACTGAACTTCATCTGTCACCAGCTAGTCCAGCATCCATATAATCAGTCTAGTGAATGCACTGTGGAGATCCGGCCAAGCCAACGAAAAATTAAGCACCCTTCACCCGATCTAGCACAGCTGATACTAGAGCTTGTCCGAGCTCCGCTTTTCAGGACATCAACCTTTTTATCCCCAGAGATGCTTATGTGCCTTGATTATGGTGGCGTTCCGCAAGCCGTTATGGTAGACACATTTGAACTAGGCCTGAGATCCGAGCTTCTCCCCCTCTCATTGAAGAGTGACGAAGCATCACGCGAGAAATTATGGGATGCTTTGGATAGCAGAGTCTCGGCGGCTAAACTTCGTCGGTGGCGACCAGATTTTAGCAGAGCATTAGGCCTCGTTTCCCCTTATGCTTCGGATTCCTTCAGTATCGATGAATCAACGTCTGAACACAGTTCAAGCTTGGCTCAGGATTTTGATATACACCAAGATGATGACCCACACTCTGGTTTCCCTATCCGTCGAGAGGATGCTATTAAGTCGCTTCTTGACTCGGGCTTCGACCCTGAGGAGTGCCCACAATTACGCAAAATGGTCAGACTGATAAATGACACCATCATGAAATCGTATATGGAAAAGTGTCGCGTCAAGGCACCATTAAGCTTTCTGGGGTTCGCCATACCTGGTACGCCAATCTTATTGCTTCCGGATCCCCTTGTTAAGACAACCTGTAGATCCTTTTGCCATTGATGACGCCAGTAAAGGTGCTTTACGACCGGGTCAAATCTTCTGCAAGACTTCCAAACCGTGGATCAACGCTCATGGTGACAAGCAATATACAATTCTTGGACCAGTCCTGGTGCGCTAGACCACTTTCGACACCCTGATTTGTCTGACTTGTACGCTTTAGGTCACCCGGAGTCCGTGTAAAGTGAGTACTGACACAGACGTATGTTTAGTTCTGAGGGTGATTCTTCGATTCATCAGTTTGAATCCGACATTCAAAAGGTACGACAAATAATACGGCACCTCACTGAGCAATAACCCATCTTTGGCTAGTTCCATGCTGTTGACTGCGGGCAGCTGCAAGGATATACCGACGTGGTGATCTTTTCGTGTCAGGGGTCACGTTCACCCCTTAGTATCATGTACGTATCGCCCCTTGATTCATAGAAGTCGCTGAGTTAAGGATTGCCTGACTCAGGGGAGGCGGCGACTACGATGGTGTAAGCACAAGGAACACTATATCCACACACGCTCATATTCGGTATTATTTAGGACACGGTGGTCATAATAAGCGAACCAGAGATTGTGAAAGGATTTCGAGCGACATCGAGATACGCACTTGATCCACCTGCGAACTTCGTAGATGACAACTTCCTCATAGAGATGCGTCTCGTCCCGAAGCATGATGAACGCATCTTTCAGGATGAACAGCAACACGACAAGAGGCTCCAAGAAATTCTTCTATCTTCGCTGCATCGGTTGCCGCTCGTAGGGCAATATTCGAACATGTAAAGCTCCCAACTATATTGTCTTCGTTTCGACTCATGCGTATCCTAGGCATGAGTATGGTGAATCAAAAGCACACTTGCATATTTATTCATTCATGCTTACCATATCTGCTCAAGCTGCCTATCGGCATGGATATACTCATCACATCACCGAACGGCTTGCCCATATGTGAGGTCCTCTCGAACAACCCAAAGACTTGGCTCATTGATCTTTCGCAGGTTCTCGGCTACCATGGATACTACAAAGTCCGGATTGCGGATCAGGCCAGACGTCCTCAGAAGCGATCAGATCGAATGGCATCAATGGGAGAAGCCGGCCTGGAAACAAGGCCTATCAGGATCCCAGGGCTCATTCGCGAGCAGTCCCAACGAGCTTAGCAAGAAGCCCCTCACTCGCTCTCCTGACCTTGCTTGTCCATCTCCGTTCATTCTCGAACGACTCCACGAGAAGGCAATTGAAATAACTGTCCGTCTGATCACTAATAGCTTTCCGGATCGCTGACATACGATATATGCAGACCGCCATTTCTATGGAGTTCGATATTGCTGACCAACTTATCAATAAACTCCGTTGGAAAGATGTCCATTTGCTCGCACCATACGAGGATGCAGTGCGTCGTTCGGATCGGATGGCTGGCTCAGTCAAAGAGTCCTTCCTTGCGGAGCTTCACGCTGTCAAGGATGTAGTCCGGGGAAGTCGGAAACGCTACATGAAAGAAGTGGAGAATAAGTTCAAGTCCAAACCGTACTCAAAGGAGCGGCGAGAGGCCCTCTTGGTCGTCTCTTCTTCGATTCGCTCCATGTTGAGCGAGCTTGATCGTATCTTTATTAGCTCTGGAGAGGCCACCATGATTGCTGCATCCTATGCATACTACCATGATATAGAAGAATGGAATGAAACGCGGGGGTCTCGCTTCTACTGCGAAGGGACATTGTATGTCTTTGTGCGCAGCCTTCGAGAGTGATTATCGTTGAATGTTTCTTCATTGCCAGGTTTCCCTGGGAAATATTCTTCCGCGAATTGCGAGAGATCAAGGCAAAAGCAGTTGGCGCGTGCAATTCCGTCATTCACTCTTGTTACAAGGCGTTCAAGATGAACAACAAACTCCTCCGTTATCAATAACTCATTTCTGCTTGCCCAAATCGTGCTGCCATCTTCCTTATCTTCTAACCCACATACAGTCTGATTTCCACAACTTACCTACACTTGGCAAACGTTATGCCTGAATCCCGCCATTCAACTTTTAACACTTCTCGTGTAAGATCCTCCTGGGCTCCTCATTGTGTTGGATCACTCAGCAGGTATCCCCACAGTACCAGCGCATCACTGAGCCATAGCTCGGATTCCTGATCGCTGAATTATTGCCTTGTTGTTTCCGCTCCCTGGGCCAACCATCTTCCTCGATTTCGTACCTAACATTCATATCCACCACCTTGGTTGGGCGCTTTTAACCTTAGATGATGTTCCCGTTCATACGATTTGACGTGTCCCGATCATGGATTTCTTATCTCTCAAGATGTATTGCTACCTTCTTAGATGGAATGTTTAGCTCAATTGGCCGATCGAAAAGACATTATGTCAGGCCGCCTTCTCCGGTCCCTGAGAAACCTCCAGATCCCGCAGGAGTCCCGTCTCAAGGACATAAACCCATCCGTGGACTCGGACTAGATACAAAACATCGAGGATGGACTTGATTCGGAAAAGTTCACATCTAGTGCAGACTCACTATTTTTCCCATTGCTCCAAGCTTTCTTAATCGTCTCACTCTCAGCAATCGCTGATACTTGCTTCTTTGCATTTTCCTCAGTAAGCCTTGTCAGGGCTTTCTCTTTATCTTCCAATGGACCCAACTCGGATGCAAGCGAGACGAGGGGGGAGAGCCAGGAACCGAGGGGAGTGTTGAGGAATGGGGAAGGGGTCGAGGATTGGGTGTGCGCGAGGTCGTAGCAAGCGTTGGCACCACCGCAGCTGGTATGGCCCTGTGTTTGGAGGAATGGTGAGCGGGGAGGAGAAAGTAGAGGGAGGCGAGGAACTCACAGTTACGATGACTATATAAAGATAGGATTGAGAAACGGGAGAGTGATGTTTAGATTTGAGGGAGAATAGGAGTGATTGTCGTAAACTCACCGTGCTCAACACCGAGCTGGTCAACTGCATATTGAAGCACTGACAAGGCTGAAGTGTCGTTAGGGTGGAACTGACTGGAATAGCCGTCAACGAGATTCTAAAGAAGTAGTGAATGTAGATATACTTTGCGATGTTACGGTGAACGAAGATGTTTCCTGGTTCAGAGGCAGTAATGACACTCTCTGGCACTCGTGAATCGGCACTATGGTATCAAGGAAATTCATTTGATCTTTGGATTGGTGTTCAAAGGAAATGGGGACATACCAACCGATCCAGAGGATCTTGGGGGTCTGACCCTTTGCGGAGGTAACGAAGAAGCCTTGGTCTTTCGATTGGACCTCGTTTGCCCATTGGACGTTTGAAGAGAAGAGCGAAGCGAGGACGTTATCAGCAGAACTGGGCATTCTGAATGGTTTTGGGTTTATGGGCAATCGAGGATGAGGACGAGTTCTCTGGCGATCGTGTGAAGGCGGAGATGAGGACACCGGAGGGGAGGGTAGTACATCAATATCAGACTGATATGGGGAATTTGTCCACACAATATCTCGTTGTATTGGATGTGACTGAATTGAGTGAGAAGATTTTTTGTAATACTCACGGTACGACGTGAGAGAGATGGGATTGATGATAGGTCCGAGCTGCGTCATCGTCCAGGCTAGGCTCTTCATCGGGGAGTGTGGCGAGGGATTATTTTTTTCATACTGAATCGAAGTCGAGTAAGGTTAATCTCCAAAAGGGTTTTAGCGAAGCATATGACCAATATGATAATCTTATGTCACGCGTCACGCATGTCATCGCAGTTCCGAAATCGACATCGCCACTCGGCTCAGAACACACTAAACCCGACCATTCGATTTGCAGCCACATCCCAGCATGTCTCTCTATGCACTAGAGCGCCAGGTGGCCATCTCTGCAGTGAGACGCCTGTTACGACCGCCGATCTCTCGGCTCAGGCGCTCATCAATACTATGCTTGGTTCCGCGTTTCCTAGTGACCCTATCGTTGGTGAAGAAGATGCAAGTGATCTGAGGGGCACTGGAGAGGCCCAGCGATTGATGCAGGAACGAATTACGGACCTGGCGAATGATGCTTTAACGAGACCATTGAATAGCGATGAAAGAAAGGAATGGGGCCTAGGTAATGGAAAGAGTACGGATGAACTATTAGATGCTATCGATCGCGGCAGTCACGCAGGGGGCAAAAAAGGCCGTTAGTCAGTTTTCATTCTCTGCTTCTTCCGTAACGCCTCACGCCTTACACGGACACTCATTCTTGTATTTCTGTTCTGTATAGGCATGTGGACGCTTGACCCTGTAGACGGAACCAAAGGATTCCTCCGAGGCGGGCAATATGCTGTCTGCCTCGCCTTGATTGTAGACGCCCAAGTAGAACTTGGTATCATAGGCTGCCCAAACCTCCCACTGACCTCAACTGCCCTTCCATCCTGTTCGTCTCCCTTCGCTGAGCGTGGGGCACTCTTTGTAGCCGTCCGTGGACAAGGTGCCGAATCTCGACCACTTTCTAACCCCTGGTCAAGTCCCGGTACTCCCCTTCGTCTTTCCTCTCCAGAGGGTGGTCTCTTGGGCTTTAAATTAAGGTTTCTTGAGAGTGTGGAGAGTGGACATTCGGCACTTGATTTCAATGAACGCGTTGCTCAGTTGTTGGGGGTAACGAACTCCCCCGAAAGGATGGATAGTCAAGCGAAGTATTGCGTGCTTGCGAGGGGGCTGGAAGGAGAAGGGAATGTATATTTGAGGATGCCGGTGAAGGGAAAGAACTACCTAGAGAAGATATGGGTGAGTTTTCTCTCATGTTGATTTCTCCCTCTATTGGTCGTTCTTTTTTTAGTCTTAACGATTTCGGACTCCGCACGTAGGACCATGCCTCTGGGAACTTGCTGGTGCATGAAGCTGGAGGCATCGTATCAGATTCTTATGGCCAACCACTTAGTTTTGGCGATGGGCGAACGTTTAAGGAGAGCACGGGAGTGGTCGCAACTGGCAGTAATGCTATACACGATGCGGTCATCAAAGCGATTAAGGAGGTCAGAGAACTTGAGGAGGCGGAGGCGAGGGGTGCAACTGACCCAGGGAAGCTGTAGTAAAGCGTCATCGTCCTAGAATAATCGATTGGGTTCTAACCTGGATAGGTCCTATTTTGGGCACCCATTGATTGGTTCGGCTTCGGCTGATCTTGTTCTTTTGGATGCATCGGGTTTGCAGATCGACCTCACTACATAGCTACAGTGTAGAATACACATTTTTGCATCACTTTAGCACAAATTGAATACAGAGACTGAACTCAAATTTAAAATCCTGGAATTTGTATGGACATGTATATGTTATGTTCTATGACATCTCCCTGAGAGAAGATATTAATTTTTGACAAATCTGTTGCCCGGGCCTGGTGGCCAGGTCTTCTTTAATCCTGATCGCTTAGCTTTGAAGTCGAGCAAAACAGGCTTTGTCTCGATTTCTTCAGACTCACAACAGTGGCGATGTTTTGATATGTGGGTTCGTAGGGATGCCAAAGGGATCCTCCCGCATCTGTGCGAACCCAATCGTTTGAGTACTTCTCATAGGCTTGCCTTCTTGGTAGGGAAGGTCAACCGGTAGCTGTCACGCGTCGAGTTGGGGCAGCCAACGCATTGTTCATTGAAATTAACGAGGTATGATTAGCAGGCGCCTCGAAAGAGACCAAAGGATTCCCCGGGGATAATTTTCCCAGATTTTAGGAGCCATGTGGTCCTTCCAATCTATGCTCATCGTCTCTACGTCTTCCCTGGATGGCAAATAGTTGTGGCGCCGTTCTGTTTCTCGTGACTGGAAGTCTGTCTGGGAAGGAATGGTGATGGCGTAAATATATGTAAACAATAGCACCGATAGGCCGCTTTGCTCTTACTGTGTGTTGGTGCTCACGTTTATAATATTCAACCCCAAAAGAAAGGGTCATTCGCCTTTGAATGGGCGAAGGGGATATACCCCTCGAACCTTTGACAAACACCACTTCCACGATGCGCAGTCAACGTCGCGCTACACCCTCCTTTATGCGTTCAGCCCGAACCACTGCGGTGACGAGTTCTTCCCGGTCCAAGCCCATGAGGCGTGGCTCCCGATACTCGGACTCTCCAGAAGAGGATACTAGGCGACTGTTAGAGTCGCCGGACGAGCCATACGATGGCGATGACGATGATGATAATGCTGACGAGGAAACGCGTTTGACGTCCCGAGAATCGATAACGAATGAAAGACCTGACAAAGTCTGTGCTTCCTTGTGAACATAGGAAACCTATCTCTGATTATAAAATTTGTAGGGTTTACGACCTGTGTTTGCAAACACCAGTAGCAAAGATCGATCCAGAACAATCCCTTTCAGGCCACCAGGTAACCCAGACCAACTTTGCGCCATCTAGTAGCACTTAAAACCCTTCTTCAATAAGACAAATTACAGACAAAGTTCCCAGCAAATGTTGTCAAGAACCAAAAGTACAATATTTTAACCTTCCTCCCGCTAGTTTTCTACGAACAGTTCAAATTCTTTTTCAACCTCTATTTCCTTCTTGTCGCTCTATCCCAGTTCATACCGGCTCTGAAAATAGGTATGAGGGATGATCGCCTTCAGCGAAAAACATGACGTCAAACTATTGTGCAGGTTTTATTGTCACTTATGTTGCTCCTCTAGCCTTCGTTCTGACTGTAACGATGGGTAAAGAGGCATATGATGACTATCAAAGGCATCTTCGTGATCGCGAAGCAAACTCCCAAAAATACTCCGTCTTGGATATTCACGTTCCTTCGAACCAACGAAGAGATCCAGAAGCTGATGGAATTCTAGATAATATATCCAGGATTCGAGCCGTACCTTCATCCCAACTAAAAGTCGGTGATCTTGTCATCTTGGAGAAGAACCAGCGAGTTCCAGCCGACATAGTCTTACTCAGGACTTCGGATTCGAGTGGGACGTGCTTTATTCGTACTGATCAATTGGATGGAGAGACCGACTGGAAACTTCGAGTTGCTGTCCCTTCATGTCAGAAGATGTCATCGGAGAATGATTTAATATCTTTGGATGCTGAAATTTATGGTGCGCACTGACGGATCTTTCAAGAAGCAACTGCTCATATAAGCTTTGGACTTCTCCAGCGGATCCTCCTATTAAGGATCTCAATACTTTTATCGGGACTTTCTCTATCCAGACTACGCAATCAATAAATGGTCAAGACGTACCACTGAATCCCAAAGTCGAGCCCTTGTCCGTTGATAACGTTCTTTGGTCGAACACAGTGCTGGCGGCAGGAACTGCAGTTGGTTTTGTCATTTACACTGGTCCTGAAACCCGTGCTGTGATGAATACAAGTCATCCAGAAACCAAGATGGGATTACTCGACCTGGAAATAAATCAACTGGCAAAGGTCTGTCAATAATGCCCTGATCGTGAGTGGGCATTGGCTAATTGTTGGGTCTTAGATCTTATGTGCAGTCACATTTGCATTGTCCATGGCTCTTGTAGCCCTCAATGGGTTCAGGGGTTTGTGGTATGTCTATATCTTCCGATTCCTTATTCTATTCTCGTCAATCATCCCTATAAGGTCTGCTTTTATTTTTGCATCCTTGGATGCCCCTTTTCATAGTTCACACTCTCTTAATAGTTTGCGTGTTAATCTGGATATGGGTAAAACTGTCTATGCACATCAGATCCAGAATGACCCCGAAATCCCGGACACTATTGTTAGAACTAGTACTTTACCGGAGGAACTTGGGAGAATAGAATATCTTCTGAGCGATAAGACGGGGACGCTAACTCAGAACGGTGAGTTTTACCGTTGTTAGGGTCTCGGGAATCCTAACTTTGCTTCACAGAGATGGAGATGAGGAAGCTGCATATGGGCACTATGTCATTCGGTTTAGACTCGATGGATGAGATCAGCACTCAGCTGTCAATCGCCTTTGCTGATAGTCCTGATGGTTAGTTGAGTGGACTGGATCAATCCTTAGTGCTAAATTTCTGCCCTAACAGGCAAAGTCATGTCTCCGACTCGTGTTCAGCTGGCAGGGAGAGGACGGCGTGATATGACCTCTCGTATCCATGACGTAGCTCTTGCCCTTGCACTTTGTCATAACGTAGGATTCGCCTGTACTCTTTGAAGGATTGTGCATGATCTTTTTTTGGGCTAGGTTACCCCTGTGATAAACGATGATGGCACCGTTTCATATCAAGCTTCTTCTCCAGACGAGGTCGCCATTGTAAAATGGACTGAATCTGTCGGGCTCACGCTCATCGCTCGTTCTCGTATCCAAATCGATCTACGAACACCGACAGGATCGACCTTGTCATTTGCAGTTCTGGAGCTCTTCCCTTTCACCTCGGAATCAAAGCGAATGGGTATTATTGTCAAGGACCTCCACACCGGGGAGATAACGTTCTTCCAGAAAGGGGCTGATGTCGTGATGGCACCGATTGTGCAAAGGAATGACTGGCTGGAAGAAGAGTGTGCGAACATGGCCAGAGAAGGCCTTCGTACCCTTGTCATGGCGCGACGCAAGCTTTCCACGGAAGTTTACGATGCCTTCGTGCAGGCTTATCAGCAAGCGAGCGTCTCTCTTCAGAACAGGAATGAGAATATGTCGGCGACCGTGTCACAGCATCTTGAACGTGACCTAGAGCTTCTGGGCCTAACAGGCGTAGAAGATAAGCTTCAGGACGGGGTTCGATCGACGCTGGAACTTCTTCGAAATGCAGGGCTCAAAATATGGATGCTGACCGGCGATAAGATTGAGACTGCGACAGTCATTGCGATTTCCACAAAGCTAGTCGCACGCAATCAATACATTCATACCGTCTCAAAATGTGAGCACGTTACGGCTGATTGGATTTTGGCTGTTTTCTGAGTCTTATTCTGTAGTGATTAATTCAGATGATGCGAGATCTGAGCTAGAATTCCTTCAGTCTAAGCCCGACTGTTGTCTGGTGATAGATGGTACTTCTCTGCAGGTTGGTGCCTTATCGAACGCCTGAGACGGACCTGATTCACTATCATCCGAAAATAGCTTTGCCTCGATCAATTTCAGAATCAATTCATTGAGATCGCCACCAAACTCTCCGCAGTTGTCGCCTGCCGGTGCTCACCCACTCAAAAAGCGGACATAGCTCGTTTGATAAGGAAGTTCACGAAGAAACGAGTGTGCTGTATCGGAGATGGGGGGAACGACGTTAGCATGATCCAGGCCGCGGACGTCGGTACGGACTCTACTTAATGGCCTCTCACCCTGTTAATCACCCTGTTGGCAGGGGTGGGTATTGTCGGGAAAGAGGGCCGACAAGCTTCCTTAGCAGCAGATTTTTCAATTACCCAGTTCAGTTTCTTGACCAAGCTCCTTGTTTGGCATGGGCGCAATTCGTACAAGCGGTCCGCCAAGTTGGCACAGTTCGTCATCCACCGCGGTTTGATTATCTCAATCATGCAAGCTGTATTCTCTGCAATTTTCTACTTCGCTCCTATTGCTCTCTATCAAGGCTGGTTGATGGTTGGTTACGCAACAGTTTATACTATGGCCCCAGTCTTCTCGCTGGTGCTCGATCGCGACGTCACTGAGGACTTGGCACTGATTTATCCTGAACTTTACAAAGAGCTAACCAAGGTAATTAGCGAAGTTTGTATCTTGTTCGGTGCTGACATCTTATATGAAGGGTCGGGCTTTGTCGTATAAGACATTCTTTATGTGGCTAATGATCAGTGTCTACCAAGGTTAGTTCAAGGTGCTTCGATATGACTTTACTTCTGATAAGGCCCTATATCAAGGTGGTGCTATCATGATTATGAGTTTATTGCTCTTTGAAAACGAGTTCCTGAATATTGTCGCAATATCGTTTACTGCATTGGTCCTAAATGAGCTCTTCATGGTCGGGTTGGAGATTACCACCTGGTTAGTATGACCATGTCAACCTTTGGACTTACTCTTACATCAGGGCGATAAGGCATACCTATATGATCATGGCTGAAATAGTGACGCTGCTAATTTACATCATTAGTATGGCATTCCTGCCCGAATACTTCGGTCAGTTTCCCGATAAGTCAGGCCCATGCCGTTGTACTAATATATCCATAAGACCTGTCATTCGTTATATCTACCACGTTCGCATGGAAGGTCGCCTTGATTGTGGCTGTCAGCTCATCCCCACTCGGAATCATCCAACTAATACGTAGTCGCGTACACCCTGCGACCTTCACGAAACTATCATAGACGCTTTCGGTTTCAAATACACTCACCTATAATATTACTATTTACTTGCAATGGTATGCATATTGTCCTGTTCGTTTGATTGTCCTCAATGAGCGTCGACATTAACACCTTTCATTGGTGGTCAATCTGAACTAGTGCTCGACAACATCAAGGAATGATAGACAGAAATAGTTAAAATCAGAAACATAAGATTGGACGACTACGGAACAAGACGCGGTTAACTGCTCTGCGAAGGTGTCGAAGGTGGACGATTCGGATACTGAGGCGGAACACCGAATCCAGGAGCTGGAGCAGCAGCAGCCATTCCACCAAAAGAACTTGAGCCCCAAGGGTTGCCGCTGGCTGGTTGGGCTGGTTGAGGATAACCCCAGGCACCAGGTGCTCCGAATGGTCGGCTCCCCAGAGGTTCTACGGATTTCGGAGGTTCACCAGGTGCACCCCAAATCGGAGACGTGCTTGGGGCGGCCCCAAACCTTCGACCATTGGCAGGAAGAATGAGTTCGTCATCATCGTTGATCAGAGCTTTACTTCCCAGGAAATTTGGGGGACTCGGCGACCGGCGGCTGGAAGATCCCGAAGGGGGTTTGTCTTCGCCATCGGTAGACGAGGCACCAAAAGGCCGAGAAATGGGCCCTATAGGTTTCTGAATTGTTCTGTATCCCATTGAGGGTGTACGACCAATAGTATCATGAGCACTGGATCCTCTACGAACATGACTTGGGCCATTTGGAGTGGGCAGTGGTTCCGGTCTCCCTGGGAAACCCATGCTGATTGGGGATGACATGGTCGAATTCGAAGTCAAAGGAGTCTGCATTTGGCCACCGAACCCCTTCGGTGGGCCAATAGGGGGAAGAGCGGGTGTTGCGGTTTGGTAATTCATGCTGTTGTCGAAACTGTTGTCCATCACTGGGAACCCACGCGACATACTAGAGTGTGGATTAGGCAAGCCTTGTGAAGACGGATTGGCAAAAGTCGGCATCGATCCATACGGAGGTTGAGGACCAAATCCATTCACTGGCATACTCTGATGAGGGGGCTGAGGTAGAAAACCTGCCATAGGGTGCATTCCAGGTGATGCATTGGGATGTCCTTGAGACTGAGGAAAAGGCCCAGGGTGCGAACCTGACGGTCCCGGGGCAGGCATAGGTTGGTGTGCAACGGGTGTATGCTGAGGATTAGTGGTGACTAGCGGTCGCGGGGGGGTTGGACGAGCTGATGAGGGCGTGGCGGGGGAAGGTGATGTCGCAGACTGAGAGGACGCCGGAGCTGGTTGTGGTGCCGGGGGTTTGGTCAAGATCCTCTTCGGAGCGGGCGACACCTGCTTAGAATTCGAAGCCGAACTTGAAGTTGTAGCACGAGGCGGAGTAGACGCAGGCTTCACGGTAGTAGCAGCTAATTCACAACATTGAGGGACACAGAAACACATGAATAGATAGGATTGACTAACCTTTAGCGGCAGCTTGTCTCTGTTGCTCAGCTACCTTCTTCTCGGCTGCCTCCTTCTCCGCCTGTCTCTTCGCCTCCTCTTCACGGAGTCTGCGTCCACGTTCCTCACGCTGAGCCTCCTCCCTGAATGGGTTGCTTAGGCATTGCTTCACAGGCAATAAAGCTTTCTTACCTGGCATTACGCTCTCTCTCTTCTTTTTCCTTTTGCTGGACCAAGATGAGAGCAAGTTCGCCTAAGGACAGTGAAAATCAATTACCTCTTTTTCCTTGGCGGCGCGTTCAGCTGCTTTCTGCTGTTCTAATGCTGCTTTCTCCGCTGCGGCCCTTTCTGCTGCTCTTCGCTGGTCCTCCATTACTTTCTTCTGCTTCTCTTCAATCTGGCGTATACTCTCCGCCTCAATCCGCATTCTCTCAGCCTCACGTTTGAGTCTCTCCTCCTCTCGTTTCTTGCGCGCAACCTCCTCAGCAGCTGCACGCTTTACTTTCTCCGCCGCTTCCACTGCTGCACGCTCAGCCTCCTTGCGCGCACGCGCTTCCTCTCTCGCAATCTGCTGAAGTCTAAGAAAGATTAATCAATCGAGTTCCGATGGAAAATACAACACTGTCTACCTTTTCTTCTCTTTCTTCTTTTCGAGTTCAGATTGCCTCTTCGCCTCTCTCTCAGCAGCTAAGCGTCCCTCCTTCTGCAGTTCCCTAAGAAGTTGCTGCTGCCGCTCCCTGGCCACCCGCTCGCGGTAAGCCTGAAGGACCCGCTGTTCGAACATCCGAGCGGCAAAAATCGAGAACATACGTTTCCCCTCCTGCATCTTCTGTTCCTCCGTCATTATACGCTGCAAAAGGCGCAAATCAACACATAAACAAGTGGAAGTAGTTGTCTCACTTACCTCCTCTTCAGAGTCGTCATCTTCATCATCCTCGTCCTCATCCACATCCTCATCCTCCTCGTCTTCGTCTTCACTATCCTCCTCGATGGAGGCAACTGCTTCGCCTTCGCGTAACATCCGGCGCTCGGCAAGCTGTTCCATCATCTCCAAGAACTTCTGTCCGTCATTCTTCAACAGATCGTCTGCCACTGTAAGGATGTTGCCTGGGCCTTTGTTCATAACATATTGATAAACTTCAAATGAAACAGGATGCCCGGGATACTTACCCGCAGCAGTAAACCGCGAACTGAATGAGAATATTCCGGATCCAGGCCTTCTCCGACTCTTGCCTAGGATTCAATGAGCATCCAAAATGCCTCATGGGGCACTACGCCTTGCCTACCATTGTACTCTTCGAAGTCAATGTCATCTTCATCGTCCATTTCATCTTCATCATCATCGTAATCCTCGTCATCATCGTAGTCTTCCTCATCTGGGCCTTCATCATATTCATCCTCATCCAAAGGTGGTCTCCTCTGGCCCCTCCGAATGCCATTAGGCTGGGGCCCCTTGCGATTCTGCAGAAGGTGCTTCGGATGCGGAGTAGGGGCACTAATCACTTCCCCATTACTATCCAGAGCGACGCTCCCAGGGAAAGGTCCTGGACCAGGAGGTGGTAACCCACGGGAAGCAGCTTGCTGCTGTAGACTCGCGTAGTGTTCAAGATCCTCGTAGTAAGCTTCGTACAAAACTTCAAGCTCTTCCTCGATTGCCGTGCTGGAATTCAAAGGCGAAGATAAGCATACTACGCACTGTGTGATGCGCAGTGCGTATGAGGAAGGATGACACTCACCGCTTTCTCCCGCAGACGGCACAACTGCATCCGTGTCTCTGCTGCTCCTTCATCTTCTTCAGGACAGCTTCCTTCTCAACCTTCACCAGGTCGCGCCGCTCTCGCTCTCCTAACTTCAGCCAGAATTCCTTAATCCTTTCCCTCTCCTCGACAGAGTTCGTGCTCCAGATAGCGGAATTCTGCTTCGAGTTGTTGGCTTGCGAACGCTTCCCGCGTCCCGGACCATTTGTCATCGCGGAGCCTTGACGACCGCTCGAAATATTGTAATTGTTGGAAGTCAGAGCTTTGGCTCTAGCAGTCTTGCTAGATGGTGCAAGCGGAGGATTCTGGGATGGTGGATTTGATGTGGGGTCCAACATGCGTTGCTTACCGGCCGCACGGGAGCCCGGAGCTGGGGTAGCGGTGTTCACTCGAGCGGGTGGATGGACCGGAACAGGTGCCGATCGAGTCCTCGTTTCGGGTATTGACATCGTGACAGGTGGAGGGACTTGCGGAGGAGGGGAGATTGGGTTGGCACCAGTATTCTTCTTCTTTTTCTTCTTCTTGCTCTTCTTGTTAGTTGGATGTTGCTCGGGCTCAGGAGGTTGTTGCTGGACGTCTATGCGACACTCTGATTAATTGAAATCGAACCGCGTGTGGAGTTCCTGCGAGGTACATACCCGGGGAAGCAGGGTATGTATCTATCTCATCACGCTGTAACTCAACTTCAACGTGATACCGAACGTTGTCATCCGCAGGATCCTCATCGCCCTCATCCTCCGTGAAAAAGTCGCCGTCATCATACACTTGTTCGCCTGAAATTGAAGGTGAAGGTTATGAGCTATCTTTTGCTTGGATGGACTGCTAAACTGAACTCGGATCTGGAAGGCGCAGCGCACCATTTGCATTAGCAGTATTGAACGCAGCCTCTAAAGAGCGCCGTATGGCAGGATCGGATAGAACGGCAGGATCGAAAGGGACGTTCTCCAGGGGATAGCTTCCTGGCAACCCTTTTGAGACACCCTTGCCACCAGTACGTATCATTTGTTGTGCGATAGCGTACATCGTCTGCGCCTTTGAAAGCTCCCCCGCAGGTGCATGAGCTGCTTGAATATAAAACGACAAGCAAATTCTCAAGTTTGAGATGGAATGCATTTCCTTGAATCGACATCTCTAAGCGCACCTGGTGGATCAAACAAGGGGTTATGACGTTCATTTGTATTTGGTTGAGGCTCTTCACGAGTTGCTTGAGTTGCATTGTTTGAAGGAGGGTTGGCCGACAGCTGAGTAGCTTCGAGTTCAGGGCTTAGCCCAGTGGCTCTTGGGGGATTCGGTTCGAGCGGTGGTGGCTCATCTTCTTCTTCTTCCTCGGCTGCTATCTCGGTCTTAACTTTGTCTTTCTTTTTCTTCCTCTTCCTGCCAGGCACATTCATCTCGGCAGGAATGGAAGGCGGTGGAGGCACCGCAGCCGGACGAGAAGGAGCATTCGGTTTAGCTGAAGACCTGAAGTTCACGGCCATGCAACGAAAAGGTGTGGCTTATGACGATCTTCGGAGGTAGAGAATTCAAATGCAAACTGGAAACGATCAGTGTCAAGTGAGCGAAAACGGTCCTGAGACTAGTAAGCATGTGGTTGCGACAAAGAACCACTGCTCTCACAAGGGACCCTGAGAAGGCACTATCCAGAGCACACGATGCTCTGGAGATGCAGTGATGCTGAAGGGCTGGGAGCTTTTTGCTGATGGAGCAGTAGATGAGGGTCCGCTTGACTCCGTGGGCAGCGCTTTTAGGTCACGGATTACAAGTGTACTTCTTTCAATCCACCTCCCACCCTCTCAATGTTCCAAAAGGAGCATTTTCTAGACGCCTGCTGTAATCACAGAAGCTTAGTCTTGCAGTTTACCATTTCCGGACGCTACCATACCCTTATCCGCCGTGACTCGTCCCCGCAAGGTCATTCGTGTTTCCCTCATCAACATCCCAGCGCAACCCTACACTGGGACTGGGTCCGGGCCTAGACTTCTCTCAGCCTTGGGGTGTTCTCTCTTCAACTTCAACTTTCTTTCCAGCCATGCATCATAGCCAACTGCTTTCTGCATTCAAATTCCGACCCTACGTCTCGATAAATAGATATAATAATTCCTCTCGGCCGGAGTGCTAATATCGTTCTGATGAACGGTGGTTGAGTCGATGATTTGGGTAGTAGACTCGTTCTTCTCCATTAACATTCTTACGAGCGTTGTTGGAGATGATGGCCGCCCAAAACCCACTTCAGTCGGCCCTTAGCCTTTTCCCCTGATCGGCTCTGTTGCTTTG
>WNFI01060254.1_pt3 | contig 32812 bp, 28 predicted proteins | sample 5400471 | NCBI WGS metagenome assembly WNFI01 (sample SAMN13153348, study PRJNA577476) | soil metagenome | isolation source: 100 cm saprolite on Douglas fir-dominated hillslope | place: USA:California | collected 2013-09-17 | reverse complement strand
GAAGACACTCGCGAGCTGTTCATCACCCGCAACAAGATCATCCTCGCGATCCGCGAGTGGCTCGCCGAGCGCGACTTCGTCGAGGTCGAAACGCCGGCGCTGCAGTCACTGGCGGGGGGCGCCGGCTCGCGGCCCTTCACGACGCACCACAACGCCCTCGATCGCGACCTCTACCTGCGCATTTCCGTCGAGCTGTTTCTGAACCGCTTGATCGTGGGCGGCATGGAGAACGTCTACGACATGGGCAAGGTGTTCCGCAACGAGGGCATCTCGCCGAAGCACTCGCCGGAGTTCACGATCATCGAGTTCATGTGCGCCTACTCCGACTACAACGACGTGGCGACGGTCACCGAAGAGATGTTCCGCGACGTGGCCCAGAAGGCGCTCGGGCGCACCCTGATCAAAAGGAACGGGGAAGAGATCGACCTGGCCAAGCCCTGGAAGCGGATCACGATGCAGGACCTGATCTCGGAGCGCTTCGGCCTCGACATGATGGAGTCGACTCGCGAGCAGCTTGCCGAGGTGCTCGACGAGCCGATGGACCCGCAGGCGACCTGGGCGGAGGTCGTCGCCGACATCTACTCGGAGAAAATCGAGTCGACGATCAATCAGCCCACGCACGTCTTCGACTTCCCGCTCGAGCCCTTCCCGATCACCCGCAGGCACCCGGTCCACCCGGAGCTCGCCGAACACTTCGACGCGGTGATCGGCGGCATCGAGCTCGTCAGCGGCGACACCGAGCTGAACGACCCCGTCGACCAGTGGCAGCGCTTCGTCGACCAGCGCAAGCGACGGATGATCGACGACGAGGACGTTCCCCACCCCAACGACGAGGAGTATGCGCGGGCGATCGAGTACGGCTACTCGCCGACGGCCGGCGGCGGCATGGGCGTCGACCGCCTGGTGATGATCCTGACCGAACGGGACACGTTGCGCGAGGTCATTCCGTTCCCGATCGTGAAGGACCTGCGATGAGCGCGAACGGAAACGCTCGGGCGGGTGGCAGTCGGTCGAAGCTCGACCTCGACACGGGCGTGGTCGCGTCCTGCCGCCAGGCGGCGCGACGGATCGCCGACGACGTCGCCGCGCGGATCGCCGGCAAGACCACCGTCTCGGTCGAGCGCAGCGTCACTCGCCTGCTCGGCGTCGACGGAGCCGACGAGCTCGAGGTGCCGCTGCCGAACGTGCTCGTCGACCATGTGCACGAGCGCGGCGGGCTCGAGGGCGGCATCGCGCGCTGGCTGGGCAACGCGATCATCCAGACGGGCTCCGAGCCGCAGCAGATCGCCGAGGCGGTCAGCGCCGGCGAGCTCGACCTGATGGGCCTTCCGCAGGCCGATGAGGCGACGATCCATGAGCGAGTGCTCGGCGAGACACGCTCCCGTCTGGCCGAGATCTCCCAGCGCTTCGAGGAGCGCGCCGCGATGCGCGCGCGGCTCGGCGACCTCGACCGCACGCTGCGCTACGTGCTGACGGCGACCGGCGACGTCTACGAGGACGTGGTGCACGCAAAGGCCGTCGCGCAGGCGGGCGGCGACATCGTCGCCGTGATCCGCTCGACCGCCCAGTCATTGCTCGACTACGTCCCCTACGGCCCGACCACCGAGGGCTACGGCGGCACGTTCGCCACGCAGGCCAACTTCCGGATCATGCGCGAGGCGATGGACGAGTGGTCCGAGCAACACGGCCGCTACATCCGGCTGTCCAGCTTCTGCTCGGGGCTGTGCATGTCGGAGATCGCCGCGATGGGCGCGCTCGAGGGCTTCGACAACATGGTCAACGACGCCCTCTACGGGATCCTCTATCGCGACATCAACATCGTCCGCGGGCTGATCGACCAGCGCGTCTCGAGGATGATCAACGGCTGGTTCGGCGTCACGATCAACACGGGCGAGGACAACTACCTGCGCACCGCCGACGCCGTCGAGGCGGCGCCGTCGGTGACCGCCTCGCAGTTCATCAATCACGAGCTCGCACGCGATTCGGGCGTACCCGACGCACAGATCGGCCTCGGCGACGCGTTCGAGATCGACGTGCCCGTCACCAACGGCTTCCTGCTCGAGCTCGCGCAGGCGCAGCTCACGCGCGAGCTGTTCCCGGACTGCCCTGTCAAGTACATGCCACCCACGCGCCACATGGACGGCAACCTGTTCCGCACCCACGCGGCCGACACGATGTTCAACCTCGTCACGATCGCTACCGGCCAGGGCATCCAGACGATCGGCGTGCCGACTGAGGGGATCTTCACGCCCCACATCCACGACCGCGTGCTCGGCCTCCAGAACGTCGACTACGTGTTCAACTCGGCGCGCGATCTCGGCGAGGAGATCGAGTTCAAGCCCGGCGGGATCATCCAAACCCGGGCGCAGCAGGTGCTGGCCGGCGCGCACGAGCTGCTCGAGCGGATCGCGGCGGAGGGCCTGTTCGCGGCGATCGACGAGGCCACCTTCGGCGACGTCAGCCGCCGCATCGACGAGGGCCGGGGCATCGAGGGGATCGTCGAGACCGGCGAGGGCTACTTCAACCCGCTGATCGAGCTGATGGGGCAGGCGGCCCATGTCTAGGGAGGTCGACCTCAGCGCGGTGCGGCCCTACGCCGACCACCTGGGCGACGGGCTCGTGCAGATGAGCTTCACGCTGCCGGTGCCGTATTCGCTGGCCGCGCGCAAGGCTGCGCTCGAACTCGCGGCCACGATGGGCTTCGAGGAGCCCGAGGTGGTGCACTACGAGGAGCTGACCGAGGGCTACACGTACTTCGTGATGTACGGACGCTGCGTGCGAAGCGTCGACTTCGCCGCCCTCCAGGGCGAGGGGTTCGACATCGAGTACATGAGTGAGGACGAGATCGAAAGGTTCGTCGAGCGCAACCTCGGGCGGCGGATCGTCGTCGTCGGCGCGAGCACCGGCTCGGACACCCACAGCGTCGGGATCGACGCGATGCTCAACCTGAAGGGCTACCACGGGCACCATGGCCTCGAGGGCTACCACTCCTTCGTGACCTACAACCTCGGCAGCCAGGTGCCCAACGGGGTGCTGCTCAGCAAGGCGATCGAGGTCGACGCAGACGCGATCCTCGTCTCCCAGACGGTCACCCAGCAGAACCTCCATGTACAGAACCTCACTGAGCTCGTGGAGATGGTCGAGGCGGAGGGGCGGCGCAACCAGCTGATCCTCGCCTGCGGCGGCCCGCGGGTGTCGAACGAGCTGGCCAAGGAGCTCGGCTACGACGCGGGCTTCTCGAAGGGCACCTACCCGCACCACCTGGCGACGTTCATCGTCCGCGAGCTGGTCGCCCGGGAATCCGGCGACCGCGTGCCGGCGGCCGGCTGAGCCGCCCGTGACGCTCGCCGAGCTGACCGCTGCGGCTCGACGCGTGGCGCTCGTCGGGCTCGCGAAGAACAGCGGCAAGACCGTGACGCTCGCGGCGCTGCTCGCGGAGTGCTCGGCGGCGGGCAGGAGCGTGGGGGTGACGTCCGTCGGCCGCGACGGCGAGGAGCACGACGTGCTCGACTTCCGCATCGAGAAGCCGCCCGTGCGGCTCGACGGGGGGTCGCTGGTGGCGACGACCGACGGGCTGCTGCGAGCGAGTGGCGTGCCGCATGAGGTCCTCGAGCGCACGGCGATCCGCACGCCCCTCGGCGAGGTCCTGATCGCGAGGCTGAAGACTGCCGGGACGATCGAAGTGGCAGGGCCCTCGGGGGCCGCGGATGCGCGACGGGTTGCCGACGCGATGCTCGGCCACGGCGCCGAGCAGGTGCTGATCGACGGGGCGATCGACCGCCGCGCAGCATCCTCGCCGGATGTGGCGGACGGCCTGGTGATGTCGACGGGCGCGATCCTCAGCGAGGACATCGACGAGGTCGCGAGGCGCACCGCCGATGCCGTCTCGCTGGTGCGTCTGCCGGGGCTGGACAGGGGCGACGAGGAGGGGCGACGGGTGCTCGAGCTCGCGAGCTCGCAGGACGGCGGCGTCAGCACGATGCTCGACACGGACCTCCACGCCGACCCCCTGCCGACGCGCTTCGTGCTGACCGCCGAGCCGCCGGCGATCGCCGGCTTCCTGCGCTCCGGCTCGCCGCCGCGGTGGCTCGTGATCTCAGGGGCGCTGCCTGAGGCCTTCCTCGAGGGCCTGATCCCCTATGCACGGCGCCACAGGGCGCCGCTGAAAGTCCTCGTGGGCGACCCGACGAGGGTGTTCCTGCCCAAGCGCAGCCCCGCCTTCTACGAGACCGCCGGGATCGAGCTGATCGTGCTCAAGCCGATCGAGCTGCTCGCCCTGACGGTCAACCCGGTTGCGCCGCAGTCGCACTCCTTCGACTCCGCCCGCCTGCGTGGTCTGATCGCGGAGAAGGTTCCGGGCGTGCCGATCTTCGACGTGATGCACCCGTCGTACTCAGGTGCGCCGCCGCCGATGGGGCGGCGCGGCGTCGCCGCCTAGCGTGACCGTGCGCTTTCGAGGGTCCCCAGCGGTCATCCTCGCGAAGTGAGGAACAGACCGAGCGGTGCGTCGCTCGTTCGTGTTAGGAAGTCAGAGGATGCGAACGCATCCGCTCGCTACGGCGGGTCCAAACCAAGCTCGGAGGAGACTCGAATGCGCAGGGCGTTTATGGGGTGTCTCGCAGTTCTCGGCCTCGCGGCGCTCTCGCTGCCGGCTTTGGCCGTTGCTGTCCCGACCGTGACGGTGAAAGCGAAGATCGTGCCGATCAAGGGCTTCCCGGGCACCGGCAACAAACTCGGGGCAGGCGCCGCCGTAGAAAGCCAGGTCACGATCTCGGGAACCGAATACGGCGGCTTCCCGCCGCCTCTGATCGGGGTCAACGCGTTCTTGCCGAAAGGCACGGTGCTGCATCCGAGCGGCTTCCCCGCGTGCCCGCCGGCGACCCTCGAACCGGCGGGGCGAGGTCCGAAGGCTTGCCCGAAGGGCTCGTCGGCGGGTCCTGTCGGCAAAGCGACTGGCTACGTCGCCTTCGGCACAGAAGTCGTCCCTGAGACCGCGACGATCGAACCCTTCTACGCGCCGGGCGGGGGCCTCGAGTTCTTCACGTTCGGACACGCGCCGGTGCTGCTGGAAGTCCTCTCCAAGGCCCACTTCGTCGCTGCGAGCGGCCTCTTCAGCAAGGAGCTGATCGCGGAAGTGCCGCTCGTGGAAACAGTGCCCGGCGCCCAGGACGCGTCGGTCAAAACCATCTCGGTGACGGTCGGCTCGGCGATCCGCAAGAACGGCAAGACGATCTACTACGGCCGCGTGCCGAAGAAGTGCCCCACGGGCGGGTTCCCGGCGAAGGCGGAACTGACCTTCGCGGGCCTCGGCGGGCTGACGCAGACGACGGTGACGAAGACGCTGAAGGTGCCTTGCCCTAGGCGCTAGAGAGTCGCGCAGCCGTTATTCGGTGACGGTAATGGCCTTGAGGTGTTCTTTCCACCACGTCAGCGTCAGCGACCCTTCGATCAGCTTGTAGACGTAGTGACCTTCAAACAGCGGGAGCGAGTGTGCTTCGCCATATGTTTTCCACGGATTCGCAAGGCCTGCTGCGGTATACATGGTGGCCGACTCCGTGGCCCAATAGAAACCGCTGTTGCCCTTATCTCCGTCTATACCCCCGTACCGGGCGAAGGCCGAGAGGACGGCCCGTTGCCACGGCTTAGACGTGACCGATTCAATTTCGGACTTGCTCATCGGCGCGGTGCCGGCGGTGTTCATCAGCGCGAACCGCTGTCCCTCGTAGGGTACCTTGGCTTCTTCAGGTCCGGCACCGTCATCATGGACGGCGGGGGCGATGTGTCCTTTCCGCGCATTTTTGATAACGAGGAAGATGCCATGACTGATGGTTTCGTAGCTCGTTGCGGTTGCCGCGGCGATCTCGGGGTAGCGGATCAGGCCAGATCCCAGCATGAAGCCGGCGGCCGTGGCACCGGAGGTCGGGCTAACTCCATTGGCGACGCCGGTATATGAACCTTTGCCGCCCCAGCTCGCGCGGAGAGTCCCGGGGCTACCATCCACTTTTTCGAGCACTTTCCAGAAGTCGTACTCGGTACCGTCCTGCTCGATGACGGACATGTGGTGGTCCGTGCCGCCTTCAGCCCCCGTCGCATATTTAGGGATACGGATGGTCACACCCTGGATCGAGTTTTCACCCCAAGGTTCTTCCAGTTTGATTTTGTACTGTGGATCCGTTGTCGAGGCGTAGAAGACCGGGTGCTTGTCCGCGGGCTGCTCGGTGTTGTTGCCCGGCGAAGGTGTCCCCAGCGTCAGCGAGTAGTTCACCATTTCCTGAGAGTTGGAGATGGGTTTCGCTGTAGTCGTCGCGATGTTGAAGACAGTAGCCGCTTTGTACGGCTGGTAGCCAGCCGGGGGCTGGTTGCTGGCCGTGAAGCCTTCAAAGGTGGTGAATTCTTCGGCCGCCGATACCGTAGTAGGCAAGCCAAAGGCGATCAGGAGGATGGGAAGGGCAAGGAGGCGTTTCATGGGGCCTTTCAGCTGGGGTCATCCTGGCCGGGCGCGCGAACTATTCCATCAAGCCGAAGATACACGATGATCGACGTCACGTCAACGGGAATCGGCGACCGAAGGGTCGCTGCCGCGAGGAGCGCTCGTCCCTGAACTGCGCCGCCAGCTTCTGGCGCGCCGGAGACCGGGGGGACGACCGATGTCAGATTGTCATTTTGGGTGAGGAGACAGGAATTGAACCTGCCGCCGCCCGGCCCCGCTCGGTCCGCAGGCTGCTAAAGGTTCCGTCCGAGGAACGCTCTTGGGAGCGACACCTACCGGCTGGCTCGTTCCGACCCGCGCGCGGCGTGAACGTCTCCGACGCCCAACGCTGGGCCGCGGATAGCATGCCCCGCCCGCGCCCGGACAGGCCGTCGCCGTACCGTCACGGGATCCCCGAGGCGAGATGCGGCCGGCGCGGAGACCGCCGCGCTCGGCCCGTCGCCGGCAGCGGGGGAGACCGCTGCCGGTCCGACGGGCTCGAGCTCGGCGGAACGCCGGCGGAACAGCATCGAGAGACGCCACTTCGGGGCCGAAGAAGCCCGGAGGTCGCGCTGGTGCTCGGTGACGAGCTGCATCGCTATGTCGTGGCTTCTGATCATGGATCTCATTCTGGAGACCGTTGCGTCTCGCCCTAACACATTTAGACTGGACTAAATGATTCGTCACAGGCGGACAACATCTCGATGATGTCTTGGAGCGCAAGATCCCGATGATGTCCGTGGAGCCAACATGATCCTCGCCAGATTCCACACCGAGGCCCTCACCAGGGTTCGCTTCGCGATCTCGCCGATGTTCGAGATGACTCGGAGCATCAAAGCGCTGAAAGACCCTGCGAGTGCCGCGCTCCACCTGCCCTGGGTCGAGCGCGTGATTCCTGCGGTCGCTGACCTCGATCTCGCTCCCCTGTTCGCGCTGCAGTCGTCCCGCGAGTACAACCCGGACTTCGTAAACCCTCCGCCGAGCAGCCCGCTGGTCGAGTTCGAGGACGAGATCGCAACGATGCTCGCTACGCCGAACGAGCAGATCGCCGCCGAGGTGCGCAACGCCTACCAGGGCGCGAAGCTGCCGCCGGTCCTCGAGCCGTTCGTGGAGCGCCCCCGCCCGGCGATCGAAGGCCTTGCTGAGCTGATGCGCGAGTACTGGGGGCGCGCCCACGCGGAGCACTGGCCGCGGCTGCGCTCGCTGCTCGAGCACGACGTGCTTCATCGCTCGCGCCAGATCGCCGACGGCGGCACCGCTCGCCTGTTCTGCGACCTCGACCCCGGTGTCAGCTGGAGCGACGGGGTGCTGACGATCGAGTGCGGGGTGTGCGAGCAAGACCTCGACCTCGATGAGCGCGGCCTGCTGCTCGTACCGAGCGTGTTCGTATGGCCGAAGGTCACGATCCTCACGCTCGAGCCGTGGCAGCCCTTACCCCCGGTGGCGTCTCCCAGCACCTGACGGTGCTGCGGGACGCCGGACTCGTCTGCGGCCACCGTGTCGCCAGGTCGGTGCTCTACCTGAGGTCTGCCGAGGGCGATGCGCTGATGGACGCCTCCGGTGCCCCCGAGGCGGCCGGGGAGTCGGCCGTCAGCGCCGCGTAGCGGCCCGCGCTAGCCGGTTGCGGCCGCGCTGCCGCCGGAGGCGAAGTAGTCCGCGTTGATCTGCGTGTACTTCCCCCACTCGTCGGGGAGCTGATCCTCGGCGAAGCAGGCGTCGACCGGACAAGCCTCGACGCAGGCGTCGCAGTCGATGCACTCCTCAGGGTCGATGTAGAGCATCTCGGCCGCGTCGTATCCGGGCTCGTCCGGTGTCGGGTGGATGCAATCCACAGGGCACACCTCGACACAGGAGTTGTCCTTGGTGCCAATGCACGGCTCGGCGATTACGTAGGCCATTCCCGTCCTTCTAAGTCGGTTTGCGGTGGGCTCGCTTGCAGCGAGGGGCCCCTATTGTACGAATCATGCTCCTGCTGACCGGGGCCACCGGCCTCGTGGGGTCCAACCTGCTCCGCCGTCTGCTCGCGGAAGGCAGGCAGGTGAGGTGCCTGGTGCGGGACCCGAGACGACTGGGCACCCAGCGGGTGCGCGTCCAAATCGCCCTCGGCGACCTCACCGACCCACCCTCGTTCCGCAATGCCTTGCGCGGGGTGGACACCGTGGTGCATCTCGCCGCCGCGATCCGGGACCAGCCCGAGGGCTCGATCGAGGAGCTCGACGGGATCGCCACGTGGCGGATGGTGGCGGCAGCCGAGCGCCAGGGCGTCGAGCGCTTCCTGTTCTTCTCCGCGCTCGGCGCCTCGACGCATCACCGCACGCGCTGCCTGCGCGCGAAGGCCCTCGCCGAGCAGGCCGTCGCGGAGGCAGACCTGCAGTCGATCGTGTTCGCCTCCTCAATCGTCTATGCCCCCGGAGATCCCTGGCTGACGCTGCTCGAACGCCTGGCGCTGCTGCCGGTGATGCCGGTGTCGGGCCGCGGCGCGGCCCGCTTCCAGCCGATCTGGGCGGAGGACGTCGCGGACTGCATCGTGGCGGCACTGAAGGACAACAGCTCCGCGCGTTCCGGTCGCTACGAGCTCGCAGGTCCGGAGACGCTGAGCCACACCGAGATCGTTCGCACGGTGCTGGCGGCGCTGCGTCGCAACCGGCCGCTGCTGCACGTGCCGACGCCGCTCGTCTCCCGCGGGCTCAGACTCCTCGAGGCGACAATGGGGCCGCGGGCCTTCGCCACCTGGGACGAGGCGGAGCTGATGGAGGTCTCGATGGTGTCCGCCCGCGGCAGCTCGGATGTCGAAGCCCTCGGCGTCACGCCGCATCGGATGTCGGCCGTGCTCGAGGCGGCCTGAGGCGCCAGGCCTCGAGGACGCCGGCGGCCGCTGGTCGAACCGCCCTCTAGCCGGAGAGGGCCGCGCCCACCGAGGGCCGGCGGCCGGCCCAGGGCTGTGCCGCTTCGAGCTGAGAGGCGAGCGCCAGCAGACGCTCCTCGCCCGCAGGGGTCCCGACGATCTGGACGCCCAGCGGCAACCCGTCCTCGCCCTCGTAGAGCGGCAGCGAGATGCCCGGCTGGCCGGTGGCGTTGAAGACGGGCGTGTAGGGCGTGAACAGACCGGAGCGGGTGAAGGTCGACATCGGGTCCTCGGCGGCGGTATCGAGAGTGCCGAGGGGCAGCGGACGTTCTGCGAGCGCGGGCGTGAGCAGGGCGTCGTACTGCGAGAGCCAGGCGACGAGGCGGCGTGAGAATGCCTGCAGTCGCACGACGGCGGCCTGCTGTTCCAGCGTGCCGAGCTTCCCGATCATCGAGAAGATCGCCCAGCTCATCGGCTCCATGTCCGCTGCCGTCGGGGTCTTGCCGGCAACGAGGCCGGAGTAGGCGATCGAGAGGGCGATCTGCGAGGAGAAGACCGTGCCGAACAGCTCCGAGAGACCCTCCTCGCGCCACGGCGGATCCGCCTCGATGACCTCGTGGCCGAGCGAGCGCAGCAGGTCGGCAGCTTCATCCGCGCCGCGCGCGGCGATCGGGTCGAGCAGGCCGTCGGGCGTCGGGGGTTGCTTGCTGAAGACGATCTTCATGCGGCCCGGCTCGGCTGCGGCGGCCTCGGCGAAGGGGCGCGAGGGTGGCGGCGCCCAGGTGGCGTCGCCAGGCTCGTAGCCGGCGAGCACGTCGAGGACCGCCGCGGTGTCGGCCACGCTGCGGGTCAGCATCCCGTCGATGCTGAGCGAGGAATCGCCCAGTTCGGGGGCCGCGGAGATGCGGCCTCTGGCCGGCTTCAACCCGACAAGGCCACAGCAGGCCGCGGGTATGCGGATCGAGCCGCCGCCGTCGTTGCCGTGGGCGACTGGCACGAGGCCCGCTGCGACCGCTGCGGCGGAGCCACCCGAGGACCCTCCCGGCGTACGTTCGAGATCCCAGGGGTTGCGGGTGGGCCCGAAGATCCGGGCCTCCGAGACGGGCAGGATCCCGTACTCCGGAAGCGTCGTCGTGCCGACGATCACGAACCCCGCGTCGCGGAGGCGACGGGTGATGTTGTGGTCGTAGTCACACACGTAGCTCTCCATCAGTGAACAGCCGTAGGTCAGCCGCAGGCCGGCGACGGGCCGGTTGTTCTTGATCGCCACGGGCACCCCGGCGAAGGGACGCTGATCGCCGGAGGCGATCTCAGATGCGACCCGCAGGGCCCGCTCTCCGTCGACCTCCACGAAGGCGTTCAGCGCCGGGTTGAGCTCTTCGATGCGCTCGAGCGAGGTCTCGACCAGCTCGCGCGAGGAGACCTCTCCGGCACGTACCATCGCCGCCAGCTCGACGGCCCCGCGGAACATCAGATCGCTGTCGGACATCTGCCCTCCTCGATGGGTTTCGACGGCTGTGGCCGGTCCTCCGGACGGGGCGGCCCGGTTGCATTGGAGCCTACTCGCGCGAGCATTCCTGCGACCATGTGGGTCTGCCCACAAAGGCAGCACCCCCCGTCGAGCATCAAGCCCAGAAAGCGAGTGCCATGAGCGCGGTTCAGTCACCGGAGGTCCAGTCCGGCCTCGAAGGCGTGGTCGCCTTTGCCACCGAGATAGCGGAGCCCGATAAAGAGGGCGGCGCGCTGCGTTATCGCGGCGTCGACATCGAGAGCCTGGTCGGTGCCGTCCCCTACGAGCAGGTCTGGGGCCTGCTGGTGGACGGCAAGTTCCGGCCCGGCCTGCCTCCGGCCGAACCCCACGCCCTGACCGTCCGCTCGGGCGACCATCGCGTCGACGTGCAGTCCGCGCTGGCGATGCTCGCGCCCGAGTGGGGCTTCGGGCAGCTGATCGACATCTCCGACGAGGAGGCGCGCGACAACCTCGCCCGCGCCTCCGTGATGGCGCTGTCGTTCGTCGCCCAATCCGCGCGCGGAGCCGGCCAGCCGCCGGTCCCGCAAGGTGAGATCGACGAGGGCCGCACAATTCCCGAGCGCTTCCTGATCCGCTGGCGCGGCGAGGCCAACCCCGACCACGTCAAGGCGATCGACGCCTACTGGATCTCCGCTGCAGAGCACGGCATCAACGCCTCCACCTTCACGGCCCGGGTGATCGCCTCGACGGGCGCCGACGTCGCCGCCGCGATGTCGGGCGCCGTCGGCGCGCTGTCCGGCCCCCTGCACGGAGGCGCCCCCTCGCGGGTTCTGAAGATGCTCGAGGAAGTCGAAGCGATGGGCGATGCCGAGAAGTGGGTCTCAGATGCGATGGATCGGGGCGAGCGTCTGATGGGCTTCGGGCACCGCGTCTACCGCGCCGAAGACCCCCGTGCGCGGGTGCTTCGCCGCACCTGCCGCGAACTCGGCTCGCCCCGCTTCGAGGCCGCCGAGGCGCTCGAGAAGGCGGCGCTGTCCGAGCTGCATGCGCGATACCCCGACCGCGTGCTGGCCACCAACGTCGAGTTCTGGTCGGCCGTGGTGCTCGACCTCGCCGAAGTGCCCGCCGACCTGTTCACGCCGATGTTCACCTGTGCCCGAGTGGCCGGCTGGTCCGCTCACATCCTCGAGCAGAAGCGCGAGGCGAAGCTGATCCGCCCGACCGCGAAGTACGTGGGCGAGGGGCCGAGGGACGTGAGCGCGGTCGAATAAGCGGAAAGTCGGCTCGTCACAGGCAGATCATTCGCAGCCGGTCGAGCCTCACGAGTGCCGGTGAGGAGCGGACGCTCGTCGCTTGCGCCTCGATGACACCGTCGAGCGCGAGCCGTGCGATCGCCGCTTCCAGCTGTGCCGTCTCGATGTCGGCGAGCGACTGGTGCAGCCGGGTCCGCTCCACGGCATGCTCGCTGCCGATCAACTGCAGCACGATCAGGCGCTCGGTGCGAGCGTCGATCTGTCCCTGATCCTGCTTGGGTTGACCGCGCATGGGAAGGGTCGCCTCTCTCGGTGCCAAGGCGCCGGCAGATGCCGCCGCGCGGGGGATGCTCCGCATGTCCGTGGCGCACGCTACGCGGGGAGTGCGATGGAACGCAGAAGAAGACCGAACGACACTCTGCAGTCTACTAACTGGCAGACTTCTATCTGTCAGACGATCAGCTGTCGATTTTTGCGCTGCCAGCCAGCAGAGTGCAAGCGGTGAGCGCAAAGGACGCGTATGAGGCGGAGCGCAAGGCGTACCTCGACGGGTTCGCAGCGAACGTCAAACGACTGCGAGCCGAACACGAGCCGCCGCTGACGCAGACGGGCCTGTGCGACGCGACGGGACTCCACCGGACCGAGATCAGCAAGATCGAGAGGGGCGAAGTCGAGCCGCGCCTGGCCACCCTCGCATTGCTCGCCGCCGGCCTCGAGACGACGATCGACGAGCTGATCAGCGGCCTGCCGCTGCCGCGAGAGCGCAAACCGCCACCCCCGCAAGGAGCCTGAACCGGACAGAGACACGGCTTGCATCGGCGTCCCGCTCGACTAGCTTCGCCTCACCATGGCGGATGTCGAGATCCCCGACGACTGGTACCGGTACTGAGCAGGCGCGGCTTCTCGGTCCTGGGGGTCGAGCTGCTGCCGGCGAACGTCGAGGTCGCCTTAGAGTCCGCCCAGGCCGAGTCGCTGCCCGTCGAGTTCCTCGTGGCCGACGTCAGGGGCCTGAAGCTCGATGCCGAGTTCGATGCCGTGCTGAGCCTCAACGATGGCGCGATCGGCTACTTCCCCAGCGAGGAGGAGAACCGCATGGTGTTCGAGGCGGTCTCCGCCGCACTCGTCCCGGGCGGCCGGCATCTGGCCCAGTTGCCGAACGTGATGCACGCTGAATCGTTCATGCCGACGAAAGGCTGGATCGAGGCGCCGGGGGCACTCGAACTGATCGACCATCGCTGGAACGTCCAGACGAGGCACCTGGAAGGCGCGACCGCGTCGATCGTCGTCGGCGAGCCGTTCGAGGGTCTCGAGTTCGTGCCGTTTCGCAAACGGCTCTACTCGATGGCGGAGCTCGAGGAGATCTATGCGAGCGTTGGCATGGGGATCGAGGACGTCTATCGCGGCAACGGCAAGCCCGGCAGGCCGCGCCGCACCCAGTACGAGATCTTCGTCGTCGCGGTCAAGAGCTGACGCCGGCGAGCGCGGGCTCGGCGGCGAAGAGCCACGGATTGCGCTGACCGATCACCTCGCCCTTGAACCGCTTGCGGGATCCGTAGATGACCCACGTCGTGTCGACGGCGCCGTAGACCTCGCGGATCTCGAGCACGTCCGGGTGTTCGTCGGCATAGTGCAGGTGCGTGAGCCCCGCGTCGTAGCAACCGGCCAGCAGGTTCCTGCCGATCACGGGCTTCGAGGGCTCGTCGATCAGCTCCGGCCAGACGCTGAGGTCTGTGTAGCCGCGAGTGGCGTTGACGATGCCGAGGCTCCTGGGCCGGGGACGGTCGCGGCGGACGAGCAGCGACAGCTCCTTGGTCGGATACAGGAACGTGTCGATCACGAACACCTCCTGGTAGTAGCGCTCGGTGACGAGGTGCACCTGCACGTGCGCGCTGCACTGCACGAGGAAGGTGCTGGAACTGTCGCGCACGTCCACGACCGCGCCGAGCAGGTCCTCGGTGAGGACGAGGTCGAAGTCCTCGATGCCCTGGAACTCCAGGTAATGGAGCAGAGCGTTCTCGTGGCAGGTCCCGGTGGGCCCGAGCGTGATGAAGGTGGGACGCGTCATACCCGATCGCCCTCCACCGCCGCCGCGATCAGCTCGTCCTCCATACGACAGGTGGCGGCGATAAGGACCGCGAAGAAGCTCGCGACGAACTCGGCGGGCAACTCGGCACCCGCGGCCCGATCTTCGTAGCGCTCGCGGACCTCTTTTACCCGGTCGGGCTGCATCATCGGCACGTCGTGCTGCTGCTTGTAGGCAGCGATCTCACGGCAGACATCGAAGCGCTCGCCGAGCAGAGAGACGATCTGATCGTCGAGTGAGTCGAGCCGCTCCCGAAACGGCTGGAGGCCGCTCACGCGACCAGCTCCTCGGCCCGTCGAGCGAGAGGCTCGGCAATCACCAGCCCGCCGCCGTCGGGAGCGAACGACACTGAGCTGCGGGCCGCCCCCTCCGGACGCGCCTGTACGGCCCGCAGGTCCACAGCTCGCACGATCGTCTGAATCACCCTGCGCATCTCCAGCTGGGCGAAGACGGCTGCGACGCACCGCCGCACGCCCCCGCCGAAGGGAATCCAGCTGTAGGTGCCGGCTTGCTGGTCCAAGAAGCGCTCCGGTTCGAACTCCCGTGCGTTCGGGTAGAGATCCTCGCGCAGATGCGTCAGGTAGACGCTCGGCGCGAGGATCGTTCCCGCCGGGATCGTGTAGTGGCCGACCTGCATCGGCTCGATCAGTCGGCGCATCACGAGCGGCACCGCCGGACAGAGGCGTAGCACCTCCTTGACGACCGCGTCGAGATAGATCTCCTCTTCGCCTCGCCGGATCTCGTCGCGCAGGCGCGCGAACTTGTCGGGGTGACGGAGCAGGCGCTCGAAAGCCCATGCCAGCGAGGTCGCCGTCGGGCCGTCCGAGACGAGGGTGATCAGTTCGTCGCGAACCTTCGTCTCGCTCATCGGCGATCCGTCGCCGGCATGAGACCGCTCGAGCGTCGCGAGGATGCCCTCGAAGCCTGCGTCGCCACCGACCGGTCCGCGGCGGCGGCGCTCGTGGACCTCGTCGAGGACGAGCTGCTCGACCGGGTCCATCACCTCACGGAACTGCCTGCCGGCGGTGATCGATCTCGAACCGACTGCCGCCAGGAGCGCCAGGCGGCGGGGCTGGTTGATCCAGTTCGTGAGCTCGACGACGCGTTCCCGAAGACGATCGAAACGCTCGCCCTGCACGTTCCCGAAGGTCGCTCGCATCACCACTTCGAGGCTGATCGCCTGCATCCGTGGCCACAGTGGGAAGGGCTCGGCGACGGGCCAACATGCGACCTCGCGCCGCGCCACCTCGACCATCATCTCTCCGTAGCGATCCATCAGACCGCCGTGGAACGCGGGCGTGATCCTTTTGCGGTCCTGCATGTGCAGCGGCTCGTCGAGCAGCATCACCGAGCTGGGCCCGAGCAACGGCCCCAGCAGCGGGTTCGCCTCGCCTGCTCCGGCACCGAACCGCTCGGATGCCGTCGTGAAGACCTGCTTGATGTGAGCGGGGTTGCTGAGCAGCACCCAAGGCCGACCGCGCCTGACGCGCAGCGTGAAGATCTCCCCGTAGCGCTCATGGGCCCGCTCCATGAAGGGCAGCGGCGCGCGCGCCCAGATCAAGGCCTGGACGGAGCTCGGCAGGGGCGGTCCCGGCGGAAGCTGGCCGCGCCGCCTCACGAGCAGCCGTCCTCGCCGTTCAGCAGACCGGCAGCGAAGGCGCGGCCGCAGTCGGCGAGCCCGTCGAGCGCATATCCACCCTCCTGCACGATGCAGAGCGGCCGACCGGCGGCGGCGAGCCTCGCGCCGATCGACGCGAAGATCGAAGGCGCCAGCGTCCAGCAGCCGTGAGGGTCGCCGCGCACGATGTCGTAGCCGACGCAGACGACGAGCGCATCCACGCCGGGGCTGAGCGTCGCGAGCGATCGCTCGAGCGCGGCTAGGTACTCGCGCGGGCCGGGCGGCCGACGGAACTCGAACGTGCGCTCCTCGGCGCAGCAGGGAACCACCGTCTGATCTGGCACGTTCGTGACGGGGTAGGCGTGCAGCGAGTGCAGCGGCACGCGGTCTTCGGCGGCGAACACGGCGGTGCCGTTCGGGTAGTGCAGGTCGATGTCGAGGATCCCGATCCGCTGAACGCCGCCGCTACGCAGCGTCCGCAGCGCGGCTGCGGCGTTGTTCATGTAGCAGTATCCGCCGAGCCACGAAGGACCGGCGTGGTGCCCCGGCGGCCGGCACAGGGCGTAGCTGAGCGAGGCACCGGAGAGGGTCAGGTGGGCAGCGGTGATCGCGGTCCTCACGCCCTCGCGCGCGGCCGTCACGGCGCCGGCCGTGACTGGTGTGTCGGCGGGCATGCCGGGCGCGCTCCAGGACGGGAGCATCTCGGGGCTCGGGCCGGCTGAGCCGAGCGCGTCGAGGTAGCCGCGCTCGTGCAGCGTGGAGATCGTTTCGTCGAGCTCCTCGTCGCCCGCGTCTGCAGTGCACGAACGCACGGCATCGACGGAGCTGAGCCCGGAACGCACCCGGGCGACGCGATGGGAGTCCTCGCAGCCGGTCTTGCGCTCCCCCGCTTCGAGGACCCAGGCCGCGCCGGCGTCGTCGCACGGCCGCTGATCGACCAGGTGCAGCTCGGCTCTCATGACAACGTCAGGCGCATCCGCTCGCCCAGCGTCTCGAAGCCGTTCTCCACATAGAACGCCCGTGTGTAGGCGAGCGCCTCGAAGCGCGCGCTCGGCAGGCCCACCTCGATCCGTTCGACCCCCCGCGCCCGCGCGAGCTCGACGAGCGCTGCGATCAGCGCCGCTCCGACCCGCCGAGAGCGCCACGCGGCGTCTACCCACAGCTCCTGGATCGCGGCGTACCGGCCCGCCGTGCGGATCGCGTGCGTCCAGCTCGCGCCGAGCACCCCGACGACCCGCTCGTCGGTGGCGGCTACCAGCAGCTCGCCCGCGCAGGCGTCCTCGAGCAACAACTGCGCGGCTGCAAGCAACGACGCGGCCGGTGGGGGGGCTCCGCCGACCTCGCCGAGCAGCGCCGCGATGCCGGCAATCGCGCCCGGCAGGTCTTCGGGCTGTGCGGCGCGCACGCTCCACCGAGCGGCGTCGAGGGCGACTGCGTCTAAATTCGCCTCGTCGTTTGGTCGCACGACGGTGTCGTTCATGCGGCGGCCTCCAGATCCTCTGGGCCGGCCGGCTCGAGCACGATGCTGAACGAGCCCGGCGAACCGGTGACGGCGCTTGCGATTGCCGCCATCGGCGCGCGCGCCTTCAGCAGGATCTCCTCGAACTCGTCCTCGGGATCGGACTGGATCACGATCGCGCCGCCCGCGCCGATCGTCGTGGCGCCCGGCCTCATCACGATCGTCCTGATGACGATGCTGAGGTCGACGCTGCCGTCGAGGCCGAAGTAGCCGAGGGCGCCGGAGTAGACGCCTCGCGCGACATCCTCGATGTCATCGATGATCTCCATCGTGCGCAGCTTCGGCGCGCCTGTCATCGAGCCGCCGGGGAAGCACGCGCGCACGCATTCGACCGGGCTGCGCTGCGGTTCGAGCCGCCCGGTGACGGTGGAGACCATCTGATGCACGGTCGCGTAGGGCTCGATCGCCATCAGCTCGGGCACCCGCACACTGTCGAGGACGCAGACGCGGCCGAGGTCGTTGCGAAGCAGGTCCACGATCATCAGGTGCTCGGCGTAGGTCTTTTCGTCACGTGCGAGCTCGGCACGCAGCTGCTCGTCGCGGGCGGGATCGGTCGAACGGGCGATCGTCCCCTTGATCGGCCGGGCCTCGACGACGCCGTCGCGAGCCACCGACAGGAAGCGCTCCGGCGAAGAGCTGAGGACCGCGATCTCGTCGAGCTTGAGATAGGCGGCAAACGGCGCTGGGTTGCTCGTGCGCAGGCCCTGGTAGAGCGCGAACGGCTCGGGGCTGGCGGTGGTGGAGATCTGGTCGGTGAGGCAGACCTCGTAGGACTCGCCGGCGGCCATCTCGGCCTGACAGCGCGCGATGTCGGCGAGATACTGCTCGCGGCCGCGGCCGCAGCTGAACTCGACGAGACCAGCGGTGGAGGGCGTGTCCGACCGCTCGGCTTCGCGTTCGCGCGCATCCGGCGAGCAGGCGGCGAGAACGGCGCGACGGGCCTGCTCGAGCCATTGCTCGGCGTCGGCGAGGTCGGCCTCGTCGGCGAGCGCGAGCAGGTGGACGCGGCCGTCGAGGTGATCGACGGTGATCAGGCGGTTGGCGAGCATCAGCACGGCGTCGGGGAGCTCCGAGCTGTGCACGTTGGCGGCGCCGCAGTCGGCCTTGCACTCGTAGCCGAGGTAGCCGACGAAGCCGCCGAGCGGTCCGGGCGGTGCATCGGGTGGGACAGCCACGGTGCGCTTGGCGATCTCCTCGTCGAGCACGCTGAAGACCGAGGCGCGGCGCAGCTCGGTGGAGTAGGCGCCGTGGATCAGCACGATGCCCTCCTCGACGTCGTATTCGAGCACGCAGCGGCCGGCGCCGGCGCTCGTTCCCATATGGGAGCGCTGCCCGAGGCGCGTAGGGGCGTCGGCGCTGTCGAGCCAGAAGGCGTGGCGGGCACCTCCGAACAGGCGCTCGAACAGGGCCTCGCAGTCTGGCTCCGCCTGCAGGGTGCGCACGAGCAGCCTCGGCCCCTCCGCCGCGGCCGCGGCCGGCGAGCTCGGCGTCACTGCTGAGCTCGTGTGCGAGATGCCGGCGCGACGACGCGTCGGACGCCGGTGCTGCGCGGCGAGCCGGTAGAAGTTCTCGACGAGTCGGCTGCCATGCTCGGTGGCGACGGACTCGGGGTGGAACTGGACGCCCCACATCGGTCGCCGGCAGTGCTCGATGCCCATCACGACGCCGTCGGCGGTCCAGGCCGTCACGCGACCTTCCTCGCCGAGGCCGTCGGTGACGGCGAGCGAGTGATAGCGGACCACGGAGAACGCCTGGGGTATTCCGGCGAACAGGCCGTGTTCGTCGTGCTCGACGTTGCTGAGCCGGCCGTGCATGACGATCGGCGCGCTGCGCACGTGGCCGTCGAGCATGTGACCGAGGCCTTGATGGCCGAGGCAGATGCCGAGCACGGGGATCTCGCTGTAGCGGAGGATGTCGGCGCAGACGCCGAAGTCGTGCCAGCGCTGCGGACGGCCGGGGCCGGGCGAGAGCACGATCGCATCGAAGTCCCATCGGGACAGCGCCTTCCAGGTGACCATGTCGTTGTGCACGACGATCGGCTCCTCGCCGCTGACGCCGGCGAGCAGGTGAAAGACGTTGTAGGTGTATGAGTCGTAGTTGTCGATCAGCAGGGTGCTCATACGGTCGGCTCCAATCCGAGGCCACGAGCGGTGCGGTCGAGCAGGGTGTGAACGACACGTTCGACGTGTTCGCTGCGGTCGCGTTCGAGGTACCAGGCGCAGAGGTGCTTGAGGTAGTGGGCGAGCGGCCGCACGTCGAGCCGCTCGGCGGCGAGCCGCAGGTATCTGCGGTAGAGCTCCGACTGCACGGCGGCGAAGCGATAGTCGGGATCGTTCACCGGCGGCGTGCTCGCGAAGGTGCTGCCGTGACGTGCGCGGGCCTTCACGAGCGCCCAGCCGAGGCTGCCCTCCGGGCTCAGCAGGCGGTCAGGGTCGAACTCGACGTGGGGTGCGACGGGCGAAGGCAGGAAGTAGCCGAGCGCGATCTGCGCGGCGATCCGTTCGGGATGGGGATGGGCGCGGCGCACGGCACGGAGCTCGGGATCGGCGTCGAGCCGATCCTCGATCCACTCGATCAGCTCGTCGATCAGCAGCGCTCCCTCACTGGAGGCGAGCGCTCGCTTCTGCCTGGCGACCATGCCGTGGAAGATGTCGCGCTTGGGGTGAACGCCGCCGTTGTCCGCTGGCGTGAGCTGGCTCATCAGCTGGCTGATGCAGATCGCATGGCCGACCCACTCGACGCCGCAGACCTGCACCGATGTGGTCGACTGCAGCGCGTGCGCCTCGCCCATCCAATACGCGACGGCACGCAGGTGCTGGGTGGACAGCCCGTCGGGACGCACGAGCGGCAGCTCCTCGAAGTCCTCTCGGCCGGTCGGGTACACGACGACGCCGTCGCTGCGCCGGCGCAGGACCCCTTCGCGCAGTCCCGCCTCGATCAGTTCGTTGGCATCGGCTAGGAAGTCGGACTCGAAGAAGACGCGGTCGAACGCGACGCCGAGCCGCGCCAGCGTCTTGCGCTGTCCTGAGATCGCCCAGGCGCGTGTGCGGTACCAGACCTCTAGCGCATCGGCGTCGCCACGCAGGACGCGCTTGAGCAGCCCGTCGGCCTCGTCGCTGTGGACGGTCAGCTCGCGCGTGAGGGAGTCCTCGCGGTCCTCGATCTCACGGTCGGAGTAGGCGCCTGCCGAGGCGACGTAGTCGGCGTAGCAGATGCCGACGAAGTGGTCGCTCTTCTGGTCGGCGTCGGCCCAGCTGCGCTCGTGCTGACCACTGCTCAGCACCCCGGCCATCGCCTCGCCCATGCTGCGCCCTGCGTCCGAGATCAGGCTGCGTCGTTCGACCTGCGCGCCGGACTGAGCGAGCGCCGCGGCGAGCGCGTTGCCGATCGCGAGGTTGCGCAGGTGGCCGACGTGAAGGGCCTTGGTGGCGTTCGGGTCCCAGAACTGGATCCCGTAACGCCGCCCCGCGGCAAGATCGGCGAGCGCCACCTCGTGACTTCCGCCTGCCTCGAGCGCGGCGCCCGTTGCTTCGACCCAAGAGTCGCGGAGGCGCAGCCGGACCTCATCGTGGCGACGAAGCACCTCCTCCGCCCAGGGCTCGGCTTCGAGGCGCTCCAGCGCGGCAAGCGAGTCCGCGTCACTCACCCAGCCAGGCCTTCTCGGCAGCAGCTTCAGGTCGTAGTGAGGCTGCGGCCGCCTCGGGGCTCTTGCCGCCCACAGCGCCGTCCCGTGCGCCTCAGGTCCGGCGTCCTCGAAGTAGTCGAAGAGGTTCGCGCTGACAGGTTGGTGTAGGAGCATCGACATGGTGACCGGAATCAGCTTCCAGATGCACCAGCCGGGGCTCGAACCCGGATCAGCGATGTTTAAGACCGCTCCGTTAACCGATTACGGCACTGGTGCTCACTGTCTGCACTGACCACTCATACCGAAGGTCAGTAGCCAAGGTGATCTAGTCACCCCCATCCGCGCTGCACCGTACCTCACGACCGGCCAAGCCTGACAACAGCGAAACCGGCGCAGGTGACCAAGCGATACCGCGAGGGATCTTCCGAAACTGGAGGATTTCGCGGCGCCGGAGAAAACGCCGGCTTCGCCCATTGCGCACTCCCTAGCGGAAGTAGGAAACACAGACGTCAGATGTCAGCAAGGCGTCGGCAGCGCCCTCTTGTCGGCAACGGCGTCCCACTCTGTTCACCCAGCGCACGCGTGGAACCCGCGTTGACCGCCGACGACGCGCTCCTAGCCGCCAGGGCCGTTCCTAGCCCATGATCGCGTGACCGCTGGCCGCGAACCTGACGATGCCCGCAGACCAGGTGGGCGGGCGCCGAGTCGTGGCCCGTGGCCGAGAGCTACGGACGCCTTACTCCCAAATACAAGTGGGAACTCAGCCAGACCGTGCCTTCACCCGACGCGCGATTCTCGCAGGTCCGACGCGCGACCTCGCGAACTAGAGCCGGGGGCGCACCTTCTCGGCACGCTCCCCGGCTCGCCTCCTTGCTAGTCAGCCACCGCTAACTAGAACAATGCTTCTATTTTTCGCTTTTGATCGTGGCTTCCACGCTGCCAATATCAATTGTGTTGTTCTCGATCGCCGTGTTAAAGCCGTTGGGTGACGGGAGACCGAGTTTGCTGTTGATGATCGGATCGAGCAGGAAGGAGAAGATCCCGCCACAGCCGGTCGCTTCTGGTGCCGAGAATTCGTTGTTCACGAGAGTATTGTTAGTGAACTTGATGAATTCTAGTTCGTCTTTGAATTCGCTTTCGCCATCTTTCCCTTCAATCGATTTGTTCGGAGGGTTCGGGTTGGTTTTGCCCGCCGTCAAATTCAGCTGAACCGGTTTGGTGCTGGACCCGATGTAGCATTCACTTCCAAGTAGCGAGTTTTCGAGGTGCACCTTGACGGGAAGCCCCAGCGTGGTACCTTCTCTGGATTCAAGAGCCGCAGTGCTTATCGCGATTTCGCTCGCGGGCTTCGCGAGTTCCGTAGTGGCGTTCACGCCGGTGATCGCGTTTTCGAAAATAAGTTCGCAGGAAAAGCGAAGCCCTTTTTCCGCCCAGCCTTCGCCTTTGATTTCGTTGCATTTTACGAGCCCGAGCAGTCCGCCAGGCACTTTTTGCGGCGTTTTGGAGAGCGTTTCGCCGTTGAGCGCGCCAACGAACGACTCCGCTTCCGTTTCGGGATTCACTTTGATGCCGCCCTGAAGAATGATCGCGTGTTTTTTATCTTCATTGATGGGGACCGCTTGTTTGCCGATCGTCACGGTGCCGCTCAGGGTTTCGGAGTACAAACACAGGAATGCGCCAGAGAAACGCGGACACTGCTTGAAGACCGCGAAGTCGCCCGTCGGTTCTTTCGCAAGGGCCGGCGAAGCAAAGGCGCCGCCGGCGACAAGCATCGAGACTGCTGCGATAGCGGCCGCCAAGTACGATCGTCCGCTCCGTTTCGCAAGTCTCGCTAGTCTTGCTGACACAGGGTCACCACCTTTTCTATAGATAGTTGTAGATGTCGATCAGATGCGACCGGTTGCGTCTCGCCACGGAGACGTAACGCAGAGCGGCCTCAGGACACTTCACGGCGGCAGCTTGAACGCACACCGTGCCGTCGACCCTAATTCACGCCCGCGGCCGACTCAACTATCGTTTCTAGCCGTCGCGTCGACTCGAATCTGGAGGTCTACGTAGTCCCGTTCCGAGAACAGCTTTGTGGGATAGGACCACGGGTTTCAGGGCATCGGTGGGCATGCGGACCGCGGTCTGGTTGAAATGTTTGCTGCGCCTCGGGCGGCTACGTGTCAGAAACATTGGGTCCATTGTGTTGCGAAGCCGAGGCGATTCTGGCACCGTCGGTGGCTGGACCGCGTGCCGTGGGACAACAAGCGCTCGAAAGGAATGATTGCTTTCATGCCGACCAAGCTGCCAGCATGTGTCGTCGGTCCCGTTTTGATGCTGACGATCGTGGGGTGTGGAAGTTCACACGCCGCTTTGTCGCACTCGACCAAAACGTCTGCAGCCGTTGGGGTGCCCAGTAGGACGACGCCGACGTCCGCAGGTAAATCGTCGCCGAGCTCCGAAAAAGTGCCGAACGTCGATATTCCCGTGAAACTCCTTGTGCCTCGAGAACCCATTTCGGCTCGCTATACGTGCGACCGCCTGAATGCCACTCCCCCAATCACCTGGGGGCGGGTTCCTGCGGGGACCGTCGAAATCGATCTGTTCGTGACCAATCTCGCACGCGACGGGACCGAATACACAGACTGGGCGGTGGCGGGCTTGAAGCCTGGGTTGCGTAAGCTCGCGCCCGGACGTCTGCCAGCCGGGGCTATCGTGGGCCGTAACAGCTACGGTGCCCCTCGCTACTCGGTCTGCCCCGCCAAAAAAACGAAGTCGTCCTATTTTGTGCTGGTCATTCCACTTCCACGCAGAATCCCGGTCAGGCCCGGATTCGAAGGACAGGCGTTGAGCGCAAGGGCGGTAAGGGTCGCCTCACATGAGGGCCAGACGTCCTTCGAATATCAACGGTCCTAGTCCGATAGGTTGACAGCCATGCCGCGCTGACGGGCGGCCTGCTGCGCCGGCTACCCGATACCGTCTGAGGACATCGCGTTCACGACGCCGTCTCAACGCATGTGCCCCCACGCCGCCATATAGCACTACCCGACTCAAGCGTAGCGGCAAACCCACGGGGCACGGCTTCTATGGAGCGAACGCGTCTGCGGCGCGCTCGGTCCGAAAGGTGCGAATGCCTGCACGATCATCTGTGAGGTCGCACGCCGCTAGGAGACGCCAGCGGTCAAGATGCTCTCGGCGCGGGCCCCCAGTAGCCGCCTGCATCACCTCGAAGGTTACGTTGGTCGGTCTCCGAGTGCTCCCGACAGTTGGGAGTTCGATACGTCTTTGAGGTTTGAACGGGTCCTGCAACTGGGGGACTATTTGCGGAGGCAGCGAGAACGAGCGTTGCGGCGGCGTGCCGGACGTTCGGTGTGCACCGGTCCACCTCATTACCACTGGAAGCGCCAAGTCGACCGTCATGGCCTTGAGATGCTGCGGCCCAGAGAACGCCGGCCGCTCGTTCTCGAACGCTCACCCAGGACTCGGGCGACGGCGGGTGGCCTCGGAGCTCGCTAGAAAGCAGTGGGGCGGGACCGTCGTTTCGCCGAACGTGTATGGAAGGTGCTCTGATGCCATGGGCTGAACACCCGAGCGAAGCGCCTAGGGCTGATCGCGAGCTACGCCGCACCCATGAGCCGCCTCGAGATCCCGGGCCTGAGCAGCACATTGACGTCGAGCGGCCCGGCGAGCTGGTCGGGATCAGTTTGCTTCTAGGTCGGACGGCTGAAGACGACGCAGGGCGCGATCTGGCAGCCCACCGCGATCGACATCGCCTCCTCTCACCCCTGGGCGGAGCTCGTGATCCGCAAGCAGGGCAATCCCACCTCACACCAAACCTCAAAACTCGCCCGGCGAGTCGCTACCGATCTGAAAGCAGCCGGCTGGTACTTGGAGCGGGTGCTCTCGGACAACGGCAACGAGTTCCGCGGCCACGATTTCCCCGCGACCTCGCCAAGCTCAGCACCCGCCACAGCCGCATCTATGCCGGACGCCCACAAACCAACGGCAACGTCGAAGCGCTTTACGAGACGATCCGTCGACGAGTGGTGGCGCGTTGCCTTCGCTGGCTACATCCACCCGAGCTAAACCGGGCTGAAAAGAGCTTGAGACCTACGTGCGCCTCTACAATAACGACCGCGTTCACCGCGGCCGACTCACGCGCGGCCGCGCCCCTGCAGACATCGTCTACGGTGCCCGAAAGATAGAAGCCAGGTGAGCCACACCTGTCGGCACAACTTGCAGGCGGCGCAGGTTAGGCAGCGGGAACAGAACGCGCGGAGGGCGCCTAGTGCGCCCCCCGCCGTCACGTACTAGCTGACCGTTCTAGACCCGATGCTGGCGTTGCCTATTTTTCGCTCGCAATAGTCCCGGGGACACCACCGATATCGACCATGTTCCTCTCGATCGCTGTATTGAGCCCATCCGGCGACGGCAGCCCGATTTTTTCATTGATGATCGGGTCGAAGAGGAACGCGAATATCCCACCGCAGCCCGTCGCTTCCGGCGCAGCGAATTCGTTGTTGACGAGAACGGTTTCTGGAAAATGTATGAATTCCAGTTCGTCTTTGAATTCACTTTCGCCCACTTTGCCTTTGATCGGTTTGTTCGGCGGTTCAGGTTTCGTCGTGCCCACCGTAAAGTTCAACTGCAGCGGGTGGGCGCTGGAGCCGATGTAGCATCCGCTGCCGAGGAGCGTGTTTTCGAGATGGACCTTCACCGGCAGACCGAGCGTGGTGCCTTCTTGTGATTCCAAGCTGGCCGTGCTCACTATTATTTCACTCGCCGGCTTAGCCAATTCGGTCACCGCATTTACACCGGTCGTCCCGTTTTCGAAAACCGTTTCGCACGTTTTACGGGCCAGTTTTTCTAGCAGACCGCTGCCTTTGATCGCCGTGCAGTTGATCAGACCCGCGAGTCCACCCGGCACTTTTTGGGGAGTCTTTGACAAGGTTTCTCCGTTAAGCGCCCCCACGAACGACTCCGCTTCGCTTTCGGGTGTGGTCGTGATACCGCCCTGGACGACGATTGGATGTTTGCCGTCTGCGTTGATCGGCACCGTCTGTTTGTGCAGAGTCACTTCACCGCTTAGCGTTTCTGCATAGAGGCATAGAGTCACACCGGCAGTGAACCGGGGACATTGCTTGAAGACTGCGAAGTCTCCTGTCGGTTCGGTCGCCAGCGCGGACGAGGTGACCATCAGGCCTGCTCCCAATGCGGTGGCTGCCGCTGCGGCGGTGGCTAGCCCAAGTCGGCGGAGCGGGCTCCGCTTTACACTTACGTTCAACATAGCGTCATCGCCTTCCCTGTCGTTCGTTTTGACCGGCTGGTCGCGCAGGTCGACCCATCGACCGCCTCGTGACCTGCCGCACTACCGACACGACGGTAGTCAACAGACACAGAGAAGCAACCATCGTTTCTGACGCAAACCCGCTCCGGGCGCCGAGCTAACGTTTTGGTCTCGCGTGCCGCCGTGTCGCCCTTCGTTTGGCCTTGTGCTTGTGAGCCCTTGGGCAGCCCGTCACCGAGATCGGCGTGCTGCCGTTGAGCTCGAGACCGTTCTGCGCGACGAGAAGTGTCGGCATCTTGAGCTTCTGCCCGCAGAAGCTGTTGTTCGCCTTGGCGGGAAGAAACGCACCGAACTCGCTGAATTCGCCTGACGGCAACGTCACTTCGAATGTTTCGAATGGCACGTCTGGAAGGCCGCGGAAGGTGGCGCTTGTGATCCCATTTCGGATCAGCGTTTCGCCCTTCAATTCGACGGTCACGTTGTCCCCGGAAAGGACCACCACTGCATCAGGGAACGAGGCGTTCTTGTGCGAGACAAAGTAGACGGGCCCTTCGAGCGGCACGGGAAGCACGGGCGTATGGACCACGGCGTGACCGATCACCGAATGCTTCGGGCAGCTTCGACGATTGGCTTCGAAGATCTTGGCGTCACACGCCTGATGGAGCGTCGGGAGGCGGGCCGGGAGCTGCTTGGGGAAAACGAACTTTGCTTCGCGGAACCAAGACTGCTTCGCGAACGCACCGTGCGGGTAGCTGATCTTGAACTTGAGGCTGGCGCCGTTCAGCCTGCTCGCCTTTGCAGCCGTCGCCACTGAGAGCTTAGGAGAGTAGGTGAGTCCGCGGCACCCGCCGACTGCAAACCGGCTGGCGACGGCGGCTGACTGCGGGGATTCGCTTTCTCCCGGCGCTGCCGTGCCGGTTACCGACCCTGTGCTTACCTGTGGTTCGCAGTTCGTTGGATTGAACGCAAAGTTCGGTCGGTCGATCACGGCGTAGATCGAGCGCAAGTCAGTGGGGACTCCCTTGACGATCTGCGGGAGTGGGTCGGTCGCGATCGTTACCTGGGCAGTATGCGGATCGACTTCGATCTTGGCACGCGTCACGATCGTCCCGAGGTTGAACGGCCCCGCGATCACCGGTGTAACGATAGAGAGACCGAACGGGGCCCCCTCGTACGGCCCGGTCAAGTAGATCGGTACTTCCGGCTCGCCCGGTTGTGGAATGGTCAGCGGCGTCGAACCTGGTCCCGCGGTCACAATCGCGTGGCCGATTCGCGACGCCGGCGAGCAGGTTCCCGACTGCGCTTGCTGAGTACCACAAAGGGGAACGCTCGCGATCATGCCAGCGAATCCCTCGGGAGTCGTCAGCTGTAGCTTTTCGACGCGCTGCTGGCCGTCACCGCGTTGCAACAACGTCGAGAAGGCCGTGAACCCGCCAGCTTGATCGTTGAGCGATCCAGCGGTCAACGTCGGGGCGAACGGCAGCGGCGAAGGCGGACACGAGGTGCCGCCGGGACCCTGCGTGATCGCGAAGCTCGGGTTCCCGAAGAAGTCGGACGCGAACGGTGTGCTCCAGGGCGTGAAATCGACACTAGTTGTGTATATGCCGCAATGTGCTGGTGTCACGAGCGCTTGCTGGGGATTACCGGTGAACGACAGCTTCAGGTTGCTGAACGGCAGCTGAGGTGTGTCGGTAAACGTCGCTTCGAGCTGCCCCGTCTGCTCGTTGAGGTGCACCACACCGACGAGCTTGACATTGACTCCATCCGCCGAAGCGGCGACGAGCAGCTTGATTTCCGGCGGGTTGGACCCCAGCAGGTAGACATTCCCTTCGAGCGGCGTTTCGGGCGCGGATTCGATCAAGGGCGTCTTGATCGTGACGGCGCCTAGTTTCGATGCCCTCGAGCAGTTCGGCGCTTCGTCGTCCTCTTCGCCTTTGGCCTGTTCTTCAGGGGTGGTGAGTGCATCCCCTTCCCGGCCTAGCCCAGGACGCCCCGCGGGACACTCCTGCAGCCCCGCGGCCTGGCCGGGATTGATCACGAAGCCAGCCGGCAGCGTCACGGTCGTGTGGCGGATATCAGCCGTCGCCAGCGCACCTGGCGTCTCTAGACCTCCGAGTGCCGGCTTTACCTCGGTAACCAGCCCGGCCGCCGTGTCGGCCCTTGCCGTATCTGGGGCGAGGGAGATCGCTGGTTCGAATCCGAGGACCCCGCATCCTGTGAACCCAGACGGTTCATTGCTGGAGCTGTGCGACGGTACGATCACTTCCGACGCCGCCGACGGTTCTTGCCATCCGCTCAACTCGCGGAACACGAACGGCTGCGGTTCGCCACAGGCCGTGGGGAGTGTCAGAAACGGCTGTTCCACGGGGTGCTGTATGCGAGTGCAGTAGTTAACCAACTGTTCAGTTGGGGCCGCTTCCATTTCCTGTGAGGTGCAGCCTCCTTCTGCGCCTTTACTCCGCCACATGTTGTGGCTTTCGTCCTGAGGCGTGCCCCAGAGCGTGACGATGGTCTGATAGTTGACTCGCTGCGGGAGACTGTCGACGTGCGCGGCAATTCGATAATCGCCGCCGCTTTTCACGCTGAAGTAGATAAGCGCCGGCACGCCGTCGGCGACGAAACCGAGCTCCGCCGGCGTCCCGGGCGGGGGCACCATGTTGAAGACCTGCTTCGCGATCGGCGAAACGAAGGTCGGTGCCTCGAGGATACCGACGATCGTGCTTGGCGGGCATGCTTCTTTCAACAGCTCGTGCTGGGTGCATTGGGGCATGTTGTGCAAGTCGCCCACGAGACCCGGCGGTACGTCGGTTTCAAAGCCTCGGATTTCGCTACCCACGATCCTTTCTTCGTTGATCGCGGTCGCGACTGTGAAGGCGAACGTGGCTGTGTAGGGATGCGACCCGGCCTGCTGGTCGACCGTCCCGTCGGCATTCGAGAACCAAGCGTCGGCCGAGACGAGCCCGCCCTTCGCCGGTGTAGCGCTCACCGTCACCGGATCTTCGGTGCTCGCAGGTTGCAGCGCTCCGCCGCCGCTGATCGAGACGCGGTTACAGAACGCTGGTTGGCCCGAGCAGCTCGCGTGTTCAGGTTCGGACGCTTCGGTCGTTGCTTCCAGCGATATGCGGCGCTGGGCCCGGGCCGTCGCCGGTGCAGTCCCACACGTTTGGTTCGAGGTCTGGGGCGACGCCGAACATGCCTCCTCCGAACTGCCCTGCCCGGACGAGCGCGCCCGCTTCCTTGGCCTTTACGTTTGCGGGCAATTTGTCGGTCACCGTGATCGTTCCGCTACTTCCTGCTGCGCCGACGTTGAAGACATCGATCCCGATCGTCCCGCTCGCCCCCCCTTGGGTCTTCACCGTGGCTTCAACGCTCGGTTCGGAGCCGATCAGTTCGGCGCCGTTCGCGAACAGGCTTGGCACGAGTTTGCTACCCAGGGCCCCGGAGTATTCGACGACGTAGTGTTCGGGCCCGCCGGTTACAGTGACGTGCCCGCCGGCCCCGCCGATCGCGGGCAATTCTTCAAGGGCGCTTTCGACCTCCACTGCGGTGGCGGGGTAGGCGATCGGGGACGTGGTCTGTTCGACTCCGCGTTCTTCAAGGCTCAGCGTGAACGTACCCCCTGTCGCGTTCCGCACTTCGACTTCCTGAACCTCGTTAACGCCCTGGACGAGGTGCGTCGGGTAGGTGTTTGCGTACAGCTCCCATCCCGGTGCTGCCCCGACCGCCTCGGCAGGCGCCACCATGACGCCAAACGACAGCGCCGAGACCAGAAATAGAAAGGCCGCTCCCCGAACTCTCATTTCTGCGTCCTCCGGTCGTATGTCGCCGTGGCCGATTTGGCCTTGTGATGTATGGGTCCATAACGGCGGCGCGCTTCATGTTGACACGCTGCGCGTCGGGCTTTGCTGTGTTTCTTGCGGCAGGCCTTCAGCGCCTTGTTGAGGTGTTCAGCCCGGATCTGAGCCGCGGTCTTGGGTTTGGTCGGCGGTGGCGGGGGATAGTTACCGATGCCGCTGAAGCCGCCGCTCGCCGGAGTTTCGAAGGCAGGCGGGCTTTGCGGCTCGCTCGGGCAACTTGCCGCGGCGCACGCCGCCGTCACGCTCGGGAAGCCACCACCGACACGCGCGTCGTACAGCTGATTGCGGTCCGGGGCGACGGCGCTTTCGCTTGTCCTGAGACGCCCCCGATGCTCGAAGAAGACATTCTGACCCCTGGCATCTGCGTCGACTAGGAATGAGTAGCCCTGACTTTCGCCTCCAGATATCAGGAACACACAGCCGCCGAATTTGCTCGTTGCTTCCGGGCAGCTCGGCGTGCCTTCGCTCTCCCACTCGTAAACGTCCTGGACGCTGTTGCTGTCCTGCGCGACGAGCGGCTGTTCGGAGTCGAAGAAGACCCGGCTCCCGTCGTTTGAGATCCAACGGCGAAGATAAGTGTTGCTGACGGTGCTCACAGGGAGCCTGGAGCCCCCGACGCCCAGTTCGCTTACCGCCGGCAGCGCTCCGGCGGGCTCACAGGACACGCAGTCGAGCGTATTGTCTCCGGCTGCGTACCTGAAGACCTCGAACTGCAGCTGCGTAGTGCCTTCCGGCCGGTTGTGGTAGCCGGATAGGGCACGGTGCGACTCGAACACCAAGTGGCGACCGTCGGGCGTTATCTCCGCGGTACGTAGGCCGAGGCCCGCTTTCCAATCTCCGCCTTCACCCAGGGAGTGTTCGGTCCCCGACGGGATTGCATCGTCTTCGGGAGCGAGCACCGCGATCAACTTTGTGGTGCCTTCGTGGCGCAGATAGAGGTTGCATCCTGTCGTAGGCGGTATTTTGCCGTCTAGTTCTTCTTCTTCTTCTTCGGTGAGGTGTTCGCGCTTAGCTCGGCCTTCTTCGAAAGTGATCAAGCCTTCTTCCTGTTCCGCGCCGGTTTTTTCCTTTTGGAGGCCGTAGGAGACACACACCCTCGCGGTCGCGCCGGGCGCAAGCGTCCCGCTAGCGACGAAGTAGACATAGGCGCCATCTTCCCCTGTTTGATTTGTGCCGATCACCGCTTCTGCACCCGCAGCTTCGGGCGCGATCGCTTCGCGGCTGTTGTCTGACGTGTCGAATCGCCAAAGGCCGCCGGCTTCGGTGTAGTAGGCGTAACGCCCATCGGGCGTGGCCGTCCAATATTTCGCCGCTCCCGCCGCGGAGACCTGGACCGTAGTCGACCCGTTCTCGAGGACGTAAATATGTTCGAACCGCGGGCCGGGCTGCGTGTCGGTCCAGAAGATGCGCGAGCCGTCCGTAGAAATCGCGTTGCTGAAATTCGCGGCGCCAGATCCCCTCCTACCCGGATAGCCCCCGAAAATGGCGTTTGGGGCCGGCGTCCCTTCGATCACGTTGACGAGACGGAGCCCGCCCGCCACCGACTCGTAGAGGTTGCAGCCATACATGCAGCCTTCACCGAACTGTCCGCCGATCTCATTGTGTCCTTGGTGGCCCGGAGGTACTTCTGAGGCCGTCTGCGCGCCTTCAGTGAGCGCAGCCTGACTCTGGAAGATCACGTCCGATTCGTCGTTCGCCGTACCAGCGAACAGCGGACGACCGCATTTTCTGCCTTCCGCTGGTACGAAGACCGCGCGGTACGTCCCAGTCAGGCTCTCACGGGTGTAGAGGTCGACACATCCAGCCGGGATGGTAGGAAGCAGCGGCTGGAGTCCGCCCGCAAGAACCCCCGTGTCCAAGTTGACCGAGAAGGCCTCGAACGGCTGCGGTTCTCCTTTGCTCTGTGGCGTTATCGCGGCTGTGCTCCAACCTCCGAGCGTTCGGATCGCGAGCCACTGGTTCCCCTGACCTGGGCCGGTTTCGCCCGACCCCCCGGACAGCGCCGGCGGTTCCCCGACATAGGCGATTGCTTCACCGTTTTCGGCCGCCTGGAACGGATGTTCCGCCTTGAGCACCCCTGTTATCGATGTTTCTTCCAAGTAGCTCGGCGGCGCGTAGGGTTCGCCCGCGTTTCCAGAGTTCGACACAAGCTCGTAAACCCGCCCGTCCGGAAGTGTCGCTCCGGATGCGCTTACAGACAGCGACGCCATCAAGGCTACGACGAGGATCGTCGCGATCGCGACCCGCGCGGCGGTAGGCGGCTCGGCACGCCAAGGCTTTTGCGGCAAGCGCGACCACCGCTGATCTGCACCCATGTGTCCTCTCCCCTTGAATCGGTCCAGCCAAATAAGGCCCGGCAAGGTCCCGCTGGCGTGGGCAACATATCACGAGCACATGCACGTCCAGGCACAAAAAGAGAGAAACATTTGCAGGAAACTGAAGAATCCCCCCGCGGGATATAGCCCTGGCGAGTTGGAAACATCTGAGTCAGTCATTTCGGTGCTTGGAGGTTGTGCGAATCAGCCGAAGGCTCGGCCGGGCATCCGACACGCGCTGCGTTGTGCGCCGGGGCCCGTTTCACGTCCGGAATCATCCTCGCGAGGCGCGGTGCAGAGCGACGCTCCCGCACACTTGCACGGGGCCCGCGATGCGTAGTCGGGGCCCCTCGTCGACCAGGTTTTGCGACTCGCCTCGGCCAGGTCGGCTTAGACGTGACGGAAGTGGGGCTTCACTCCGGCCGGCCTAGGTGATCTCACGTGCAGCGCCAGCAGTCTGGATGCCCGGCGCCGTCGCGGCGGGT
>WNFI01110735.1_pt1 | contig 32861 bp, 32 predicted proteins | sample 5400471 | NCBI WGS metagenome assembly WNFI01 (sample SAMN13153348, study PRJNA577476) | soil metagenome | isolation source: 100 cm saprolite on Douglas fir-dominated hillslope | place: USA:California | collected 2013-09-17 | reverse complement strand
ACCGTACGTCCACTGCCTGATTGGCATAGCGCGCAGTAGAACTGTTCGCTATCACTCGCAGGTAAGAAAATCTTGACAAGCCGGTGACGATATCCTCAGTCAGCCCTTCGGCCAATGCCGTGAGATCCGTATTAGCGCCGCCGTACTTGAAGGGCAACACAGCGACCCAGAAGCCTTCATCGGCGCGGGCAGAACCCGAGTCGGCCGCGGCTGATGCACGGGAAGACTGCACTGCGACTTTCTGGGACGACTGGCGCGCCAGATCACGGAAATCGTTGCTGACATCCCGCGCCGTCTGCATCCGGTGTCGCGGATCTTTCTCCAGACAGCGCCGGATGATGCGAGCCAGATCGCTCGGCAAATCGGCACGCAACTCGCTGACCGACGGCGGGGCATCGCGCAGGATTGCAGAGGCGAGCTCCGCTGAAGATGTCCCCAGAAAAGGCCGTGCGCCGGTCGCCATCTCATGGAGCATCACGCCTAGCGAAAAAATGTCGGTACGATGGTCGAGCGCGCGCCCTGAAATCTGCTCCGGCGACATGTAAGACGGAGTGCCCATCACGACGCCGATCTCTGTGTGTCCGGCGGAGGTCAAGCCAGCGCATCCGCCAACGCCTCAGCTATGTCAACGATCTGCTCTGGGCGCAAGCCGCCTTTTGGGATGAGTTTGTCGAGCGGTTGCCCGTCAACAAGTTCCATGGTCAGGAAGTGAACGCCTTCTGATTCTTCCACGGAAAAAACCGTGACGATGTGGGGGTGATTGAGCGCGGCGACGGCGCGAGCTTCACGCTGAAAACGCGCCAGGCGTTCCGGATCGCGGGCCATCTCCGCGGGCAACACCTTAAGCGCCACGTCGCGACCTAGCTTCGTGTCGGTAGCGCGATACACTTCGCCCATACCGCCCGCGCCGATGGCGGCCGTTATTTTGTAGTGCGCGAGCGTCTGGCCGATCAAATCAGACCGCCAGCGGGCCGGACAGAGGCTGATCGACGATTTTTCGGGCGGACGAACACCGCGCCGATTCTACACCCTCGGCAATCGCCAACTCCTTCTTCGAAGACCGGGGAGAATCTGTAAGCAGCCATGCAGGGATAGCCATTTCGCCTGTGCGAGCGGATGGCCGCAGCCCGACGCCGGCTAGCAGCAACTACTTTTGCGGAGACGCTGCAATGTCCTTCTGATAGGCAGCGGACAGAGTTCCCTTGCTCTTTGCGATGGGCAACAGGGTCGGATAGAACTGTACGAATGTTGTGTCCACTGCCGCATGGTCCGCGTGGCAGCGATAACATTCAGCCGTGGTCGGGACTACCTTCGCGACCTTGTTATCGTCAAAGCCGACGAAGGCCCACTTTCCCGCGAACCGGGCTTCGTCCTTCATGTGGACCTCCAACCCCATCACCTCAGTGTCTTGGTAGCTGCCTTTCTGGTTGATTGACCCTTTGCCCTTGGCGCCGCGGACTTCGAGCACGAGCATCGTCTTATCGGGCCATGTGCCTGTCTCGACGAACGCCTTGTAGGACTCCGGATTCACAAAGACGTTGTCGAACATATGGTGATCCATTTTGAGTACTGCTGAGAGGCGGTTGGGAGCAACAAGAACATCAGGCTGAGCAATAGAGTCGTCGTTTTGGTGATCATGCCGGTAAGTATCGCGTGAGTTCCAGGAAAGCGCCACACCGTCCGCTGCACCCGCCTGGCGATTCGCTGCATAGATGGGATCAAATGATGGGTAGTGGAGTACGATTCTGGTTATGAGCAGACCCCACGTCGCAGAGCCTCCCACCAGCCCCAAACTATCGCGATGGGCCTGGATTGCCGCGATCTGGTCCGCGGTCGGGCTCTTCGACGCGACTCAAACCGTCTTCTCGATGCGCGCGGAAGGCATGCACCACAACTGGGTAAGTTTGTTTGTCACTCTGCTTTTGTCCTGGCTGCCGTGGGCACTGGCGACGCCTGTGGTGATGCAACTCGATCGGTTGACCTTTACGGGGACATGGAAGCGCGTTTTGTCTTGGCCTACTCACATTGCTGGCTGCGCTGTCATCGGCATGGTTTGCTCGGCCTGGATTACTTTTCTGGAAGTGTTGATGAATCCGTGGGCCAAGTCTCCGGCGCCGGATCCTTTTGAAAGTCTCTGGGTGCACAAGTTCAGTAACGGACTCCTCTCGTACGCAATTCTTTATGTCATAGTGCTTCTGGCCAGCCGCGTTCTGCACTCCCGCGAACGAATAGCGTTTCAGCAAACCGAAACCGCGCGCCTTAACGAACAACTGTCGAAAGCTCAACTCAGCGCTCTTCGCAGGCAAATCGAACCGCATTTCCTTTTTAATACGCTGAACGCAATTGCTGGCCTGGTGCGCGAGAAGCGAAACGACGACGCCGTCAGCATGATTGCAGGGCTCAGCGATTTTCTCCGTCGCGTCGTGGACGCCTCGGATCGGCAGCAGGTTCCTCTCTGGGAGGAATTGGAGTTCGCGCAAAACTATCTGGACATACAGAAGGTGAGATTTGCCGAGCGCCTTCAAGTAAGCGTGGATGTTCCCCGTGATCTATTTCCCGCGCAGGTTCCCAGCCTGATTCTGCAGCCTATGGTTGAGAATGCCGTGAAGCATGGTATTGCCAAGAGCGTCCAGGGCGGCGCAATCCGGATTGCCGCGTTTCGCTCCAACGGCAGAATCACGCTCAGCGTTTATAACGATGGCCCAAGTCTACCGATAGGCTGGGAGAAGACTTCTGCCGGGGTGGGGATTTCCAACGTGCGAACTCGCCTGCGCAGTCTTTACGGAGATAAATTCGACTTAAGCCTAAAAAATGAGGATCAGGGCGGCGTAAAAGCATTGGTCTCAATGCCCTTCCTTTCCGGGCCACAGAAAGAGTGACCCGTGGGCACCACAGACCTTCCCCCAAAAATACGCACAATTATTGTGGACGACGAACCCCTCGCCCGCAGCAACCTTTCTGTCCTGCTGCGACGTGATCCTGAGATCGAAATCGTGGGCGAATGCGGCTCCGGTGCGGAAGCCCTGGAAAAAATACGCGCCGTTGCGCCCGACTTGCTTTTTCTGGATGTGCAGATGCCCGAATGCGACGGCTTCGACGTGCTCGAAATGCTAGGCAAAAACCTGCCCTCAGCCGTCGTCTTTGTCACCGCCTACGATCAATACGCGATTCGTGCTTTCGAGGCCGGAGCGCTCGATTATCTTCTGAAGCCCTTCGACAATTCTCGATTTGAACGCGCTCTCGACCGTGCCAAGCAAGCGATCACACGCGGCAAAGTGGCACCGAAAAAGCTGCAACGGTTCGCCATCCGGGGCGTCGGCCAGATCGCGTTCGTGAGGATTCCCGAGATTGATTGGATCGAGGCTGCTGACTACTACGCATGCCTCCACGTAGGAACGCGGACACACCTATTGCGCCGAAGCCTGGCCGAACTGGAACAAGAACTGGATCCGACAGCCTTTTGCCGAATTCACCGATCGACAATCGTGAACCTTGCCCGTGTGCTAAGCATGGAAATCGGCGCGGACGGCGAATACGAAGTTGTGCTTACCGATGGCACGAGCCTCCGATTGAGCCGGCGACACTGCAAGGATCTGCAAACCCGGCTTGGCGTACGGGAATAGCACCGACCTGAGACACTACGACTTGTTTTCACAACCTGAGTGGACTAGCATTATCTTGCTCTCGCGGTTCTCCCACCTCCCTTCCTCACCCGGAATCCAGGAAAATGTGGAATCCGTGTGTAACCGCGCAACTGTGTGGCGTGGACATCCTTGCCCGCGCCGTTGCTTCTCGTGTATCGCTTTCATTAACGGTGATATCATAATTTTATGGCGCAAAAGAATGTCAAATTCATTGCTACCAGGACCGTGAGCAAGCCAGCGACCGTCGAGTTTAGGACAAAGACTGGCGAGACAGTCTCCTTTCGTGCGGTGAAGACCTTCGAACGAAAAGAAGTAGTGCGACCTCGTGCCGCGAAGAAATGAAGCGCATCTATCTCGACAGCAATGTCTTGATTGCTTACCATTCTGTCGATAAAGCGGAAGAAGCCAAAAAGAAGACGGTGGAGGAGGCCTTTGCCGTTTTTGCCCAACTGAAGGATATTCAGCTCTGCACGTCCATGTGGGCGGTAACTGAGATGGTCAATATTTTCGTTTCCAGCAAGAAAATGGACCGTGGCACGGTGGCGGAAATCGAAAGTCAGCTAGTCAGCGAAAAGCGGCTGAAAAACCTCAAAATACAAATCATCGACGTGAGTCCGCAAAAGGACTATGACTTTGCAGAGTTCTTCTATCATGTGAAGCAGGGCATTCTCAAATATCACTCCGGAGTTGGAGACGTAATTCACAGCGTCATTATGAAAAATAATGGCGTCGCTGACATTTTGACGTTCGACGAGAAGGACGATTTCAAACAAATTCCTGATTTAACGGTTCTCCACCCCAGAGATATCAGGATCGCGAAATAGGGCTCGCGCTTCAAGAGCGGACGCTATGGCAATCAAGGAATACACTCTGGATTCGCTGGGCGGTTACCTAGACTTGACGAGGCTCATACGAAGGACATGGCCTCAAGAGACTACCCCCGAGAGAACGGGTGATGAGCAAAAACTGTGGTTCCGCGGACAAAAGTGCTGGCAGTGGGGTCTTTCGCCCAAACTGTATCGGAAGCCTTACCGAGGTGCCGACGAGAATGAGATTCGACTCGAGTTTCAGAGTCAGGGCATCCAGCCCATCCCGGGTCGCACACCCTCAGATAAATGGGACTGGTATTTTCTTATGCAGCACCACAATGTGCCGACCAGACTCCTCGATTGGACGGAGAACTCATTGGTAGCTTTATTTTTTGCTGTTCAAGAGGAACAAGAGCCAGGTAAAGAGTGTGACTCTGCGGTCTGGGTCATTGACCCATGGTGGCTTAATAAAAAGCTTCGACTGGGAGTGACGGGACCCATCTTGCCCGACTATGAAGAGTCCGGTCGGTATCTACCTGGCATCGAGGACGCATTCGACGGAAGAGAGGTCGGACGCCAACTCCCAGCTGCAATCGAGCCTCCCCACGTAGATCGGCGCGTTGCAGCCCAATCCAGCCGATTCCTAGTCTTCGGCAAAACACAAGATCTCACTCACAGTGAGGTTGTGAAGGGGAAAAGGGGCAAGAAGGCCAGAATCGCGAGACTAAGGATTCCGGCTTCGGAGAGGGACTCCCTCGTTAAAGAGCTTGCCGACTGCGGCATCAATTTCTCATCGATATCCCCAGACCTCGAAGGCCGCGCTCTAAACATCCTTGCCCGCTGGAAGGAATATCCGATGCGGGCCCGCAAGTGACAGTTTTGCATTGCTGACGCCCAATCGATGAGCTAGCATTATCGTGCTCTCGCGATTCTCCCGCCTCTTCGTTCCCTCACCCGTAAACTGTGGAACTGCTGCAATGTGTGTGCAACCCAACGCGGTCGAACGTAAGGCCATACAATATATAGTGTTATATTGCTTGACCCCGCCCCGATTTGGCCGTTACAGTAGCAACAATCTGTGCCCACCCCTCCAGCCCGGGGCGAAGCAATTGGTCCGGCATCGGTCGAGAAGCAACGTATTCGCAACGGGAGGAATCCGCTTGGTAAACACTTCGTTGCGACTACGGGTTTGTCTTAATTCTGAAACTCCCACGTCTCGCAAAGGCGGCGAGACATGGGGCACCCGGCAATCAGCCACCAACAAGTGGTTACAGGTCCTAAGGAGTTCAAGTTGCTCAAACTGAAGAGGCTACAGATTCTCGGGTTCAAGTCGTTCTGCGACCGCACGGAGCTGAAGTTTCACGGCGATGGCGTAGCAGCCATCATCGGACCGAACGGTTGCGGCAAGTCGAATATTTCAGACGCCATCTCCTGGGTGCTCGGCGAGCAGTCGGCAAAGACGTTGCGCGGCGCGCGCATGGAAGACGTGATCTTTGCCGGAACACGCGACCGCAAGCCGACGGGCATGGCGGAGGTGTCGCTGACTCTAATCGATCCTGAAATTTGCGCTGGCGAGGCAGCAGCGGCGACCGAAATCGATATTCAGGATGACATGCCTGCGGCGGCGGAATCGCATTTCTCCGAGGACTGGGATGAAGCCGCTCTCCGCGCCCGCTCCGCCGACGATACCGAGCGCGCCGTGGACGAGGCACAGCCCGGCAAGACCGAAGAAGTTGAAGTGCCGCGAGGGCGGGTGAATACGTTGTCTCAAGCGTTCCCTGACGACGAACCCGTCTTCTCGCTGCCCGTGCACAACATCGCCGCGCCTGTAACTGCCGCTGCAGTCGGGACCGCTGCGCCGAATGTGATACTGAAGATTCGCCGCCGAAAGTTTAATCAACAGAGTTTTCATGCCGGAGAAATCGTCGTCACGCGCCGCCTGTTCCGTTCGGGTGACAGTGAGTACCTGTTGAACGGCAGGCTCTGTCGGCTGCGCGACATTCAAGAACTATTCATGGGCACTGGCCTGGGCCCGGAGTCTTACGCCCTGATCGAGCAGGGGCGCATTGGGCAGATTCTCAGCAGCCGTCCCACTGATCGGAGGGCGATTCTCGAAGAAGCCGCCGGTATTACGAAATTCAAAACCAAAAAGCGCCTGGCTGAGGCGCGGCTGGAAGATGCCAAGCTCAATCTGAACCGCATCAATGACATTTTCGACGAAGTGACGCGGCAGATGAATTCCCTGAAGCGCCAGGCATCGAAGGCCGAGCGCTATGCGAAGCTGCGGGAAGAAATGCGGGCCAAGTTGCGGCTGGTTCTTTCCAGCAAGTTCACGGCGCTCGAACTGGAAAGCGCGGAACTGGACTCTCAACTCAATATGCTTGCGGAAGAGATGCAGCAGCGGACCGAGGCGCTCCAGATGCTCGAGGGCGAGCACAACGAGCGCACGCAGCGCGGATACACGATTGAAAGTGAACTGCGCGAAAACCGTGACCGCATCAGCCAGATCACGATTGAAATCGATCGCGCCCACGCGCGCCGCCGCCACAACGAGGAGCGCTGCACCGAATTGCTGGTGCGTACAGCTTCGTCTGAGGCGGAGTTGGCGCAGGCACATCACCGCTTGTCAGCACTCGAATCCGAGCGCGACTCCAACCGCCAGATTCTTGAATCAGCCGCCGCCGATCTGGCCGCCGCGCAGGAAGAGTTCTCGCTCTGCCAGCAGGAGGCGAGCACAGCAGGCGCGAATCTGGCCGCGCTCGAACGCCAGCAGGAAGAGTCGCGCGTAGCCATTTTTGACACGGTGTCGTCCGTATCGCGGCTGCGCAATCAACTCGCGCAGGCCGAGGAGCGTCTGGCTGGCGCGGATCGTGACGCCCGCCGCCTGGAAGCAGAAATTGCAAACGCGAACATGCAAGTTGAAGCTTTTGGCGGACAGCGCGGGCAACTCACGCTCGAATTCGAAACCGTCACGCAACGGGTCAGTGGTATTGCGGAGGAGATCAGTCAGCTTCGGCGGCTAATCGAAACAAAAAAACTCGAAGAGACTCAAGCCAAGACCCACCTGGACGTGATGCGAGCCGAGTTCGCCACTGCGCTTGGCAAGAAGGGATCGCTCGAAGCCGTCATCGCCGAGCACGGATACTCCACCGAATCGGTCAAGCGCCTCTTTCAATCTGGCATGATGCAGGGTGGACTAGCGCCCGTAGGTGTGCTCGCAGACTTTCTCGAAGTCGAGCCGAAGTTCGAGCGCGTCGTCGAAGATTTTCTGCGCGACGAACTCAACTATGTAGTGGTGAAGTCGTGGGATGCGGCCGACGAAGGCTTGCGCATGCTGCGCACCGGCGTCGATGGCCGCGCTACTTTCCTGGTTCATCCCGAGGACTCGCAGGCCAAGTTTTCGTTCGTGCTCGACGAAGCGGCGCATTCCGCGCCGCCAGCGGCTCAAATTGTTCCGCTAAAGCATACGATTCGCGTTCTCGACGGCTTCGGCAAGTCATTAGAAGTGATTCTTTCACAACGTCACTGTCACGGGCGGCAAACAGCGCTCTGAAGGCCCGCTTTCAATGAAGCGGGAGTTGCGCGAGGTGATGCGTCAGCTTGAAGAAATGGAGCGCGCGTTACGCGACGGCGAAATGTGCGTGCTTACTCTTGGCCGCGAGATCAAAGATCTGAGTGCATTGCTCGATCGCCTGGAGGGAGAGAAGCGCGAAGCCGAACATCAGGCCATGACTTCCGGCCATATGTTGCAGCAGCTTGAGTCGGAGATGGCCCGGATCGGCGAACGGCTGGGCGTTTCGCAGTCTGAACTCCGGCGGCTTGCATCGGAGCGTGCTGATCAGCAAAACATCGTTGTTACGCGCCAAGCGGAAATCGCTGCGATGGAGGAACAGCGAGTACAAATCGAACAGACGATTGCCGCCGCGCAGCAATCCCTTACCATGCTTCGCCAACGCCGCGAGGACGCCGTGCAGATGTCTTCGCAACGTGCTGCACGTGTGGCCACGGTGGAAGAACGACATCGCTCGGCGTCGGGTGTGCTACAGCGCATTGAGTCTCTCTTTGCAGAGATGGGTGAGCGGGTTCACACTTTGGCTTCGCAAATCGAAGCGGCCGCCGCCGAGAAACTTCAACGCGAAAGCGAGAACGAGCAATTGCAGGAGCACGCCGCCGATCTGGAAGCTGAGCGTAACGCGGCGCAGGCGCGCGAAGGCTTGCTACAGTTTGAAACCGAGCAGCTGCGAGCCCGCCTCACTGAGATCGACGAACTTCTCCGCAACAGCCGCATGCTTCTGGACCAGGCTCGCGACCGCAAGGGTGAACTTTCTGCTGCCGCTGCAAAGCTGCAGTCCGACGCTCAATACATGAGCGAAACTTGTCTGAATGAACTCGGCATTGAGCAGACTGCGTTGATGTCCGACGAAACGCTGCAAATCGTAAGCGGCGAACAACTCGCGACGGAGGATCAACTTTACCGCGATATGCGGACCAAGCTTGAAGCCATGGGCCCGGTAAACATGATGGCTCTTGAGGAGTACAAAGAGACAACTGAGCGGCACACGTTCCTCGATACGCAGCGCAAAGACCTCATCTCCTCGATCGAGAACACTACTGCCACGATTCGCGAAATCGATCAGCTCTCCCGACAGAAATTCGAAGAAGCCTTCACCAAGATCAATGAAAATTTCCAGGCTACCTTCAAAAAGCTTTTCGGCGGCGGCCACGCGTTCATGAAGCTGACCGACGAAGAGAACAGCGCCGAGAGCGGCATCGACGTAGTCGCATCGCCTCCGGGCAAGCACCTGCAAAGCGTGCTGCTGCTCTCCGGCGGCGAAAAAGCTCTGACCGCACTCGCACTGCTGGTGGGAATATTCCAGTACGCGCCCAGCCCCTTTTGCATTCTCGACGAAGTCGACGCGCCGCTCGACGAGGCCAATATTGGTCGCTTCACCGACCTGGTAAGAGAGATGAGCGTGCAGACCCAGTTTGTGCTCATCACTCACAGCAAGAAGACGATGAGCATCGCGCCGGTGCTTTATGGCGTGACGATGCAGGAGCCGGGAGTGTCAAAGCTAGTGTCGGTGCGATTCGGAGCGCCAGCGTAAATTCTCACAGAAATGGAACAGGGCCGCCTTTGAGGCTGGCCTCGTTTTACCTTTAATTCTGAACCATGTCGATCAGTGCCTTTGCACACACCCTACAGGATCTTCCATCGACCACAAACTGTTGAACGAGATAGTCCCGATTGCCGAACTTTACATTTGCGTGTGATCCGTTCGGAGCTGGAAAAGTGGGACCGTAGTTGAAGTTGCAAACGTCCCCTATCTCTTGTCCCGTGAAGGTGAACCACGCATTGATGTCGGGATCGGTCACGGTTTCGCCCAATTCATGGATCAACGAATCCACTACCGAATCCATCCCCATGTCGAAGTTCGGGCTCACGGTATCATGCCAGATCGCGATAGTGCCTGAGCATCCTCCAAGTATTCCTCCAGCCGCGGGAGGATCCGGGGCAACGGCATAGGCAACTTCCGCTCCATCGATAATGACTGGCGTGTACGCATGATAGGCGCACCAGACGTTGTCCGGTAGCTTCACATCCGGCGAAATGGTGAGGATGTAAATACCGTTCACGTCGGACGGAAGGTGGCCCCCAGCGACTGCACTATGCAGGAGCGCCGTCTCAAAATAGTTTCCGCTGAGCGTCTTCCCTATCGAGTATGCATCATCGTAAGAGTTGGTTGCGGGATCGTAATTGAAAGCATTTTGAATTTGCTGGCCCTGCGAATCGTAGTACTCGGTGGCGACGTTAAAGGCATTGGATCCGCCAACGTGTTCCAGGAACGTATCCAGAATGCTGTGTTGCTTCGCCGTGAAGCTTCCGTAATAGACGATATACAGATTCGTCGGTCCTGCCAAAATGGGCCCACCGTGGTAAACCATAATCGGCTGCCAACTGTTTACAGCCTTCTTCTGCTGCTCCGCTCGATACGGTAAACGCGCGCTACGAGTCCGATCTGTTTGCTCTGCTGCAACCGCTGCAGAACATACCGATATCAGCAGCGTTGCTATCAGCTGTTTCTTCATTGGAAATTACTCCTGAAAAGATCCGTAAGACGTTTTGGGCAGCCGGTATTCTCTCACGGATTTGGGAACGGGGAATGAGGACTTAAGTCTCTTGCTGTGATCATAGGTGGCTTGATCCGCGAGTCGAAGCGCAACATTTGTGTTCGGACGCGATCTAGAGGAGAGCACAAGCCGTCAAACTCGGGACGAGATATCCACCCCCGTCCTCAGCTTTTCCACAAACCGTTGGGCCTCAGAATCCTTGCTCCGCAAGGGTTCCCAGCTATCCGCTTTGCTGTCAACATTTTTTGCTCCGGACGGCTTACTGATTCCTACTCTCGCACTCATCACAACCGTTGACAAATTTTTCTGACCAGCTAGAATACGCCACGCTTCTTCCTTGTAAAATTTCATGATGAGCCCTGAACTTCTCGACTCCGTTCTTCTCCAAACCAATATCCCTGACCTCAAGCTTCACGCCAGCGGCAAGGTGCGTGATGTCTATGCCATCGGCGATCAACAATTACTGTTCGTCGCCACAGACCGCATCTCCGCTTTCGATTACATTCTGGCCACGGGCATCCCACATAAGGGACGCGTGCTGAGCCAGATTTCACTTTTCTGGTTCGATTTTCTTGCTGACGTTGTTCCCAATCATCTGGTCACTGCGGATGTCGAACAATATCCATTAGTCGTGCGAAAGTATTCCGATCAACTACGGGGACGTTCGATGCTGGTGCAGCGCGCCGAAATGTTTCCGGTCGAATGTGTCGTTCGCGGATACATTTCCGGTTCGGCCTGGAAAGAATATAAAGCCACGGGCAAGGTCTGCGGGATCGAGCTTCCTCCAGGCATGAAAGAATCAGACGCTTTCCCCGAACCAATCTTCACACCTGCAACCAAGGCCGAGACCGGACACGACGAGAACATTTCGTTCGAACAGATGTGCAAAATAGTCGGCGTGGAAGCAGCCAGCCACCTTCGCGATCTCACGTTGCGCATTTATAAAAAGGCAGCAGCTTATGCCCGCCAGCGGGGCATCATCATCGCCGACACCAAATTTGAATTTGGACGCACCGCCAAAGGCGTCACCCTGGCGGATGAAGTACTTACGCCCGATTCGTCCCGCTTCTGGCCCGCCGACAAGTATGCTCCGGGACGGTCGCAGGATTCGTATGACAAGCAATACGTTCGCGATTACCTAGAGCAGATTCAGTGGAACAAGCAGCCGCCCGCTCCGGCTCTACCTGCCGAAGTGGCGCGGCACACCAGTGATAAATATCTTGATGCGTACTTCCGCCTGACGGGGCAGAAGCTGGATGTATAACGCAGCGGGCCGTTGCAGGTGCAGCGTATGACACCGGCAGACTGGATCATTGTCGCTCTGGTCATTTTGAATGTGATAGCGGCTGCGATGCAGGGCTTCTTTTCCGAGGCCCTCACCATGGCCGGACTCGTGGTCGGCTATATTGTCGCGGCGTGGCAATACCACAGCCTGGCAGCATGGCTCGAAACGTTTTTAAAGAACGTATGGCTGGCTGAAATTTTGGGTTTTTTGGTTATTTTTTTCGCGATTCTGCTGCTATTTGGTGTTGCCGCCAGGATCGCGCGTTGGGTCATGAAAGAGAGTGGCTTAAGCAGTTTTGACCGTTTCCTCGGCGGAGTTCTGGGACTGCTAAAGGGCGGACTGATGGTGGCTGTAATCCTGATGGGTATGACGGCGTTTGAACCGGCTTCGAAGCTGCTGGCGAATTCTCAGCTTGCTCCCTATTTTCTAGTCGTGGGGCGGGCAGCGATTTGGCTGGCTCCTTCGGAACTTCGCGTCCGGTTCTATCAGGGTCTGGATTTGCTCCATCAAGCTCCGCAGCGATTAGCCAGTCCTTCCGGGCCGCCGAGATAGACGCGGTGCAGTGAAAAATACGAACAAGAGAGAACGACACTGTGAAAGATCAATTGGAAGCGCTTATTTTGCAGATGTACCGCAGCAATATCCTTTACGCCGAAGGCGTGCGCGAATTCAAGAAACGTTTTATCCTAACCGTTCTTCAGGAAAATAAAGGCAACCAGTGCCGAGCCGCCCGTGAGCTGGGTATGCACCGCAACACCCTCAGCCGCACTATCACCGAACTGAAGATCGACATTCGGCAGCTGCGTGATGGCGCGAAACGTCCGCCTCGTAGCACTCGTCCCCTGACCATGGAAAAGAAGATCGTGCGCTGATGCGAGTCTTCCACGCCTAAACATTCGCACATAAGCGGGGCACCTGTCTTTGCGCAAGAAATTAAGGGCAGCCTTTTCAGGCTGCCCCGTTTACCACCGCTTGAGTTTTGCGCCTACTGCGCCGCTGAGGGTAATGTCCGACTTCTTGGCGTCGATGTCGTCGGAGCTGCCTGCGATTTCGATCTGGGTCGGCGTCACCTTGAGGACGGTTCCATTCATCTGGATAGCCTTGCCCTTGATGCCGTTCCAGACCGTATCCTGGTCTTCCTGCGAACCGTTGGTCAGAACAAATTCCCACTGCGCGAAGTCCATCTTGTCAGGAGTGGTTGCTGCGACCATGGCGTGAGCCTGCTCGGCGGGAGTGGGCGCGGGCTTGACGGCGACTTGCGCTCCGTTTGCCTTCGCCGCAGCCAGCAGTTCGGCCCAACCGTCATCGCCAGCGTGGAACTTCACATATTGTGAGCGCGCATATTTCTCGATCCCAGGTTTCGCTTGGTCGGGCGCTGCCGCAGCAGCCCTCGCCGCGTACCAGATGCCATTCTGATAGTCGGGCGGAGTCGAACCCAGATAAGCCAGCGCCAGCGGATAGACCACGCTGAAGTCTGTTGGATTTGCATCCACCGCAGGCTTCAGATACTTAATCGCGTCGGCATTGTTTTTCCCTTGCAGCGCCGCGATTCCCAGAGCGGAATTGAAGATACCCGTCATCTGGTCTTTCATCTTCTGGAAAGCATCGTCCGACGTACCCTCAGGCTTGTTGAACTTGGGCAGACAATCCGAACCTTGCTGGCCGTACCCATCAGAATTTCGAGCGCCTGGTTCTTCATGACGCTGTTGGGATACTGCGTAACAAACGCCTCCAGTCCGCTAATTTTGGCGGCAGCATCTTTTTGCTGGATGGCAGCGACGTAGGCGTTATATTCCGCAGGATCTTTGATGACCGGCGCCGCCGATTGCGACGCGGCTGGCTGTCCCTGAGCGGGCTGCGCAGCATCTTGAGCGCCTGCTACTACAGCTACTCCAAGTACAACCGTGACCAAAATCTTTTTCATCAGTATGGCTCCTCGAATTCTTGGGAAATGGCTCTTCTAGAAAACGTATTCTAACAACCTTAGCAGCAACCGTATTACACCTGGATCGCTCTGTGTTCGGATCCCGCCTTGAAATGCCAGCTAACCCGGAGTCGAAAGGGTGACCTGCACGTACGTGAAGCCGGTTGCCCCCTTCTCCCGGTTGGCGGATTATAAGTACCTCTGTTGCCGAAGGCAAGTTCGTTCCCAATCATCCTCCCCTTTATTGTTTGGATACACTACTCCACACACCCGATTGGTATGATGCAGTGTGTCGATTTGTGGATGTTCCCATCGTCGGCAGCATCCCATAACAACCCAGGAGCGCTTCTGCTATGGACACCGGTCGGCCCTTAGTCGGGCAAGTTGCAATTGTTACGGGAGCCGGACGCGGCATTGGGGCCGCTATTGCCGGAAAACTGGCTAGCCTGGGCGCGGTTGTGGCGTTGTGTGGACGCACGCAGCCCGCCCTTGACTCGACGGCCAAGGCGATCACCGAGGCCGGAGGCAAGGCGGAGGTCATACCGTGCGACGTGACTGTCGCGCGCGAGCTTGAAAACGCCGCCGCGCGGATCGACCGCAGCTTCGGCCGGGCCGACATTTTGGTTAACAATGCCGGCATCGGCGGCTTCGCAAGGTCTCTGCACGAGCTGCCGCCGGAAGACTGGGACCGCATTCTCAACACGAATCTGCGCGGCGTCTACTACGCGATTCGCGCCTTCGCGCCCATAATGATTCGTGCCCGCGGGGGGCACATCATCAATATTTCGTCGCTCGCGGGGAAGAACGCGCTGCCGAACGGCGCCGCTTACGCCGCATCCAAATGGGGGCTGAACGGCCTGACTTATTCGGTGGCAGAAGAACTTCGCGGTCAGAACATTCGGGTAAGCGTAGTGTGTCCCGGCTCGGTCGATACCGAACTGAGTCCGCACACCGGCAAAGATCCCGCCAAGATGCTTCAACCCGACGATGTTGCCCATGCCGTGGCGATGCTGGTAACGCAGGCTCCGCAGTCGTTTGTGAGTGAGATTCTTCTGCGTCCTACGCAGAAACCGTAGATCCGCTGAAAGACTTTGCTTTTGGGTGGCGCAGCGTTTCAACGCTGCGATAAAGCTTTTCTTTTCAGTCAGGGCTTTAGCCTCTGAGGGTTCTGAACCGAGTTTTCAGCAAACTGTTTAGCCCCCGAGGCATAATGTTGGTTATTTCTTGAATAGATTCTCAAAAGCCTGCCGCGCGTCGTTAGGGCGTGCGCTCACCGGTGTCGACGTTTCTTTCTCGCGGGTTACGCGAATCTCGTACAACGTGCAATCGTTGCGCACATCTTTTTTGGTGACGCGTTCTTTCACCGGTTGCATGCATTCGAAGCGGCTGCCGGGATCGAAATACATGCACTGTTTGCAGGAATGCAATTCGAATCCACACTTGGGACACTGCCCATTCGGCGGAGTTCCCTGCAACACCGTGCCGCACTGCGTGCACCGTGACACCGCGCGCGTGCCGGGCAGATTCACCGGCCTGGGGCCGAAGGTATTATCTTTCTTAGGCGGCGCTGCGCCGGACTTCTCTCCCGATCCCTTTTCTCCGGAGCCCTTGCGCGACTCCTGATCGCGGTCCTGATATCCATGCTGACGGTATTTGGCCACTCAACCTCCAGGCGCTGCGGTATTGTCTACCCGCGGATACCTCTACGACAAGTCACTACCACAAAGGACACGAAGGATCACGAAGGAAACTCTCAAAGCTACGTTCATCCTTCGCGTACCTCGTGCCCGTCGTGGTTGATGAATTTGCCCTTGCAAATCTGCTCTGGCCGCTGGATGCTCGCTACTCGCCATACAATAGACGCATGATCCACGAGATTCTGCCTGTAGGGCCGCTGCGCTGCAACTGCTCTGTTATCGGCGACGAAACCACGCATGAGGCCATGGTCATCGACCCCGGCGACGACATTGAAGACGTCCTCGCCATAATTCGTAAGCACAATTTGCAGATCAAGCAGATCGTCATTACCCACGCCCACATCGACCACGTCGGCGGAGCCATGAAGCTGCGCGCCGCGACCGGCGCTCCCATCCTGCTCAACCAGAACGACTATGCCCTGCTTAAGATGCTCGACGAGCAAGCGGCCTGGGTCGGCATGGCGTCGCCCGGCAAAGTCGACATTGATCAAAGCGTCGCCGGTGGAGAAACTGTGACTGCGGGATCGCTTAGCGCCAGCGTCCTGCACACGCCCGGACACACCGAAGGCAGCATCTGCCTCTATTTTGCTGCGGACAAAAAACTCATCGCCGGGGACACGCTCTTTGCCGGCTCCATCGGCCGCACCGACTTTCCCGGCGGCTCCATGCAGAAAATGATGCGCTCTCTGCACGATACGGTGATGGCACTGCCAGATGAAACAGTGGTCGTCCCCGGCCACGGCCCGCTGACGACTATTGACGAAGAGCGGGAGAGCAATCCGTTCCTGGTGAAGAGATGAGAAGCCGATTTTTAGCTAAGCTCCGCTGGCCACAAAACCCCGCTTATCGCAGTTTTTGATTGCGCTCCTACCCAAACCAGCAGATACTTCTGGACGCACGACGGGGCAGTGCCTCGAAATCTCATGTCGGGAGGATTAAGAAAATGGAACACCGAGTTACACGCGTGAATCCTGCGGCCTTTCGTATGGGGACCGTGATCGTAATAGTTCTGATAGCCGTGTCGGCTCGTGCACAGAACCTTGTCGTGGACTGCACGGGACAAAACCAAAACGCCTACCACAGCATCAATGATGCGCTGGCCAACATGCCTTTCCAGGCCGCGCAGGTCGTCATGCAGGTGACGGGCACATGCCATGAAGTCGTATATCTGGGTCAGGTCCGCAATCTCATGATCGCCGCGCCTCTCGGACAGAGAGCCACCATTCAGGGTGACGGCGTTTCCTTCGCCACGTTGTACGTGGACGCCTCGACCGGTATTTACCTCTATGGCCTCAACATCACCGGCGCAGGCAGCGACGGAATGTCTGTGGGCCCAGGAGCTGAAGTTCGAATGGATAGCTGCACATTCCAGAACAATCCGGGAAACGGCATGTCGGTGTCGGATGACTCGTCGGTCTTGATCTATTCCGCCTCCTTCACAGGAAACGGTAGAGGCATCAATATCGGCGCGAATTCCACCGTGGACCATGCCAGTTGGGCCCTGGGTTCGGTAATGATGTCTGCAAACACAAATTCCGGACTTTGGCTGAGCGGCGGGAGATACTCAACCGGAGGCAATACGACCATTCAGAACAACGGATTCGGGGCCACGACGGTGAACGATGGTTTCGGAACGCTTGTTTATGGCGCCGGACAGGTACAGTTCGGGAACTACGCAGGCCCGAATTTGATTACCGGAAATCGCACCGGAGGCGTCTCGTTGAATGAGAATGGGGAAGTATCTTTTTGGGGCGGGACCAATACTGTTACCAACAACGGCGGAACCGGTATCCAAGGCCGGTCGGGCAGTCAGCTCACATTGGCTGGCAACGTAGAAGTCAGCGGCCACACGGCCTTCGGGCTCGACATCTCCTCGAAGAGTCATGCCTTCATCGATGCCAGCTCGGCGGCGAACGTCATTCACAACAACGGAACCGGTTCTCTGCCGGTTCGGGCCGGCATTCGCATCGACGGAAACTCGCAACTGTTGCTTTCCGGCCCCAACCAGATCGTGCAGAACGGTGGTCCGGGAGTGCTGGGCGACATAAACTCCAGCATAGACGTCTCTGGCTCGACCATTTCGGGCAACCAGTCCGAAGGCATACGGCTGTTGCACCAGACCGTTCTGAATCTTGGATCCGGGGTGAGTCTCAGCGGCAATGGCGGAGCCGCCATAACTTGCGACAGCACCTCGCTCCTTATTGCTCCGAGCAACCTGCACCTGTGCCAGAACACCCAAATCTCTGATTCGAGCTTGCACGAAGCCGTGGAGTCGGCCCCGGTTGTTCCCAACTTCAGCGGCAAAATGCAGGAATATAAGCGCTTCCGGAGTCTCATCCCACGCCCGCAACATTGATCAAATGATCAAATGACGGACTGTCGATGATCGATGCGTTCTCGGATCGGACGGGCCTCAAGAATTGGTGGTGCAAGAGCCATGTAACGCGGAAGGACTACTCCGGTTGCAACTTCTTGCACGCTTGACCCGGCTCGCCTTGCAGCACATAATCCCTTGACTCGTCACGACCGATGACGAGCGCAGTTTCACGAGACGCCAATTTCCGCGGAGGATCGCATGACGAGACCGAGCGCATTAAAGCAGGTGTGTGCGATTTCTCTATTCTGTCTGGCAATGACGGCTGGTGCGACGGCGCAGACATTTACGATGCTGCTGGATTTCAACGGGAGCAACGGACGAATGCCGTACCTGTCATCTCTCATTCAAGGGACAGACGGCAATTTGTACGGAGTAACCTTCGAAGGCGGCGTTTCCGCCAACTGTCAAGCCTTCGGAATCACCGGGGGATGCGGCACCATTTTCAAGATGACCCCAGATGGCACGTTGACGACGATTTACACCTTCTGCCAGCAGAGCGGCTGCCTCGATGGCTATATTCCGATGGGTATCACTTTATCAAGCAATGGTAGTTTCTATGGAACAACCTACGCCGGAGGAGCAAAAGGTCAAGGAACGATATTCAGAATCACATCAGGTGGCGCCCTAACGACTCTTTACAGCTTTTGCGCCCAGTCTAACTGCGCCGACGGTGTCATTCCTCTTGCAGGATTGATCCAAGCCACCGACGGAAACTGGTACGGGACAACGTTCGGTGGAGGAAATTCTGCGTGTTCCGGTGCCTACTACGGTTGTGGGACTGTCTTCAGGATGACGCCTGCGGGCCAATTTACAACTCTCTATACATTTCCTTCCAGTGGGAACCCAGCTGCAGGACTGATCCAAAGCAGAGATGGCAATCTATACGGTACGACGACCGGTAACCCTAGCAACGCAGGCTTCAGCACTATCTTTAAGATTTCGTTGTCCGGCACGTTCACGACCGTTTATCGGTTCGGTTATGCTGCCGACGTGTATGACGGATTGGTGCAAGGAACTGACGGGAACTTCTACGGAACCACCGCTGAGGGTGGAAATGTTACCAAATGTGCTTTGTATGGGTGCGGAACGGTGTTCAAGATGACGCCCACCGGAACGCTGACAACGATCTACAACTTCTGCAGCGCGGCCAATTGCACTGACGGGGCGATACCGTTCTCGCCGCTGATTCAAGCCACGGATGGCAACTTCTATGGCATGACGAATGGAGATGGTTACGGGCCCGGCACCGTTTTCTCGATTTCCGCCGGTGGAGCTCTAAGCACGCTCCAAGCCTTCGACGGTACGAACGGAGCCGGCTCGTATTGCGGATTTCTTCAGCGTACAGACGGAGTTCTTTACGGCATGACAACTTATGGCGGGCCATCAAATGCTGGCGTCGTTTTCAGCTTAGACGTTGGACTTCAGCCCTTCGTGAGTTTCGTTCGCAGTTTTGGGAAAATCGGAGCCACGGTAGAGATCCTCGGCCAAGGATTCACCGGCGCTTCAGCCGTTTCATTTAACGGTACGCCCACGACCTACTCCATAAAGTCCGACACCTACCTAACGGCAACGGTTCCGTCCGGCGCAACCACGGGCTTTGTAAGCGTAGCGACTCCTGGCGGAACGTTTACAAGCAATCGACAGTTTCAGGTCAAACCATAGAAGTGCCGGTAAGCGCAGTCGCATCTTCAGGAATTACACTTTAAGCTTGCGCGCCGCGCGCTTCAGGCAAACAGCACCCTCGTTCAACTTCTCCAGCACTCTGCCTACACCCTCCCCAAACTCTGCTTCCGGCGTAATCAAACTCAGCACCAAATATCCATCGCTGGGAAAATCGTAGAAGTGCCCGGGATGCACCAGCACAGATTTCTCCCGCAATAACGTGATCGCGAGCTCCTCATCCGACCGTATCACCGGAACGCGTAACACCGCGTACCATCCGCCGTCCACGCTAAGTCGCTCGCAGACTTTCTGCTTGGCAAGCCTGCGGTCCAACTCCGCAAGATTCTCTTTCACCCGCTCCAGCAATTGCCGCTGTATGTTCTTCTTCTGTTGCAACAACATGGGTACGGCCCGCTGGATCGGCGCATTCATGGAAAGATACGTATCAGCAATCACGTCGAGCCGAACAATCGCCTCGTCCGCCTTGGCCTTCGGCCCGCTGGTCACCACCCATGCCACCTTCATCTGCGGCAGTGCCGAAATCTTCGACAGTCCGCTCAGCGTGAACGTCAGTACATCCTGATTCGCCGCAAAGCTGGCATGTGTCCTGTTTCCTAGCTGGTAGTCCAGGAACACCTCATCCACGATCAGGGCCAACCCATGCGCGCGGCAAAACGAATTCAGCAACTCCCATTCGTGCGGCTGCACAAACGACCCCGTCGGATTATTCGGATGCACCACCACTACGCCCCGCGTCCGCTCCGTTACCGCCTTCTCCAACGAATGGAAGTCCATTTGCCACCCGTAGTCGTAGATCAGCGGATACGGCACCAACTTCACATCCTGTAGGTCGGCCAGAAACTCAAACAGCGGATAACTCGGCTTTGGCACCAGCAATTCGTCGCCAGCATTGCACAGCAGACGAAAGACGTAGGAGTATCCCTCGCTGGTGCTCGTCGTTAGAATCACTTGCTCCGGGTCTACATCGATCCCAGCCGTAGAGACGTTGCTCGCAACGTCTCTGCCGCCACGATCCCGCGACTCGCGGTAATAGCCAGCCACAGCTTCCCGCGCCTCGCGCAGCCCTTTCGACTGCGGATCGTAATCCAGTGACCGCGGCGATGCCAGCGCTCCTAGAATTGCCTGCTCGTCGTAATGCAATCCAATGCGTGTGGGATTCGAATGGGTCAGATCGAGGATCGTCGCTCCCGAGGCGCGCACCTCGGCCAGTGTTTGGGTAAAGCGATTCTGTGCCAGCTTCCAGTTGGTACGGCTGGAAAACATGGGGCTAGGAAACATGGGAGAAGGGACAGCGATGCGCCTAGGCGATCTTGCGGGCGCGCTGCTTTAGAAACTCGGGAATCTTGCCGAGGGTTCGGCTGATGTCGCCTAAATGAGGTACTTGCAGACCCGGCCAGTCGCGAATCATCACTGCGGGACAGCTCAACTCCTTGCCATCCGCACGCAGCAATTGCCGCAATGTTTGCACGCCGGAAAACAGCCCTTGTCCCGTGTTGGCAGCAACGATTAGATGAGACTTGTCGGAGAACAGCAGATAGCCTTGCTCGCCCACGGATGCGTCAGCCTTCATGCCTTGCGAGGTCAGAAACCGCAGCACGCGGCGATCTTGCAGTCGCGCCAGAATTATCGAACTGCCCTTGCCCTTGGCTACCGCTTTGGAGCCAAATTTCGAACCGACGATATCCAGCCTCAGCCCAGATTGATCCGCGATCTCCTCAGCCAGCGTTTCCGCCGCGATGCGGTCTTCATCCTGATGCCCAAACTGAACCAGGATCTTAGTTTCAGAACCGACGTGAAACGCACCCTGCCCCTGATGCAACTGGACTTCCTTGGGTTCGGGCAGCAGCTTGAGCTGTTGGCCAGCATCGGAAGCGAGCGCAGATGTAGCCCAAAGGGTCGGAATAATCAGCACGAGCCAAGCGGATCTTTTCATTCGAATCCTTGACTTCGAGAACTACCTGTCTATTGTACTCGCAGGCGCAAGCTACGGTGTTATTTAACGAAAGCCTCTTTGTTTACTAGGTAGGGCATCTTCGTGATGTCGCCGCCGTAGTTCCCCTCAAGCACGTCGATCAACCCCTGGACACAGCGCCCTGCCATACCCTTGTCAGGATCGGTGGACAACCGTGTAATGCGGCCGGCGCTGGCAAAATGGGGCAGCAGGCGGCAGCGGTCTTCAATCGCGGGATCGCGCAGCGGAGAATCCGCCGGCAACGGTTCCCTTTCGTACACGTCGAGTGCGGCTCCGGCAATCCAGTTTTCACGCAGCGCCCGTGCCAGGGCGGCTTCATCCACGACAGGCCCACGCGAAGTGTTGATCAAGTAAGAGGTCGGCTTCATCGTACGAAGTGTTTGCTCGTTGAACAGATGGAATGTAGGCGTCGCACTCTCGCCTGCACGAAGCAGTGGCACATGCACACTGACGTAATCCGCCTCGTGCAGCGCCTGATCGAACGGCACATACTTAATCCAAGTTTTTTCCCGGCTGAGGCCTCGTGCGTGACGCAGATCATTGATTTCCTGAATGCCGCTGACGAAGGCATGATTCTCATAAGCTGGGTCATAGCACAGGATGTTCATGTCAAAGCCGGCGCACTTCTTGATGAACGCCAAGCCAATGCGCCCAGTCCCGATGACCGCCACGGTCTTCCCTGTAACCTCATCCCCCAGGAACGGCAGAAACGGGTGCCAGTATCCCCATTTGTTTTCGCGGGTCAAATGTTCGGCAGGCCACATCTTGCGCGCCAATGTTCCCATCAGGAAGAAAGCAAATTCGGCGGTCGCTTCGGTCAGGACATCTGCGGTGTGGGTAAAAGGAACCTTATACCGGTTGGCGTCGGCGCGATTGATGTTGTCGAAGCCGACCGCAATTTGCGCCACCACTTTCAGGCTTCCCTTGCCGGCTTCAAATATTTCGGCGTCGATGGCGTCACGTAAAGTTGTGATCAAGCCGTCGACTCCCGACTTCACTTTTTCGAGTATCAAAGCTTTCGGCGGCGCCTCCGGACCGGGATACACTTCGACTTCATAACCCCGTTTGCGTAGCCCCTCGAGGGCTTCTCCAATATCGCAAGTGGCAAAAACGCGGAATTTATTGGACATGAGTTCGGCGGGCATCTTTCTTCGAATCTTGTAATAACGGCGGCTCTCACCGCACGACGAAAATATCATACGCGACTGGCGCCGCGAATCCGCTGTCGCCACCCGCACTCCTCTTCATTTAATCTTCAGGCTCGTCGCATCTAATGGAATAGCTAGGAAAAACCGGGAAACCAGGAGGAGTTATGTTGTCGTCAAAGCTCGTGATAGTCGCCACATTAGCCCTAACCGTTGCCGCTCATGCGCAGGAAAAGAAGATTTCCCGCGCTGACCTTCCGCCTGCGGTCGAAAAAACTGTTGCGGTTCAATCTGAGGGCGCAACTGTCCGCGGCTTCTCCACAGAGAAAGAAGAAGGCAAGACCTTCTACGAAGCGGAACTAACGGTCGGCGGTCATAGCAAGGATGTTCTGATCGATCCCAGTGGGGCAGTCGTCGAGGTCGAAGAGCAAGTCACGCTCGACTCCCTCCCGTCCACCGTTAAAGAAGGACTACAGGCGAAGGCCGAAAAGGGCAAGATCCTCAAAGTCGAGTCGATTACGAAAAATGACAAGCTAGTGGCTTACGAAGCTGTGGTTCAAACTGCTGGCAAGAAAGCCGAAGTCCAGGTTGGCCCCGACGGCAAGCCTCTTGATCACGAAGAGTAAAGCGGGTGAGTATGGTAATAAAGACGCGTCCCGACTGTTGCAGAAACAGCCGGGACGCGTCCAACTATGAATACAAATCTACGGTTCGAGCATGATCGGTTTGACGCCCAGCGAGATCGGACCGCCGATGTTGTAGCTCGCCGCCGTCAGATCCACATACTTGGTATAGGCTATCGGCGGAGTGTAAGGAGCGGTGGTGCAGACTCCTCCGCTGCAACTCTGCGACGTATCCCACACAATCAAGTTTGATCCCACAGCACAAGACCAGACATTTCCCGACGTTGTACACGGCTGCACGGTCTGCCCCGTAAGCCAGGTCAGCACTACGTCATACGCATAACCTGCCTTGCTCGGGTTTCCCGCAGTAGTCTCGATCGTCCCTGAGTTGCTGTGCCCCCAAGTGAACCAGGTCTGGAACGCGAGATTGTTACTGGCAGCGAGTCCAGCCTGCACGATCTGGTAATGAGCAATCCATGCCATCTGCATGTCCTGATCCGAAACTCCGTGCACTCCCCATCCACCTTCCGTAGATCCCATCGGCTTCCCCAGCATGCCATTCTGATCCGCTACGGCGCGGAAATCTGCAACCATATTCTGTATCGGCGCGTTGGTTGACGCCGAGCTTTCAGGCATGGGCACCGGCGTCTGCGACTTCGACCCGGTCGCGCTGGTGTATCCGTGGAAAGTTAATACGTCGGCGTAATTCGCCCCACCAGCTTTCAAATAAGCTGTCATAAACGCGATCCCCTGGTTCCAGATCGCCGACGGAGTTGCGACCTGAGAATAGGGATCAGTTTTCAGAATTGGATACGCCACCTGAGCCATTGCTACCAAAGCCGGAACCCCACCGGTCCAGAACAACGGATCGTTGGCCTCGTTCCATAATTCGTAGTACTGCACGTGCGGAACCTGCACACCGTTGTAATGCTGGACCAGCGCCGTCATGAAATCTACCCAATCCTGCAGGTTGTCGGGAGGCACGGTACAGGCAAGGACCGGGTTCTTGGCAACCGTGTAGAAGCAATGGGTGTGGTCGGCCACCGCCCAGCCCGGCGTCCAGCCCATCGTGATCACAATTTGCGACACCCCATTGGCATTCTTCGGGGCGTGGTTCACATAAGGATCCATGTTGTTCCAGTTATAGACCCCTCGCCCGGTCCCTTCGATGGCCGTCCACGCCACCGGTGGATGACTCAACGCACCATAGGTCACTTTTGGAAAATCCAAAGCGGTGCTCACGCCCATCCCGAAGAATGAACTCTGAATTTGCGCCTGCCCCGCAATCGCGAGCAGCATAACAACGCACAACAGACCAGCCATCCTCTTCATAATCGACCTCGTTTCGGTTCCATTCGATGTTTGGAGCGCTTGGCACGTCAGGGGAGGGGAAATGTGCAAGCGAAATCGTTTCAAGCGAGGGGGAGGGAAATAACTGAGAAATCTTAACCGACTGCAATTTCATTAAACCACGAAAAACTCGCTGTCCGCTACATTGGTGCAAAATTTCCCGCATCAAGACGGGCAACTTTCCCTGTAGACAGCGTTGCCCGCGCCGGCTCATGGCTTCAGCAGGATCGGCTTCACTCCCAGCGCAATCGTCCCGTTGATCGAGTGGGACGCTCCCGTCAGATCCAAATATTTCGTATACCCCTGCGAGGCGTTGTAAGGGCCGGTCGTGCACACTCCGTTGCTGCAAGTCTGCGAGGCATCCCAAACGATCAGGTTCTTGCCTACCGGACAAGACCAAAGATTCCCCGATGTCCCAGAACTCGTGCACGGCGATGGCGTTGTCCCCACCAGCCAACTCGCTGCCTCCGTATATGCGTTGCCAGCCTCGTTAGGCAAACCCTGAGCCGTCTCAATAGTTCCGGATGACGCGTGTCCCCAGGTGTACCAGGTTTCAAACTGGAGATTGTTCTGCGCGGCAACCCCAGCCTGAAGGATCACATAATGCGTAATCCATGCCGACTGCATGTCGGCGTCTGACACTCCGCTCACACCCCATCCCCCTTCGGTCGTCACCAGCGGCTTCCCGGACATTCCGTTGGCATCAGCCACCTGACGGAACGCTGGAATCATCTTCTGGATCGCCGTATTCGTGGACACCGGGCTCTCCGGCAACGGCACTGGAAGTTTGATGCCCTTGCCCGTTTTGCTGGGATAGCCGTGAAAGCTTACTCCATCGGCATAGCTCGATCCGCCGTTCGAAAGATAGCTCGCCAGGAAGGTCGTACCCGCATTCCACACCACTGACGGCGTAAGCACCTGGCTATAGCCATCGTGATGCAGAATCGGATAGGCGAGTTTTGCCATCGCGACCAGCTTCTTGATGCCTCCCGTCCAAAATGAGTTGGTGTTCGCTTCATTCCAGATCTCGTAATATTTCACATGGGGGGCGGTGATGCCGTTGTAATGGCCCGCCAATTGGGTAATGAAATCGGTCCAGTCCTGCATATTGTCGGGAGGATTGGTGCAAACCACCAGGCCGGTTTTCTGAGTCAGGCAATTAGTTTGTGAGGCGACCGCCCACCCCGGAGTCCAACCGATGGCCAGATCGATCTGCGCGACCCCGTTCGCATCCTTCGGAACTGCATTCACAAACTGATCCATTGAAGTAAAGTCGTAAACCCCGCGCCCGGTGCCCTCGATTGCGGTCCATGCCAGCGGAGGATGACTCAGCGTTCCATAAGTCACCTTCGGCATATCGGCGGAAGATACCGCTCCCATGCCGAAAAAAGACGGTTGAATCTGAGCCTGCGCCGCAACGGCAATCAGAAAAACGGAGATCGCCATAATGACTTCACACATTCTCGTCCGCTTCATTTCGTTGAGTCCTTAAATTCAAATTCTTGGATCACTCGTATGCAGACTGCGGGCGCACCATTAGCTCTGCAGCTCTGCGTGGTCCGCAAAACAGGGGAGGACCAACTCGTGTGGGGGAGGGATTACTACCTATCGCGAGAAATCTTAGCTTACTTCTCGCTCAAAGCCAACCAAAACTTTCAACTTTTATTGCACATTTTTGCAGCTCTGCTCCACGGTGGGAATGCACAATCCCAACCTGGCGTGCGCTGGCGGCTTTAATACCCATGGCGCACGTGTTACGTATGGAACACCGTGGAAGATCCCAACAAAGCTGCTCCACTCCCCACCTTCCAACCCACTGAGACATTCAGTAGCTGAATGCGCTCAGTTGGTTGTGCTGTCCTCGTATCGCTACTCCTTTTACCGCACCGCTGAAGTATTGACCCCGTGAAACCAAAGTAGGCGCGGCCGTGATCCGCGTCGCTGGGCACGGCAACCCCAATGTAATCTCCAATGAAAAACCGGAGAGGAACAAATCTGCCATAGGGTCGGTCGGAGCAGGCGTCACTGTATCGACTGGATTCGGACTGTACTTTCCTGGATCGATCTGTTTGTGGGAAGTCTGGAGACGATTGTCCGTAGTAGTCGTTCTCCAGAAGATAGATAGGCAGAATGAATCGCGTTATGGCGGCGATCGTGCGCAGCCAGGGCATGACTTGATCGTGGAGCGATGATCAAAGGCGCTGACCGGTGCCCAGCCCAGGGCATTGCCGGCCCGTCGGTCGGGGACCACGTCATCACCAAATCAGCGTCGCGCAACCCACCCAATAACAACTTTGCTTCCCTCCTAAGCGATGAAAAAGCCCGTCCTACCGGCTTTGCCCGATTAATCTTCCCCGCCCTCTGAATGTATGGTGGTCTCAGACAGCAGAGACAACTGGCGGCCACGTCTCCAACGCGGGAGTGACTGCACACGGCGGCCCGGCTGGGCCTTTGCAGTTTGACCAGCATGGAAGCCGTCCCTGGCCGCCAGCACATTTTTAAAGCGTCTCGAATAACTCAGGCGCCCCACCATCCCCTATTTCCCGTAGTCATCTCCCCCGGCTCCCCAAGATATGCCTGAGAGCCCCTAATCCTTATTTCGTGGAGTGCTCAGTACTCCATCCGATGTCGCATCCTGTTTCCCCAGTTCATCCTGATCATGCATATGTAATGAATGCCTTAAAGACAGGAGCAGCCATGACACTACCGAAACTTATTGCTACAACTTTCTTGATATTGACTCTGGCGGCTGGTGTCGCTTGCAGCAAGCAAGACAAGAACCCCGACGTTACCGCCAACGTCCGTCAGAGCCTCGACCAGGCGGGTCTGAACGATGTGAGCGTCAGCGAAGATCGCGACAAGGGAGTGGTCACGCTTAGCGGAAAGACGGCCAGCGACGATCAGAAATCGCAGGCCGAGACCATTGCCAAGTCCGCCGCGGGAAGCATGGTAGTGGCGGATGAGATCGCCGTCCGCTCCCCGGGAGATGATACGGCCAAAGCCGTCGACTCAAATCTGGATAAAGGCATCGACAAGAACTTGGAAGCTATGCTCGTCCAGTATCGGTTGAAAAACGACGTCAACTATGACGTGAAAAATGGCGTCGTCACGCTCAAGGGCAGCGTTCCGTCGGAAGGCCGTCGCACTTCAGCGGAAAAACTGGCCAAGCAGGTGCCCAACGTGAAGCAGGTCGTCAACGAATTGGAAGTAAAGAACCGCAAAGCGACCTCGAGTCAGTAAGGCACGAAGTCAGTAAGGCACGCCACGCGCCTCGCTTAGCCCCCGCCTGGGTTTCTCTCTTTGGGAGAAGCAGGGCGGGGTTTTTATTTGAGCCACGCTTCTTCATTCTCGGGCCCGATGCCCTCGCCAGGTGCGAACCTGGTCGAGGTGGTGCTGGCAATTTTGTGGATGTATTCATGGAACCAAACGGTGGATGGGCCAATATGACACAAACCTATCGCCTGAAAAAACCCGCAACAGCCTTCGCTTGCGGATTTTCGGCATAAGCGATCACGACCGAGGCTGCCCCACTCGTCGCGGTTTTCGACGAGTGGGCACCCCGAACCTCAACCCCTAGGTCACGCGTCACAAGCGCTCAACGTCCAGCGCTCTAGGCAATAGAAACGGATCGAAGGAACGAGTCACTGTGGGAAAACTTCCGAGCGGATTGCGCTTGCTCGTCTGCAAATTCGTGATATAGATTTTCGGATGACCACGGCCTGGGTACCCCATGTCTCGCCGGTGTTGCGAGACATGGGAGGGACCCTAAAACTTGGGCGACCCGACCCGCCCCCTGCGACACTGACGACTATTTCGCTTGACACTGATCAATGTCTGGAACACAATCCACAGCTGGGATTTAAGCCAAGCCTTTCAGCCCGATCCGCCCGTCGTAGTTACCGTGCGCGTCTCGCTTGCTGAAAGCGGTGTTCTTCGAGTTTTTGGATCCTGGTCCAGGTTGTATTTTGCCCAGAACGGTTAAGAGGGCAGTCCCCCAAGGGTTTCGCCAAGAAGTTGGGCACGTATCCCATTATTTAGGAGACTCTTCATGAGAGACTGGGCCCGCGGACGCGAACATTTCTCCAGCGTGGGGCCCAGCCCCTCTCCTCTCTGGGAAGCAATCGAGACACGCGTTGCGCAACAGAGAGGCGTAAAGTCATTCGACGACCTAAGTTCTTCAGAGTTTGTTCCCCGCGATTATCAACCAAGTCCTGCGATTAAGTCGCGTTACGATCTAGTCGATGGGCACTCTAGGTACAAGCGTGACTTAGATACCACCGGCGTCAGTCCGAGATCTGACATACCTTTAGGTCCCGTTGAGCTTGATCTAATCAGCTTTGCAGAGTCTCGAAATCCTCTGTTCTTAGTGCTTCTTGGTGGGATGGGTTCTGGTAAGAGCACGACAATAAAACATTTGTGCAATACCTTTTGGCAAAAGCATAAAGTTATTGTTTGCGATCTTGATAGCGACCTTCACCTTCGAGACACCTCTTACAACGAGCCGCCAGAAAATACTGTGGTCAAAGCTCTGATTCGCTATCTCTCGCCCAAGTTTAACGACCTAATCCCGCCCGAAGAAGAACTCACGAAGATGTGGACATGGGCACTTTGCAATGACACGAACACCCACCCGGCCAAGAACATCTTGAGTGATGCACAGGATAGGCTTCGATCAAAACTCGGTAACGCTTGGCGTGATGAATCTCAGGCGGCGATGATGATTCGGGCTGAAGCAATTTCTTTCCTTCAGCAAAACCCGCTCGACAACCTTGTCTACCAGGCCTTGCGTGTAGACTATTACCTCACTTGTCGCTGTGGAGGCGACCGATCACAGTTCTTGCTGGTCTTGGATAATGCGGACCCGCTCCCTCCCCGCACGCAATATCATATATTCACGTATGCCTTGCGGTTCCAAGTAGCTTCACAATGCAAAATGTTAGTGTCTTTACGCCCCCTGACCTATTCCAGCAATCTTCAAGGGGCAAACAGGCTTATCGAGGTGATTGAGCATGTAGGCCCGTCGGTCATTGACGTCATACGTCAACGGATTGAGCAAAAAGTTTTGCCGTGTGACCTCTCCAACCTATCCGTAAATGTAACGGACGACGGTCGTTCGTATCGATCTATACAAGATGCGGAAGCGAAACGATGGGCAGAGGAGGTAGTGCGCACTATATCCGAGACAAAGCCGGTCGGTCTGAAAGGTGACCCAAATGCGAGGGCGTTCATCGAAGGCATCTGCGGACATAGCATTCGTAGCGCCCTGATTGTGGCGCCGAAGATTTTCGGCTCGCCGGTTGCGCCTCCCCTATCCCCAGGCGAACCGGGAGGCCAACGCCAGCGCGTTCGCGATCATGATGTCATTCGGGCTATTGTTGATGGATGGCACGGTTATTTTTATTCTGATGGTAAGCGGGTAACAGATAACATCTTCGATTTGGGAAGCAACGATTCTAGAAGCTGTACAAGTAAGATTCGATTGCTAAAAAAACTACGAGCCTCTCATAATCGCGTTGTGAGTGTTGGAGAGATGAGGCAACATCTATCGTACTTCGGTTACCAAGATAAAGTGGTAGTTGACACGATCAACAGTGTAATGATGCAGTCGAAGAGGTTGGCGTGGAGCGACTCAGTTGCGTTCTACGAAAGTCTTGACGGCTGTCAAAACCATCGTCTACAGCTTTCGAGTGCCGGAGAATATTACATAGAAAACGCAATGTTTAATCTCGAATATGTTCAAGGGGTGCATGTCGATGTACTGTTACCACGAGAAGAAACCCTGCAGCACGACCCACGTAAATTTGCCGATCGGCTTAGGAGCCTCGAGCTTTTTATACGATTTCTTCACCAGCAGGATGTGGAAGAAGTGAAGCGGATGCTGCGGAATCCGCAAGAGGACTATGTTGATGTATACGGCCTCGCGCTTTTTAGTGTCGAAATCGTGGCCGCTCTTGCTCGTCAAGTGAAGAATATTGCTAGCTCGCTCCTTAGGAGCGGCAAAACGGGCAAGGAACGACGAGAGGACATAAGCACTACAGTAGATCGTTGGGAATCGATTCTGGTGACGGTTCAGAGGGATACTGATCCTTTGGTAAACAAGATCGCGTCCTTACGCCCACAGCGGCTCGAAGAGGCATCTTAATCGGGGGGTATACGATGGACGCTCAGACTGCAGATATTGTCATCAAAGTGTTAGTCGCCGTCATCGGTGCGATCGCTGGGGTGCTGGGGAAAACCCTTACAGATGTCTATAGGGTTCGTGCGCTGATGCCAATAGTTTTAGATCAGGTAAAACAGACGGCGACGCTCTGCAGTGCGGCTTTTTCGATTGGTGATGCGAAGGCAGCGAGTAACTTCTGTGACGCAGCGTTTAAAGGGGTTTCTGAACTTGTTGCACTTGGTGTGAGACCTAGACGCAGGTGGGGAACGGGAGCCCAAGCGCTGTTAAGAACTTCGGTACAGATCGGGACCGCCATCTCAGCCGAGGGCAATTCGACAATCGCTGCCATGGACGGAGTGCGTCGGCGCGGCTTCGAGCTGCAGACGTGGCTGGATCAGCTGAAGCCTCGAAAGCAAAACATTAATCCGAGTGTGGCGAGCAAGAACAACGCCGCATAGATCGAAGGCCGACAGCGGAGTCGTTTGGGTTACCAAGAAACTGCAGGGCCGACGCATCTAAATTTGTTTCGGCTGATCAGGGCTGACGAAAGCTCTTTGGACGCTGTGAAATTGGCGAAAAGTGGCTGTGGAACGAACTTCGTTGCCTCACCAGGGTCGGGAAAGAAGAATTTTTTACTTGATCGGCGAAATTGCAGACTGAATTGATTTGCCAAACCGCCCAAAAGGGAGCGAGTTGGTAATCTCTGAGCCCGGAAAATTAATGTGCGTCGGCCCTGCAAGAAATGGCCACCCCTTGACAACGCCCCGCTCAACCTCCTACAATTAGCACTCATTAGGGGCAACTGCTAGCAGTCGCGCCTTAACCCATATAAATCATTAGTTTGCGCGTTTCGGCCACAAGCAAGGCCTGCGGCAATCGAATGGCATCCATCAAAATTTCAACTCAATCAGTTCTTAACGAACTCGATAGATCCAACTGAAAGGAGTTTCAAAACCATGGCGAAATTTACACCGCTCCATGACCGCATTTTGGTACGGCGCATCGAGGAAGGCGAAACCACACGAGGCGGCATCATTATCCCCGACTCCGCCAAAGAGAAGCCGCAGGAAGGCGAAGTCGTCTCCGCCGGCAAAGGCAAAGTTAACGAAGAGAGACTCACGGCAAGAAGGAAACTTCCGGCTCACGCCGCTAAGAGTTAAGTGCTGTCATCCTGAGCGCGACGCTTTTGCGTGCGAAGGATCTGAGCGAGCGACCGCGCCGTCCGGCGAGCAAAACGAACCGAACAATTAAGCGCGACGCGAGCTTCCAAATTTGAAAAGCTCAACCTCATCACAGAACTTTAGGAGATAAAAACAATGGCAAAACAAATTGTTCACGGAGAAGAATCCCGTCAGGCGATCCTCCGCGGCGTCAACCTTCTGGCCGATGCCGTGAAGGTCACCCTCGGCCCCAAGGGCCGCAACGTAGTCATCGAAAAGAAATTCGGTTCGCCGACCATCACCAAAGACGGCGTCACCGTAGCCAAGGAAATCGAACTGCGCGACCCGCTTGAGAACATGGGTGCACAGATGGTCCGCGAAGTCGCTTCCAAGACTTCCGACGTAGCCGGCGACGGTACCACTACCGCCACCGTCCTCGCCCAGGCCATTTTCCGTGAAGGCGTGAAGACCGTCGCTGCCGGCGCCAATCCAATGGCATTGAAGCGCGGCATCGAGAAGGCCGTCACCATCATCTGCGGCAAGATCGACAAAGAAGGCAACCGCGTCAACGGCGAAATCGACAAGCTGTCGAAGCCCGTCAACAACGATGCCATGATCGGCCAGGTCGGCACGATCAGCGCAAACAACGATGAAACGATTGGCAAAATCATCGCCGAGGCCATGAAGAAGGTCGGCAAAGACGGCGTCATCACCGTCGAAGAGTCGAAGACGCTGGAGACTCAGCTCGAAGTCGTCGAGGGAATGCAGTTTGACCGCGGCTATCTCTCGCCTTACTTCGTCACCGATCCCGAGCGCATGGAAGTCGCCATCGAGAACGCCTATATCCTGATCAACGAAAAGAAGATCAGCTCGATGAAAGACCTGCTCCCGCTGCTCGAGCAG
>WNFI01055155.1_pt1 | contig 32875 bp, 29 predicted proteins | sample 5400471 | NCBI WGS metagenome assembly WNFI01 (sample SAMN13153348, study PRJNA577476) | soil metagenome | isolation source: 100 cm saprolite on Douglas fir-dominated hillslope | place: USA:California | collected 2013-09-17 | reverse complement strand
GTGTTGCTCGCCCAGGTGCTCAGCGAGTTTTCCGGAGCTGAGTTGGGCCAGCAAGCTGGGCAGCGATTGTCCGAGCCGCGTTCCTTCGCGAGTGACGCTCGGTCCCACGGAGACGAAGAAGACGACGACCAAAGTTAGGAGCAGGCCGTAGATCACGGCAATCGCGCGGTTTCGCCCGCGGAGAACGTTCTCCAGGGAGTTTACTAACGGGCTCATGAGATAGGCGAAGAATATAGCGAAGAGAAAAGCGGTGCCCTGGCACTGCATGGGACACTTTTGTCCTTGACAGAGCCTTCTCTCTTATCGAGGGGCACCCCCAGTTGTTGATTTAGGCGGACGTTACGGCGCGGCTTGAAGCCGCGCCCTTTCAAATCATCTGGCGATCACGTCGAGAGCTGGCTTTACTTGCGGGGAACCGACTCCCGGCCCAATACGAATTCGTTGAGCGGACCGAACCTGCGTTTTTCCGCGAAGAGGCGCCAGCGGCGGAAGACGATGCGCAGGCTGGCCATCACTGGAATGGACAGGTAGATACCGAGAATGCCGGCGACTTCGCCGCCGGCCATCACACCGAAGATGGCGGCGAGAGGATGCAACTCCATGCTTTTGCCCCGCCATTACGCCGAAGATGGCAGCCAGAGGATGCAACTCCATGCTCTTGCCCATAATGCGGGGGGAAGAGATGTAGTCCTGAATCAGGCGCCACGAGACGAGGAAAATCAGAAGAGCAGCCCAGTGGTGATAGCCAATCAGTAAAGCGACGCTAAGAATAATCAGTCCGGCCGCAAACGGACCAACCACGGGGATGAACTCAAGCAAACCGCCGATTGTGCCTAGAACCAAAAAATAGGGGACGCCCATGATCCAAAGGAACACCGAATACACCACAAGGGTGAGACCGGCGAGGATCAGTTGAGCGCGAATGAAGTGGGCGAGCATCTGATTCAAGTCGTTGAGCACGCCTTCGAGAAATTCGCGCTGCGGCCGCGAATCGATCATGGAAAGCAAAACCTCGCTGAAGGCGCGGCCATCTTTCACGAAAAAAATCGACAGAACTGGCACCACCAGAAACAACCAGGCTTGCTTGGCGACGTCGGCAACGCGCAGCCCGATGCGCTGGGCGATCTGGCTGATTTCGTCGCGGTTCTCGGCCAGCAACTTGGTCAGAAGCTGAGTGGTACGGTAGTTCCAGCCATGTTGCTCGCCCAGTTGCTCAGCGAGTTTTCCGGAGCTGAGCTGGGCCAGCAAGCTGGGCAGCGATTGTCCGAGCCGCGTTCCTTCGCGAGTGACGCTCGGTCCCACCGAAACGAAGAAGACGACGACCAAAGTTAGGAGCAGGCCGTAGATCATGGCAATCGCACGGTTTCGCCCACGGAGAACGTTCTCCAGGGAGTTTACTAGCGGGCTCATGAGATAGGCGAAGAATATAGCGAAGAGAAAAGCTATCAGCGTAGCACGAGCGACGTAGAGAAAGCCCAACCCCAGCGCGAACAGCAGCGCTGTGACGATGACACGCGCGGTACGTGAGTCAGCCAGGATCAATAGACTTTCCAGAACACGCCCGATTCCGCCGCCAGCCGGAGCGCCTAATCGCGGACGACTTCCGTACTATCGGCAGGAATCGCAACTCGTATCAATTTGAACTGGTCGTGATCGTCCACCCAAAGGGCCCAGTCGAAATCTTCTCCCGACAAATTCAGCCGCAGCAGTTCGCGCTCGACGCCGCGAATGGTAACTTTTTCTTTTCCTACCACTTCAATTTGCACCTTCAGGGAAGTGCGATCCTGCGGCACCAGCGCACCGAAAAACTGTGGGCCTTGCTGACATTTTAGATTGCCGGCTTCGGGCTTACACGCACTAGCGAGGTGGCGCCAGGCAAGCACTTCGCGCTGGATGAAGAAATTATTGTCGAGAATGTTCGTGGTGCTGGGCATCAGGAACGCCTGTTCGGCAGGCTTTCCACTGGAGCTCGTCGTGATCTTCTCCATCAGAAAGTCGTTGTTGGGGAACACAGAAAGTGAACCGCCAGAAACCTGGCTCCATTCGTAGCGGATCAACTCCCCGTTAGATGTGATTTGGAGGTCGGATTTCTGATCGGCGGCACCCGAGACGGCAGTTTCTTTGAGTTGCGAGTTGATGATGCTTCCACCTTCGGCTTGCTGCACCTTGAAGGTCTCGGTGACGACGCGCTGGCCCTTGATGAAGACGCCGAAGGAGCCGGAGTCGATCGTTTGGCCGGGCGCGGGCTTGGACTTGTCCTTTTTATCTTTATCGGAAGCCCCATCCGCAGTCCGGCCTGCCACGAGGCCAGGTAACGAGGCTGCCAGCAAGAGCAACACCGCCCAGCGTATTCCGGGGATCATTCCGGTTGTCAGCTTCACTCGGAGTCTCCTTCTTCCGTGCGTACTTCGATGCTTTTCAGGTGCAAAGCGGAGGCGATTTCCGCAGCGATCTCGTCCACGGTGCGGCCGGACGTTTCAATATGCAACGAGGCCTTCGAGTAAGAATTTCGGCGAGCCTCGCAGAGTTCGCGAAAACTCTCAACGGACCTCAGCAGCGGACGCTCCGCAGCCGCTTCTTGGCTTTCCTGTTCACGACATCGCCGCCATAGTTCCTCGACCGGCGCGTCCAGAAACACCGTGGGAGCGCCCGCGGCTCGGAGCAGCGCGGCATTCTCCAGCTGGACGAACGCGCCACCACCCAAGGCTACAACCCGTGCCACGCCACCGTGCAATTCTTCCAGCAGGCTTTGCAGTGCTGCCTGCTCCGCGCGTCGAAACTCAGGTTCCCCAGAATCGCGGAAAATTGTGGCCACGCTACGCCGCTCCCGGCGCTCGATCCGGTCATCGAGATCTTCGAAGACCCAGTTCAAGTGCTGACTCAAGGTGCGGCCAACGGTGCTCTTGCCAGCTCCCATGAACCCGACCAGAAACACGATCAGGCTCGACGATCCGGCGACGGCTGCGGACGGTCTTGTGTTTGCCGCCTTCGCCTGCCGGGCACCGGAGCTTTTACGGGGACGCGATTTCACACGTTCCGGTTTTGTTTTCGTGATTATTTGTCCGCGCGTTTTCTGAGGTGGATTTTACCACTGAAGGTGCGCAGCACTACGGTCGAGGACGCCGCGGCGCGACCCATGGTACCCACGAAGGTACTTCCTGCCTTGACGGGTAACCAGGTGTGCGTCTTGGGTTGGAGAGGAATATCGTCGTGAACTTCCCCGCGTACGGAGCGCGCGCTGACGTCGGCGGAAGTCGATTCGGGGACCGTGGCTTCAATGTCACCACTGTGGCTGGTGAGGCGGTATTCGCCGCTTTCACCGAAGTCGCCGGTATAACTAATTTTGCCGCTGGTCGAAATCACTTGAACCAACTGGCCGTTAACGCGGTCGAGGGTGATTTCGCCACTCAAGGAATCGATCTCGACGTGTCCATCTTTAACGTTGGTCAGAGTTACGGGTCCGTTCACCGTTTTGACGTGGACATGGCCGCTGTTGATGTCGCGGATTTCTACGATCGCGGCTGCACCCTCAAGAGTGACGTCGCCATGCAGTTTTTCGGCGCGCAACGGGCCGGTGCTGGAGTGCAGCGTGATACTGGCGTCGGCGGGAACCAGGACTTCGTAGTCCACGCGGCCAGAGTCGGCGTCGGCGCCGGCCAGCAAGTGGGACTGAATGTCGATGCGATTCCCAGTCTGATTGTTGTCGACCTCGACTTTGTCGGAGTGGAGCACGGCATTGACGACCACGGTGTTGCCGGCGGAGGGCTTCACCGAAATCGATCCGTAGGGATTGTTGATGGAAACTCCGGCTTTGGGGCCGACGTTGAAGCGATATTCCTTGCGGCTCTCGGCGACCAGCGTCCCCGCGACCATCGCGCTGATGAGTACGACTTTGGCAATGCGCCCGCTCATAAGATCCTCAGACTACGTTGTGACTCGTGTGCGGCATGCGCCGCTCAACGAGAGTTTACCTACATTATGGCAGAGACCGGTCCATGGCCAACTCAAAGAGCATAGCCTTTTCCTGGTAGGCCTCCATCAGCGAGCGGCGAGCTTCTTCATCGTTCGGGTTGGCATTCACAATACTCTTGGCATCTTGAATGTATTCGTTGACGCGGCGGAGATTGTCTTCGTACTGCGCCCTCATCATTGCTGGCTGGGCCGAGACTTCCTGCAATAAATCGGCGTCATTCAAGCCGGCGACGGCTAGGTCGGAGACGACCGTCTGCGTCGTTTCTTCGGCAATTTGTTTCGGAGCGGAGATGCGACGGACGTAGAGGCCCAGAGTGAGGAGTAAGACTACCGCCGCGGGAATCATCCAGCGCGACCATTCCCAGCGGCTGCCGAAGGACGGAATGAGCGAATGCCTGGAGCGCGGCGCATGTATCAGTCCCTCTTGCCGCAAGGTGATTTCGATGGAGTTCCAGACGCGGGGGCTGGGTTCGTTGGCCTCACGAAGGTCTACCGCCGCCGACACGATGAGATTTAATTCCGTGACCAGGGCGAAGCAGGCAGGGCAAGACTTAAGATGCGCTCGCTGTTCGGCGGCGCCGGCATCTTCGATTTCAGCCAAACTCTCTTGTAACTCAACGCACGTCATACTACGCACTCCCCAGCATTCGCTGACCCAGTTTACTGCTATTCACTTTCAGCGTGCACCTACTGCGCCCCTGCCAAGGTTACTGCTGTTACTTACTGCCAGTGTTCGTACTCTGTCAAGACTTAAACGGCCTTTTCGGCTCTCTTCATCTTGAGCAGATCCCGCAACTTCATGCGGGCTTTGTGCAACTGCGATTTGCTGTTGCCGATCGAGCATCCGACAATGGTTGCGATTTCATTATGTTCGTAGCCTTCTACGTCGTGCAACACAAAGATCATCCGGTAGCCGGGAGGCAGACTCTCTACCGCCCTCTGCAAGTGGAGCCGGTCAATCGATCCGGCTAATGCCAGATCGTCGGCACCGAAATCTTTCTTCGGTGTATCGTCCTCACCGGCTTGCGTAGTTTCTTCCAAAGAAACTACCGGGAGGCTCTTCTTTCTTAGATGCATCAATACCACGTTCACGGACAGGCGATGCAACCAAGTCGAAAATGCCGATTCGCCCCGAAACGTTCCAATCTTGCGATAGAGCTGTAGAAACGCCTCTTGAGCCAGATCCTCAGCTTCAGCGGTGTTTGCCGTCATGCGCAAACACAACGAGTACACACGCCGCTTATGGCGGTCGTAAAGAGCCTGAAACGCTGCTGCGTCCCCTTGCTTGGCCTTTTCGATCGCCTCAGCTTCGTTAAACTCTTTGCCCTGTCGCTGTTCTGGGTCGGTCAAGATACCTTTTCCGGCCGCACTCTCTGGGATGCGGCTAACTATCTTTCCGTTGTATGGCTTGCGGGCGATAGTGCCGACCCGAAGGTAACCTGCGGCTTCAGAATATCAGAGGTCTTATCCCGATCCGCGGATTCTGGATGCTACCATTTTTCCGCTGGAAAATGCCGTGTCTGCATTAAGTTGCGCTCGTGGCAGCGTGAGGCTGTCTGCGAGATACCGAAATTGGAGTCCCTTCTCCGGGAATTGGAATTTACAGCCACCATTTATGCGATGCCCTTCGCGGTCGTAATAGTTTCCAACCCATGGCCATGCGGACCAGTTTCGCGGACGCGGAGAAGAATTGCGATCGCCATGCCAATGAATCCGAGGATGGAGAAGATCCACATGCCCAAGCCGTATCCTCCGGGGTTCTGTAGTCCCGCGCCGACGTAGTCATTGGCCTTACCGATGAGCAAGTTCATGATGAAGAAGCCGATTTGCTGGATCAGTGTCATGAGTGCATAGGCGGTGCCCAGCCGGGACTGGTCCACGATGTAGGCGACCGAGGGCCACATCACGGCCGGGATCAGCGAAAAAGCCAAGCCCATCAGAGTCACCGGCACAAACAGGGAGATGTGGGTATAGGCCATCATCAGATAGACCGGCATCAGGAGTAGCGAGCCGAACATCATGAACCACGCCCGCTTGCCGACGCGGTCGACCAGCAGACCGAAAAGAGGTGTGGCAATCATGGCGGCAAGAGGAAGCAGGCTGTTGAAGAAACCGGCTTTCTCCTGAGCCAGCACGCGAATGGCTTCCGAGGCGGATACGCCGCCCTGTCCGGAGAGAATCTTGTTGGTGAAGAAATCGATGGCGAAGGTGCGGAAAGGGAAGATGGCGGAATAGAAGGTGAAGCACAGGCCAACCACCAGCCAGAACGATACGTCGAAGCGAAAAATGCCTTTAAATTCGAGCTTGTCGACCGATCCCGCCCGGCCCAGCTCATACTGAGCTTCGGCCCGGCTTTCGAGTCCCCAATAGATGAACGCTGTTACAACGCTCAGAACTCCCGCGCCGACCGCGATCAGCAGCGGTCCGCGCCAACTCGCTGGTCCGGTTGGACCCTGGGGATAGAAAACCGAGTTGGCCCAGGTTGGGGAGTTGTCGGCGGCGACTGAGGCCAGCCGCGCGATGGTGAGATTGATGCCGAAGGCGAAGCTCAGTTCTTTGCCTTTGAACCACTTGGCTATAGCCGTCGTTACGGCGACGATCATCGACTCCGCGCCCAGCCCCAGCAATGTGCGGCCGGCAATCATTACGGCGGGCGTGCCCCGAGCGGCGGTTAGCAAAGCGCCGAGCAGGCAGAGGATCGCGAACGATGTGAGCGCTTTTTTGGTCCCGATGCGGTCGATGATGATGCCGCCAAGCAGCAGCGTCGCTACCGCAGCCACGCTGTAGCTGGCGTTAAGCCATCCGAACTGCGTGGCCGAGAAGCCGAGGTGGTCGATGAAAGTTCGTTCCAGCGGATTGATGCTGTCGTAGATGTAATAATTCCCGCCCATCGCCACGCTGATAAAGACAAGAACGGTCCAGCGGTAAAGTGTTGGCGGCTGCGGACGTAGGGTATCGGGCATCGGTATTAATGCTCTTTCCCGGGCAGGTTGAGGTCGTAGGATCGGGTGCGGAGAAGAGTAGCAGAAGTCAGCTTCCGGCTACCAGCGGTGAGCCGGGATGTGGCTGGTTTGTGTGGTATAGTTCGGTGCCGTAGTACTCCTCCCCCTTTTGCGCTGATGTAGATGCGCGCCTGTAATTGTGTCGGAAGCTTGATTCGTGTCCGTGCGGATATTTGTGGAGATGCCCTATGCCGAGGAAGATGTTTTCGTTCGTAGCCGCTGTTCTGACATTTGCCGCGCTGCTGCTGTCGCTCACCGCCGCCCACGCCGCCGACACCGAGCGGGTGCTGGAGTCACTCGATGGGATAAGCGCAGGCGCGCCGTACGGATTAGTCGCGGACGCATCCGGTAGTCTGTACGGTGTTGGTAATCCGACAAGCTCGCATAAGAATGGCACAATCTTTCGGCTACGCAAAGCTTCAGATGGCAGATGGGGCATGGCAGTGCTCTATGAATTCAAAGGCTGGACAGATGGATCGTTTCCATCTAACTATCTGATCTTCGATTCAACAGGAAACATCTATGGAACTACAGCCTATGCAGGAGGCGTGACCGGTTGCTCGTGCGGAATAGTCTTTGAACTGACGCCGACAGCAAGTGGTCCCTGGAAAGAAACCACGCTCTATTCCTTCAAGGGAGGAACCGACGGGGCGGTGCCAGTCTCTGGAGTTAGCGCTGCTGCGGATGGAAACTTCTACGGAACGACGACCACTGGAGGCCAACCGTACAACAGCGGCACGGTGTTCAAATTATCTCCAATTTCCGGAGGAGGCTGGTCAGAAAGCGTGATTTACAATTTCCAAGGCGGCAGCGACGGCGCGGATCCTATCGCACAGCTGGTCCTCGATAAAAGAGGAAACTTCTTTGGTCTGACGGGTTTCGGCGGAAGCAGCGCCTGCCCGAACGGATGCGGCACGATCTTTGAGATATCACCGGACTCTGGGTCCTGGAGCGAGAAAGTGATTTACGTCTTTACGAACGGCGCTGATGGTGTTCCAGGGCTGGCTGCCCTGGCAATCGATGACGCTGGAAACCTTTACGGAGCCACTCCGAACGGAGGGGTTGTTTCTAGTTGTAATGGCGGAGGTTGCGGGGCGGTGTTCGAACTGTCACGAGACTCTCAAGGTGGCTGGAGCTTTACGACGTTGTATTCCTTCCTCGACGGCAACGACGGGGCGAGTCCTGAGGCCACGCTAGCGGTCACACGGGCCGGGCACATCTACGGCGCTACTTCCGGGGGCGGAATGCCGTGCCTCTGCGGAACGGTCTTCGAGCTTTCACCCAACTCCGGGGGCGGATGGGTCGAAACCATCCTCTACACATTCGCCGGCGGCAACGACGGAGAGTTGCCCTACGGAGGGTTTCTGAGAAGTAGCGCGGGCAGTCTGTACGGTACAACTCTAGCCGGCGGAACTGCCAACAAAGGAACCGTGTTCGAGATTATCCCGTGACGACAAGCTTCCGCCAGAATTCCAAAGTGCCACTGTCATGCTGAGCGTAGCGTGAGGATCGCGAAGCGATCCTCACGCGGAGTCGAAGCATCCCTACCCGCTCCAAGATTCCCGCCATGGGAACGACACTAAAAAAATGTGACCATCCACACTGCATTTCGTCCCGGTCCGATCCAAAATAGCCGGTGGCCCAAGACCGCAAATACTACTGCGTATACATCATGGGCAGCGTCTCGGGGACGCTCTATGTCGCGGTCAGCGGCAATCTGCATCGTCGGGTGTTTCAACACAAATTCCATCACTTTGAAGGTTTTCACCGATTGCTACGACGTTACCCGTCTGCTCTACTGGGAGTCGTACGACGAAGTTTACAAGGCACTTGACCGCGAGAAGCAGTTGAAGGGCTGGACGCGGGCAAAGAAGATTGCTTTGATCGAACGACGGAATCCGCATCGGGTTGATCTGGCCGCGGAGTGGTATCCGTGGATGGAGCCAGGAGAAGGCAGGGATGCTTCGACTTCGCATTGAAGATTGCTTCGCGATCTTCTATGCTGCGCTCAGCATGACAAAGCTTAATTCAGCGATGACAAACGTTGCGCTCTAAGCGACTGTATGACAATCCTAACTTCCTACATATCTCGCGTACAAGCTGCGCGCAACCGCCGTATCTGTGGTCCCTTTGATGATGGCGCGACCGTCGGGGAAGAGGGTCATCTCGTAGGGGTCGCGCCAGAACTTCAGGACGAAGTCGTTATGGCGGACTGCGCCGTGCGGCTGGAGTCGGCGATTGAGTTCGACGAAGTCGATTGGGCGTTGCCGCTCATGGATTTGCACGGAATTTCTGCCGCACAGGGTGATGTGCGGGCGGCCCTCTCCAGCAAGATGAATGAAGTCGCGTTCGCCGCAGGCGCGACATCCGGGGCGCGGCTTAGCGGCGGAGATTTCTGCCCGGTCATTGGTCCACACGTCGAAGGACAGAAGCGTGCGGCGTAGTGTGAGCGCGTCGTTGCCGCCGACGATCAATTTGATCGCTTCCGTTGCAGCGATGGACGCCACCAGATTCACCGCCGAATTCAGAATGCCCGAAGTTTCGCAGGTTTCCACCATGCCGCGCGGCGAATCCGGAAAGATGCAGGCGAGGCAGGCGGTTTCCTCAGGCATCACGTTGAGAGTGACTCCGTAGCTTCCGACGGCGGCGCAATAGATCCACGGAAGCGAGCGCTCGACGGCGTAGTCATTGATCAGATAGCGCGTCTCGAAGTTGTCGGTACCGTCGAGGATTAAGTCCATCTCCTCAAGTAGTGCTTGAATGTTCGCGGGAACCAGATCCTCGACCTTTGCTTCAACTTTTATCTGTGAATTGAAGGCTGCAATCTTTCTCTGAGCCGCGATGGCCTTGGGCAGGGACTCGCTGGCATCCTGCTCATCGAATAACGACTGGCGCTGCAAGTTGCTGGCTTCGACGTAATCGCGGTCGATGATGCGAAGCGAGCCTACCCCGGCGCGGGACAGCAATCCTGCGAGCGCGGAACCGGTGGCGCCACAGCCCGCGATGGCGATTCGTGCCGCAGCCAGTCGACGCTGGCCTTCCTCGCCGATACCACGGAATAAAATCTGCCGCGAGTAGCGCTCGTCGATCGAGGCGTCTGCCTGCTTTAATTCGAATTCGCCATGCTGTGCCAAAGAGATCACCTAGTGTGAATCGGCAAAACCTTTATTATAAGTGGTGGGGTCGAATCGTCGAGGTTGCGGGAAATGGTTGGCGCTTGACGACGCCCCGGTCAGTGGGCGGGAGCAGCGATACAACATCCGCCAGGTGCAATCCATCAAAATTAATATTAATAAAGATCGGGCAAAATCAATAAAGATCGGGGCCAAGGACAACGTTTGCTGAGACAGTACGCGTCACTGCTGACCGCGATCATCGTGCTTACTGTCGCGACTCGCCCCGCGGGAGCCGCCGAGCGCCCAGCAAGTCCCAGGTTGCAGGCGAATTCCTCCAACGCAGTCTCCCGCTATGAAGGCAAGTACGAGGGAAAGATCGTTCAATCCATTGCGCTGCCTGGAGTTGCCGAAGCGGATCGCGACCATCTCTTACATCTGCTGGCGCAGCAGACCGGGCAGCCTCTGAGCCGCGACGGCGTGCGCGACAGCATTCGAACGCTCTACGCTACCGGACGCTTCGCTGACATCCAAGCCGAAGTCATCCCGTCCGGCGACGGCGTCGTGCTCACTTTTTCTACGTCGGCGAATTTCTTTGTAGGGGCAATCGATGCGGAGGGTGCGCCCACGCATCCGAGCGCGAACCAGATCGTCAACTCGTCGAAGTTCGAACTGGGCGAACTTTATACCCTCGACAAGCTGGACCGTGCCCTTCAGAACATTCGGCAACTGATGCAGGAAGACGGCTATTACCGGGCCAGAGTGACGGCAGAGAGCACGTCGAACGCCGCGATCCAACAGGTCGATCTGCTCTTCCACGTCACGGCCGGAGAGCGTGCGCACGTGGGCGAGGTCAAAGTTACCGGCAGCTCCGGGCTTTCAGTGGGCGAGGTCCAACAGATGGCGCGCATGGACGGTGGAGATTCAGTTACCGCCGCGCGGGTCAGCGGTGCGTTGCAGAGATTGCGCAAGAAATTCCAGAAGCAAAACCGTGTGCTGGCCCAGGTTTCCATTGCGGCACAGGTCTATCGCAAGGAGTCGAATGCGGTGGATTACACATTCCAGATCGATCCCGGCCCGGTGGTAGTGATTTATGCCGAGGGATATCACGTGAGCCGCGGACGGATGAAGCGGGAAATTCCAGTCTACGAAGAAAATGCAGTCGATGACGATCTGCTCAACGAAGGCAAGCGGAACCTGCTTGATTACCTGCAAACGCGTGGACACTTCGATGCGAAAGTTGACATCCAAAAAGAAACCGATGCGAAGACTTTGCGGGTAACCTACAAGATCGATCCGGGGCCTGTGCACAAGCTGGTGCTGGTGGAACTTGCGGGCAACCAGAACTTTCTGGATACGGCAAAGCTCAAGTCTTACATGCAAATTCAGCCCGCAACTCCTTTGATTTCCCATGGACGTTACAGCGAGGCGTTACTTAAGAGCGATGTCGCGGTGCTCGAAGGACAATACCGCGCCAACGGCTTTGGGCAGGTGAAGATTCAAACCAAGGTTGACGACAATTACCAGGGCGTGACCAACCGGCTGGCGGTGCATGTGCAGATCGAAGAAGGACCGCAGACCCGCGTGGGCGACGTGCACATCGTCGGCACGGAGCAGATCGCCGTTGGGGAGTTGCACGAGCTCAGCACGCAGCAGGGGCAGCCTTATTCCGAGCAGAACTTGGCGAGCGATCGGCAGTCTATCTTAAACTTTTACTTTAACCACGGCTTTCCCAACGCCAGCCTTGACATCACCACCAAGCCGTCCGCGAGCCAGCCAGATCGCGAGGATGTGACCTTCACCATCCAGGAAGGCGAACGGTTCACGGTGGGTCGAGTGATGGTGGCGGGAACCGATCACACGCGCGACTACGTCGTGCAACGAGAGCTTCAGGTGCACGGGAAAGATCCGCTCAGTCAGCAGGATTTGATCGATACGCAAACACGACTTTATGACCTCGGGATTTTCAGCCAGGTGGATACGGCGGTACAAAATCCAGAGGGGACCGACCCTCAGAAAAATGTTCTGGTGCAACTGGAGGAGGCGAAGCGCTACACGTTTACTTATGGCCTTGGGCTGGAGTTTCAGACAGGGCAACCAGCCGGGACTAACGCGCCCGCCGGGACGACCGGAGTCAGCCCACGCATCGGATTTGATGTAACGCGCTTGAATCTTTTTGGAAGAAATCAGACGCTCACATTTCAGTCGCACGTGGGACGATTGCAGCAGCGTGGGTTGGTCAGCTATCAGATTCCGAAGCTGATAGACAGCGACAAGTTCAAACTTGTCTATACGATTTTTTACGACAATAGCCTCGACGTTGCGACCTTCACCTCGCAGCGTCTGGAAGGGAAGATCGACCTGCGGCAGCAAATTGGAAACTCAGGAACCGAACCGGGAACACGACAGGGGCCGAGTTCTATCACCTATCGCTTCGACTTCCGGCGGGTTAAAGCCAGTAATTTTGCCACCGGCTTCTCTCCCGGAGAAATTACGCTGCTGTCTTTGCCAGCCCGTGTGGGCGGACCGGGCTTCACATTTATTCGCGACAAGCGTGACAATCCGCTGGAAAGTACAAAGGGTAACTATTTCACGCTGGACGGTTTCGCGGCGGCGAGCTACTTTGGCTCGGAAGCCGATTTCGGTCGCGTGCTGGCGCAGAACGCGACTTATCAGGCGTTCGGAGGCAAGGGCAAGGCTGGCCGTCAGTTTGTTTTCGCGCGCTCGACGACCATTGGGCTGCAACAGCCCTTCGCGGGGACAAAAGTTCTGCCTCCCGGGTCGTGTCCGTTAAACTCTGCGGGAGAACCAACCTGTAAAACCATCACCACGATCCCTTTGCCGGAGCAGTTCTTTGTCGGCGGCGGCAACTCTCATCGCGGATTTGGGTTAAATCAGGCAGGACCTCGCGACCCGGATTCCGGTTTCCCGCTCGGCGGCACGGCGGTATTCGTAAACAGCGTAGAGCTGCGCCTGCCTCCCGTCTCCTTGCCATACCTGGGGGAGGGATTCGGCTTCGCCATTTTTCACGATATGGGCAACGTGTTTACCGCTCCGCACGACGCGGTCAAGGGCCTGTTGCGCTGGCACCAGGCGAATCCGGGATTGTGTCTGCATACCGATGCGACTGTGGACGCGACTTGCCTTACGCAGTTCGATAACAGCGGTTTTGACTACACTTCGCACTCTTTGGGAGTGGGAGTACGATATAAGACACCCATTGGTCCGCTGCGCTTCGACTTCGGATACAATCTGAATCCGACCAGCTATTTTCAGGCGGTTAAGTTCGATTCGGCGGGTGTACCGCTTACGTACGAGACTCAACGCCTGCGGCATTTCAACGTTTTCTTCAGCATAGGCCAGCCCTTTTGAGAAGAGCTTTCACAAACCGGATGATCGCGACGGCACCTCTTTTTGCCGTGCTGCTGGCATTTTTTGCTTGGCCTACCACTGTGCGGGCCGGAGAAGTGATCGACCGCATTGTCGCTAAGGTGAACGGGCGTGTCATTCTGCAAAGCGATTGGGATGAGGCCCTTTGCTATGAAGCCCTGCTGAACGGTCGCGCCCCAGGACAGTTCAGCGACGAGGACCGCCGCGCTGTGCTTGATCGTCTGATCGACCAGGAACTTCTGCGGAGCCAGATGAAATCGGCTGAGTTTCAGCACGCGACTGAGTTGGAAGCGGCGGCTCGGATAGCTGAAGCGCGTAAACAATATCCAGAGGGGGCCACCGATGCGGGATGGCAGTCGGTGCTGAGCAGATTTCGCCTCACCGAAAAAGATCTTCAAGTTCACGTGCGCCAGCAGATCGACCTGATGCGTCTGGTGGACGCGCATCTTCGGCCCACCGTGCAGATTGATTCCAAATCAATTGAAACCTATTACCGCGATAAGTTTGTGCCACAACTGAAGCAGTCCGGGGCGGCGGGTGACGTTCCGTTGGCCGACGTCTCGGCCAAGATTCGCGAGTTGCTTACCGAAGAAAAAGTCAGCGAGTTGCTGGTCTCGTGGTTACAGACGCTGCGCTCCGAGGGCAGTGTGCACGTCCCCGGGGCGATCGAGTCCTCCGCGGAGGGGGACCAGAGCCGGTGACCGAGTCTGCTGCCCCCAAGCCCAGACGCCGCTTGTGGAAAATTCTGTTGCTGCTGGCGGGCGCAGGTCTTCTGCTTCTGCTCGCCGCAGTTTGGTACATCACCACCGATTCTTTTCAGGCGCTGGTGCGCCGCCGTGTAGTCGCTGAAATCGAGCGCATCACCGGAGGCCGGGCCGAAGTTGGCACCTTTCACACCGTGCCGTTCCACATGCAGGTCGAGGTGCGCAACATTACCGTGCACGGGCGCGAAGGTGCGGCTGATATTCCGTTAGCTCACGCCGACCGGCTGATTGCGCAGGTGAAGGTGATTTCGTTCCTGCGTACGGAGTTCGGATTCGATTCGCTGGTGCTGGAACATCCCGTTGTGCACATCATGTTTTCTCCGGATGGCACGACGAACGTTCCGGCTGCGCAGAAGTTCGGCAGTTCGGGACCGAGTTCGGGACAGGCGGTTGTGCAGCAACTCTTTGCGCTGTCTATCGATCATCTTTCAGTTCGAAATGGCGAGTTGCTCTGGCAGGACCGGAAAATCCCTCTGGATTTTGACGTTGGCGATGCGGGCATGCAGATGGATTACTCGTTTCTGCGCGGGCGTTTTGAGGGGCGTGTCACGCTGGGCAAGATCGACACACGACTTTATGACTTCCGGCCTTTCGCGTGGATGATGCAAGCCGAGTTTAGTTTGGGATCTACCTTCGCCGACGTGAAGTCGGTGAAGTGGAGTTCGGGACGGTCGCATGTGGAAGCGAGCGGGCGCATCAGCGATTTCCGCAATCCTCACATGGAAGGAAGTTATGAAGCTTTCGTCGATGTGGGCGAGGCCGCAGCCATTGCGCATCGCCACGATCTGCGGGAAGGCGTCGCCGAGTTCAGAGGAAAAGGCACATGGGCGCCCGATCAATTCGCCACTACCGGAGCGGTTGCGTTGCGCGATCTGGGATGGCAGGACAGTCAGATTGCGGTGAAAAAGGCTGGTGCGACCTCCGAGTACTCGGTGAGCGATGTTGAAATCAAGCTCGCCAAGCTGCAAGGGAAGGTTTTTGGCGGAAGCATCACCGGCGACGCTCAATTCGACAACTGGCTGCATAGTGCGCCTCTCTCGCCGTCGGACAAATCGAACATGAACGCGCGGGAGGACTTGCCGGTGATTACGGCAGCGCGCCCGCGATCCAAAAACGCCCCAAAGCCCAAACCGACGCAAGTTCAAACTGGGGTAGTGCATCTGCGCCTGCGCGATATCTCCGTCGCAGAAGTGGCCGGAGCTGTGAATGCGGGCGGGCATCCGTTAGGGCGTTTCCGCCCGGCTGGATTGGGCAGTGGAACCGTCGACGCATTTTGGAGAGGTTCGGCTCAGAATGTAGAGGTTCCATTCGCGATCGAGATCGCTCCGCCTATGCGGGTTGCTTCGGGCGAGTTGCCGGTGACAGTGCACACGCGCGGCACATATCGCCGTGCGAGCCAAAGTCTGGAACTCGCGGAGTTCAACCTAGCGACTCCTGCGTCGCACATGCAAGCGGCGGGAACTCTCGCCGAATCTTCCATGCTTCATGTTTCGGTTACGACCGCGAATCTTGACGAATGGCGACCGCTGGTCGCTGCCGTGCACGGACCTTCAGATGTGCCATTCAATGTGAACGGCAGCGCTACTTTTACGGGAGTGGCCAGCGGCTCGCTGAAGAATCCTACTTTCAGCGGTACGTTGTCCGCGCAGGATTTTGACTTCATCTTGCCGGCAACTTCGCGGACACCCGAACGGCAAGTCAATTGGGATTCATTGCTGGCTAGTATTCAGCTGTCGCCACACAACCTGACGCTGCACGGGGGAAGCTTGCGGCGAGGAGATACCAGCGCGGACTTCGACGCCACCGCGATCCTGCAAGATGGACAACTGGTCTCCACCAGCCCGCTCACGGCGCATGTGAATCTCCACCATGTGGACGTGGCAGCTACTGCCGCGCTCGCGGGCTTTGATTATCCTGTCTCCGGAGTCGCCGACGTTACTCTGCAAGTTTCTGGGACGCGCGGTGATCCACGGGTGATGGGTCAAATCCACGCCGCGAACGCCTCGGCCTATGGCGAGGCTATCGCCAAATTCGACGCCGATCTCCATATCGCCGAAGGGGAAACTTCTCTTAGCAATATTCAGCTTACGCATGAGGACGCTACAGTTTCTGGCAGCGCATCTTATTGGCCATCGACTCGCGACTTCAAACTCGATCTCAGCGGCAAGAACTTTGATCTCTCGCGTGTCCGACAGATTCAACCCGATCGTCTTGCCATCGCTGGCCGCGCTGATTTCACTGTGCAAGGTTCCGGAAGCCTCGACGCCCCCGCCATCAGCGCCACCCTCCACGTGCGCGAATTGATGCTGGATCAGGAGCTTTCTGGAGGCTTCAGTCTCGAAGCTGAGACGAAGGGCAGTGAGCTACGGCTAACCGGGCACTCCGAATTTTCCCACGGTATGCTGTCCGTCGACGGCAGCGTTCAAATGCGAGATGGCTATCCAGCGGTGATTTCGGCGCGTATGGATCACTTAGATCTCGATGCTCTGTGGAAGTCGTATTTAGGTAGCCAGCTTACGGGGCACTCCGCAGTGGGCGGCACGGTAACGCTGAAAGGTCCGCTACGCGATCCGAGGCAATGGACGCTGAACGGAGACATCAGCGATCTTGCCCTCGACGTGGAATACGCCAAGCTGCACAATCAGGATCCGCTGCGCTTCTCCTACGCGCAGCAGTCTCTCCGTATCGAACAGGCGCACCTGGTGGGAGAGGGAACTGACGTGAGCGGACATGGGTCGATCGGGACGAGAGATCTAGATATTACGGCTGACGGCCAAATCGACCTTAAGTTACTCGACAGCATCGATTCGGACCTTACCGCTACGGGAGCAATGTCGGTGAATATGACCGTGGGCGGAACTTTGAGCGAGCCGCAGCCGCAGGGGAATATTCATATAGCGAATGGTGCGATGACCTATGCTGGCTTGCCCAGCGGCTTAAGCGAGATGAATGGATCGTTGGCTTTTACTCGCGATCACATTCACATTGAAAAACTGACGGCACCGACCTACAACCGCCAGCTCAATTTCAATCTCACTGCTATCGGTAAAGATGTGCGGCTGCGTTATCCGCCGGGCGTGAGCTCGACCGCCAATGAGGAATTGCATTGGGTGGGAACCCGCTCGTCCTCGACCATTTCAGGCGACATCATGGTTACTAAGTTAGCCGTGATGCCCGGCTTTGATTTTGGATCGTACCTGGAACGGAGCCGTCAAGCGGTGTCGCTTGCTCCGGCGAATTCTCCGTTATACGGGGTGAAACTGGACATCGCCGTCCGGACCGCACCCGAGTTGCAAATGAAGACGGCGGTGGCAAGACTATCTGGGGATGCTGACCTTAAGCTGCGGGGATCGGTGGCGCGACCGAGCGTTCTGGGTCGAGCCGATATCCTTGAAGGGGACGCTACGTTCAATGGCATCAAGTTTAGTCTTGAGCGCGGTGATATCACGTTTGCCAATCCCGTCGCGATTGAGCCGCAAGTAAATCTTCAGGCCACCACTCACGTTCGCAACTACGACCTCGACGTCACGGTCACGGGAACGCCCGAGCATTTGACAGTGAACTACCGCTCCGAACCGCCTCTGCCCAAGTCGGACATCATCGCGCTGCCCACGTTCGCAACTACGACCTCGACGTCACGGTCACGGGAACGCCCGAGCATTTGACCGTGAACTACCGCTCCGAGCCGCCTCTGCCCAAGTCGGACATCATCGCGCTGCTGGCTCTTGGGCGCACGAGTGAAGAGTCGGAACAATTGCAGCAGCAGTCCGGCCAGACTCCCTTCACCGACGAAGCGACGGCGCTCATCATCAATCAGGCGATCAATTCGACGGTAAGCAGCCGCATGCAAAAAATATTCGGCGTCAGCCGCATCAAGATCGACCCTCAGGGGCTCACAACTGAAACCAATCCCACGGCCCGCGGTCCTCAGGTAACGATCGAGCAACAGTTCGCCAATAATATTTCTCTAACGTACAGCACCAACGTCTCGCAGAGTTCGCAGCAGATCATTCAAGGCGAATACTATTTCAATCGCAATATTTCGGCGGTAGGCACGCGCGACCAGAACGGTGTGGTCAGCTTCGATGTGCGCATCCGCCGGAGGAAGAAATAGCATAAGCGGAATGATCGGGTAGTCTGAGGGCCCGCCGGATTCTGAATGACCTCTTCCATCCAACCTGACGCGTATACCGCCCTGCGCTTGGCGATGGTTGAGAGCCAGCTGCGCGCCCGTGGAATCCGCGACGAGCGCGTGCTCGATGCCATGCTCCGAGTTCCGCGCCACCTGTTTACCCCGGAGACCTATCGTGATCAGGCATATGAAGATCATCCGGTGCCGATTGTGGAGAGTCAGACTATCTCTCAGCCATACATAGTGGCTTTGATGCTGGAGGCTCTACAGCTTAATCCCGCCGATCGCGCTCTTGAAGTCGGGACTGGATCGGGCTATGTCACCGCTCTGCTCGCAGAATTGACGGGTCAGGTTTTCTCCATCGAGCGGCACGCGGCGCTGGTTGCGGAATCGCGAACAATTCTGGATCGTCTCGGCTACAAAAACGCGCAGCTAATTTTGGGTGATGGTGGTCAGGGCTTGCCCCAACACGCGCCTTATGACGCGATCGTTGTATCGGCTGCGGCGGTGGATGTGCCGCGTCCGTTGCTCGGGCAACTTGCTGAAGGCGGACGGATGATCATTCCCGTAGGCCCTCCGGAGGCGCAGCAACTACAGCTGATCGAAATGAAGAATGGCGAGCCTCAGATATCGCTCCGCGAGTTGTGTCGCTTCGTGCCGCTGCTGAGTGGCGTCAATGACCCCGGCGAATAAAGCATCCGTGGATATTCCTCCGAACCCTCAAAGTGAGACGCAGAAGCTGGGTACAAGTTCGAACATTTACAATAATCTCGTGCCTGTCCTGCACAATCTGCGCACGACGCTGGAAATGATCAAGTGGGAGCATTCGATCTTCGCGCTTCCATTTGCCTTCTGCGGAGCCATGCTCGCCGCAGGAGGCGTCCCCCGTGCGCATCAAATTCTATGGATCGTTGTAGCGATGGTGGCCGCTCGCTCCGCAGCTATGGCGTTCAACCGCCTGGCCGACGCCTCGATTGATGCCGCCAATCCGCGCACACGGACGCGCGCGCTGCCTGCGGGAAGTCTTACTCCTGCATTTGTTGTCACATTTGTTGTCATCTCAAGTGTGATCTTCATCGTGTCGGCATCGCGGCTCAACCGGCTGGCATTGTGGCTTTCGCCCGTCGCGCTGGCCGTGCTCCTGCTTTACTCCTACACCAAGCGCGTGACGCGATGGTCGCATCTGGTGCTGGGGTTTTCCTTGGGCATTGCGCCTGCCGCGGCATGGATCGCGGTCCGCGGCTCGCTCGATCCGCGCATCTTGCTGCTGACCGCAGCGGTGACATTCTGGGTCGGAGGCTTCGATGTTCTCTACGCTTGCCAGGATTTCGAGTTCGACCGCCAAGCTGGGCTGCATTCCATCCCGCGTTATTTCGGAATCAGCGTATCGCTGTGGATCGCCCGTGTCTTCCATCTGGTGATGGTTGGTCTACTCTTGGCGCTCGTGGCCGTTTTTGGCTTGGGCAAGCTGGCGGCCTGCGGAGTTCTCGCTGTAATTATCTTGTTGCTCTACGAGCATTCGTTGGTGAAAGCCGATGACTTGTCGAAGCTTAACGCTGCATTTTTCACCATGAACGGCGTGGTCTCCATCGTATTTTTTCTGTTTGTTGCCGCCGATCTTCTCGTCCGAGGCTAGCCGAATAGGCGAGGGGAGTGGCATAATCGCATTCGCTTCTTCGGAGGACTCATGCTTCGCAATATTTTCTTCACGCTCTTGCTTCCGCCGATCTGGTCAACCGCGGGCAGAAGCTTAGTCATGAGGGCCGGCAAGACGACGCTTTGATCCTCTTCCGGCTGGCGATGGAAAAATCCCCTGAATCATTCGAGGCACATCTCGGCGCAGGGATCGCGCTTGATCTGAAGGCCGACTACGCAGGGGCGCGAGAACATTTCACCAAAGCAATCGAGCTCGCGCCAGCCGATTCCAAGGCTCAGGGCCAACGCGCTATGGCGATCTCCTATGCGTTTGAGGGCAATACATTTAAGGCGGGGGATTCTGAGATGCAGGTATTTAATGCGCGGCTGGCCAAGGGCGATTCCGTGGCAGCCGCTGAAACCTGCACCGAACTTGGCCGCATCTATCTCGAAGCGGGCGACCCCGACCACGCTTACAAGTGGTACATGCTCGGTTACAACACCGTTGCGCACAAAGCCGACTTAAGCGAAGCTGACAAGAATTTGTGGCTCTTCCGCTGGGAGAATGCACAGGCCCGCATCGCCGCTCAGCGCGGCAAAGCGGACGAAGCGCAGCAACACGTGACCGCCGCGAAGGCCGCTCTTGACAAGGCGAATAACCCCGAACAGATGCGTTTCTATCTTTATCTAACCGGATACGTCGCTTTCTACACCGCGGACTACAAAACCGCGATTGCCGATTTGCAGAAATCTGACCAGCAAGATCCCGCCGTACAAGCGTTACTCGGCGAAGCCTATGAGAAATCCGGCAACGCGGCGCAAGCGAAGGAACACTACCGCAAAGCACTCAATTCGAATGGACACAATCCAGCCAACGCCTTCGCCCGACCGCTGGCAACCAAGAAGCTGGCGGGAGGAGCCTAAGCGGTAGCTTTCGCCTAGGCTTTTCCCTTGGATCGTTTAGTGCGCACGCTGCGGCGTCGTTTGCGGAGCAGCGGCATCCGGACTGGAGAAATTTACCTTGGGAACTGCGCGCGATCCTTCTGAAGCTGTGAAGTATGCCTCGTTAGGCTTGAAGCCCGCAAATCCTGCGAACAGACTGTTGGGGAACTGCTGCACGTAGGTGTTGTAGTCTTGCAGCGTGTCGTTGTAGCGTTTCCGTTCGACGGCGATACGATTCTCGGTGCCCGCGATTTCATCCTGTAAGCGAAGAAAATTTTCGTTCGACTTTAGCTGAGGATAGTTCTCGACAATTACCAGAAGGCGTCCGAGTGCGCCATCGAGCTGGCCATTGGCGGCGATCTTTTCCTGCGGCGTGCCGGCGGAAAGCAGCGCGGAACGCGCCTTGGCGATGTCCCCGAAGACGGTCTGCTCCTGCTTGGCGTAGCCTTTCACTGTCTCCACCAGGTTGGGAATTAAGTCGGCGCGGCGCTGCAATACGATATCGACCTGCGACCACGACGCCTTCACCGCTTCGTTCTTGGTGACCAGCGTATTCTTCACGCTGACATATTGGCCGAAGCCAACCAGAACGATTAACAGCACGATTCCGAGTAGAGCCACAACCACGATTAGAGTTTTGCTCAATGGATTCTCCTGAATTCTGTCGAACGTAAGCCAATGGGCCGCTACGAACCTTTTGTACTGCTTGAGTCCAGCATTTTATCAACAGCGGCCGTCACTTGTTCCAGGGCCGCAAGATATCGCGAAAAGACTTCGGCCACGTCAAGAGTTCGCCGATTCAACTTTTGCTCTCGCACATCCAGCACCTGTAGAAAGGCCGAAGGGTCGAATCCGACTTCCTGCGCCAACTTTTGTATTGATTCGCGTTTCCCAACTGGCGACTCACGATTTAGCACCATCAATGCGTGACGAAACAGGGTAGCGAACGACGACACCGAACGCAGCAGCAACTCCCACATCGGTTTCTCGTTGCCGATAGCGAGCAGCATGTGCTGGCGCAGCAAAGCAAGTTTTTCCCGCAGTTCGTATTCCACTTGAACTCGATGCAAGTTCAGAGGAATCGACAGGCTCTGCAAAACATCTTCGCCAAATACCAGTCGATGATGCTGCTGCATATCCAGCAACTCAATCGTAAAAACATCCACAGAGCGCTCCATCTCGTCGCGGGTCATGAACAGCGGAGGAGGCTGTTTCTGTTTGTCCCACCATTTCGCGACCGGCGCCAGAGCGCGCAGCGACTGGAACGAACTGTCGCGCACCACGCAGAACAGATTCAGGTTGGAGAACTCGGGATGAAAATCTCCCGCCGCCGCCGATCCAAAAAGAATAATGCTGACCAGATTCGTTCCCGCCGCCTCGCGGATTCGCGAAGAAAACTCGGACAGTTTTTTTTCGTCGATGATTTTTTCAGAAACCATAGCTTCCCTCAGCTTCCTCGCTCGCTACCAACTGCTGCTGGCCCCGCCGCCGCCGGAGCTTCCTCCGCCGAATCCGCCAAAGCCGCCTCCACCCCCGCCGCCACCAAAGCCTCCACCGCCCCAACCGCCGCGTCCGCCTCCGCCGAACATTCCAGAAAAAAGCATCCAGAACAGGACGCTGCGAAGCGGAGTCACCATGATGATGATGAAAATAATGACCAGCAAGACGATACCGCGCAGCGATAGCCCGCCGCCAGGCCGTCCCCCACGTTCTGCTTGTGGGGCGGAGATCTCGGGACCGCTGAGGGTTACGTTCGCATCGTCGGCAATAACGTGTGCAACGCGCGAGGTAACCAGTAGCAGGGCTTGGCTGTACTGCTGCGCGCGCATGAGCGGAATCGCTTCGCGCTGAAAGCCGCCCACCTTGCCGTCGGGCAAAATCGGCTCCAGCCCGTAGCCAACCTCAACCCGGGCGCGATGATCGTCGATGGCATACAGAATCAGCACACCGCGGTTGGAGGACTTGCCGCCGACCCCCCACTGCTTGAAAAGATCGACCGCATAACTCTCAACGTCGGAGCCGTCGAGCGTGTGGATCGTTACAACTGCGATTTGCGCGTGGGCCTTCTGGTCGATCTCCTGGCAGATGTTGTCCATCTGTGCGATCGAGTTTCGGTCAAGGACGTGGGCGAAGTCGTTGACGTAGTCGGTGGCTTTAAGCTGCTTCACCGGCTCGGCATGGGCCGCGAGAGCCAGCACCAGCACAGCCGTCAGACGCAGCCACAACTTTGAGCATGAACGCATCGGAGGCAAAATTGTACAGGACACTCGTGAAACGAGTATTTGGTGAGAACCAAAGGACTGATCCGGCAGTGGGCTATGCGTGGCTAAATGATCCCGGGAAACGCCGGCTTGCGCCGGCGCTCCCCAGAAAACATGGTGACAATTACTGGTTGACGCGCAGCAGCATGAAAGTGCCGCTATCGAGTTTCACATTGTTTTTGTCCGAACTCAGAACTGACCCTTGGGAAGCGTTGGGAGCTGCCGCCAGATTCAGGTTAGAGAAGCCCACCACGCCCTGAGTATTTCCAGTAATCTGTGGACGCGGCGGCGCTGTATTTTCCGCGCCCGTTGAAGTACTGCCAGTAGGCGCGGCAGATGGCTGAGCCTGGCTGGAGCCGCTCATGCCGCTGGGGCGTGCGCCACTTCCGGTTGTTGCCGTAGCCGCTTCTGTGCCGCCTTGGTCCGTAGAGTTAGGATTTTGCGGCGCAATGACCGCCTGAATCGACATGGGCAACTGCATGTCGCCCGTCTTCGTGACGGCCTTGTCGAACATGATTCCGACCTGCGATTCTTTCTGTTCCTTGCTGCGCGCCTGCGCCTCGGTTACGTGGCCGACAACTTTTGTGTCCTTGGCGAAAACAACCTCGCCGCTGTTTGACTTGAGATCCTGCGTGACCTTGGCGACAACTTCATCGCCCGTCTTCGCTTTCTTGGCATCGATGCTCTTGGTAAGTTGTACGGGAATGACGCTGCCCGGAGCCACGCGTTTGATTGCACCCGGCTGAGCTGAGGCGGCATTCGCCTGCGGAGATTGAGTTTGCGCCGCGGGTTGCTGCGGAGCCGATTGCGGGGCAGGCTGCGTCGCCGGCGCCTGCGAGTCAGGTAGTTGTTGCGGTGCCTGAGTATTCGCAGGGGATGAGGTTTGGGGTTGTGCAGGATTCGAGGTTTGCGGTTCAGGAGGTGGAGTTCCTGCGGGAGCCGCCGCATCCTGTGCCGCTGCGCCACCCACCATCAAAGCCGCCGAGAAAATGCCGATCAGAACTTTTTTCATCTGCAACCTCCTTCATGAAGTCGTGGCTTCCAAATTGGCGAGGGCGCGCAATACTTTTAGATAGATCTTTGATGCAGTTTGCGGGAGGAGGGTAGGCATCAAAACTGCAACCCTGCACAATCAAGATCGAAGTATCCCGCCAACACCTACGATGGCTCTGGCATCAGAAATACATGCGCCTTATCTCTCCGCGCCGTATCTCTCCTGGCAATTGCTTCGCTGTCAATAAGCGTTGCCGCTTGCAGCAACCACGACAGTCCCGACGAAATCCGCCAGCGTACCGCGGATGCCACGGCGACCGTGCGGCGCGACGCCAAGGCTATGGCGGAAGGCGTGAAAGAGGGGATGAGCCGCGACAAGACGATCAATATCAATAAGGCTTCACGGGAAGACCTGCTAACCCTGCCGGGTGTGACCGATCATGAGGCGGACCGCATCATCTCCGAGCGCCCTTTCGACAATACCCACGACCTGGTGACGCGGCACGTACTGCCGGAATCGGAGTACGAGAAGATCCGCGACCGTGTGAGCGCGGACCGCTAGGCCGCTTTGCTTTTCCTTAATGAAGGTGTCTTTGCCGGATGATTTCTGGAATGTCGCGAGCTCCATGTAGAACGGCGACAATCTGTAATGGGGTTCGCAGGCTGCGGTAGACAATCAGATAAGAGCCGACCGGCCAAAATCGTACGTCTCGCTCGGTGAGATCAGATCGTGTATGTCCCATCCCAGGACGCCGGGCCAGTTGCTCAAACGCTTCGAAAAAGTCATTCTCCAGTTGGTCAGCGGCGGTTAAATTGTCTGCGGCAATGAAGTCCCAAATGTCTTGCAGGTCTTGCAGCGCCTCAGGGGATAGCACAAACGCAAACATCGCAGCTACTTTACGCTTCTTCGTTGCCGTAGTCGCGCCCGTGCTTCAGGTCCGGGAATGCCTTCGTCCTGATCCAATTGCTCGATTCCCCGGTCGATCTTTCGCCGCACCTCCGCCAGTCTTTGCTGCTTGAATTGTTCCTGCTCTTCCAGCAGCCGGAGTCCTTCGCGGATTACCTCCGAGGCGGAGGCGTACCGTCCGCTTTTTACTTTATCGTCGACCATCTGTTCCAGTTCGGGTGTCAGTGAAATGTTCATGAGTGCATTATGTTCTGAATAACATAAAATATCAATAAATAGTATAAATTGCTGTCCGGTCTCGTTCGGGGATTGCTGAGCTTTTGTCGAAAATCGATGGTCATTTTTCTGTTTTCTGACATCAACTGTGCTCCTGCGATATCATCAAAAGGATGCCTGCCACGCATTCTTTTCAAACTGACGATCCGCGTCTCGCGCCGATCCAAGCAAAAGTGCTGGCTCGCGAGCGCCTCGATGCCGACGATGCCCTTGCTCTCTACCGCACCGGCGACATTCTTGCAGTGGGCTGGATGGCGAACTACGTCCGCGAGCGCATGCATGGCGACAAGGCGTACTTCAACGTCAACCGGCATATCAATCCCACGAACGTGTGTGTCGCGGCTTGCCGCCTCTGCGCCTTCGGCCGCAAAAAAGATTCTCCTGGCGCTTACACCATGGCGCTCGATGAGGCCTTCGAGACAGCGGCCTCCGGGTATTCCGAAGCCGTCACTGAGTTTCACATTGTCGGTGGACTACATCCCGACCTGCCGTTTCAGTATTTTCTCGATCTGTGCTCCGGTCTCAAACAGCGTTTTCCGCAGGTTCATCTCAAGGCGTTCACGATGGTTGAGGTTGCATACCTGTCGAAGCGCGCCAAGCTGTCGATTCGCGAGACACTGGAGCAGTTGAAGGCGTCTGGTGTGGATTCACTACCCGGCGGCGGCGCCGAGATTTTTGCCGACCGCGTGCGCCACATTATTTGTGATCACAAGATCGATGGCAGCCAGTGGCTCGATACCGCCAGGCTGGCTCACCAAATCGGACTCAAGTCGAACGCGACCATGCTGTACGGCCACGTTGAAAACGACGAAGACCGCGTCGACCATTTGCTCAAGCTACGTGCGCTACAAGATGAAACCGGAGGATTTCAGACTTTCATTCCGCTAGCGTTTCATCCCGACAACACGCCCTTGCAGCATCTGCCGAAGACCACGGGCATGCTCGACATGAAGCAGATTGCAGTCAGCCGCCTGGTGCTCGACAACTTTCCGCATATCAAGTCGTACTGGCAAATGGTGACATCCAAGATGGCGCAGATTTCCCTGCGCTTCGGCGCCGACGACATGGATGGAACGGTGATCGAAGAAAAGATTTACCACGACGCGGGCGCCACGACGCCGCAAGGCATGCGCCGCGAAGAGCTGGAACGGCTGATCCGCGCCGCCGGCCGTGAGCCCATTGAGCGCGACACCCTCTACCGTCCCGTCACGCGCACCGAGACGTCGGTGACCGTCGAAGTTTGACAATGGTGCAATGCTCTGCACCTTGACTTTGTGTAGTCGCCAGCATTACGCTTCGCTCTTGCAATTTCTTTAGTGTGCACCGTGCCTCCCCCAGGCCGGATTATTTTCCAGCCGATCGCTAAACGCCAGACCCTACAAGAAGCTCACAAGAGCTCACTAACAGGAGACTTTCCATGAAGACTTTTCGTTCGATCTCCCTGTGCATTTTCTCTGCCTGTGCTGTGGCTATAGCCCAAACCCACTCTGCTCCTCGCATTCCCACGACTTCCGTTGCGATGGCGCTTTATCCCGCCGTGGCGGCGCCCGGTTACGCCACCGTTTCTGCCGACTTTAACGGCGACGGCAAGATGGACCTGGCGACTACAAACAGTAAAAGTGGTGGACTGACGATTCGCTTGGGCAAAGGTGATGGCACATTTCTGCCGTCGGTGACTTATCGTCCCGGCTATTACTATGACGCGATTGTCGCGGGCGACTTTAATGGCGACGGCAAGATCGACCTGGCGATTTCTTTGCCGACACTGTGCGGTGGATGCGGCGGATTTCCCAGTTTCCAGTTGCAGGTATTTATTGGAGGGGGCGATGGCACCTTTAGCAATGTCGCGCCTAAGTATCCTTTCTATGGGCTACCTCTCGCGGCGGGAGATTTCAACGGTGACGGCAAACTCGACTTGATCGTCACCAACACCGACTATTACGGCGAAGACTGGGTCGCTCAGATTATGCTCGGCAAAGACGACGGGACGTTTGAGAAAGGCGCAGGTCTGGCCGACACGTTCTGGGCGACGTATCCGGCGATTGGCGACTTTAACGCCGACGGTAAGCTCGACATCGCGCTACCCGCGCTCGATTCATGCTGCGGCAGTGGAAATCCCATCACGTATGTCTTCTTAGGAAATGGCGACGGTACTTTCGCTCTACCCGCGCAATACCCCTCTTCACAGATTTGGGCGACCAGCGCAGCTGTAGGGGACGTGAACGGCGACGGCAAGCTGGATTTCGCTACCGCGGCGAATTACGCGTACCCCTATAGCGATTTTATTTTCCTGGGGAACGGCGATGGAACGTTTCAAATGGTGACTGTTGCCGGCGGCGCGACCGTGCTGCAAGCGGCCAACTTCAATCAGGACGGTAAGCTGGATCTGCTGACCACGTCGGGCATCTTTCTTCAGACGCCGGCTGCCTTGTCAACGGTGTACGTGAACTTCAATGAGGTAGCGATCAACACCCAGAGCGCGCCGCAAACCGTGACGTTGACCAACGTAGGCAACACGTTGATGACGATCACCAGCCTGCAACTCACCGGCGCCAACTTTTCGCAGACCAATAATTGCGGCGGGGCTTTGGCCGCGGGCAAGAGCTGCCAGATTCAAATTGTGTTCGCGCCCACGGCACTTCAAAACTATACGGCAACTTTGAGCGTGACCATCCCCGGAGCGCCTCCGTCGACCGTTGCTCTGACGGGGTACGGATATTAAGAGAGTCCGAGGAAGTATCAGATGGTAGTTCCCCCTCCGCGTACTTGGCGCGGAGGGGAACTCAGCTCTTTATCGCGATGACGTCTCAGCGATTGACTTCCGCAAATCTTCCGCTGACCCTTGCAGCAGATTTCTCAGCACCGCGACTTCCGCCACAATTCCGGTGCGCAGCGCGGGATCGACATCCGGCATGAATAATGGCGAATGATTCGACGGCAACATAGTTCCAGCCGCCTTCGCCTCTGCAAATTTCTGCGGATCGGCGCCGCCCAGTCTTAAGTAAAAGCCGGGAATCCCATCTTTTAGGAAATAGGAAAAATCCTCTGACGGTGTAATCGGCTCGGCGGACATGACGTTGCTCTTACCCAGCGCCGCTTCCAGGGGAGCGCGCAAGCGTTCAGCGAGGGTGGGATCGTTATACACCGAATCCGTACCTTCATAGCGATCGACCAGCGGCTCGCGCGGAGAGTTGCCGGCCTCAGACTCTGCCTTGGCGATGCGAGAGATGGATGCGAGTATCTGCCTGCGCACCTCTTGCTTGAAAGTCCGTACCGTCAGGCCCATCTCGGCCTGATCGGGAATAATGTTGTTCTTATTGCCTGCACGGATGTATCCCACGGTTACGACTGCTATCTCCCCTGGCTTTACTTCGCGGGAAACGATGGTCTGCAACGCCAGAATCGTACGCGCCGCAATCACAATGGGATCAACGGTCGTGTGAGGCGATGCGCCGTGCCCGCCCTTGCCATAAATCGTGATGCGGATCGAATCCGAATTTGTGTTGTAAGTGCCCGGAGTTATTTCCACTATGCCCGCAGGCGCAGCGTTGCCCACGTGCAAAGCCAGAGCTGCATCCGGCTTGGGAAAACGTGTGAACAGTCCGTCGCGAATCATCTCTTTCGCACCGCTAATAGTCTCCTCAGCCGGCTGCCCGATCAGCATGAGCGTTCCGTGCCATGTGGTTTTGGTTTGCGCCATGATCGCAGCTGCGCCCGCGAGCGCCGCCATGTGCAAATCGTGGCCACAGGCGTGCATCACCGAAACATCGCGCCCGGTATCGTCTTTCGCGTGTACCTTGCTGGCATAGGGAAGGCCGGTCTTTTCCTCCACCGGCAGCGCGTCAAGTTCCGTGCGAAACATGATCGTCGGCCCGGCACCATTCTTGAGGACGGCTACAATCCCCGTGCCCCCGACGTGCTCGGTCACGTCGTAGCCAAGACCGCGCAGTCGTTCGGCGAGCTTCGCCGCAGTTTGCGTCTCGTGGGTGGAGAGCTCTGGATTCTGGTGCAGATCGAGATAGAGTGCGTGCGCGTCAGGATAAACGGCGTCGACCTCTTTCGCCGTGGGAGCTTGCGCCCAGGCAATCGTTGTCATCGATCCAAGAAGCAGAAGTTTCGCCAGTGTCATGGTTCAGGGATGATACTTCCAGCCAGCGACAGATGTAAACGCGAAGCTGCCTCTTAGGACTGGTTTATCTTCGCAAATAATAGTTGCCTGCGATTTTTTGGTTGCCTGCTCAATGCCCAAAATCGTTCAGTCGGAGAAATTTTATCTCTGCAATTCCGCCGTTGCCTTCACAAAGCAGAGGTGTACAATCGGCCTTAGATAGCTACTTGGTTGCGCACTTCGTTGGCAAGGCCGAGGCGCTCATGAATGTTCACGTAAGTTATCGTTTGCACAAAACTCCCGCCGTAGAAAAAGACACTCAACATCAGATCGAAAGACTGCGAAAACGCCTACAGGTCTTCCGCCCAGAGCTCATTCATCTGAAGGGACTGATCGAGGAGAATTCTCCGCGCGAAGGCGCGAGTGTTTCCTTGAATCTGCGTTTGCCCTCCGGGCAGATGTCGGTGCAAACTTCAGCGCCAACCGCGTCTGCCGCGGTCAAGAGCGCCTTTGAGGACTTGCTCCAGCAAGTCAACAAGCACAAAGAATTGCTGCGCTCGTCGCACAAATGGCGCCGCCGCGGGAACGGAGCTTCCGATCGACACGCTCCCCGCATGCCCTTCGAGCAGAGTCTGGCCGCGGTTTTTCCAGCCGTCGTCTCTTCGGACGATGTCCGTTCCTACGTCAATATCAATCTCGCGCGCCTCGAACGTTTTGTAGAGCGCGAAATTTATTTCCGCGAGGCCCATGAGCATGTAATCCCAGGCGGGGTCACGAAAGAAGAGGTCATCGATGAAGCCATCGCCGCCGCGCTTGGAGATGGTCAGGAGAAGCCGGAACGTCTGGCGCTTGAGCCCTGGCTTTACCGTTTAGCCCTGCGGGCTCTCGAGGATCTCTCCCGCCCCGACGAAAGCGATGGCCACGCCGTCCATCTGGAAGATTCGGCGCGTCTGCCCAACGTGAAAGCCAGCGACGAGCCGGGACTTCAGTTCCATCAGCCTGACGAGTCCATCACCGAGGAGACCGTCATACCTGATGTCCGCGTGTCGACCCCCGAGCAAATTATGGCCTCCGACGAGATACTTCGCCTGATTGCTTCCTCCTTGCGCGACCTGGGTGCCGGCCCTCGCGAAGCTTTCATACTGCATGCCATGGAAGGTTTCAGTGTCGACGAGATTATGGGGATTACCGGCCTGCCCGCCGACCGCATCTTGACCTTCATTTCTGCCGCGCGCGATCACTTGCGCAAGGCGCCTGGGATAGCCCGGCAGTTCCCCGGCCGGATCGCTCCTTCGGGCGCAGCATAAATCCATCTTTATATTTTTGAGGAGGTACGCTTGACTATTACTCGCGAACAAATCCGAGAGTTAGCTGATTTTCGAGATACCGAATCCTGCGCGGTCAGTTTTTATTTCCAGCCATCCACGCCGCGCAACAAGGCGCACAAAGAAGTTGCCATCCTGATCAAAGACCTGGCCCGCGAGGCGATGCGCAACCTGGAAAGCAAGGGCAAGAAAGACTGCGCTCGCGCCGATATCGAGCGCATCCTGCAAATGGCGGGCGAGCTGCGCAGTAATGGCACGCATGCCAAAGCAGTCTTTGCCTGTGCCGCGCACAACCTTTGGCTGGAATATGACGTTTTGCCACGGCTGCCGGGCACGCAATTGTTTATCGATCGGCACTTCCACATCAAGCCCCTGGCGCATCTGGTAGGAGCTTTTCCGCGTCTGGCAGTCGTTCTGCTCGACCGGCACCGCGCGCGCATCTTCGATCTCCGTGTTGGCGAACTTAGCGAGCGCGAAGACTTCTTCCAACCCCTGTCCCGCAAGGGCCGCAGCGACGGCTTCAACGGCTACGATGCCGGCCACGCGGAGCGCCGCGTGGGTGACGAGGCTCGGCAGCACTTCAAGAATGTCGCGGAGGCTCTGAAGGAATCCATCGAGAAAAATATCTTTGAGAAATGGATTCTGGCTTGCCAGGACACGCTTGCCCCGCTGTTCGAGGCACAACTCCATCCTTACGTGAGCGCCGCGCTGTTGGGCCGCTTTCATGCCGATCTCGGTCACGTCGCCTTGGATGACATTCGATCGCGCGCCGAGCGCATCGTCGATCGCTGGCAACTCGATCGCCGTCGCGAATTGGTGGATCAGGCTGTCAATCAGGCGCGCAGCCACAAACGCGGCGTGACCGGACTACGCCGCGTGCTGCGCGCGCTCGAACAGGGCGAGGTGCAGACGCTGCTGATCGGCGAGAATTTTCTCTCCCATGCGGTCGAGTGTTCCGGCTGTGGCCACATCGATGCGCATTTGGTGAGCTTCTGCCCCGTCTGCGGCCGGGCCACGCAGGAAGTGGTCGACGTGGGCGAGGCGATTCTGCCCTGGGTCGTTCGCCGCGACATTGAATTGTTCTACGTGAAAGACAATCCCGAGTTCGACCAGGTCGGCAACATTGCCGCGCTGCTGCGCTTTCGTGTTGACAATGTTCAAACAATTGCCGCGGCGCCAACGTCGAAGCAACCGCCTGACGGGGTCGAATTCTATCCCGGACGTTTACGCCGGTTCGCAAGAGGGTAAAAAATGGTTCCCTGTAGCGGCCATGACGCGAGCAGAAAGTAGCCTCGCGGGAACAGCGCGATGACAGGGAGGGGGAATGACCTTATAAATCTGATCTGCATCGCCTGGCGGCGGAGGATTTGGATGAATATCTTAAGATTTCCCGAAGGCCTCCGACGCCGACGAGATCCGCCGGATGTCGTCCTCTATCCGAAGAATGCTGGCCTTGATGAATTAGCGCGCGTAGTTACGGGATAACGCTAAAGCTCTTATTGCTGGCCAGCGTGCCAGTCGGCGTCGTCACCACAACCGGGCCGGCGGTTGCGCCACTGGGGATCACAGCCGTCATGAACGTGTCTTTCACGACGGTGAATTTATTTGCGGGGACGCCGTTAAAAGTGACGCCGGTTGAGCCGGTCAGACCTTGTCCCAAGATTTGCACCGTCTGGCCAATCGCACCCATAGAAGAAACGAAGGTGATGAAAGGTGGAAGACCCATATCGAGGCTATAAAATGCGCCCGCACCGTGCGTACTTCCGCCGAATATCAAATACCCATAGAACTTGCCATCCGTATCCTGCAATAAGCCCCACGGAGTCCGGTCAAGCTCGGACCAAAGGTAAATCTGCTGATAAGCACCGCTAGTTGAAATCTGGTAAATGGTTCCGTACACGGCGTTGCCTTGTCCGCGTCCGGTGGTGCCATAGAGTTTGCCATCGGTCCCCACAGTGAGTCCAGGGCCAGGGTTTATGCCATCGTTATCGGCTCCGAAGTAGTGCAACACACTGATATTGCCGGATCGATCCATCTTGAAAACCGAACCATAAC
>WNFI01030427.1_pt1 | contig 32881 bp, 31 predicted proteins | sample 5400471 | NCBI WGS metagenome assembly WNFI01 (sample SAMN13153348, study PRJNA577476) | soil metagenome | isolation source: 100 cm saprolite on Douglas fir-dominated hillslope | place: USA:California | collected 2013-09-17 | reverse complement strand
GTCGGACCAACGCAGCGGCGCCTGCTTCGAGAGGAATCAGCAGCACGAGTTCTCAGTCGACTCTCTCGGCCGGTCCCTCCAGCGACACGACCTCGCTCATCGCGCAGTCTCGCGCAGACGCCGGCGCAGATCTTCGGTGAAGCCGCCGTGCAGCCAGCGATGCTTCCAGCCTTTGACGCACAGCCAGGCAAATGCGGTGGCGGCCAGCGACGTCGCGTAGGGCCACGCGGCCCGAAGCCTGAAGCCCGGGGCCTGAAGCCCGACGCGGTCCGCCGCCACCAGGACGATGGCCAGCGCGATCCACGCCGCCGCCGGATTGTGCTCCTTGCGCAGCGCCCGCCGCCAGTCGAACGGCCGCGCTGCGCGGGTCGCGGCCGGCCGCGGCCAGAAGCGCGGGACGAGAGCGCAATACGCGTCGTACTCGGCGCCGAACTGCCCGCGCAGGAACTCCTCCTCGGCGGCGATGATGGCGCGGTACTGCAACCCGAAGAGCGCGGCGACGAGCGCGATGAGCAGCGGATCGTGCGCCACCACGCAGAGCCCGACCGCGATGGCGAAGTTCCCCAGGTAGAGCGGATTGCGCGTCAGCGCGTACGGCCCGGCCGTATTCAGCGATACCGCCATCATCTTCTCGTTCTGCCCCGAGGTCCCGTCCGGCACCTGCCCGAGCACCCAGGCTCGCAGCGCCTGGCCCAGCACGCAGAGGAAGAGCCCGCCGGCGAGCCAGAGCGGCGAGGCCGCGCCGCGGCTCCGCCAGAGCAGCGGAACCGCGAGCAGGACCAGCGGCACCGGCGTGAAGCTGCGCCAGCGGAACAGCAGCCGGCCTGCGCGGGTGATCATGGCGCGCGTGCTATCAGATGAGGCTGCCGTGCTACAAGGCGCCCCGTGTCCGAGTACCGCAGGCTGATCGCGGCAGTGCGGCCGCACCTTTCGCTGTTCCTGGGCGCCGTCGCCGCGATGGTGGTGCTGTCGGCCGCGACCGGCGCGTTTTCCTGGCTGGTCGGGCCGATGTTCCAGTTCGTCTTCAAGGGTGGCGAGCTCGATGCGGCCGCGCTGCACACCGCCCTGCCCTTCCTGCGCGAGGCGGAGTCGCTTCGGCGCGAGACGGTGCTGCGGGCGCTGCCCGTCCTCATCCTCTTTATCGCGCTGGTCCGGGGCGTCGCCTACTTCACGCAGTTCTACTGCATGGGGATGCTGGGCCAGCACGTCGTCGCCGACCTGCGCCTCGCGCTGCACGAGAAGCTCTTGGCTTTGCCGCCCGCCTTCTTCGCGCGCAGCGCCTCGGGCGACCTGCTCTCGCGCTTCTCCAACGACATCGCGCAGCTGGAGTTCGCCGTCACCTACGGCCTCGCCGCCTACCTGCGCGACGGCATGCAGGTGCTGGTGCTGCTCGGCATCTCCATCGCGCTCGACTGGCGCCTCGCGCTGCTCGCCTTCGTGGCGGTGCCGCTGACCGTCCTGCCCATCGTGCGCTTCGCCAAGCGGCTCAAGAAGATCGCCACCCGCGGTCAGGCGCAGATTGGCACTTTGTATACTTTACTGCACGAGGCGCTGCAGGGCGTGCGCATCGTCCAGTCCTTCGGAATGGAGCGCTACGAGCGCGAGAAGTTCGAGGCCGAGCAGGACCGCTTCCTCGCCACCATGCGCAAGAGCTTCTTCGTGCGCGCCATCTTCACGCCCACGCTGGAGATCATGGCCGCGGTGGGCATCGCCGCCACGGTGGTGTTCGCCGCCCGGGCGGTGGCCTCGGCGCAGCTGCAGCCCGAGCGGGTGATCTCGTTCCTGGCGACGATCGTGCTTCTCTATACGCCGCTCAAATCGCTGGGCGGAACCGGCCAGGCCGTCGCCCAGGGCATGGCCGGCGCGCGGCGCCTCTGGGAGGTGCTCGACGAGCCCGTCGAGCCGGTCTCCGGCCCCCTCGAGCTGCCGCGCTTTTCCGGCGAGGTGCGCTTCGAGCGGGTCTCCTTCCGCTATCCGGCGCGCGGAGACGGCGGAGGAAGGAGCTCTCCCGACGGGCCGGAGCCGGCGATAAGGGCACCGCTCCTCGCTCCGGCGGTGCTGCGCGGTGTCGAGCTCTCGCTGCGCCGCGGAGAAGTGATCGCGCTGGTCGGTCCTTCCGGAGGCGGCAAAACGACGCTCCTCAACCTGCTGCCGCGCTTCGCCGATCCCTCGGAGGGCCGCATCACCATCGACGGCCGCGATCTGCGCGAGGCGACGCTCCCGTCGCTGCGCGCGCAGATGGCGCTGGTGGCGCAGGAGACCTTCCTCTTCAACGACACCGTCCGCGCCAACATCGGCTACGGCCTGAGCGACGTGCCCTTCGAGAAGCTGCAGCAGGCGGCGGAGGCCGCGCGCGCCGACGGGTTCATCCGCGAGCTGCCGGACGGCTACGACACCGACGTCGGCGAGCGCGGCGTCACGCTCTCGGGCGGGCAGCGCCAGCGCATCGCCATCGCCCGCGCGCTGCTCAAGGACGCCCCCATCCTGCTCCTCGACGAAGCGACCAGTGCGCTGGACACCGAGAGCGAGCGGGAGGTCCAGCGGGCGCTCGACCGCCTGATGGAGAAGCGCACCTGCCTGGTCATCGCCCACAGGCTTTCGACCATCCGCCACGCTACTCGCATCGCGGTGCTCTCGCAGGGCCGCATCGTCGAGCTGGGCACGCACGACGAGCTGCTCGCCCGCCGCGGCGAGTACGCGCGCTTGTATCAAATGCAGTTCGCGCCTCTCGCCGATGCCGGATAGACTCTGCTCTGCCATGAAGCCCCGTGTTCCCGGAAAGAAAGAGGTCCTGCTCGCGTTCCTGCAGCGCGGCGTGGCGATGATCCACCTCGACGCGAGGCGCCCGGGGGTGAGCGTGCCGGTGCAGTACCGCGACGAAGCGCACCTGCGGCTCAACCTCAGCTACCGCTACGGCATCCCGGACCTGGTCATCGGCGACGAGCAGGTGCGGGCGACGTTGTCGTTCGGCGGGTACCCGTTCCACTGCATCGTGCCGTGGGAGGCGGTGTTCGGCGTCACCAGCCACGCGAGCGGCGACGGCCAGGTGTGGCCCCAGGACCTGCCGGTCGAGGTCGCCAGTGCTGCGGAGGACCCGGAGCCCGTCCAGAGGAGCCCGCAGCCGCGGCACCCGTCGCTTACGGCGGTCGAGAGCGATTCGCCTGCGGCCTCGCTGGAAGGCTCGCAGAAACCGACGGCGGGGCCGCACACGCGCCACCTGCGCCTGGTGCGTTGACGGCCACGGCCAGGTCGCCGTCGATGTCGACGGCCACGTCTACCTCGACGAAAACGTCCGCGGTCGCGCGCTACAGAGCCGACGCTGCCTCTGCGTCGGCGACCACCACTACGCGCCCCGAGGCGCGCCGCAGCCACTGCGCGGGGCAGGCCACGAGATCCTCCGCGCCTTTCAGCGCTCGCGCCAGCACCTGCGATTTCTTTGCTCCGGAAACCTGGAGGACGACGGTGCGGGCGGTGACGACCATGAAGGGCGTCAGCGTCAGCCGCGGCACTTTCGGTTCGACATGCTCGGGCGCGGCGACGTGGCGAACCAGCGCGTCGTCGCCGCGGTCGGCGCTCCCGGGCACCCCGGCGAAGAGCGAGAGGATGTGTCCGTCGGGCCCCAGGCCGAGGAGCACGAGATCGAGGCGCGGCGGCGTCCCCAGCGTCGCGCGCAGATCGGCGGCAGCGCGGGTGGCCTCGGCGTCGAGGTCCTTCGCCTCGCCGCGCAGGCGGTGGATGCGCTCGGGCCGGGCGCGGCCGAGGATCTGCACCTCGGCGATTCGATAATTCGACAAGGGATGGTCCGGCGGAACGGCGCGCTCGTCGGTGAAGAAGATCTCCAGCCGGTCCCAGGGCACCGTCCACTTCTGCAGCTCGGCATGGAGCGGCGCCGCGGTCGACCCGCCGGTCAGCGCCACCGAGGCCCTGCCGCGCGCAGCTACCGCGCCCGCCGTCGCCTCGACGAACAGCTCCGCCGCGGCCTTGGCCACGTCCGGAACGACAGCGACCTCCGTCATTCGGCTCGCTCCTGGTCGTCCGCCTTCGGCCTCTTCCTGCCGCCGGTCATCCCTTCGCCTGGGGCAGCAGCTTGACCGCCGCCTGCACGGAACTGGCGTAGAGCTCGTCCACTCCGGAGAGCAGCTTGAGCTCGAGGCCCAAGAGGCGCCCCGGCGTGTCGGGCGGCAGCCGGATGCGGTGCACCACCGCGCCGTCGTCGTCGCCCTTCACCTCGGCGATCAGGAGCGCCTTCTCTCGCCGCAGCGTGAACGTCGCCGGCGGCGCTTCGAACTCGAAGACCGAGACGTGGCCCAGCCCCAAAGGCGCCGCCCGCGAGATGGCAGTGTTGACGGTGGTCTCCTTGTCGAAATCATCCGCATCGCCCTGGCACTCGACCGAGGCCTGCAGCCGGGGAATGCGGGAAACCATCCAGCCCGCCAGGAGCAGCCCCTCCGCACCCAAGGCGCCCGCGCAGACCACGCGCGCGCGCTTGATGTTGCCGCGGTGCTCGCGCAGGTTGGGCAGGTCCAGGCACTCGGCCGCCAGCGACTGCCAGGGGAAGATGCGCGCCCAGGCCAGATCGCCGATGGGCGCTCCGCGGGCGATCAGCTCCGCCTGCTCGGCGAGATAGGTCGGCGGCCGCGCGCCCGAGTCGGTGATGATCCGATCGGCCGATTCCACCGCGCGCCGCAGCAGATCTCCCTCGGGTCTCCCGCCCCAGACGACCACCAGCGGAAGCTCGGGGAGCAGGAGCCCCATCATCGCGGACTCGAGATGGCGCACCGATTTTCCGGTGGCGCTCAGCACCACCCGCTCCAGGCTGATGGCGCCCCCAGAGCGCACCGCCGACACACGCGCGGTCAGCGAGTCCGACTGCGCCTGCGCGTCGGCCACCAACACCAGCAGCCGGCACGGGTGCACGGTGCCCGCGGCCTCCAGCGCATCGCGCGCGCGCTCGTACTGCGAGGCGGTGAAAAAGATGGCGACCAGGTTCAGCGTGCAGACCGACTCCTGCGCCGGCCCGCCCCGCTCGCGCGCGTGTTGCAGAAGCTGGTTTATGCGCACCAGATCGAAGCCCTGATCGAAGCGGACCGTCAGCTCCTCCCAGGCCGACTGCCCCGCGGGGATCGGCTCGCCGTAGTTCTCGCTCATAGCCTCCTCCAGACGCGGCCGTCCTCGGCCAGAAGCGCATCGGCCTCGGGCGGTCCCCAGGTCCCCGCCGGATACGGATAGGGCTCGGGAAACTCGCCGCTCTCGGTGACCTTGAGGATGCTGCCGCCGATCTTCCACGCCGCTTCCACCTCGTCCTTGCGCGTGAAGAGCGTCTGATCGCCGCGCATCGCGTCGAGCAGGAGGCGCTCGTACGCCTCTGGGCTGGCGGTGCCGAACGACGCGCCGTAGCGGAAATCCATGCTCACCGTGCGCGGGCGGTAGCGCTCGCCGGGCACCTTCGCCGAGAAGCGCAGCGCGATTCCTTCCTGCGGCTGCACGCGGACGATGAGCACGTTGGGCTGCGAGCGGCCCTGCCCGAAGAGCGAGTGCGGCAGCGGCTTGAAGAAGACCGCGATCTCGGTGGCGCGCTTGGGCATGCGCTTTCCCGAGCGGATGTAGAAGGGCACGCCGTCCCAGCGCCAGGAGCGGATGTTGAGCCGGAGCGCCACGAAGGTGGGCGTGCGCGAGCCCTCCGCGACGTCCTTTTCCTGTTGATAGCCATTGACGTCGGCGCCCGCGATGCTGCCCGCCGTGTACTGGCCGAGGACCACGTTCTTCTGCACCTGCTCGGGCGTCTCGAAGACTTCCACCGCGCGCAGCACCTTGATCTTCTCGTCGCGCACCGCGTCCGCGTCGAAAGCGACCGGCGGCTCCATCGCCGAGAGGCAGACCAGCTGCAGCACGTGGTTCTGGATCATGTCGCGGAGGATGCCGGCCTCCTCGTAGTACTTGCCGCGCGCCTCGATGCCCAGCTCCTCGCCGGCGGTGATCTCGACGTGGTCGACGTAGCGGCGGTTCCAGACCGGCTCGAAGATGGAATTGCGGAATCGGAAGACCAAGAGGTTCTGGACGGTCTCCTTGCCGAGGTAGTGATCGATGCGGAACACCTGCCGCTCGTCGCAGGTCTCCAGCACCAGGCGGTTCAGCGAGCGGGCGCTGGCGAGATCGCGGCCGAACGGCTTTTCGATGACCACCCGGGTGAAGGCCGGGTCGAGCGGCGGGTTGATCAGTCCCGCCGCCTTGAGCTGCTTGAGCAGCGTGGGGAAGGTGCTCGGCGGCGTGGCGAAGTAGAAGAGGCGGTTGCCGCGCGTGGCGCGCGCCTTGTCCAGCTCGTCGAGCTGCGTTTTCAACATCGCGAAAGTCTGCGGATCGTCGAACGAGCCCGCCACGTAGCGCATGCCCGCAGCGAAGTCCTGCCACAGCTCGTCGTCGATGGGCTTGGTGCGCGAGAACTTGCCCACCGCCTCGCGCATCTCTTTTGCAAACTCGTCGTGCGTGTATTCCGATTTGGAAACTCCCACGATACCGAAGGCCGCCGGCAGGTGAGCCCCAACGGCCAGGTTGTAAAGCGCGGGCACCAGCTTGCGATGCGCCAGGTCCCCGCTCGCGCCGAAGATCACCACCACGCAGGGATCGGGCGCCGTCTCCGCCCGCAACCCGGGCCTCAGCGGATTTGGAATCTCATCATGTTCCGGCGCATATGGCATTTGGCTCTTCGCTCTTTGCTTGGCTCTTCGCTCTTTGGCTCTTCGCTTTTGGCCCGAGGCCCGAGGCCTGAAGCCGAGGCCAAAAAGGCCTCATGCCTTCTTCACCGCGTGCCCGCCGAACTCGTTGCGCAGCGCCGCCTGCACCTTGGCGCTGAACGACTCGTCCTGCCGCGAGACGATGCGCATCAACAGGGAAAGCGTGATCACCGGCGCAGCCACGTTCTGGTCGATGGCCGCCTGCACCGTCCAGCGCCCTTCGCCGCTGTCCTCGACGTAGCCGCGGATGCCGTCGAGCCCGGGATCTCTTTCCAGCGCGTCGTGCAGCAGGTCGAGAAGCCACGAGCGCACCACGCTGCCGTGGCGCCAGATGCCGGCGATCTTGGGCAGGTCGAGCTGCCCGAACGGCGAGGTCTTGAGGATTTCAAAACCCTCCGCGTACGCGGTCATCAGGCCATACTCGATCCCGTTGTGCACCATCTTGGTGAAGTGGCCGCTGCCGGCGGGTCCGGTGTGCATCAGGCCGCCCTCGGGCGCCAGCGTCTTGAGCGCCGGCTCGACCAGCGCGTACGCCTCGGGCGCGCCGCCCACCATCAGGCAGTAGCCGTTCTTGAGGCCCCACACGCCGCCGCTCGTTCCGGCGTCGCAGAAGTGGACGCCGCGCTCGGCCAGCTCCCTGGCGCGCCTTTGCGAATCGGTGAACCTGGAATTCCCGCCGTCGACGATGACGTCGCCCTTCTGCATGCGCGAGGCGAGGGAATTCACCAGCTCCTCGGTAATCTTTCCAGCGGGCACCATCGTCCAGCAGACGCGCGGCGGCTGCAGCGCGGCGATCACCTCGTCGAGCGTGGTGGCCGGCGCCGCGCCCTGCGCCGCCAGCTCCGCGCTGCGCTTCGGATCGACGTCGTAGGCGACGACCTTGTGCCCGCCCGCGAGCAGGCGCTGCACCATGTTGCCGCCCATCTTGCCGAGGCCCAGCATTGCCAGCTGCATCAGCGTCCCTCCGCAACCTTCATCTCTTGGCCTCGATGGCCTTGAGCAGATTTTCCAGCGCCTTGGAGAAGAGCAGAAGGCCCTCGTCGGTGAGCTTCTTGCAGACTTCTTCCAGGCTGATGCCCAGCTCGCCGAGCTTGCGCAGCTGCGCGCGGGCCTCGTCCACGCCCTTGGTCACCGTCTCGGCCACCTTGCCGTGCTCGTTGAACGCCTGCAGGGTCGCGAGCGGCATGGTGTTGACGGTGTCGCGCCCGATGAGCGGCTCGACGTAGAGCAGGTCGCTGTACGCCTTGTTCTTGGTGCCGGTCGAGGCCCACAAAGGCCGCTGCCGGGTGGCGCCCTTCGCCTCGAGCGCTCTCCAGCGCGGGGTGGCGAGCGTTTGCAAAAAGAGCTGGTACGCCTCTTTTGCATTCGCAACCGCGATCTTGCCCTGCAACTCCTTGTTGCCGCGCGACTCGAGGAGCTTGTCCACCGCGGTGTCCACGCGGCTGACGAAGAATGACGCGACGCTGTGGATCTGCGAGATCGGCAGCCCGCTCGCCACCCGCTCCTCCAGCCCGGAGAAGTACGCGTCGATCACCTGCCCATAAACCTTGACGCTGAAGATCAGCGTGATGTTGATGCTGATGCCCGCCGCGATCGCCTCGCGTATCGCCGGCATGCCCTCGGGGTTGGCGGGGATCTTGATGAAGAGGTTCGGCCTCTCCACCGCCTTCCAGAACCGCTTTGCCTCCTCGACGGTCGCGCGGGTGTCGCGCGCGATGAAGGGCGAGACCTCCAGGGAGACGAAGCCGTCGCGGCCCTGCAAACGATCGCCCCCCAGGGGGCCCCGTTCGGCGGCGGCTGCGCCGCGTCGATCACTCTCGTACATCGGCCGAAAGACGTCGCAAGCGTCGCGCACGTCGGTGACGGCCATGGTCTCGTAGATCTCCAGCGCCGGCTTCCCCTGCTTGATCAGCTTGGCCAGCTGATCGTCGTACTCGCTGGTCTCGGCGATCGCCTTCTCGAAGATGGCCGGATTCGCGGTGACTCCGCGGATGCCGTCCTCGTCGGCCATGCGCAGCAGCTCGCCCGAATGAATCAGCTTGCGCCCGATCAGATCGAGCCACGCGCTCTGTCCGAACTCGTTCAACCTCGCTGCCGGTTTCATCGTCTGCTCCTCGGTGTTGGTGCTTGAGCCTACCGTCCCTCGGAAAGCCACTTGGAGATGCGGCCCGCCACTTTCTGCGGCGTCAGGTCGTAGGCTTCGGCGAGCGCCTTCTCCGGCGCGCTGGCGCCGAAGCGGTCGATGCCCACCACCAGTCCGTCGCCGACGATGCGGTACCAGTCGATCCCGACCGCCGCTTCCACCGCGACCAGGCGCGCCTTGCCGCGCGGGATCAGCTTGCGCTGCTCGTCGCCGGGCAGCTTGAGGAACCGCTCCACGCACGGCATCGAGACCAGCCGCACTTTGTACTTCGCATCGATGAGCGCCAGCGCCGCCTGCGCCAGCGGCACCTCGCTGCCGGTGGCGATCACCACCACGTCGGGATCGGCGACGTCGTTCAACGCGTACGCGCCCTTCATGCATTCGCGCACGCTGGCTGGCCTCGCCCGCTGCAGCGGCTGCAGCTTCTGCCGGGTGAGGGCGAAGGCGCTCGGGCCATCCTTGCGCTCCAGCGCCGCCGCCCACGAGGCCGCGGTCTCCAGGCCGTCGGCCGGCCTCCACACCTCCAGGTTCGGAATCGCGCGCAGCGCGGCCAGCTGCTCGATGGGTTGGTGCGTCGGCCCGTCCTCGCCGAGGAAGATGGAGTCGTGGGTGAAGACGAAGATGCTCTGCAGGCGGGAGATCGCGGCGAGGCGGATGGGCGGCCGCATGTAGTCGCTGAAGAGCAGGAAGGTGGCGCTGAAGGGCACGAAGAAGCCGTCGTACGCCAAGCCGTTGACGATGGCGCCCATGCCGTGCTCGCGGACGCCGAAGTGGATGTTGCGGCCGCCGTAGTTGCCCGGCTGCACGTCGCCAAAGTCCTTGAGATAGGTGAAGGTCGAAGGATCGAGGTCGGCCGATCCGCCGGCGATTCCCGGCACCAGCGCCGCCGCCCGCTGCAAGACGGCCTGGCCGTGCTTGCGCGTCGCCTCGGGCGCATTGGCGTTCGCCACCACCGCGGCGAGCTGCTCGGGCAGGTCCGCGGGCGTGTGCCGCCCGGCGAGCGCGCTCCACAGCTGCGCCTTCTGCGGATCGTCCTTCTGCCACTGGGTGAACTTCCTCTGCCAGGCTTCGTAGTCTTTCTTCACTTCCTCGATGCGCCCGGCCCAGAACTGCCGCACCTCGTCCGGCACGAGGAAGGTGGGCTCCAGCGGCCATCCCAGGTTCTCCTTGGTGGCCCTGGTCTCGTCCTTGCCCAGCGGCGAGCCGTGCGCCTCGTGCGTATTGGCCTTGTGGGGCGAGCCGTAGCCGAGGACGGTCCTGACCGAGATCATCGAAGGCCGCGGATCCGCTTTTGCATTCCTGATCGCCTTGTCGATGGCCTCGACGTCGTTCCCGTCTTTGACGTGCTGCACGTGCCAACCGTAGGCCTCGAAGCGCCGGTCGCGGTCTTCGGTGAAGGTGACGTCGGTGTGGCCAGCAAGCGAGACCAGGTTGTCGTCGTAGAGGAAGATCAAGTTGCCCAGCTTGAGATGGCCCGCGAGCGAGCAGGATTCGCTGGCGACGCCCTCCATCAGATCTCCGTCGGAGCAGATGCCGTAGACGAAGTTGTCGAGCGGCGCGCCGGTCTGCGCGGCCAGCATCCTCTGCGAGAGCGCCATGCCGACCGCGTTGGAGATGCCTTGGCCGAGCGGGCCCGTCGTCGCCTCCACCCCTGGCGTGTCGTGGAACTCGGGGTGCCCCGGCGTCTTCGACCCGTACTGCCGGAAGGACTTGAGGTCGTCGATGGTCAGGTCGTAGCCGGCGAGGTGCAACATCGCGTAGAGCAGCATCGAGCCGTGGCCGGCGCTGAGCACGAAGCGGTCGCGGTTGGCCCAGCGCGGTTCCCGCGGGTTGAAGCGCAGGTGGCGCCCCCAGAGGACGAAGGCGGCGGGCGCGCAGCCCATCGGCATGCCCGGGTGGCCGCTGTTGGCCTTCTCGACGGCGTCGACGGCGAGGAAGCGGATGGTGTTGATGATCTTCTGCTGCAGCTCGGGTGTCATCTGGGTCTCTCGGTTCGGGGCGGTGGGGAGGGCGGCGCTTCGCGCGCGGCCAGCGCGGCGGCGCCGAGCAGGCCGGCTTCGGTGTCGAGGACCACCTGCACCGGCATCTGCTCGAGCAGCCTGCGCATGCGGCCTTTATCGAAAAACGCCTCGCGGAAGCGGCCGTCTTTTAACCAATCGATAATTTTCGGCGCGATGCCGCCGGCGACGAAGACGCCGCCCGTGGCCAGCGTCTTGAGCGCGAAGTTGCCGGCCTCCGCGCCGTAGAGCTTGCAGAACAGCTCCAGCGCGCGCTTGCAGAGCGGGTCGCCTTTGGCCGCGCCTCCGGTGACGGCGGCGGGCGCGTTGTGGCGATCGTTGGCGATGGTTGCCTGCAGCGCATCGGCGGGCCGCAGGCCAGTGACCTCGGCGATGCCTTCGGCGAGGTTGACCAGCCCATCGCCGGAGAGGATGCGCTCCCAGCTGACGTGGTCGTAGCGCCGCGAGAGGAAGCGGAGGACGCCGATCTCCAGCTCGGTGCGCGGCGCGAAGCTGCAGTGCCCTCCCTCGGTGGGCAGCACCTCGCGCCGGCCGCCGCCGCCCACGGTGGTGATCGCCTCGCCCAGGCCGGTGCCCGCCCCGATCACCGCCCACGGCCCCCGCGGATCGCGCACGCCCTCGTTGAGCGTGACCAGGTCCTTCCCCGCCACCGACTGGATGCCGAGAGCGAGCGCGTGGAAGTCGTTGACGAGGCGCACCGAGTCGATGGCCAGCGTCTGCACCAGATCTTCCTCGTCGAGGATCCAGGGGAGGTTGGTGGTGTGCGAGCGGCCGTTCGCCACCGGTCCGGCGACGCCGAATCCCGCCCGCCGCGGCAACGGGCGCGCCACCTCCGCGGCGAAGGCGCGGCAGATGGCGCCCAACCCGGGAAACTTGCGGCTGTCGTAGCGGCACTGCGCGAGCACCTCGACGCGGGGAGCGGCCACATGCTCGCCCGCTTGCGACACCTCGCAGATGGCGAGCAGCGTCTTGGTGCCTCCGATGTCGCCCGCGAGGACCTGCATGGCCGGGCAAACTACACGCGGCGATGGCGCTCCGCCACCCTTGCGAACGGCCGTCGCCAAGCAAACGTTTGAGCTTGGCGTGATCAGCGCCACAATTCTGGAGGCAGGCACATGGAGATCGGGCGGAAGGTCGGGGGCCGGGCGTTGGTCTTGCTCGCGGTCGCGCTGGTGGCGCCAGTCGGCGCGCGGGCGCAGATCGAGACGGCACTCGAGGTGCCGCCGAGCGGCAACTGGAGCGCGACCGCGGGTCGCACGGTCGGCAACGGCAACTCCGTGCTGCAGGCCGAGGTGGGCTGGCCCGGCATCGGCTTCACCCATCTGCATGGCGTGAACGCGACCACCGACGTCGGCTTCCACGTCGGCTTCAACTACGGGTTCGAGGGCACGACCAACAGCGTCGCCGGGCTCAACCTCGCGGTGCCCTACCGGCACGTGCTCGGGCAGGCCGGCGACACCACCTTCTCGTTCCGCACCGATCCCGGCTTGACGGTCTACGGCAACAACGGCTCGACGCTGGTGGGCGTGGGCGGGGCCATCGGAGTGGTGGCCGGCTTCCGCGTCGATCCGCGGCTGACGCTCGACCTTGGTTCGACGTGCCGGTCCTGGTGTCGTTCTCCAACCCGGCGGGGTTCCACTTTGGTCCGCAGGCTGGCGGCGGCGGAGAATATCTGATCGACAACAACCTCGCGGTGACGGCGCGGGTGAGAGTAGGGCGGCAGTTCGCGCTCGATTCGTCTGGCACGGGGCACCAGACGGCGTTCACTACGTTGATCGGGCTGGCGTACAATACGAGGTAAAGCAGGCCTCGGGCCTCAGGCCCACTAAGCGAGTTGTACGAGCGCTGACTGGTCGAGCTCGAGGCGCGCTCCGTCGAGGGCGTCGGCGACGGCGTCGTAGATCTTTGCTTCCGCTGCCAGCACGCGGTCGGCGTCCGGCGCCTTCACCTTGCTCTGCAAGAGCCACCGGCGCAGGCGTTTGTGCGCCGAGTCCCTTTCTTCCGCGACGCGCTCCTTCGCCTGCGCGACGAGCCGCGCGAGCCGCTTCTGCGCCTCCTCCTCGGCGGTGCGCAGCGCCAGTTCCACCGCCTGCACGAAGGCCGCGGGCGGACCGCCGTCGGGCGCCGGCACCGCATCCTGCCGGGCGGCGTCGAGCTGGACGGAGAGCGCATCCTCCACCCGCGCATCGCCGCGCCCGTCGAGCCGGACCACCACGCGCAGCTGCATCTCGTCGAGGTGCCGCGCCGCCCGCCGCGACGGCACGCGCGCTCCCTGCGCCAGGTCGGCTGGCTCCGGCAGCGAGACGAGGAAGCGCGCATCCAGCGCCGCCCCTTGCGTCCCGCGCAGGTGAGCGCGGGCGACGGTGGCCCGGCCCAACTCGCCGTCGCGCAGCCATCCGAAGAGCGCCTCCACCAGGGGATGCCCCGTGGCGAAGGAGTCGTGCTCCTCGTGCCGCACCGCCACCTCGCGCTGGAAGGAGCCCAGCACGATCCGGTCCTGCTCGAGATCGAAGCCCGCGAGCGCGTCCACTTTCAGCTCCGGGCCGACGTGGAACGACACCTCGCCGGGCAGCACGTCGACGTCGATGTCGACGGCAAGGCCCACGCGCCGCGCCGCCTCGATGGTCACCGCCTCCAGCCGCCGCTCGAGGTGCGTGGCCACCGCTCCCAGCGCCGCCGCGGCATCGCCGTCCGCAGGCAGGCGCGCCCCCAGCCTGCGCGCGCCGCGATCGGCCAGCGCCCGCACAGCAGCCACGTCGCAGCTGCGCAGGTCGAGCAGCGGATCGTAGGCGCGCCGCACCTCCGCCCGCGCTGCGGAAACGCGCGTCCGGATCTCGGCGGTCTTCTTCGCCCACTGCTCGGCGACGTCGGCCGACGCGAGCGAGAGCAGCTCGGCCTCGACGCTCTCCAGCACCGGATCGAGGCCGCCCACCGGCTCGGTGAAGACGCCGACGCCTTCGTCCATCACCTCCAGCACGCGGGCGGCGAGCGTGCCCTCGGGCCGGAAGGCGTAGATGCGCACCTCGCGCGACTGCCCGATGCGGTCGATCCGGCCGATGCGCTGCTCGATGGCGGCCGGGCTCCAGGCGAGGTCGTAGTTCACCAGCACGTGGCAGTGCTGGAAGTTGCGGCCCTCGCCGCCCAGCTCCGTGCAGAGGAGGATGCGCGGGCCTTCGGGATCGCGGAAGCGCGCCACCAGCTTGTCGCGTTCGGCGGGGGGGAGATCGCCGACGTACGCGAGCGCTTCGATCCGCTTCTTGGTCAGCGCCGCGCGCAGGTACTCGATGGTCTCGCGCGTCTCGGCGAAGACCAGCACTTTCTCCTGGGCGCCCAGCTCGTCGAGCAGCGAGAGGAAGGCGTCCAGCTTCGAATCGCGCGCGAGCGACGAGGCGCGCGCGGAGAGCTTGCGCAGGCGCGCGTCCTCGGAAGCGGCGAGCCCCGCGGCGAGCGCTGCGGGTGAGCTGCCCAGCCTGCGGAAGAGCGACGCCAGCACCGCGCCCGAGGGCAGCTTCGCCGCTGCCAGCGCGGTCCGCACGTCGGATTCCAGCGCCTTCTCCTCCGGCGAGAGCTTGACCTCGATCTTCGTCAGCGTGCGCGGCGTGAAGCCGCCGACGATCGCGCGCCGGTTGCGCAGCAGCCGCGCCGAGAGCCCGTAGCTCTCGGCGAGGTGCGCGAGCAGCGCCGGCCCTTTCAGCTTGCCCAGCTCCTCGTCGTCGGGAAACAACTTTGCGATGCGCGCGGCGGCCTTGGCATCGCCCCCCAGGAGCGCGCGAACTTCCGCGGAGAGATCGCCCTGCCGCGAAAGCCGCGCCCGCAGCTCCTGCTCGGTGGCCGCGGGCGCCGGATCCACCAGGCGCAGGAGCGCGTGGTACTCCGCCGGGTCGAGCTGCAGCGGCGTGGCCGTGAGGAGGAGCAGGCCCCAGGTGCGCTTCGCCAGCGCCTGCGCCACTTCGTAGGCGCGCGCTCCGCGCAGGTGGTGCGCCTCGTCGATCACCACCAGATCCCAGCCGGCCGCCGCCGCGTGGTCGGACTCCTCCTTGCTGCGCGAAAGCCACTCCAGGGACGTGATCACCAGCGCGTGCCGGTCCCAGGGCTGCCCTTCCTCGGCCTCGGCGTCGGCCGCCTCGCGATCGTCCTTCGCCCGCTCGGGGTCCATGAGCGTGAAGAGCAGGTTGAACTTGTGGAACAGCTCGGCCAGCCACTGCACGGTCAGGTGCGAGGGCGCGACCACCAGGCAGCGTTTGACGAGTCCCGCGTGCAGGAGCGCCGAGAGCACCAGGCCCGCCTCGATGGTCTTGCCCAGCCCGACCTCGTCCGCCAGCACGAAGCGCGGCTGCGGCGCCGAGAGAACTTGATGGGCGACCGAGACTTGATGGGGCTTCACGTAGACGCGGCTGGCGAAGAGCGCCCCCAGCGCGTCGGCGCGACGCTCGAGATCGAGCCGTACCGCCTCGGAGCGGAGCTGGAAATCCTCGGGCGCGCCCCAGCGGCCGGAAGCGAGCTGCTCGGCCGGACCCGCGCGGGGCGCCGGCGCGCGCAGGTCGGCCTCGCTGCGGATCGACGGCTTTTTGCCCTCCGCCTCGACGGTGTAGCGGTAGAGATCGTCCGCGGGACCCGGCAGGACGCGGAGCACGCGGCAAGGCGTCCCGTCGGCGAGGTGCGCGGGCGAGTTCGGCGGAAACTTGAAGCGCACCAGCGCGGCGTCGCGGGAGGAGAGCATCACCGGCCCACCCGGGCGCCCCGGGAACTCCGCCGAGAGGCGCGGCGGATCTTCGCTCACCGCCAGGACGTGGCCCACTCCCCAGGCGCTTTGCGCGCGGTGAACGATCTTCATGCCTTTGATGAACTGCGGCATCGGCGGACCTTCTATACTGGAAGCACATGGACGGCCATGGCATCCCCACGCCGGTGGAGACGACTGCCCCTTCGCGCAGCCGTCCCGGGCTTGCGCCGTTCTTCCGCGCCTCGCTCTATCTCGGCGTGGTGGGATTCGGCGGCGGGCTCTCGGTGCTGGCCAACATCCACGCGCTGGTGGTGATGAAGCGGCGCTGGATGACCGAGCGCGAGTTCACCAACACCGTCACCGTCGCGCAGATGCTGCCCGGCGGCGCCGCCGCCAACGCGCTCGCGTACATCGGGCTGCGCTTCGGCGGCATGACCGGCGCGCTGCTCGGCTACGTCGGCTTCGTGCTGCCGGGCTGGATCGCGGTGATGGCGCTCGCCTTCCTCTACGTCCACTACGGCACCAGCCCCGACGCGACCACGCTGCTGGGCGGCTTCAACGCCGCGGTGGTGGGGATCATCGGCGCCATCACCCTCAAGATGGCGAAGTCGGCGGTGGCGCGCCTCTGGCAGATGGGGCTGGCGGCGGCCGCGCTGCTCTTCTCGGTGGTGGGCGACGCGGCGCCGGGCGAGGTGGCGCTGCTCAGTATCGCCGTCGGCCTCGCGGTCGATCTGGGGACCAAGCGCGCGCGGCTCTTCGCCATCGAGCGGCGCCGCAAGCCCCGCGAGGAGCCACCGGTGGTGCTGCCGGAGGAAGGCGCGACGCTGGCCGCGAACTCGCGCGAGGAGAAGGGGCCGCCCCCGCCCGCGCCTTCGGGCGAGGTGCGGGTGGCGGCGTGGACCGCGGCGGCCGTCCTGCTCGGCTTCACCATCCACGCCACCGGCATCGACAAGGAGCTGCTGCACATCGCGCTGGCCTTTTTCCGCACCGGGCTCGGCGCGTACGGCGGAGGCTTCGCCATCGTGCCGCATCTCAAGCAGGTGGTGGCGCAGCAGGGCTGGATCACCGACCGGCAGTTCGCGGACGCGGTGGCCATCGGCAAGCTGACGCCGGGGCCGGTGCTCCTGCTCGCGACCTTCATCGGGTACCTGATGCACGGCTGGCTGGGCGCCGTGGTCGCGACCCTCGGCATCTTCAGCGCGCCCTTCGCGCTGGTGACGCTGGCGGGAACATGGCTCGACCGCATCCGCTCGCGCCGGCCGGTGCGCGCGGCGCTGCGCGGTCTGACGCCGGCGGTGCTGGGGTTGATGGCGGCGGCGATGATCTCGCTCGGCGACACGCTCAGCGGCACGGCGGAGGTCGCCATCGCCGTGGCGGTGGCGCTGACGCTCAACCGCTTCGAGGTCAATCCGGCGGCGATGCTGGTCATCGGCGGACTGGCGCGGTTCGGATTCCGATTCGCGGGGATGTGAGGAGGCTGTGGTGAGCGATCCCGAGGCGCAGCGGCAGGCGGCGGGCGAGAAGGCGGCGGCGATGGTCGCGGACGGGATGGTCATCGGCTACGGCACCGGCCGCGGCGCGATGGCGGCGCTGAAGGCGCTGGCGGCCCGGGGCGTGCGCGTGCGCGGCGTGCCGACTTCCAAGCAGACGGCGGAGACCTGCAAGAAGCTCGGGCTCGCGCTCACCACGCTGGAGGAGGAGTCGCGGCTCGACCTGGTGCTCGACGGCGCCGACGAGGTGGACCCCGGGCTGCAGATCCTCAAGGGCGGCGGCGGCGCGCACGTGCGCGAGAAGCTGGTCGCGCTGGCGGCGCGGCGGCGGATCATCGTGGTGGAGGAGGCGAAGCTGGTGCCGCGGCTGGGCGTGACGCGCGGCCTGCCCATCGAGGTGGTGGCCTTCGGCTGGCGGCCGACGCTCGCGCGCATCGAGGAGCTGTTGTCCGGAGCGCAGCGGCGCGAGGGCGCGCTGTCGGACGGCCCGGACGGCGTGCGGGTGCTCGGCGGCTGAGCGACGGCTTCGCTCGGTCAGCGGTGGCCGCTGTAACCCGCTTCGCTGATCGCCTTGCGGACCGAGGCTTCGGAAGCGACGGCGTCGTCGAAGACCACCGTCAGCTCCTTCTTCGCCGCATCGGCGCTGGCGCTGCGCACGCCCTTCACCTGCCGCACCGCCTGCTCGGTCTTGTACGCGTCGCCCTTGCTGTGCCAGCCGTCCACCTTGAGGGTGAGCGACTGGTCGGCCGCCAAGGCCGCGGCGGAGAGCGCGAGTGCAAGGATGAAGGGGCGCAAGTCCACGACGGAAGCGTAACCGCCGGGTGCCTGCAGTGCCACGAGCGCGAAGACGGCAGGCTCTCATGCGGCTCGCGGCCCGTGGCGCAGCGGTGCGAACCAGCCGCGCACGCCCGCCGCCCACAGCGTGGCGAGCGCGATGGCGACCAGCACCGCCGCGGAGGCAACGCCGACCGGAGACGCGGCCGCCTGCGCAGGCAGCGGACCGCGCACGGCCATGAAGGCGCGATCGACCGCCAACTGCGCGCCCGAGAGCAGCCCCGAGAGCAGCCAGCCCGAGCCCAGCGCCACCGTGGCGAGCAGGGCCAGCCCAGCGGCAGCCTGCCCGCGCGACCCGAACGCGCGCATCTGCGCGGCGCGCGTGATCGGCCCCAGCGCGATGAGCCCCACAGCGAGGCCGGGGTCGAAGCCCTTGTGCACCAGCGTTGCCGCCAGCGCGACCGCTCCGGCCACATCTAGGCGGCTGGCCAGGAGCAGGCCCACCGAGAGCACCGCGACGGACCAGAAGCCTGGCGGAAGCGCTGGTGGGCTGACTTCCACTCCGGCTGCGACCGCCAGCAGGGTCAAGAGCGGCGGCGCGCGAAGCCGGACCTCGTCCAGCAATCCGGCGAGCACGCCCACTCCCTCTGTCCGCGGCGGAAAGGCCCGGGCGACCGGCAGCGCGAGCAGCGCCGAGAGCGCGGCGAGGGCCGCCGCGAAGAGCGGCCCCAGCAGCGCAAGCGCGAGCAGGAAAGCGTCCCAGCGAAAGAAGCGCGTCCGCGCCGCCAGCAGCGCGAAGACCACCACGCCGCAGAGCAGCGCCGGCGCGCAGGCGATGGCGACGCCAAAGAAGGCGCGCAGGAACTCGAGCAGCGGGCCGGCAGTCTCCTGCTTCAGATGAAGGATCGCGCCGAGCCCCGCCACCAGGAAGCCGGCGAGGCAGGCGCCCAGGTCCGCCGCGCGCTCCCAGCCCGAGACGAAGCACTGCGCGCGGATCTCGTCGGCGACGACGTGCAGGAGCGCGCCCGCGGTCACCGCGGTCGCGATGGCGAGAAACGCGCCCTCGCCGAAGCCCGGCAGAACGCCGCTCAAGAGCACGCCCGCGACTCCCGCGGCGCCGATGGCGACCGAGCGCCGCCACGCCGCCCGCGGGCCGCGCACGTCGAGGAAGGGCAACACCACGGCGGCGGTGAGCGGCGCGTGGTGCGCGACCAGCGCGATCTCGAGATCCAGCTGCCCCTGCGGCTGCGCGAGCGCCGCCACCAGCGCGAGGCCTTCGGCGACGGAGTGGAAGATGAGCGCCGCGAACCCCACCTCGGCGGCCACGCGCAGGCCGGTGATGCCGCGCGCCTCGAGGATCCCCGGGCCCACGGCGCGCGCGACCGTCTCCAGTATCCAGGGCAGCGCGAAGCCGGCCCCGATCCAGAGCAGCGCCATCAGCCCCTGCGCGGGCACCACTTCCGGCAGCAGATGGAAGGCGACCACGCCCGCCGCGGCGGCGAAGGCGAAGGTGCGCGTCCGCTCCAGCACCGCCGGCCGCTTGCGCGCCATGAGCGCGATGGCCCCGCCCAGCAGCGCGGAAAAGAGCGCGAGTCCCGCCGCGCGGATCATGCCTGGCAGCTCCGGCACAGCCCGCGCAGCTCGAGCAGGTGGCCCAGCACGCGGTAGCGGGTGTTGCGCCGCACGCCTGCGAGCGCGCGCTCCAGCGCGACCGAGTGGAACTCCCGGGCGCGGCCACAGCCGGTGCAGACGATGGCGTGGTGGCAGCGCGGCTCGCGCTCCTTCGGGCGCGGCGACTCTTCGATGAGCCGCAGCAGCGACCGTCGGGACGCCGTGATGCGCCCGCCGTTGCGCCGCAGCGCCTCTTCCGCCCTGGCCGCGAAGGTCATCTCCCGGCGCTCTACCGCGCGGCGGCCGCAGTTGCAACAAGGTTGCATCAACGAATTTTCACTTGCGGGCGGAGGCGGGCTGCGGTCCAAGGGCGCGTGCACTTCGGCGCCCTCCTCACCGCCTTCGGGCTCATCTTCCTGGCCGAGCTGCCCGACAAGACGGCGTACACCGTGCTGCTGCTCGCCTCGCGGAGCCGCCCGGTGCCGGTGCTGCTCGGATCGTGGGCCGCCTTCCTCGCGCAGGGCTTCGTCGCGGTGGCCCTGGGCTCCCTGCTCGCGCGGCTGCCGCCGCAGGCGGTGACCTGGTCGGCGGCGGCGCTGCTCCTCGCTTTCGGACTCATGCTCCTCTTGAGCCGCGACGCGGAAGAGGAGCCGCCGCCGCCCTCGCACCGCAAGGCGTTCGTCGAGGCGTTCGTGCTGGTGTTCCTCGCCGAGATGGGCGACGCGACCCAGATCGGCACGGCGGCGCTGGTGGCGCGGCTGGGGGCGCGCTGGTCGGTGCTGATCGGTTCGACGCTCGCGCTCTGGACGGTGGCGGCGCTGGCCGTGACGGTGGGCGCGACGGTGGGCCCGCGGCTCCCCAGGCGCACGCTGCGCCGGGTGGCGGGCGCGCTGTTCATCGTCTTTGCTGTTGGCAGCGTACTGCTGGCGCGCATTGCATGACTGATTCGAACGCGGTCGGCGGTCGCGGTCGCGCAGCCGCCGCAAGGCTCAGCGCAGCAGTGGCTGGTCGAGCACTGAGGCCAGCACCCGCGCCCCGCGCGCGAACTCGGCCGGGCGCTGCACGAGGCTGACGACCAGGTGTGCCCCCGAGGGGAAGTCGAAGAAGTAGCCCGGGTGCACCAGCACCCCCGCCTCCAGCAGCCGCAGCGCCCACTCCTCCTCGGAGGACGAGCGCGGTACCGAGAGCACCGCGCTCCACCCGCCCTCGGAGCGCAGCACGTCCCAGGGCGCGCCCGGCGCGCGCGCCGCCTGCAGCGCCGAGCGGTTCGCCGCCAGCATCGAACTCAACGCGCGTTGAATTCCGTGCCGCGTCTCCAGCAGCTCCGCCGCCGCCAGCTGCACCGGCGTGGAGACCGACAGATAGGTGTCCGCGATCAGCTCCAGCCGCCGCAGCGCCTCGGGAGCGCCCGGCCCGCCCGCGATGCACCAGCCGAGCTTGAGCTGCGGCAGCCCCGCCACCTTCGAGAGGCCGGAGAGCGAGAACGAGAGCACGTCCTCGAACGCAGCGACGCTGGGCACCCGCCGCGGGTCGGGAAACGCCGGATAGTCCGCGAACACCTCGTCGCAGATGAGCGCGCAGGAATGTTCCGCGCAGGCCTGCGCCAGCGCCCCGCGCTCGTCCTTCTTCAGATACGCGCCGGTCGGATTCCCCGGGCTCACCACCAGCACCGCTCGCGTGCGCGGCGAAAAGCGCAGCGCGCCCGGATCGAGGTGCCACTCGCCATCCCAGCGCAGTTCATACTGTGTCAGCCGCACCGACTCGAGCGCGCCCAGATAGTCGAAGAGCGGATAGCTGGGCTGCGGCACCAGCACCTCGTCGCCCGCATCGCAGAGCAGCTTGAAGAGCCAGGCGTAGGCTTCGCTGGTCGAGGCGGTGAGCAGCACCCGCTCCGCGTCGACGCCGGCGTACCGGGCCACCGCCTCGCGCGCTGCAGGCAGACCGCGCGGCTGCGGCAGGTAGCGCAGCGCCGACGGGTTCGCGAGCGCGCGCAGGATGCGCTCCTCTTCGTACGGCAACCCCACCGCCGTCGGATTCGAGAGCGTGAGATCGAGGTAAGGCTCTCGCCGCGCGGCCAGGGCCTGCGAGAGCGCATTCTCCCGCAGCGTGAAGTCGAGCCGGCTCACGCCTCGGGCAGCGAGATCTCGGAGGCCCGCGGCAGCGGCAGCCGGTCGCGCTCCTTCTCGACGAAGCGCAGCGCCGACCAGATCTCGTCCACCGAGATGATCTTGTTGTCGGTGAGCCCGCCCGCCAGCCCGACCGAGCGAACCAGCGATTCGTCGAGGTCGGTGAAGAAGCCGCTGCTCTTGCGCGGCCAGGCCACCCACAGGGCGCCGCGCGGCGCCAGCACGTGCTTCGCCTTGGGAAACAGCTCGCCCAGCACCGCTCGCGACGAGGAGAAGACGACGATGATGTCGTTGAGGCTGACGATCTTGGTGGTGACGCCGACGCCGGGCGGCAACGGATCGAGCCGCCGCGCGAACCCGACCGGCGGATCGAGGAGGAGCACACGGCGCCCCTCCTTGATCCCGAGCTTCTGGCTGAGAGGGATTTCGCCGGTCATGCGCAAAACCTTGTAGGCCCCGCCGCGGGCGTTGCGCAAGGAGTTCGGACCGCGCTGTCGAAGATTGATAGACTCGCGCCGTGAAAACGGTCCGCATAGGTCTGCTCGGGGTGGGGACGGTCGGGCACGCGGTGGCGCGGGCGCTGCTCGAGCGGCGCGACGTGCTCTCGCGGGCGGCGAGCGTGCCGCTGGTCTTGCAGCGTGCGGCGGTGCGCGATCTGTCGCTGCCGCGCCCGCTCTCGCGCGAGCAGCTCACCACCGACGCGCTTTCGGTGGCCAAGGCCGACGACGTGGACTTGATAATCGAGCTGATGGGCGGCGAGGAGCCGGCCCGGGCGCTCATCGCCGCGGCGCTGGAGCGTGGAAAGCCGGTGGTCACCGCCAACAAGCGCGTCCTGGCGTGGCACGGGCCGGCGCTCGCCGCGCTGGCGGCCAGCAAGGGCGTCGAGCTGCGCTGCGAGGCTGCCGTCGGCGGGGGGATTCCGCTCATCGCTCCGCTCACCGACGACCTCGCCGCTAACCGCATCATGGACCTGCGCGCGATCATCAACGGCACCTGCAACTACGTGCTGACGCGCATGGCGCAAGGCGAGACGCTGGAGGCCGCGCTCAGCAAAGCGCAGGAGGCCGGCTTCGCCGAGGCCGACCCGCGCGACGACGTCGACGGCATCGACGCCGCCGACAAGCTCTGCATCCTGGTGCGGCTCGCCTTCAACGCGGCCTGCACGCCGGGACAGCTGCACCGGCAGGGGATCCGCGGGCTCGATCCGCGCGACCTCGCCTATGGCCGGGAGCTGGGCTACGTGCTCAAGCTGCTCGCCATCGCCCGGCGCGGACCGGGCGGCGCGGTCGAGGCGCGCGTGCATCCGGCCTTCCTGCCCGCGGACCACCCGCTGGCGCGCGTCGACGGAGCGCAGAATGCGGTGCACGTGGTGGGAGATCTGTGCGGGCCGGTGATGTTCAGCGGGCTCGGCGCCGGCGGAGACGCGACGGCGAGCGCGGTGCTCGCCGACGTGGTGCACGTCGCGCGCAGGCTGGCGCTGGGCGATCCGGTGCCGCCGCCGCGCGACTCCGGTCCCGAGGCGCCGCTCCTGCCGATGGCCGAGGTGAAGACGCGCTGCTACTTCCGGCTCGCGGTAGACGACGTGCCCGGCGTCTTCGCGCAGATCACCAAAGTGCTGGCCACGCACGAGATCGGGCTCGCCAGCGTGATCCAGCGCGAGCCTGGAAAGCTGGGCGCCGCCGAGGTGGTGCTCTTCACCTATGCGGCTCCCGAATTCGCGCTGGCGGCGGCCGAGGCGGAGCTCTCCCAGCTCTCGAGCACCCGCGCGGTGCTGGCGCGCATCCGCGTCGAGGCCTCCCGATGAGGCGCGGCGTCCTCGCCCGCTGGGCCGCGCACCTTCCTCTCACCGCGCGGACTCCGGCGCTGAGCCTGGGCGAGGGCGACACGCCGCTGGTGCCCGCTCCCACGCTCGCGCGCGACATCGGCTGCAGCGAGCTGTGGCTCAAGTTCGAGGGGCAGAACCCCACCGGGTCGTTCAAGGACCGCGGGATGGTGGTGGCGCTGGCCAAGGCCATCGAGGCCGGAGCGCGTGCCGCCGTCTGCGCCTCGACCGGGAACACCTCGGCGAGCGCGGCGGCGTACTGCGCGGCGGCGGGCGTCGCCTGCAACGTGGTGGTCCCCGAGGGCAAGGTGGCGCTCGGCAAGCTGGCGCAGGCGGTGGCGCACGGCGCGCGCATCGTCGTGCTGCAGGGCAACTTCGACTCGGCGTTGCAGCGCGTGCGCGAGATCGCCGAGCGCACCGGCATCGCGCTGCTCAACAGCGTCAACCCGCACCGCATCGAGGGACAGAAGACGGCGGCGTTCGAGATCGTCGAGACGCTGGGCCGCCCGCCCGACGCGCTGGCGCTGCCGGTCGGCAACGCCGGCAACATCAGCGCGTACTGGCGCGGGTTCGTCGAGCTGGGCGGGCGCAGGCCGGTGATGCTCGGCTTCCAGGCGGCGGGCGCGGCGCCGCTCGTCTCCGGGAAGCCGGTCGCGAATCCGGAGACGCTGGCGACGGCGATCCGCATCGGGAATCCGGCCTCGTGGAAGACGGCGGTGGCGGCGCAGCAGGAATCGGGCGGGCTGTTCGCGGCGGTGACCGACGACGAGATCCTCGCTGCCTACCGCCGGCTCTCGAGGGAGGCGGGCGTCTTCTGCGAGCCCGCCAGCGCGGCGCCGGTCGCCGGGCTGCTCAAGCTCTCGCGCGAGCAGCCGTCGAAGTTTGCAGGTCAAACGATCGTCGCCGTGCTCACCGGGCACGGCCTCAAGGATCCGCAAGCGGCCATCTCAGCCGCGCCCGCTCTGGGCGCGCCGGTGGCCGACGACGCAGAAGCCCTGGAGGCGGCGCTCCGATGAAGCCGTTCACCGTGATGGTCCCCTGCTCCACCTCGAACCTGGGGCCCGGATTCGATTCCGTCGGCATCGCGCTGGGCGGGCCCGACCTCATGGTCAAGGTGATCCCCGGCACCGAGCGCCTGCGCATCACGCACTTCTCCGGCGAGGGCGCGGACCGCGTGCCGCTCGATGCCACCAACCGCCTGATCCAGGCCGCGCACCACGCCGCCGTCGAGGCCGGGAAGGACCCGGGCGCGCTCTTCGCCGAGCTGGAGGTCCACAGCTCGATTCCGCTCAAGCGCGGGCTCGGCTCGTCGGCAGCGGCGGCGCTGGCGGGCGCGATGCTGGCGGACCGGCTGCTGGACGGCGCCATCGGCGAGACCGGCGTCCTGCGCACCGCCGTCGAGATGGAGGGGCATCCGGACAACGTCGTGCCGTCGCTGCGGGGCGGAGCGCAGGTGTCGATCCGCGACGGCGAGGGGCGCGTCCTCTCCTGCCCCATCGCCATCAAGCGGCCGCTGCGCGCGGCGCTCTACATTCCGGACCAGGAGCTGGCGACGTCGGCGGCGAGGGCAGTCTTGCCGGCGGAAGTCCCGATGGAGGACGCCGTCTACAACCTGGGGCGCGCGGCGCTCCTGGTGGCGGCGCTGGCGCAAGGAGAGTACCAGCTGCTCAAAGAAGCGATGCAGGACCGGCTGCACCAGCCGGCGCGCGCGGGACTGCTCCCGTGGCTGCCGGCGCTGCTCGAGGCGGCGATGAAGGGCGGCGCCTTGGGGGCGGCGCTCTCGGGCGCAGGCACCACCGTCTGCGCGCTGTGCACGCCCGACAAGTCGCGCGATGTCGCCACCGCGATGATGGACGCCGCCTCCGCCTTGCGCGTCGTCGGCCGCTCGGAAGTGGTCGAAGCCGCAGTCCCGGGCGCCCGCATCGTCTGAAGGGCGGGCCTCGGGCTTCGGGCCTCGGGCCAACTGCCTGAACCCGTGCTTCTGGCCTGAAGCCTGAAGCCTGAGCCTGAGGCCCGAAGCCTGAGGCCTGAAGCCTGAGGCCTAGCTCTTCAAAATGTGGTCGATGGCGGCGGAGATTCGCGGCAGCGGCGTCTCGGTCTGCACGAAGACGCCGCCGGCGCTGATGTTGGCCGCGTACTCGAGCAGGAAGTCCTGCACGGTGGCGAAGCGCACCGCGAAGCGCACCGCGTGCCGTGGAAAGGCGCGCCGCGGATCGTCGAAGGGCTGCACTGCGACGGAGCCGATGGGCTTCGCCTCCGACGCCCGCTCGCGCCGCGCGATCAGCTCCGCGATCTGCGCGCGCTGGTGTGGCGCCATGCCGTTGAACTCCGCCCAGAAGCCCGACTCCGAGCCTTGCGGCGCGACCTCGCGGACCACGCCCTCCACCTCCATCGCCTCGGCGGACCCGGGCAGGTAGAGCTTCATCCCGATCACCGTCCCCATCGACGGCGGCTCGAGGCAGCGGACGAAGACGCCGGTGCGGCTCACCTCGCGCGTCGTCGTCTGCACTGCTGCGTTGCGGGTGGCGAAGCGGACGGGGAACACGATGGGGTTTCGATCCATGACTCCGCCAGTCTACTCGACCGTCTCGCGAACAAGCAGGTGGGGGGTGTGGTGCCAGGCACGGCGGAGTAGGTAGAAAAGTATACCTATAACGGAACTAACAGCCTCAAGTCGGATCCTTTCCCAGCACGAACAAGAGGTCTTGTGCTGCGGGTAGCGGCCCCGCCTGCAGCCGCAGCGAGGCAGCGCGCGCGATCTGTCCGGCGGCGGGAGCCTCCTCGGCGAGGAAGCTCACGACCAGCTGTCCGCCCGGCTTGAGCGCGCGGCCTAGCTCGCGCAGCGCCGCCGGCACGCCGTCGAGCAGGGAGGTGAAGGCGCAGACCAGCTCCGCCGCGCGCAGCGGCAGGCGCGCCCCATCCGCCGCGGCGACCAGCCCCGTGCGCGAGCGCGCGATGCGCAGCATGCCGAGCGAGAGATCGAGGACCAGCCAGCGGGCCGCCGCGAGCTGCGGCGCTTCGTCGCGCACCCATTCGACGAGAAGCCCGGTCCCGCCGCCGGCGTCGACGCAGAGGGCAGAGGCGGTGAGCGGCTGCAACAATGGAGCGGCGGCGCGAAACTTCACCCGCTGCAGCTCGCGAAAGCGCGCGTCGTACCCTTCTGCGCTGCGATCGTACGCTGCTGACAGCAGGCGGCGGTCCACGCTTCGCCTCTATCATGCTTGCGCGCGTAGAAGCGGGCGGCTACCTTCGGCGGCCCTCGGAGGAAGCCGTGGCCCTGCGCACCCCTTTGTACGAAGCCCACCTCGCCGCGGGCGCCCGCATGGTCGAGTTCGCGGGCTGGGACATGCCGGTGCAGTACAAGGGCGTCCTCGAGGAGCACGCCGCCGTCCGCGAATCCGTCGGCATCTTCGACGTCAGCCACATGGGCGAGGTGACCATCGAGGGCCCGCGTGCCCTCGAGTGCGCGCAGCGGCTCGTCACCAACGATCTCTCCAAGTGCACGGACGGCCAGGCGCAGTACAGCGCGCTTTGCAACGAAAAGGGCGGCGTCATCGACGACATCATCGTCTACCGCTTCTCCGCGCAGCGCCTCTTCATCTGCGTCAACGCCAGCGGGCGCGAGAAGGACTTCGAGTGGATGAAGGCCCACGCCCTCGACGGCGCGCGCGTCGAGCAGCACTCGGACGACTGGGCGCAGATCGCCATCCAGGGGCCGAAGGCGCCCGCGCTGGTCGATTCGCTCTGCGAGCCGCGCGTGCTGGACCTCGCTTACTACCACTTCCGCGAAGCGACCGTGGCGGGCATCCGGGGCTGCATCGTCGCCCGCACCGGCTACACCGGCGAGGACGGCTTCGAGGTGTTCGCGCCGCCCGGCAGCGCGCGCAAGCTCTGGGATGCGCTCGCCGCCCGCGACGCCGTCCCCTGCGGCCTCGGCGCACGCGATTCGCTGCGGCTGGAGGTCGCCTATCGTTTGTACGGCAACGACATGGACGAGGAGCACACGCCGCTCGAAGCGGGCCTCGGCTGGATCGTCAAGCTCGACAAGGCGGGCGGCTTCGTCGGATCGGAGGCGCTCATCCGGCAGAAGAAAGAGGGGCTCCAGCGCCGGCTCGCCGGTTTCAAGCTGACCGGCAAGGGCATCGCCCGGCATGGATACCCGGTGCTCAAAGACGGCCGACGCGTCGGCGAAGTCACCTCCGGCACATTGAGCCCCATCCTGAAGGAGCCGATCGGCCTTGCCTACCTGCCCGCCGCGTTGTCGAAAGAGGGCTCGAGTTTCGATATCGAAATCCGCGGAAAGCCGGTGCCCGCAGCGGTGGTGAAGATGCCCTTCGTCGAGAAGATCAAGTCGTGACGCGCCCGATTCGTTAACAAAGGACAAAGGACTGCCAGATGGCCCAATATCCCGACAGCCTCCGCTACACCAAGGACCACGAGTGGGCGCGCGTGCGCGGCAGCACCGTCACCGTGGGCATCACGCTCTTCGCCAAGGACCAGCTCGGCGACGTGGTCTACCTCGAGCTGCCCGAGGTGGGGACGACCGTCGCCAAGGGCCAGCCCTTCGGCGTGGTGGAGAGCACCAAGGCCGTCAGCGAGCTCTTCGCGCCCGTGAGCGGCAAGGTGACCAAGAGCAACAAGGCGCTGGTGGACGCGCCCGAGACCATCAACGACGACCCGCACGAGCGGGGGTGGATGATCGAGATCGAGATGTCTTCTCCGGCAGAGGCGAACGAGCTCTTGTCCGCCAAGCAGTACGAGGAGCTGCTTGCCTCGGAGCATTGAGAAGCTGGACTTGCGCGGCCTGCTCTGCCCGCTGACCTGGGCGCGCACCAAGTATGCGCTCTCGAAGCTGCCTGCGGGCACCGATCTCATGGTGGTGCTCGATCACCGTCCGGCCGTACCGGACATCAAGCGCAATGCCGAGGAGCTGGGCGACGAGGTGGTCTCGTCGCGCGAGACGGCGGAGGGACTTTGGGAAATGGTGCTGCGGCGATGCGCGCGGTGATCCTGCTTCTGGCATCGGGCTGCGCCACGGCGACGCGCGGGCCCGCGAAATCGGCCGATCCGCGGCTTTCGACGATGCTGGCCGAGGCCATCCGCTTTCCCACCGTCGCCGGCAACGACCAGGCGCGCCGCGACCAGCAAGCCTGGCTCTTGCACACGTCGGCCGAGCTGGGCCTCACCGCGCGCGATGCCGGGCCGGTGACGGAGATCGAGCTGCCGGGTCCTCCCGGCGCGCCGGCGCTGGGCCTCGTCGTGCACGGCGACGTGCAGCCGGTCGATGCCGCGCAGTGGACGGTGCCCCCCTTCGACGGGCTGGCACGCGGCGGCGAGGTGATCGGGCGGGGCGCGGCCGACGACAAGGGGCCCTTGGTGCAGGCGCTCCTGGCGATGCACGCGCTCCGCTTGGAGAAGCTGACGCACACCGTGCGGCTGCTGGTCGGCAGCGACGAGGAGAGCGGCTCGACGGACATGAAGACGTACCTCGCCTCGCACGCGCCGCCTGCGTACAGCCTGGTGCTCGACTCCGAGTTTCCGGTGGTGGTGGGCGAGAAGGCGTGGGACGGGCTGGCGGTGCTTCCGGCCGACGACGGCGCGGGATCGGGCAAGCCCTGGCGCATCGAGGAGATCGACGCCGGCCTGGCGCCTAGCATCGTGCCGGATCGCGCGCGGCTGACGCTGCGCGGGCCTGCGCCGTGGGACGAGCTGTCGGCGCGGCTGCGCGCGAAGACGCCCGACGAAGGAACGCGGCTCGAGCTGTCGCCGCGCGGTGAGCTGCTCGACGTCATCGTGCATGGCCGCTCGGCCCACGCGGGCGTCAATCTCAAGGGCGGGCGCAACGCGCTGGTCTCGCTGGCCCGCATCGTCGAGGGAGAGCTGCCCGATTGCGCGACCGCGGACCTGCTCGCCTTCGCGGCGAAGCAGGACATGCAGGGCGCCGCGCTGGGCCTGACCGAGGCGGCGCCGGGCTGGGGCGGCTGGGCAGTCAACGTCGCGACGCTGAGCCGCGAGAAGCGCTTCGGCGGAAAGCTGGCGCTGGTGATCAACCTGCGCCGCCCGCCGCCGATGAACGCCGCGCAGTCGCGCGATCATCTCTATGCGCAGGTGCGGAAGTTCTCTCAGCGCCTGGAGCCCGCCGCCGTCCATTTCGCAGACGAGCCGCTGATCTTCGATGCAAGGGCAAAGCTGGTGCGCCGCCTGATGGACGACTACGCGCGCGCCACCGGCGAGCGGCCGCCCCTGGCCATCTCGGGAGGCGGCACCTATGCGAAGCGGATCCCGAACGCGATCGCTTTCGGAATGTGGTTCCCCGGCAAGCCCTATCCCGGCCACGACGTCGACGAGAAGGTGCCGGTGGCCGATCTGCAGCGTGGCCTCGACGTGCTGGTCGAAACCGTCCGCGACCTCGCCACCGGCGCCCCCATCGTAGAACCTTTCAAGCCATAGGCCTCTCATGCGCATCGCAAAGCGGCTCAGCTCGTTGGCGCAATCCGATATCCGCCGCATGACGCGCGAATGCGAGCGCGTCTCCGGCATCAACCTCGGCCAGGGCATCTGCGATCTGCCCACGCCGGAGCTGGTGCGCGAGGGCGCCATCCGCGCCATCCGCGAGAACAAGAGCACCTATTCATTTGCGGAAGGCGCGCGCGAGCTGCGCGACGCGATCGCGCGGAAGCTCCTCCGCGACAACGGGCTCGCCGCGGACCCGGCGACGGAGATCTGCGTCACCGTCGGCGCCAGCGGCGCTTATGCCTGCGCCATCCACGCATTGCTCGATCCGGGCGACGGTATCCTCTTGTTCGAGCCGTATTATGGATATCACCTCAATGCGGCGATGGTGGCCGGGCTGGTCCCGCAATTCGTGACCTTGCGCGCGCCGGACTTCGCATTGCACGAAGCTACGCTGGAAGCCGCGATCACTCCGAAGACGCGCGCGATGGTAGTGTGCACGCCCGGCAACCCCAGCGGGAAGATGTTCTCGCGGGCCGAGCTGGAAACGGTCGCCCGCGTCGCGCAGAAGCACGACCTGCTCGTGATCACCGACGAGATCTACGAATACATCCGCTACGACGGCCGCGCGCATCTCTCGCCCGCATCGCTTCCGGCTTTGCGCGAGCGCACCGTCACCATCATGGGCCTGTCCAAGACCTTCAGCATCACCGGCTGGAGGCTGGGATATGCGGTCGCGCCGGAGCCGCTCACCCAGGCGATCACGCTGGTGAACGATCTCGATTACGTCTGCGCGCCCACGCCGCTGCAGCTCGGCGCCGCGGCCGGATTCGATGCGCCGCAGAGCTATTTCGACGAATTGCAATCCGCATATCAGCGCAAGCGCGATGTCATCTGCGAAGCGCTCGCCGCTGCCCGTTTGAACCCCATCGTTCCGCAAGGCGCTTATTACGTGCTCGCCGATTGCAGCAGCCTGGGCCTGGCCACCGCGCGCGACGCGGCCATGTATCTTCTGGAAAAGACGCGCGTCGCTTCCATCCCGGGCAGTGCGTTCTATCGGGGCGCGGCGGGCGAGAGCCTTCTGCGCTTCTGTTTCGCCAAGGACGACGGCGTGCTCGCCGAGGCCTGCCAGCGGCTTCGGGCACTATGAAATCTCCGCTCCTCCCCATCTTCCTCATCGTGGTGGTCGACGTGCTCGGCCTCACCATCATGCTGCCGCTCTTGCCCTTCTATGCGGAGCACTTCGGCGCCAGCCCCAGCGTGGTCGGCCTTCTCGTCAGCACCTATGCGCTCTGCCAGCTCGTCGCCGGCCCGGTGCTGGGGCAGATCTCCGATCGCCTCGGCCGCAAGCCCGTGCTCACCGTCAGCCAGCTGGGCACCTTCGCCGGCTTCCTCATGCTGGCCTGGGCGCCCAGCCTCTTCTTCGTCTTTCTCGCCCGCGTCATCGACGGCCTGACCGCCGGCAATCTGTCGATTGCGCAGGCCTATATCGCCGACGTCACCGCGCCCAAGGATCGTGCGCGCGCATTCGCGCTGATTGGAATCGCCTTTGGTATCGGCTTCCTCGTCGGCCCGGGCGCGTCGGGATATCTGACCCACCATCATGGATATCAAGTGCCGATCCTCTGCGCGGCGGCGCTCTCCTTCCTCAGCATCATGGGCACGACCTTCCTCTTGCCCGCGGTGCCGCCCCATCCCGAAGGAGAGCTGGCGGCGAGCGCGCAGCAAGAGCTGGAGGCGCCGGTCGCGCCCGGAGGAAAGCGGCTCAAGGTCCTCGATTGGGGGACGTATTTGCAATACTTCCGCCGACCGGTGCTGGGCGGGCTGCTCATCGAATTCTTTCTCTTCAGCTTCGCATTCGCGACCTTTACCGCCGGCTTTGCATTGTTCGCCGAGCGCCGCTTCACCTGGCGCGGCGCGCCCTTCGGCCCCAAAGAGGTCGGATACGTCTTCATGTATTCCGGCCTGCTCGGCATCCTCGTGCAGGGCTCGATGCGGCAGGGCGCGCTCATCCGCCGCATCGGCGAGGTGCGGCTGGTGACCCTGGGATTCCTGGCGGCGTTGCTCGGATATGCGCTGCTGGGGCTCAGCTTCGGAATCGCGCTCCTCTTGATCGCCGCCGGCTTCGCCTCCTTCGGCACCGGCGTCTTGCGGCCCGCGCTGACCAGCCTGATCACGCAGCAGGTCGCGCGCAACGAGCAGGGAGTCGTGTTGGGCCTGAACCAATCGCTCCTCTCGGTGGCGCAGATCGTCGCCCCGGCCGTCGCGGGCGCGCTCATCGATCGCGGGCATCTGACCGCATGGGCGCTGTGGGCGGCGCTCTTCATGGCCGTCGCGCTGGTGCTGAACTTGCGCGCCCGCGCTGCGCGGCACGAGGCGGCGGCGGCTTAGACTAGAACGGGTGCGTCCTCGGGCACGGACACGTCCACCGCCACGGACACGTGCACGGCTCCGTGGCACGTGACACGTGCACGTGCCACGACAGCGTGCACCTGGACATGGACGTGGACGTGTCCGTGCACGTGGACCGGCAATTGGATAAACACGGGTGCGTGATGCACCTGTTCGCACTGGCGCTGGTGGTGGCCGCGCCCCCGGTCGCGCTCAATCGGCTCGCGCTCACCGTCAGCGGCGGAGTCAGCCTGGGCAACTACGAGGCCGGCCTGACCTGGAGCATCGCGCAATACCTGCGCAGGTCGTCGCGCGACCTCGAGCTTGCCGCCGTCACCGGGTCCTCAGCGGGAAGCGTCAACGCGCTGCTGGCGGCGGCCCAGTGGTGCGAGGACAAAAGCGAGACCCGCGACGACCATCCCGACAGCAATCTCTTCCACGACGTCTGGACGCCGGTGGGTGTCGAAGAGCTGCTGCCCGACGCTCCGTCGGCGTACAGCCCCGACGACGCGGTGATGAGCGCCGCGCCGCTCGAGCGCGCGCTGCAGCGCATCCGCGCACAGCTCTTCGAACGCGAAGGCCGGCGCTACCGGCCGGGC
>WNFI01056597.1_pt1 | contig 32882 bp, 20 predicted proteins | sample 5400471 | NCBI WGS metagenome assembly WNFI01 (sample SAMN13153348, study PRJNA577476) | soil metagenome | isolation source: 100 cm saprolite on Douglas fir-dominated hillslope | place: USA:California | collected 2013-09-17 | reverse complement strand
CCGATGTAACTCAAGGCTCGACGACGGTAAACCGGTCGGGAGCGATTGTGACGCTCGCATCGGGGTTGTAGTAGTCAAACAATGTGTGCGGTGCGGCTTGCGCGTCGATAGCCATTCTGGTTGTGAAGCTCAGTGAGAATTTCGTGCCCCCCGCTCGCGGCCAGAGATACGCGACAATCCGGTCTGGGAGAACATCGAACGAAGACAAATCCCAGCCGTTTTCGCTTATCTGTTTTTTCAGACTCTCGCGGTCGACGTCTACTCCAGGAGGAACGCCGATTTCGGCGATCATCATCCCGTGGCCAGCGGAACCAATCCGTTCAGCGAGGACCGCGCACGTCCCTTTTGCGCCTACTTCGAGTTGTGTGCGATCACACGTGACGCTCAACTTCAATGGGCCTGATTTCGGAGCAGCCAGGGGAGAGTTCCAACGCACGTAATAGTCGGCGATGGTCTGCGCACTGCCAAGCGTTCCATTTCCACCGGAAATCTCGACCGTGTTGTTGCCGGGATGAGCCAGCGAAGAGATGTCGAGAATCTGCGGGCCAAGAACGTGAGGGGCGGTAGGCGACAGCGCGTGTGCTGTGCCGTTCACAGCGATCCGCAGCGGTGCTTGAGTACCGCTTGTTTCTCGCGAAGCCAATAGCAGGAGAGCGTCGATTACATTCACGGTCGTTTGGGTTGAGTACCAAACGCCGTATCGATCTTTCTGCTCAATCAGGAATTCGAGTCCACGATTCGACAGAGTCCGGTCTTGTGCGTCGTTTGTTTGATCCAACAGTTGAACGGCCAACGCCGTCGTTTCGACTCTTCCGGCGCGTCCCCAGCCGTAAAACGGTGTGTTCGCCTGCAATTCCCAATAGCTGGCGCCGCGTTCCGTCTCAGCCGCCGCCCGCAGTTTTGCTATTACGCCTTCTGCGCGCTTCGGCTGACCTCCAGCCATTTCCGCTAGGCCGTAGCTTGCGAATAGATAGGGGTCAGTGAAATTGCTCGTGGCGGTTGCCACATTGTCGAGAGCGCGGCGGATCGCAACCTTGTCCGCTTCCACATTCTTGTCCTTTGGATCAGACGACTCGGTGGCAGACAGAATGTGGGCAATGTACGAAGTCAGAATCGCATCCTCGACGGGCGAGCTGGCATACCAGTGATGTTCGATCCAGCTGCCGTCAGGTTTCTGTTGCCGGAAGAGCCATTGGCGGGCACGGTCGAGGACGTTTGGATCAACCGCCGCCAATCTGGATGCATCGTGCAGAAATCGCACAGCATAGGCTGTCAGGGCCAGATTTGGCTCGCCACGCCCCCAATAGGTGACGCCGCCGGAGTCGTCGACGTAACTTAGTAGCCGCGTATAGCCTTGCGCGACATACCGCAGCGCGCGATCGTGCAGCGGACCAAGCGGGCGTTTGCTCTCTTTCTCGAATTTGAGGAGCAGCACGCTCGGGTACGTTGATGAAATGGTTTGCTCTCCACAGCCCCAAGGGCGCTGCAACATTCCCTCCAGAGCTTCCCCCACATGGGCGAGCAGGTCAGGGTAAATTTTCAGATCTGCATGAAGAGAACCGGCGATCGCCTCGTCCGGAACGTCGAAGTCCCACTTTGTGTTGCCAGTCACGAGGCGTCCGTCTGTGCGAGTGAGTTCAGCGCCGTCGGGATGAACCGCCACGATGCGCTCGATCGCGTCGGCTACCGTCGCTCCGGTCGCAATCACTCGCTGCTTGCCGGTCGCAGTCGTTGCGACTGCTTCAAACGGAAATATCAATTTCGTGTTGCCACCAGGCGCGACTGAGGCCTGCTGAGTGTCGGTCGAGTTGGATCGAAACCACTCTGCGGCGGGCATTTCCACCTTCACTCGCTCCGATTTCTCCGTGTAGTTCCGAATCACGACGGGCAGCGAAATGCGATCTCCTAGAGTGAGCACTTTGGGTGGGTCGTGTTCGACAAAGAAGGGCTGGAAGCTCTTCACCTCTTTGTCGAGGGTGGCCAAGCGGCCGTCGAGTGTCGAGGCGATCAGCGAGAGTTTCCAGGTCGTAAGATTGTCGGCAAATTTCCAGTTGATATGCGCTCGACCGTTACGGTCGGTCTCGATGGAAGGCTGCCAAAGCAGGGTTTCAGGAAAGTACTGCCTAAGGCGCGGAGTGACTGTTGCCTGCTGCGCGAGATCGGTCGTGGCCGGTTTATTGACGGTCGAAGCCATAGCCGATTCCGACGTACTTACAAGTTGCGCTTCGGCACTGACTTCCACGGTTTCCGTTGTGGCGCCAAGCCGCAAGGTGGCGTTGACTTCCACCGCTTCCTGCGCACGAATGACGATGGCCCGGATCTGGGCCACCATGAAACCGGACGCGTGTACCGAAAGGTTATACACGCCGGGCGGAAGATCAACGAGGAGGTAGCTTCCATTTGAGTCCGTGGTCGCTTGATACTCGGCACTGGTATTTGCATTGACAGCAACGATCTTGGTGTTTGCGACAACCGCGCCAGTCGGGTCGGTGATGACACCGGTAATGCCGCCAGTATTGCCGGTGAAAAGCATATGCACAGTAGGCGTTGAGGTATTGCCCGTCACCGTTACCTCCGACTGAACTGCCGAAAACACGGCCACGTCAAAATCGTCGACGGTATCGGGAATGCCATCGGCGCCCACGCTGCGAATCTTGATCAGTCGGTTCCAAATAGTGATGGGCTCGGTCTTAACCTGTTGATTGTTCTGGACCCAGCGATCGGTATACCGCGCCACAGCTGCCGTGCGTATCAAGTAGGGCCGCCCGTATGGATCACGCAGATCATCAACATGGATCTCCGGCAGAAGAAGAGCCTTAAATTCGTCGGCCGTACCCGGCGTCTTGCCGGCGGCCTCAATCTTCTCCGGAAGCAGCTTGTCAATCGCAGTCCGTGATTCCGCGAAATAGTCGATTGCGGAAGTGCCCACCTGATACTCTTCTCCGGGCTTACCGTCTGCGCCGCGAGTCTTGGCGCGGACTATAAACTGCGCGCCGTTGACGCCGAATTCAAAAACGTATGGCTGCCCCCAGGGGTCGATGAGCCTTGAAAGATCGATGCCGACATCGGACAACGCCGTTTTCAAGGCTGGCAAATCGCGAACGAACCCGCCGGTCTTCCGGTGATACTCCTCGAGTGCGCGTGTAACCTGGCGCTCGGTCGCACCGTAGAAGTTGACGGCACGCACGGCAACGCTGAAATCATCCTCTGTGTCGTCGCGCTTGTCGGCTCCGGGACTGATCAGGTCGAGCATGTAATTATTGCGGTCCACGCTGAACTTGGGAATAAACTCCGATCCCCAAGGGTCCCTCAGGCTGGACCAAGCTGGGTGGTGGCGCTCCAACAGTGCATCAAGTTCCCGGCGGCTGCGTGGCAGAATGGCAGATTCGCTGCGCTCCTTGTCCAATGCGGCCAGCAAGGGCTGGAGTCTCGTCTGAATCTCGTCCTTATAGACGTCGCCTGGAGTTTGGCTGTCGTAATCGTCGCCGAATACTGGCGAGTAGCCTCCCCATCCATAGCTGTAAGCGTTCAGCAGGAAATCCGCGGCGGTGTCCAGGTCCTCAGAGGCCGGTTCGGTCGTATCCACACGATCCAGGTCCCCGCGAGTGAGATTCGCAAGCTTCGCTTCGCCCTGATACCACCATCCGCCATAAGCGCCAAAACCAAACGGATCACGAAGGTCTTCATCAATTCGAGCACGCTCTTCGACCGCCTCGTCGAAAATCACAGCACCAATCACGCTCGGGATTGTCGAACCTTCAGCCGTTCTTACCTGCACGGTTGCCGCAGCGTCCTGGCCGGGACGGTATTCGCTCCGATCAAGGTGAAGAGCTATTTTGAGATCGTGGTTCTGGGGGTAGATCACAGAGCGCGCCCCAGAAATCCCATAACGGTCCCAATAGCCACCGCCATGTTCCATGTTGATCGCGGCGAGAGTCAGTTGGCCAATAAACTCGCTACTGTAAGGAATTCTCACGATCGCCCAGTGATGCCGCAGCCGGGTGGTAAAGGCACGCAAAACCTTCGACTGATTGGCGAGTTCGATAATCACTTCGTCGTCTGAGTCTGAGCGGATTTCAGCCTCAATCGATTCTTCGGGAGCCAAAATGGTCTTGCGGGTAATCACACGAAGGAAATGTTCAGGCCCTGGCGACAAGTTTTCCGTTGTGATGCCGCTTGCCCCCTTCCGATCACGAGCAACGAGAATCAATGGCAATTCCTTACTTTCAACCGCGAATGACGACTTTGGGTTGCGAACGCGAGCCACTCCGTAACGGCTCGTTTGCACATTTGCGAGCACGTGTTCCCCAGAGCCGTCGGGAGCAACAGTGCGGACCTCGACCTCGCACTGTGCAGGGGAACCATCAGCATAGGATGTGGAGACGAAAAACTCGTCTGGCAGACCACGCCGCGATGAGTTCTGCGGAACGTAATACACGTGGATCGGATGCTTTGTGACTCGCACATCAAAGCGGCGTTCCTCAGTGCGGGCAGTCGAGGGATCGGTTACATATGCCGTGTAGGTGACATCACGAAACTTGCGATAGGAGGATTCGTCTAGATCCGCCTGCTCTTTTGAGAGATCGAGAGTCGCGCGAAACCTGCCCTGATCGTCGGTGATCCCCGAAATCGTTTTGTCTTCATCAATCTCCCACTTTTGCTTGGCAAAATTCCACTTGCGTTCCTGGAGCCGTGAGATTCGCACCGCTGCCTTAGGGACCGGCTTGCCAAAAAGATAGTCGGCGCTGATCTCAAGTGAGGCTTGCTGCTCGGGCAAATAGTAAGTGCGGTCCGGCTTTGCACTGACGACAAAGGTGGGTAATTCGTAGCGGCTGATGCGTACCGTCCTCCGGTCCGCCGCCGCAGAGATCTGGCTGTCTTCGTCGTCGGAATCATCATTGTCCGAGTCGACATATTGGCCAGGATAGGTTTTGGCGAGAATGCGGTATTCCCCAAGCTTAATGCGGTCAGGAATCGTCCAGTCGGCCGCAACGACCCCGAATCGCGACGAAGTACGCTCATCCTTGAAGACAACGGTTCCATCCTCATCTTCGACCTGGAAGTAGACCTTTTTGGCGCCAAGTGCCCGGTGCTCGTCGCCAAAGATGAGTGCGCGAATGTGTAGTGTTTGTGCGGGCTGGTACAGCGGCTTGTCGGTCTGGACCAAGATTCGGCCGGGTGCCCCAACTTTTAGGTCATTTTCCGCATTCTTCTTGATTGTTCCATGTTGGGCCTGAACGGCAACTTCGAGATCTCGACCCTGAGTATCTGAGGATGGCAGGAACATCGAAAGCACGGCATAGCCGTTGGAGTCTGTTAGTCCGGTTGCCGAGGCTAAGGCAGACTCCCCTGCGTGTGGACGAACTTGGGCAGTAACTGCCACGCCAGGGACGGCACGACCGACGATAGGATGACTGGTGTGGACGCGGACGAAGAACTTCTTGCCGGGCTGGACTAACGCGGGTGCCGAGACATGCAGCGCAAAATCTTGTACGGATTCAAACAGTGGCAAGATGCCATGCACCACTTCAGATCCATCTGCAAGGACACTGTAAGCCAAGCGGTACCAGAGCAAGTCTTCACTCTTCTTTGGAAGCTCAGGCAGGGTAACGGATGCGGATAGCTTATTCGTGCCAGGTTTCAATCGTGCGGGCAAAGAAGACGATGCAACTTGAACTCCGCTCGGCGCGATGACCCACAATCGGATAACAGCAGATTGGTGGTTCACCGTCGAGTTTGCCGTCAGGACGACAGAATATGTTGTGCCGTTTAGTGTGACTCTAGCAGCACCTTCATCGATTCGCAGCGACTGTCCCGCGGCTGTGCTCACAAGCGCTAACACTGCCGCGACAACACAAAGATGTCGCATGTGGCGCTCCTGAATCTAGAATGTCCTGACTAAATGACGATACCGTAAGTGTGCGAAGGACTGAAAGAATTCTATCGGTATCAGGGAAATTTCAGTCCACAGGTACTTGAGCATCAATTATTCTCTGCCGAACCAGCCTTCAACCCCAGCGCAACTCAACTCAGCTCCACGTCCCCGCCAGCGCCTCTCTCTCCCGCTCAATCGTCTCACTGTGACGGAATCGGGGCGGGCGCTTGGCGTGAAGTGAACGCGGAGTCAACTCGAACTCACCTCAACGTCAACGTTCAGTCACACTCAGCTGAAACCCAACTCCACGCGCGCGCGCCAGCGCCCAGCACGCCCGACAAATTTTCACGATTATTTTGAAGCACAGTTGCACGTTTACTATATAGTAGCGGGGCGCGATTTGAGGGTCTCTTTCCCTCTTCCCCCCATCGCTTTGACGGGGATAGCTATACATATAAGCAAACTGCTACACCCCTCGGGCCTGAGTCGCGAAAAACGATCTATTGGGAGAGTAGAGGGCGGTGCGAGGTTAGGCTAGAGTCGGGCAAAGCCCGTTTCAGCATGGCAAGTGTTCGTGAGCGGACGGGCTGCTTGCGGCGAATCGCTTCTAGCGTGTGCTGGCTCAGTCCGGTTCGGCGCATCATCTCGCGCATCGGGTGCTTTGCCATCTCGCTTAGGAGCGGCTGATCCGCCACTATCATTTTCCCGACAGGCGAGTATTCCGTTGGTGTAAAGCTCACGAGACTCAGGTCTTCCCCTTGCTCCCATCGCCTGTCAGTTTCTTTGCCCACGTAGCGGGGCGTGCCAGCGCTAAATTGACGCACGTTGCAGCAAACCATGCCGAAGGTCGTCTGGTGTCCACGGCGGGTGTAACCTATACGTATGATGGCGATGGCAGACGTGTCAAGAAGTCGAATGGAACACTCTACTGGTCGGGAAGTAGTTCGGATGAGGGGAACTGTTTCGCCACCCTGGCCAGCAATGGCTGTCCTGGACCCCCGGAGAACGAGAGAATTTTGTCTATGGCTACATCCATGGATATGCGCACGGCATGAATGAAGCCTGTTTGGCAGCGGACGAGTTGTTCGAAAAGGACAAGCAGCATCTCATGGGGCACGATAACGTGCCCAGTTCATTCCCCTCTGCCCGCTGCCGTCGAAGCGTTGCCCAGTATCCGCTTCTCAAGGTTAGTCCGACGACAGGACCCGACTTCAGTCCATACGCGACGGTTATTACCGAGTTTTACACGAAACACCCTGAGCATCGAGATACCCCATTTATTCTTCTGATGGAATTTTTTCCGGGCGCAAAGAATTTGACGAGTGATGATCTGTATTCAAGGTTAGTAGGAAAGCCGAAGCCATAAGTCTACGATTTGAAGGGGGTACAACTAGGGCGAGCGTGTTCGTGGGTTGGCGCAAAAGCAGGGAGAAGGTAGCCAAGCGAACCTGGACCGGCGTGACGCGATAGCTAATAAGGCTGTCGATGCAAAGCAACGGGCTGATCTTGGTCAGAAAACGTATGGGCCCAATCAATGCAGCGCTTTCGTTTCAGCTTGCATAACCAAGGCGGGGGCAGAAGCCAAGTTCACTCCGGACGATGGACCGCCGCGGCCCCCCACTCGTTTTCGCGACCCCGGTCCCAGGGGTGTAGCAGTTTGCTCAAATGTATAGCTATCCCACCATCGCTTTGACCCTATTTTTCTCGCGCCTGTAAGATCAATCGTCAGAACTCGTCTCCCGCCTTCTAAGCGAAAATCGCCTCACCTTGTCCGCGTGATGTTCGAGTGGCAGATTTGTGCCCTCCTTCCAAGCCCACAGGGACCACGTCGCGAACGTCGCGCGAACTGTTGCTCAATGGCTGAGCCGGGACAAGGACCCCACTACTTCCACCTCTCCTCGCCTTCACTGATGGAGATATAACGGTCAATCGGCAAATCGTTGAAGCGCTGGACCAGCGAGCTTGGTTTGGGCCACTTCACCTCAAGCCAGTCAATCTTGTTTCTATTGCCGATCCCCAGAACCATTCGGGGATCGTGGGAGGAGAGATAGCTGCCTCCGCCTATCTTCATAGTGTTCCGCTTCAGATCTCCAGCCTGCCATATGATTCGCGCGCCAACGGCGTCGCGATTGCACGTTTTTCCTGCCAAACTTATGCCTAGCCAGTGATTCCCGCTGCCGACGTTGTTTTTCATCAGTAGCGGCGCCCCATCATTGGTAGAAATGAGCACATCTACGGCGCCATCATTGTTGAAATCCCCAAGCGCCAGGCCGCGACCTGAGAGCGGTCGGGAAAATAGCGGACCGCTCTCGCGGCTGACGTTCGTCAACCCCTTTCCCATGTTATGGAATAGCAGCAGAGGCTCACGGTAGCCCACGCTGTCGTAGATCTTCTCGATCAGGTCGTCGGGATGACCATTGGTAATCAAAAGGTCAACATTTCCATCGTTATCATAGTCAAAGAACTTGAGCCCCCATCCGCTCATGAGCTTCGTCGCGTTGGCAATCCCCGACGGGCCGGCAATGTCGTCGAAGGTTTCGTCGTGCCTATTCAAATAGAGGGCGTAAAGCTCGTGATCTAAATTGGTCACGAACAGATCCATCCAACCATCCTGATTGAAGTCGACGGAATCGACTCCCATGCCCGACCGAGCTTTTCCCCCTTCGCCATAGGCCACGCCGCTCGTGAAACCGATTTCGTCAAAGCGGCGCCCTTGGCGATTAACGAAAAGGAAGTTGGCAACGGTATCATTCGCAACAAATAGATCGAGCCATCCATCATTATTAATGTCAGTTGCAACCGCGCCCCATGCCTTTCCAGGATTGTCGGTGATTCCCATCTTCTGACTGACATCCGTAAACGTGCCGTCGCCATTGTTGTGGAAGAGCCAGCTGGGCATTGGCGAATACACCCGGGGGTAGCAATATTCGTTCTTCCCGGCCAGCGCGGGTAGATTAGGCGCCCCGCAGTTGTGGTGCTTAGCTCTGCTGAAATCCACGAAGCGGCAGACAAACAAGTCAAGCCTTCCATCGTTGTCATAGTCGAACCACACCGCACTCGACGCCCATCCAGGGGCCGCCACTCCAGCCTGTTCCGTGACATCCGTGAAGGTTCCGTCACCGTTGTTGCGATAGAGAATGCTGTGTCCATATTGAGTTACGTACAAATCGGGGAAGCCGTCGGCGTTATAGTCGCCAACCGCGGCGCCCATTCCGTACCCGCCACCGGTCACGCCGGCTTTTTCGGTCACATCGGTGAAGGTCCCGTCCCGGTTGTTCCGGTAGAGCGCATTGCGCAGAGGCTGTGCGGGCGTGAAGATGTCGCACTTCCCGCTGTTGACAAGATAGATGTCCATCCATCCATCATTGTCGTAGTCGAAGACCGCACAGCCCGCGCCGGTTGACTCGGGCAGGTATTTTTCTGCGGAACTGCCTGCGGTGTGGGTCCAGGTAATGCCGCTGGCGGAGGATGGAACTTCAGAAAACGGATAAGAAAAAGGAGAGTCTGAGGCGACTGCAACCCGCGCCCAAGCGGGAAAGGCGAGTGTTCCCGCCAGAACTCTCAGGAACTCTCTCCGTCCTACGAATGGGGAAAAGACGGGCATTGCTACTTCGGCTCTGGCGCCAGAGCATCGCGAGAGGACTGCTTTTCCATCGCTGTAGCCGCTTTCCGTTTCACCGACTCCAGCGCCTCCGCCGACTGCCGCTGCAACGCGGCCTCGCGGTTTGAATCCCCCCGGCGTCCTGCTCCGGCATAGGCGACGGCGAGTTGATAATGCCCAGTCGGACTGTCGGGCGCCATCTTTTCATAGGTCTCAAGCGGCGGAATAGCCTCGGCGAACTGTTTTGCCGCGTTCATCGCTGTCCCGAGTCCGAGATATGCCTCCATAAATCCGGTGTCGAGTTTAGTTGCCCGCGTAAAATGCCGGATCGCCGTCGCCAAATCATTCGCGTCCGCCGCCAGTTGACCAAGGACAAACTCCGCAACGGCGTTCATCGGATCAATCTCGAGTTCCTCCTGGAAATTCTTCTTGGCCTGTTCGACTTCCGCCGGTGAAGGCTGCGGTTTTGCCAACAACGCGCGACCCAGGTGGGCGTGGATTCCCTGCAGCATCGGACTGATCTCTAAGATCTTGCGGTACTCCGTGGCCGCCTCGTCCCATTTGCCCTGGATTTCCAGCGCCTCGGCATTCAGTTCGTGAACCTGAAAGGAGAACGGGGCCTCGTGGGCCAAGTCCTGCGAAGCTCGCATCGAAAGGTCGGAGTACGCATGCGTGGCGGAGTAGAGCACCTCGGGGTCGCGCGGAAAATCGCGTGTAAGGACAGCCAGGAACTCAAGAGACTCGTACGGAACATCGTGGGTCATGGCGCAATGCACACCGTCGAGGCCGACCCGCTTCTTGAGATCCTTATCGGTTACCTGACGAATTACTTTCTTCAGCAGGGGGAGAGCCTGGGTGCAGTGTCCGCTCTCGGCCAGGCTCAGGGCACGTTGCGCTTCTCCCGCTGCGGGCGCTGAGGAATTCTTCGTCGCGCTTTGCCCGTAGGTACCTGCCGGTGCTATGAGGAGCAAGGACACAGACAAGAGAAGGGCGGCAACACGGAGAAAACGCAGCATTCGGAGATTATATTCCGACAGGGTCAAGGTTCGAACTCACGTACGCTGGTCGATTTTATTGCGGAAAGGAAAAGGCAGGCACCAGTGAGCGGCTGCCTAATTTCCAATTCTCCCGCCGCGCTAGAAAGAGAACTTCAAAGCAAGCTGGAGTATTCGTGCTCCTTGTGAGCCAGTAATGCGACCAAAGTTCACGTTGCTGCCAGACGTGCCTGGATCGAACGATCCCCCTGCCGGGCCGCCCAAGAAAGTCCAGACTGGATGGTTAAAGGCATTGAGCGCTTCGAACCTGAATTCAAGCTTCGTGCTTTCCGTGAACAAGAAGCCCTTATGCAAGCTCAGATCGAAGTTCACATAGCGCGGACCGCGGACGTTGCCGACACCGCAGGTGCCGAACGTGTTCGCGGCCGCCGGACTGACGTTGGAGGGAGAGGGATCAATATATTGAATATACCCAGGTGTCCCACCCGACGCTAACACGGTTTGATTGAGAATCTTAACTGAGCCGTGGCAGTCCGGCAGATTCGCAAGCGTATAAGGCCCGATGCCATTGGTGTTATCGGAGTTACCACCCACGCCCCAACCTCCAAAGTTATTTAGAGTCAGGGCGTTGCCGCTGTGTAAGGTGACAATTCCACCGATTTCCCAGTTTCCGAGCACCGCATTTAGCGCCGGATTCATGTCGTGCCCAAATTGTTTGCCGTGGCCAAGTGGCAGCGCATAAGTAACGTAGCTGGTGAGGATGTGGGTTTGATCGTAGTAGCATGGTCCCCAATTCAAACGCGGGTTGTAGATATTTTCCCAGCCCGGCTGTCCTCCTGAACTGGTTGCGTTGAAGCTTCCCCAGCCAGTGCCAAAATATCCCGGGGAGTTGCTCATGCACTTCGAATAGGTATAGGCGACCTGACCTTCTAGCCCATTGCTCATGCGCTTTTGCAGCACAACCTGTAGCGCATGGTATTTCTGGTCAGAGTTCGACATGTTGGTTCCGGCGAGTGTTTCCTTGCCCCCGAAGTTAGCATTGTCCGCCAGATACAATGACCCGGTGGTCCCCCCTCCGAGGAACGGTCCGGGAACGCGGGTCGTGATGAGTTCCCCGGCGCCGGCAACTTTTCCTTGCGCGTTCAACGGAATCGACTGCGCAATATCCTCGAAATTGAGTAAATGCGTGCCCCGCTGGCCGACATAGCCAATCTGGAACGTTAATGAGTTGCTGAACTGCTGCTGGAATGTCAGGTTCCACTGGCTGACCATGGCCGGTTTGAAGTTCTGATCGTAGACTCGGATGCGGTTGCCGGCATAGCAGGCTTGATTGATGCCCCCGGGGCACTGCGTATTCGTTGCAGCTCCGAAACCATTCTCCAGTGTGCCAATGCCGCCTGCGGCCTGTTGCTGGACAATCCCGAAAGGCAGGTTCAGCGTGAGTTCCTCGTTGCTGCCGCCGCCCTCCATGAACGATGAGATACCGAAACCGGCGCGAACAACGGTTTTGCCGCCCAGTGCTGCCGGCGACCAGGCAAGCCCAATCCGCGGCTGCCAATCGCCGATCCCGAGGTAATTGTTGTAGAGCGCTCGATTGCTGAACTTGGTGGTTCCATCCCGACCGTTTGCAGTATAGATGGTGCCGGAATAAAGCCCAAAGTTGACCACCCGGTTATCCACTTCGTAGAGCGGAGTATGGTCTTCGAAGCGCACTCCGAGATTGACGGTGAGTGTCGGAGTGGCGCGCCAGTCATCCTGCACATACACGCCAAAAATGTTGCCTCGAAGTTTAGCTGGATTGCTTACGACCCCGCCCGTGTCTCTCAACGATTGGGTCCCTCCAGCCACATTGCCCAGCCAGAAGTCGGCAAGCCCCGAACCGGTTGCCGTGCCGATGCTCAGAAAACCGAGCGCTCCATTGTTTCCTTGATAAATGTAGTTCTGGCGTTCGCGGACAAACTGGAAGCCGGTCTTGATCTGATGGCGGCCACGAGTATAGATGAGGTTGTCTTCGAATTGACCTTGGGTCGAATGGAATACCTGAATGAGGTTTTGCAGTCCAAGGCTTGCCGTACCGCCGTTGTTGCCCGTGATGTTTAATTGCACCAACCCAGGAGCCTGAAGGTTACCTCCAGCAATGCCGAGCTGCTGGCTGATGTTGCCCAGCGAGGAGGTTGGTGTACTAGTCTGGTTAAATTTGATAGCGTTGAAGCCGAAACGAGCCTCATTGAGTAGGTTCGGGCGGAATGTGTGCGTCCAGTTAACCACCGCATTTCGGACAGGCGCGTCGCTGCCCTCGATTGCGCCGTTGAAGCAGAAAACGCAGCCTGTGAAGGTTGGATTGTAGAGATCCATCTGCGACCAGCGCCCGAAGATATGGTCTCTGCTGGAGGCGTTGTAGTCGATCTTCAGATCGCCCTGGTTGTTGGTCAGGTTATTTCCGCTCTTATAAAAAAGATTGTTCGCGGCAAGCGTGTCGACTGATGGCAGAGGATAATACTTGGTCATGGCGAACATCGCCGAGGAGACGGTGTCGACTGTATAGCCGGCAGAGGCCAGATTGTTATAAGGCAGCGGCAGGCCCGCGTTGGGGCCGTTTGGGTAAACAAGTTGCGCTGTCGGGGATGTTGCCCCGGTGCATATTCCGGAACCATTAAAAGAGCCGCCAAAATCCGTGCAAAGCTGGCCGAAGTCTCCGCCGCGCGCCTTTGCGGTCAAAACCTGCGCCGGCGTTGTACCGGCCTGTAACTGACGTTGTCCCTGATAGTCGGCGAAGAAGAATAGTTTGTTCCTGATGATCGGGCCGCCGATGGTGCCGCCAAATTGGTTGTACCGCAGTTCGGCCTTTTTCACCACACCTTGCGAGTCAAATCCCAGTAGCCCGTTGTCTACACCCCGGGTCCATCCGTCAGAAGCTTGATGGGCATCCAGCGCGTCGTTACGTAAAAACTCATAAAGGCCGCCGTGAAAATTATTTGTCCCCGACTTGGTGCTGACGCTGACGACCCCGCCCTGATAGTTGCCGAACTCGGCGGAGGCGTTCTGCGTGATCAGGTTGAACTCCTGAATGGCATCCGGGCTCGGCTGGTAGCCGGTCTCGTTATTCTTGTCTTCGCTGTTGAGAATCCCGTCCACCAGATATTCGTTTGCCTGTTCCCGATTGCCGTTGATATAGGGGCGGCCCGAGTTCAGCATGTTTTGCCCCAGTCGCATTCCGTCGGGATCGACGTTGGTCACGCCCGGGGCCAGCAGCGTGAGTTGAAGATAATTGCGCGCCGCCAGCGGCAAACTCACGTTGGTATTGGCATCGATAATGGTACTGACTTCGGCGGTCTCGGTCTGAAGCAAGGGCGCCGAACTAATAACCTCTACTGCCGTGGAGACAGCCCCCATCTTCAACTGCACGTCGATTCGAGCCGTCTGGTTGAGGACAAGAGTGAATGGCGCGTGCGACACGGTCTGGAAACCTTGGTCCGTCACCTTCACGGTGTAGCTCCCAATGGGCAGGCGCAGCAGGTTGTACGCTCCGGCTTCGTTGGTCACGGCATTCCACACTGTGCCGCGATCCACATCGGTGGCAACGACGGCAGCACCCTTGATCGGGGCTCCGCTCGGATCTAACACTGTACCCACGATGTTGGCGGTGACTTCCTGGCTCCACATGAACGGCGACGCGGTCATCAGCAACACCACGGCCAGAAAAACAGATAGCGCGATGGTTAGCGATTTCATTATTTTCATCACAGACCTCTAGGGAGAAGCTTTCCTGCTATCCCCACATTTTAGTACACCATGCTATATAGCAGTTACCTTTCTGACGTCAAGAGAAAAATACAAATTCGCCAAAACACTTTTTTGGTGCTATATACCACCACGAGCCCTGGCGACTACGGAAAAACAGATATTTCCCGCTAAGGACTTACAGAAAACTGGATTTCCACAGTTCTTTGGCCGATTGAACGAGAATTCTAAAAGCGGTCCAAGAGGACTTCATCATTAGCCGTATCCGCCGAAGCTATATAGCTTTAGGTTCAGAACTGACTTAGCAAATTTGTCGGGATTCAAATGATAGAGCTTTACTTTTACATAGTCGTAAGCTATATAGCAGATGAGATGCCACTCTTTTTATGCTTAATAAAAGGTACGTGCCTCGAACAGGAATTTAATAAAAGGTACGTGTCTCGAACAGGAATGATGATCGCTTATGTCTGAACGCCGCCGAAATGGGATGCCCGCCTACCAGAGGATTCAGCGCACGATTCGCCAGCGAATCGACGCCAAGCAGCTGCGCCCCGGCGACGCGGTTAGCTCCGAACGGGAGCTGGCGAAAATCCATGACGTGAGCCTTATGACCGCCCGCCACGCCCTCGCCGGCCTGGAGCGGGAGGGCATCGTGGAACGGCGACGTGGCGCCGGAACGTTCGTGGCGCCACCGCGCATTCAGTTCAATAAGCTGATGAGCTACACCGAGCAAATGGCGAGCCGCGGATTGCCTCCCAGTTCGAAGGTGATCACGGCGAAAATCGTGGAAGACGAGCCTGAAATCTCTGCCCGGCTTGGTTTAGGTGCGACCAGCCGCATGGTCAAAATCGAGAGAGTGCGTCTTACCGCCGAGGAACCGTTCGCTTTGGAAACCTGCTACCTGCCTGCCGCCGAGTTCGCGGAACTCGTCGATGCGCCGCTGGCGCGTGGGTCACTATTCTCGAAGCTCGAGAACGACTACGGCGTCGAACTCGCCTACGCGGACGAGGAGGTTGATGCCACTGTCGCCGAGGGCCGCGTGGCCCAACTCTTGAATTTGCGGGCGGGCGCGCCTTTGCTGCGCATCCGGCAGGTCATCTATTCGTCAAAGACTAAGCCGGTGATTTATGTCATTGGTTTTTACCGATCGGAAAGGCACTCTCTCTTCATCCGCCGGCTGCGCTAGAAGCAATGGGACTAGGCGAAAATCTCGTTCACCTTATCCCGCACGTGCTGGCTTCGAGACGGCTTTAGGTAGCGCATCGTGCTCTCCATGTCGGAGTGACCGAGCCACTGCTGAACTGTACGCAGATCGACGCCAGCCCAGAGTGACCATGTAGCGAACGTCGCACGGAACTTGTGAAGCCAGAAGTTCTCTTTATCCAACTTCGCGCGCTCGGCCACAGCTTTCAGACCATCGAGAAAGTCGAGCTTCGGATTGCAGCCAGCAGTCGGGAAAACCAGACTACACGCCTTGTCGGACTTCGCTTTCCACGCCTTCAGGCTTTTCACGAGCTTCGTGGGAATGGGAATTTCTCGTTCCCTGTACGCCTTCGGTGTCCAGCCTCTGTCTGGCTTGTGGCTGACGCGAACCGTGGATGCAGCGAAGTTGACATCAGACCAGTACGTGTTCATAACTTCCTGTTCACGCATTCCTGTCATGAGGAAAAACTGATACCAGATCCGTTCCTCCGCATCACACTTTGCAAACAGCTTGTTGAGTTCTTTTTGTTCATAGATCTCCGGCTCTTCTTCGGTGAACCGAGGCCAGTCGTTCTTGCCGGCCAGCCCACGAATCCCATGAGCCTTCAAGAAGGTCATCACGTTCTCAAACTTGTTGTATACGCTGCGAGGTCCCTGGTCCTTCTGGTCGCGTAAGAACGCGGAGAACTTCAGCAGGTCCCTGCGCTCGATCTCTTCAAGATTGAGCTTGTGGCAGGATTCTACGAAGTACGCCAGAGCCGTCGAGTAGGCGGCTAGAGTCTTAGGCTTCTTCGTGAGCTTGGTTTCGTCGAGGAACTCCGCGACGGCTGCGGCAACTGATCTGTGCCCGTTCTGACCATTCTCAGGCACGACAGAAACGCCATTGTTGACCGCGTTCAACTCGGCTTCTTTGCGCTGTCGTCGCGCACTGGCATCGGCAGGGTCCTTGCCCACCGACAGGCGTACTCGTTTCGCGCCTTCGCGCCATTCAAGGTAGTACGCACCTTCTTTGTGGGTTTCCTGCTTGCCATTGACGATCACGAGGTCGGGCTTGACGCGGCCGTTCGCAGAGAGAACTACCGTGCAATACCGCCATCCATGCGGTGTTTGAACTCTTTTGGTGAGATTGATTTCGCGATTCATCGGTGATCTCCTCTGCTGATTCTGGTATCAGTATAGGTATCACCGGCTTGCAAGTAATAGATAACTAAAGTACTGGCGGAGAGGGAGGGATTCGAACCCTCCTCACACCGCCATAGTCTCCGCGTCGGCCTGCTTTAATTGCTCTTTAGGTGCGCGTCGTAAAAGTCCATCGTGCGCCTCAAAAAATCCTTGAGGGCCCAGCCGGTGAACACGTGCGACTGGTCGGGATAGCGAACGAAGGTTACGTCCTTATCGAGCGAGCGCAGCCCGTTGTATACCTCGATGGTATTCAGGAGAAAATCACCGTCCTGATCTCCATCGAACAACAGCACGGGCAAATTCACCTTGTTGAGCCGATAGATCGATGAAAGTTCGACGTATGCTCCCGGGTCGTCCCAAGGGGCGACACCCACCACTCCACGCCAAGACCAGCCCGTAGTCGCGAAGTAAGATCGCGTCAGGTCGGCCATAGGCACGCCAGCGTAAGAAACGACACATTTGAAGCGGTCGGTCCTGGTGATGAGCATTTGCGCGATGGCACCGCCATTGCTGGACCCGAATAGTCCGATGCGATCGGGATCGGCAATTCCGCGCCGAATTATCTCATCGATGCCTGACATCACGTCGTCGAAGGATACGTCCCATCCGTGTGGGCCTTTGGCCGCCAAATCATACTTAAGGGATTTGATGGGGTTCATCCAAACGTGCGGCCCCCGGGCTCCGGACGTGAACAGGACCGCATAGCCCCTCGATGCCCAGGCTTGGTTTCCTCCGTATGGCGAGGAGCGGAACGAACTTGACGTGCCGGGATAGGAGTCGACAATGAGCGGATATTTTTTGCCCTGGATATATCCGGGAGGCGTGATCAGCACTCCTTCAATTTCGTCTCCACGTTTGTTCTTCCAGTTTATGACCTCCTGCTTTCCCAGTTCCCAGGACTGTACTTCGGGATTGAGATCGACGATTGGACGGGCCGGCGTGGCCTTGTTGGGCCTGAACCAAATCCCCCCCGCATGCGCGCCGTCGCTTTGCTGCCATGCTAGGGCGCCATCACGGGACTCGGAAAGATGGTCTCGAGCAGCGTTATCCAAGGTAAGCCGTTCGGCTCGCGCGGTTGCTAATTCGATTCGAACCACCGGATGTGAAACTCCATCCTTGATCAGAACGTCAATATCGTCCCCCACCCAGCGGTACTCCTCCACGTAGCGATCCAGCTCCGCAGTGAGATTTCGCGCTTTCCCTCCGCCTGCAGGGATGACCATCAAGTACTGATGACCGCTGAATGAGCCACTCAGGTAAGCAACGGATCTGCCGTCGGATGACCACGTCGGCTGCCACTTCACCTCTGGTTCGTTGGTGAGGGCTGTTTTCTTGTGGGTAGCGACATCGAAGACATAGAGGTTCGTCTTACCAGAGCCGAACTCGAGCACCACTGGCCCATCCGCGGAGGCGCAGACAATCTTTGTTCCGTCGGGAGACCACGCGGGACCGAAGTAGCCAGCATTATCCGTCGTCAACTGCTCCGTCTGTTTGCTGTCCACGTCCACGAGGAATAGTTGATTGATTAAAACCGGGGGAGGCGCTGCAACCTTTGAAGCATCGGTATCTTCTTTCTTCTGCCAATGCGCGAATCCCGAGGTACTGCCAAATGCGCGTGAATAAATACCCGCTGTCGTCCATTCCGGCGGAGTGGTGAGAGTCAACACCAGGGGCGCAGGATGATCGGGAGCCGGAGCTGGAGCGGCCTGTGAACTTGTGGCAGCGGAGGAAGAAGTTGGGGGTGACGCGACTTCGACTCGCGATGCAAAGATCAGCTTCTTGCCGTCTGGAGACCAGGCGAGTGCCATCGCATCCAACGCCCAACCCATGATGCGCGTGTATGGATCTGGGTTTATGCCGCCTTTTACATGTGTGATCTGTTCCGATCGATTGGAGAATAGATCTAGTACCCAGATTTGATAGTCCCCGGCATCGCCGGAGTAATAGGCGAGGCGCTTGCCGTCTGGAGACCAATGTGGAAACGTGCCTTGGGCAACTTTGCGCGCTATCGACCCGCTTTTTGTCTCGACGATCCACAGGTTGTTATCGGTGAGATAGGTTGACCAGTGGCCGAAGGAGTAAGCGAGCATGCTCCCATCAGGCGAAAGCTGCAGGCTGTCCGCCATGGCTGTCTCAGTCAGGTCATCCAATGCCACCGGATGTTTGGTGATAGGCTGCCCATGCGTCGGGATCCCGGAGAGCAATAACGCAAGGAGAAGGATCTCGGCACTGAACCCGACTGCTCGACGGCTTGGTTGGCCCGACATCAATTCCTCCGATAAATTCGTTCTCTATTAAATACGCCGGCTGTCAACGCCGCAATCGGGCCAGTCGCCTGGAAAACCGGTGAAAGGGCCGATGGCTGCGGGTTTGGAACGGCCGCTCCCGAACGAGAGAGGGGACTTTCAACTGTCGAGTTAGAGCATATGATCTCCCCCCTCTGAGGGAGATTGCCCGTCGGTCGCCCGGTTTGTACCAGGACCTTTGGGATTTGAATTTTTTTCGACGGCCCCAGCTCCAAATCAAGGTCCGAATGACTTGGTCTTACTGCCGCCTGCTCAGAACAATGTGATGGCCAGGATCCAGGTTGGGCCGCTGACCCAGCTTTCACGGCTGCCGTTCACCCGCGCCGGAGTGAAATAGGACGGAAAGGCGAACAGCTACTTAGGTTCACGGGGTACGCAACAACCTCGCTATCCCATTGAAGACGCGAATCGCGCTTGGGATCCCGGCTGTCTCGCGAACATTTCGTTCATACTCTCGCCTCGCGCCTGCTTCCCGTGTCACATTCTCCGACACGCTCCCCACCGAAAGGACACGCGCCTTGTACGCAATCTCCGCGGGAATTCGGAGCATTAGGAATGAGGATGGCGGAATTGTCCTCGACATAGACCATGGCCAGATGTTTCGGCTGAACCCTGTGGGTGCGTTGATCGTGGAATCACTCGGGAAGGGATGTGCGGAAACAGAGGTCGCCAAGGAAATCTCGCTGCAGTACAGCATAAGCGAGGAAATTGCGTTAGCCGACGTGCGTGAGTTCCTTGAATCGCTCGAAGAACACAAGCTTGTTCGCACGGAGCAAACAGAGGAGGTCGCATGAGCAGCGCGGCTGCGGAACGAGATGCCGGTCCAGTTGCCGCACGGCAAATGCCGCAGGATCTATACCGGCTTCTCTTGCTCCGAAAGAACGGATCGGAACTTCGCGTAGCTGGCGAACGGCCACCTTACACACTTCCTTGCGTCGAAATTCCCGCGTGGGAACGGGTTGCGGAGAATCTGACCGCGGCGGTCAGGAAGCGTTATGGAATTCCTGCAATTTGCCTCTTCATGCCACAGTTGTCAGCCGCCACAACGGACGGCGAAGGGCCACTCTACCAAGTGATCGAGACTAGAGAAGCTAGCGTTACCGGGTCTGAGGAAACGGGTTGGCTACCCGTAGATTCATTTTCGGATCAACTCTTCGCGGATGGGCAAGACTTTGTCGCGATTACCGACATGTTGCGTCAGCTAACCGAATTTCAGAGTGGGTCGACCGTCGGGCCGTTTGGTAGACCGGGGTGGGTCGAAGAGTTGTTCTCGTGGGTTCAGAGCGCAATTGAACAGTACGGCCTTCATTTGAGTGGCGAGTTCCAGCAGCTCAACGGCAGTCCAACGTTCGCGTTACTCCGGCTTGAAACAAACGGTCAAGCCGTGTGGTTTAAGGCTGTCGGTGAACCCAACCTGCGGGAGTTTCCCATATCCGTCACTCTATCGAGACTCTTCCCCGGCTTCGTACCCACCGTGATCGCAAACCATCCAGCCTGGCACGGCTGGCTAACGACAGAGTTTGCCGGTTCAACATTGGACGAAGTTCAGGATGCCTGTGCTTGGGAACGAGCGGCCCAAACCCTGGGAGAGCTTCAAATCGCCTCGGTAGGAATGACTGACCAGCTTCTTGAGGCTGGCTGCAAGGACCTTCGGGTCACTTCCCTTCTCCCATCGGTCGATCCGTTCCTAGAGGTGATGACCCAGCTCATGGAACAGTGGAAGACTCCACCGCCCGCTCTCGATCGAGACGAACTCCTGACGCTTGGAAGTCAGATCAAGGAGGCGCTGTCTGAGCTGGCCGAATTGGGCATTCCCGACACGTTGGGGCACCTGGACTTCAATCCGGGAAACATCTTGTGTTCCGCCGACCAATGCGTCTTCCTCGACTGGGCTGAAGCGTATGTTGGGCCTCCATTTCTCACCTTTGAATATCTCCGTACACACCTGGTGCGAACACAACGGGAAGATATTGGTTTGAGCGCAGATGTTATCAACGCATACGAGACGAAGTGGCGCACCGTTCTCTCCCCTGAAGCGGTTGCCATAGCACTGCATCTTGCGCCCGTTCTAGCTGTCTTCGCATATGCAGCGGGGACAGAGGGGTGGCGGAATCCGACATTGCTGCGTGAGCCCAGGGCGGCAGCTTACCTTCGCAGTTTGACGCGGCGGATGCATGGCGAAATGCAGCGCCTACACGATCGGAGACAACTTTGTTGCAATTGATAACCAACCCTCCCTACTCTCCCATCGAGCCTGTGACGGAGATCCTGCACGGGGTGCCGGTTACGGATCCCTACCGTTGGCTCGAAGATCAAGAATCGCCACGGACTCGAGAGTGGCTTGCGGCACAGACCCAGTATGCCCGTTCGTATCTGGACGCAATTCCGGGCCGAGAACGCATTCGTGAACGCATTCGCGAGCTTCTGGATGTTGAGACTTACGACTCGATTCAGAGGGTCTCGAATAAGTATGTTTTTCGCAAGCGCGTCCGCGGCCAGGAGCAGCCCTGCATCTTTTTGCGTGAAGGCCTTGACGGAGAAGATCAACTCCTTACCGACCCAGAAGGGCGGCGGACAGGCAACCACACAGCGCTTAAGCCGTTGCAACTCTCGCCGGACGGACGATTGCTCCTCTACGAAGTCAAGCAGGGCGGGGAGCGCACCGGAACATTTGAAGTGTTCGATGTCGAGAAGCAGGAGAAGCTTCCTGACGCACTGCCCCGAGGCTATTTGAGGGGATTCTCATTTGCCGCGGATGTGCGGAGTTTCTACTACGTCCACGAGGCTCTAGGCGCAAAACGCCCTCACTATCGCGCAGCCTACCGACATGTACTCGGCACTGCCTTCGACTGCGACCGGGAGATCTTCTATGCCGGAGAAGATGAGAGACTTCGGTTGCACATCGTTTCCGGTGAAAAACGCCTAGGCTTTCTCGTGCTTAGGTTTTGCGAGAAGACCTACACGGATTTCTATCTCCGGTCTTCCGACAACGAAAGTCCTGCCGAGCTCCTTGTTGAAAATGCCGACTACAAATTTGGACCACTGTTTCTGAAGGACCGAATCCTGGCTATCACGGATCGCGACTCGCCCAATTCCAGGATCGTCGAGGTTCGCCCGCGAGCGGGAGGTCCTCCGGAGTTTGTGGACGTCGTCGCCGAAAGCGATTGTCCAATTCGCGAATGGGCTGTCACCTCAGACAGAATGTATGTGTCTTACATCCGAGGGGTCAAGTGCGAGATCGAAGTGTTCGACCTGCAAGGGAGCAGGCTCGGACAACTGCCCGTGGGACAGAACGACAGTGTTCGTATCGTCGGCGCTTCGGCCGAGAATGATGAGCTTTTGATCGAGCAGGAGTCATTCACCAAGCCCATTCAGATCTGGCGTTGCTGTGCACGGATGAGAGAGCCGCAGCTCTGGGCACGCAGAGCAATTCCATTCGACTCCCAAGAGTACGCGCACGTCCAAGTGTCGTTCCCCGCAAAGGATGGCAGCCGCATTCCCATGTTTCTCGTGGGCCGGCACGAAGTACTCGCCGATGGGCTACACCCCACGATAATGACGTCGTACGGTGGCTTCGGGATTCCGATGACGCCACAGTTCAGCGTGTTCGTGTCATTTCTCATGGAGCGAGGCTGTTTGTTCGCCCTTCCTAACATCCGGGGTGGTTCAGAATTCGGAGTGGGGTGGCACAACGCCGCCAAACGGCGAAACCGCCAGGTCGCAATCGATGATTTTGTGGCAGCCGCCGAGTGGCTCATTGAAACCGGGCGTACGACACCAAAGAAGCTGGCCATCTTTGGCGGGTCCAATTCTGGCCTGCTTGTCGGAGCCGCTCTGACGCAGCGGCCGGACCTTTTTCGGGCGGTGGTTTGCATGGTCCCGCTTCTGGACATGTTGCGCTATCAGCTCTTCGACAACGCGCATGCCTGGGTGGGTGAGTTCGGCACTGCGGAGGATCCGGACGACTTCCCTGGTCTTGCCCGCTACTCTCCGTATCATCATATTCGGGATGACGTCGCTTACCCGGCCACGATGATCGTCTCAGGCGATGCAGATCAAAACTGCAATCCTCTTCACGCCAGAAAAATGACGGCACGGTTGCAAGCGGCCAACACATCCGACAACCCGATCGTTTTGGATTACAGCCGCTTTAGGGGGCATTCGCCAGTGCTCCCGCTGAGTGACCGCATTGAGGCCCTTACGGACCGAATGGCGTTCCTTTGTCAACAGTTACGGTTGTCCGTGTGAAAGGCGAGAGCCCTGCCCATGTCGTTTCTTGTCCTGCAAGCATATCTCGAGCTCATTCATTTCGACCTCTACTTGGCACGAGGGGACTTCCAGGCACTCTACAACCAAGTTCGCCACTACCCAATTGGGAAGAAGCCAGCATCATTCCACTCAGTCGAGCGGACGTGTTCGGCAGTCGACATGGCGTGCATTTGGTACTGGAAAAGGACGCTGTGCCTGCAGCGATCTGCCGCCACTGCCTGTCTGCTCAGACGCCACGGTGTACGCGCTGAGCTGGTCATCGGTGCTCAACAGATCCCCTTCAAAGCACACGCGTGGGTCGAAGTTGGGGGACACGTAGTGAATGACAAGCCGTACACACCGGAGATTTACTCAGTTCTCGACAGGTGCTAGAGGCCAGCCGAAACAGAAACTTGGTCACGAACATGAGTGTGCAATTCGGGAAGTGCAATTTCGGTGGGAACCCCGTTGAGCCTCACGACCTCGACCGGGTTCGTTCAATGCTCGCACCGCACGGGCCCGATGCGGAGGGGTCTTTTTGCAAAGACAATTTTGGGGTCATCTACCATGCGTTCTATACGACCAAGGAATCCAGACTGGAGAACCAGCCACATGTCATGCCGACAGGTACCGTAATTACTTGCGACGGTCGGCTCGACAATCGTGAGGAACTTGTTGGGCAGTTTAGAGGCGAGCTGTCGACTCGTTCGACTGATATTTCCATTTTCGCGGCGGCATATGGGCGCTGGGGACTTGATGCCTTTGCAAAGCTGATCGGCGATTGGGCGGTTTCCATTTGGGACGCGAGGTCCCGCTCACTTATTTTCGCGACGGATTTCGTCGGAACTCGGCATCTCTACTACTCCATAGACAAGGACCGGGTTACCTGGAGCACAATCCTCGATCCACTTGTTCTGCTCGCCGGCAAGACTTTCTCGCTCTCTGAAGAATACATCGCAGGCTGGTTGTCACTATTCCCGGCCAGTCACTTGACACCTTATGTCGGTATCTATTCCGTAACGCCATCCTCCTTTTTGCTCCTGCAACCCAGAAGACATGTGCTCACTAAGTATTGGGACTTCGATCCCAGCAAGACAATCCGATATGGTTCAGACTTCGAATATGAGGAACATTTCCGAACATCTTTCGCAAATGCTATTAGGCGAAGACTCCGTTCAGACAGCCCGGTTCTAGCCGAGCTCAGCGGCGGCATGGATTCCTCCTCCATCGTCTGCATGGCAGACGCCATGATCGAAAGGGGCGCCTCCGAAACGCCACGGCTAGATACCATCTCCTACTTCAACGACTCAGAGCCGAATTGGAACGAACATCCGTATTTTACTAAGGTTGAGCAGCGCAGGCATCGAAGCGGTTGCCACATCGAAGTTGGCCCACAAGACTATCTGGGCAACGTCGGCCAGGATTGTCCCTTTGCGGCTATACCCGGATCACCCACAACTAATGCCACCCCGGCCGCAAAGCTATTCAGTGCTTGCGTCACAGCACAAGGAAATCGCGTTCTGCTATCCGGCATTGGAGGGGACGAAGTGCTGGGTGGGGTTCCTACACCCATACCGGAATTACAAGACCTTATCGTAAGCGCAAACTTCCGGCTGCTTGCTCGCCAATTGAAACTCTGGGCTGTGAACAAGAGAAGCCCGTGGTTTCACCTCCTCTTTGAAGCTCTAGGAGATTTTCTTCCTCGTATCTTCGTCCCGACGTACCCGGGCGGACAACCCGCCTTTTGGTTAGATCAATGGTTCGTCGAAAGAAACCAATCCGCACTTCGCGGCTATAGGAAGAGGCTTACGCCTTTTGGACCGGTGCCAAGCTTTCAGGGAAATCTTGGAACGCTCAACACCCTACGAAGGCAATTGTCATGCGACATTTCATCATCGGATCCTCCCTGCGAAAGGAGATATCCCTACCTCGATCGTTGCCTGCTTGAATTCCTATACGCCATTCCACGAGAACAGCTAGTTCGTCCTGGACAGCGGCGGTCTCTTATGCGCCGCGCGATGAGGACTATTGTCCCTGACGAAATCATCGACAGGAAACGCAAGGCGTTTATCGTGCGCACACCTCTTGCCGCGCTACCAAACGAATGGGCAAAGGTGATGGGGGCCAGCGACGAACTGTCCGTTAGTTCATTAGGGATCGTCAACCGAACACGTTTGTACGCGGTGCTGGAGTACGCAAGGCAAGGGAGAGAAGTGCCTATTGGTTCTTGGATGCGCACGCTGCTACTTGAGCTTTGGTTAGCCGGACTTGTCGGTCGGGGACTGGTCAGTGCTATCCAGGGAGAAACGGGCAAAAAAGGGTTCCGGCTATCCGGAGATGCCCTCGCGTAAGGCAGTCTTCTCAGCTGAGCACAACGTCAGAAGGAAGGAGGTGAGAAATATGCTCTACGAGAAACCGAAAGTCACGAACGTGATCGCTGCAATCGCAGCGGTGCGGAGCGACACGACAAAGGCAGACCATAACGTCGATGACGCGATCAGTGGCCAACCGAAACAGAAGTCGGCGGCGTACGAGGCCGATGAGTAACTGATTGTGGGGCGCTCGGCGCCGAGCGCCCTTTTTTTTCGCCAACTGAAGCAACGCAGGGGGCAAACTCGGATTCGTCAATTCTCTCTGCGTAAATCCTACCTTTTAGAGCGATTCGGGGTGTTTCGATTGAGGAAGAAAGGACTTTATCTAAAGCTTGACTCGCCAGGATACGAACGTGCGCGGGGACGGTATGCTGGCCCGGTAGGAGAGCATTCCGCGGGGAGGAAAAGACAATGCCATCTTTGCTGCTGCCATCGAGGGCCGCAGGTCCTGCCGTAGTCAAAATGTCTCTGATCCTTAGAGCAAACGGGCCGCACAAGGCCGAAGTTGACGCATTAACCAAGGCGATATCAAAGTCGAATGCACTGGCATCGTCATTGAAACGTACGTCTCGTGCCTTGTAACGAACAAGAGCTGTCACGTCTACGCTGGGTCCCGCTGTCAGATCTCCTGCCGATTGGATTGGAACCACCTGGATTGACCGGGAATATAATTGGCCGTCTCGCTCCCGCCATACGACTAAAACGGCACCGTCGGATTGCGCCGATGACTCGACTTCGCCATACCGCGTAAATCCGAATTGCAATGACACGTCGATATCGGCGTTGGCGGCTCCGGATAAACGTACATCTCGGCGAACGTACGGAGCCACGTTCGTCACCCCCGCATTGGACTTGCTGGATATTCTGGATCTCCATACAGGCTCCCAGGACGGGCTGATTAGAGAGCCGTACACGTCTCCATCCACAATCCAGGTCAAGAAGACGGTGCCATCGTTTCGAACTGTAATGCTTCCAGGTTGCACGAGGCTCGTCTTCGAAAAGTTCTCCACGAATTGGATCGGGGCTGGAACGCGCGTCCAAGTTCTGCCCTCATCGACGGAACTCGCCAGCACTGGCGAACAGGACAGACCTTCCCTGACCCCGTACAAAGCAATCACAGAACGGCTAACGGGATTCTCAGCGACCGCTGCTCCCACTCCCGGGCAAATGTCTTCCTCAACCGCAAAAGGGCCTTGGACGGTACGACCACCATCAGTGCTAATTGTCACGACCGCCTTGGATACAATCTTGCCATTTTTCTTTGTGGCCAAAACGTAACTTCCTAACACGGTACCGCTTCGCAACACAATTACAGAACGAGGATACTGCGAACTATTTCCTGTGTTCTGCAGCGGTTCGCTAGGTTTGGCCGGCACGACGCGCTTTCCCCCGTCCAGAACTGTAAGAAACGAAAAGTTTGCTGCAGAAGACTTGCTGCCAACAACGTATGCCCTTCCCCGGAACGGACTGGTGGGCCAAGAATCGACGGCCAGTCGCGTATAGTCGACAAATTGTGCAGTTAAGAACGCGTACCATTCAGCGCCATTCGTAGAGGAGCGATATAGCCGCATCTCGTTGTCGCCGAAGCTACCGCCGTCCAATGCATACGGGTTGCGGACTCCCCATGGCTGCGCGATAAAGTAAGCCACACCCGATTCGCCAAAAGCACAAGCGTCTTCACTCACCATCTCGCTAGATTCATCTTTGATCCGGAGTGCCCACGTCTCGCCCGCGTCCATCGAACTAAACAATTCGGCAGATGCCTCATTTGTAGCCGGGCTTGTGTGCAACGTACAGACTATCGCCGAATCTGGACTGTCAGGGGCGGTGGCAAGACGAAAGAACGAATAGTTCCCACTTGCCTCTGGCGTTATCCGGGAAACTCTCGACAAACTAACAGACCCAGCATCAATCCCGAATCCAGATCCCGTTGTGAATGTGACGGCGATGGCGACTCCGTAGATGATCAGCCACTGCAGCCGGTAGATGGTCTGCCCAACCTTCTTCACCGAGTTGGATACACCGATCATTCTTTCTGTCATGCGCGGTTCCGTTTTATGGTCGGACCCAATATCCTTGCTGATTCGCCGAGCGGTTAGAACTTCAGCTTCAGGGAGAGTTGGAGGGACCTCGGGCCACCCTCTTGGAATAGAGGATTGAGTCCCCCGAGACCGCGGTTCAGCATGGAGGGAGATTGAAGCTCGCTGGTATCGTCCGGGCCGAAGAAGAAACCGTTCGGATTGGCAAAGTTTGGGTGATTCAGCAGATTGAAGGCGTCCACACGAAATTCAAGGTTGACGCGTTGAGTGACGCGAAATCTCCGACTGGAGGACAGGTCTACTTGCGCCAGCCCAAAGCCCGGAATGTCATTTCGTGATTCGCTGCCTTGTCTCACTGCGCCGGGAATCGAAAAAGCGTTGGGATTGACGATCTTTCCCCCGGGGGCCGACGAACTGCTGAGAGTCAAGACACCAAGCGGCCCTTTGAATGAAGGGACGGCCCACGAAATAGCGGCTGAGAAGCTGTGGCGAACGTCGAAATCGGATGAACCATGGTCACCAGCATTTGAGATTACAACCTTCGACAGGCCCGCGACCGCATCATTGGAAGCATTATCCAAAGAATGGGAATAGGAGTAGTTCAGGAGCGCCTGTATGTGATCGGAGACAGGGCGACGGTATTGAACCTGCAAGCTGTGATAGTCAGATCTTGCTTGGTTTTCCGTCAATAGGAAGCTTCCTGAGAAATTGGAATTCGGCTGGTACAGGGCTTCTTGGCGTAGCAGATCTCTTCCCGCCTGGCCAACATAGGTCATGGAAACGGCCTGTCTGCCTTTGAAGGACTTCTCTAGGGCAGCATTCCACTGATAGGAACGTGGAAGTCGTAAGCTCGGCGAGAAACCGTAGGACCCATCTGGATATGGCGGTTGAAGTGACAGTGTAGGTAGGTACGGAGTGGGATCGGCCAGTGGTATCTGCACACTGGGTGTGAACACGTTCGCCATATTAGGAAAATAACCGACAACACTCGAACCTGTACCGACGTCGTAGAACACTCCCGCCGCCGCCCTCACAACCAGGTCGCTTGCCTCGGTGAGCGCATAGGCAACGCCAATTCGTGGAGCGATGTTGGTGTGGGTGGTTTTCCACAAGGACGTTCCTGACGGGGCAAGTTTTATTTGGGATGGCAGATCAACGTTCTCCCATGACGCAAGCGTGGTCTTTCCCAGGGCTAAGGGGGCTGGAGAGAACTCCCAACGAAGCCCATATGTGAGCGTCAGCCGTGGTGCCACTTTCCAGCTGTCTTGAGCGTACAAGGACAAGGACTGAGAACGAACCCGCGCTGAGGCGCTGCTCCCTGTGACCATGAAGGCTTGCCCGTTGGATGACAGGAGATTCTGAATACTCAATGCTTCGAAGTACACTGCGTGTTGAAACGGTTCTGCATCAAGATCAATTACACGATAATCAACTCCATACTTCATCTGGTGCGTGCGGACTGCGAGCGATAGATCATCGCTGATGTTGATCTGCTTGGTTCCGTTGTCGGCGATCCGTCCTGTCAGAAAACTGCTGCTGTCGAAAAGAAACAGCGCAGTCAGGTTGTCCTTCTCGGAAAGCGGGCCCAACAGAAGAGTGGAAGGTGGAGGAATAGCGCCCCCGAATGCATCAGTGACGTCCCGGCTCCCAGCATGTTGGGTCGAATAGTTGATGCGAAACGTGTTTGTTAACTGATTATTTACCAAGGCGTTCAACCCCACAGTCGTCGTTCGCGTATTCACGATTACAGGGTTGAGCGTAGACAGGTTCTGAACGCGGCCCGTCACCTCGGACGGTGCATCGTTGTAACGCCCAAAAACTGACAGCCGCGGCCCAAATGTGTGATCAATACGTGCGCTACCTGCGTCAAGTCTGGCACTATTCGACCAGACGCCTGTGAATTGAGAAGCATAAACACCCGGCACTTCCGTGCCGTCGTCCGGACGAGGATAGGCATCCAGAAAGGGGGCTACTGCCGGCACGTTCGTTGCGGCATATGTCCTGGCGTATGCTGACGGCACCCGCACAATTGTGGCCTGCGGCAGTCGCAGGCGTGCCCCTCGTAAGAAACGAAGAGGAAGGTTCTGTCTCTGCGGATTGGCCCGCCGAGATAGATGCCGAAGTCGTTGTGTCGTTCGGGTGCACGGCCTTTTCCGGCTGCGTTAGCAAACCAGTCGTTCGCATCAAATACGTCATTACGGAAAAATTCGTATAGTCCGCCATGAAGATCATTCGTGCCCGAGCGTGTCGTCAGGCTGACCTGTCCACCGGGTGATTTCCCGAATTCTGGCGCGAATGAGGAAGTCTCAACACGAAATTCTTGAAGACTCTCGACAGAAACCAAACTGCTGGTGCTGCCGATCGCACTGAAAGCTTGGGCCGAGCCACTTCCAGATTGTCTTACCTGGGGTGTTGTCGCCACGACACCGAAATTTGCCGAAACACCGTCCACGGTGAAATTGTTCGCGTCTGTCCTTTGCCCGGCCACACTGAACTGGCCTGGTGCGAAAGTATTGCTAACGGTCACGGTCTCGGAAGCGGCTCCGACTGGCAGTGTGAAGTTGATCGCCAGCGCATCTTGGACATTCAAGACGACGTCAGGCTTGATCAAGGTTTTAAATCCAATCTTCGACACCTGGAGACGATACGGTCCTGGCGGGAGGTTGTGAACAGCATAAATGCCCTCACCATTCGTCGCGCCGGGATATCTGACACCTGTGGCATCGCTCGCGATCAGAACTTGCGCAGCTGGGATTGCTCGTCCAGAAGGATCGAGAATAAGACCACTGATCGTGCCGTTGGGGGATTGTCCAACTGCAGCCCTAATGAGAAATGCGATCACGAGGAATGGGAGGAAGGGAAAGCGTAATCTCATTAGGGCTGCTCCTGGCTCGCACGGATTCGCGATGACTCATCCGGTCTACGGACGCCCGATCGTATTTGTATCAATATTTTTTACGGGGCTGTCTTGAAAAGACTCGTGGTCGGGTTTCCGAACATCAGGGATGGTTGGGATCGATGTGAAGATAGGCAAACAACAGAGGTTTGTTGCTTGGCTTGTGGCTCCCGCCGTTTGGTTCGACGGTGACAAAAACAGCATCAATTTGTGCCAGTACTCTCGGATCATCGAACCTCAGCACCCACCGCTTCTTGGAAGAGCTGTCGACATAAAAGACACCCAAATCTAGTGCCTGCTGCCTGTCAGGTCCACGCCGGCCCCAAGCCTGGAAGGTGCTGGCGTTCTTCACTCCCGCCTGCTGATCCAGATGGCACCCATCAAGTCTCGGATGTCGCGGTCGTGTGCAAGAAGTTCCTGCTGTTGATCGATCACGGTTCCACGATCGTGCAGCAAGCGATTCAGGTCAGTAACTTTGGCTTCGAGGGCCGTCGCCTGTTGATTATCCCCGGACTCCTTGCGTTCGAGCGAGTCCAGCTTGTCTTGAAGACTCTGAGTTTTGGCCTGAGCAGCGTCCAATTTTAAGTTCAAGTCAGATCGCTCTTGAAGGAGACCCTGCCTGCCTGCCTGGCCGGTCAGGAGATCGGTCTCTAGTTGATTCTGGGCAAGCTTCATCCGACCCACCTCGGCCGATTGCTGCTCCAGTTCGTGCCGAAGCGATGAGATCGCTCTGTCACGCTGTTGAATTTGCGAGCGCAATATCTCGCGCTCGTGTCCAGCGTCGCTCACCTGCTGCAGAAGCGCAGTCTGGGTCGAGTGGTTTTGTAGAGGCGCGACCGAGGCAGACTCCGTGCCGCGATGGATTCCGACTCGATAGGCGGAAACGGCTAAAGCGACGATGAGCAGAATTCCGGCCGCGTACAATGTCCAGACGTTGCGCCACGTCGCCTGACTGGCTGAGATGGGGACTTTGCCGACAAGCTTCAAGGCAGAATCCCCATCAGTCCCCCCTCGATCCGTGCCTAATTGTTCCTCCAGCGTCAGCCGTTGGAAGAAAGCCCTTTCCGCTCGCTCTTGCGACCATGACGGGTCCGATTCGAGATTCTCAGGATCAGGCGCTAAGGCAGGAATGGTTTCGCTAATCACTGCCTCGTACTGCTTCATCGCTTCCCTGCACGAGGCACAGACTTCCAGATGCTCCTGCAGCCGCTTCTCTTCTGCCTCGGTTAGCTGACCCGAGGTCGAGACGGCACAGAGTTCGAGGAACTCGTCATGGGGTGGATTTCGCGACAATGCCCCAGCTCCTAATTTGAAAGTCACTTTCTACCATATCCGTTACCGCCCGGCAATTTGCCTGGAAACATCTGCTTCCGGAGCTTCTCCAGGCCTCGATAGTAGTGATTGCGGATATTTCCGAGGGATTGATTCAGCTTCTCGGCAATCTCGACGAAGGCATAACCCTCGAAAAAGTAGAGCATTAAAGTATTGCGCTGGTCCTGGGTTAGAGTGTCCAGTAGTCCGCCGATGGTCGCTTTTCCGACCATGCAAGTCCACAGTTCTCCTTCTTCCCTTCCCTGGCGGGAGTCGGCCATATCCTCAGCTCCGTCCAGATCAAGGCGGGTGTAGAAGTGCCGCGACTGCAGATAGCGGCGGCGATCGATCGCGCGCTGATAGGTCATCTGCACAATCCAGGAGCGGACGGAGCACTTGTTGGGGTCAAAGATGGGCGCTTTTCGGTGGACAAACAAAAAGATGTCCTGCAGGAGATCATCCGCCTCTGAGGCATCGCGTAAGATGCGAAGCGCAACTCCTCGTACAAGTCGCGAATAGCGGCGAAACAGGAGGGCCAGCGCTTCCCCACCCTTCTCGCCGACACGAACCATCAAGCATTCGTCGGAGAGTTCGCCTGAAGTGGACGGAATTGTGGAATTGGTGGGCTGAGCATCCGTTTTCAGGACGCCCAGCGGAGGAAAACGAATTGTGGTCGAAGAATCCATACGACGATGCCCAAGGAATCAGTCAAAAAGTCGTGTCTCAGGAGGAGCACTTCCCTGCCGCCGAACGCTAACCCCGAGCCCTATGTCCTTATTAATGTGCACACTTCGGCCTTCAATGATTTCGCACACATCGCTCGCACATCTAAACGATTTAGTTTCAATTGCTTACAAAAACACTTCTCGGCGTACGGACTCAGTCTTACCTTGCACCTTTGATTTCCTCAACAACGTTGGGCGACGCACTACGCCAGCGGTGAGCGCAAAGCGGCATAGAAAGCCTCTACCCGTAATCTCATCACGACCCGTAATCTCATCACGACCCGTAATTTCATTCGGTGGTTAGAAACCTGAGTATGAGCGACATTCAGCCCACAGGTGCAATGCTTGTCGGCCCTTCGCGAGAAATTCGGCAACCGCCTTAAGGCCA
>WNFI01038315.1_pt1 | contig 32884 bp, 36 predicted proteins | sample 5400471 | NCBI WGS metagenome assembly WNFI01 (sample SAMN13153348, study PRJNA577476) | soil metagenome | isolation source: 100 cm saprolite on Douglas fir-dominated hillslope | place: USA:California | collected 2013-09-17 | reverse complement strand
CGATGCGCTGGAAGCCTTTGACAAGAGCAAAATGTCTTCCCCTCTTTCCCTGCTCACCCACTATGAGGTGGAGCAGGTCTACCAGGCAAAAGATATTTTGCTGGATAATATGGATACTCCTGTTTCCCTGACGGAGCTTTCCACCATGGTGGGCACGAATAAATTCAAGCTCAACAGTGGCTTTAAAGAAGTCTATGGGGTCACCGTCTTCGACTTCCTCCTGAATGCGCGGATGGAGAAAGCGCGGCACCTCTTAATAGATACCCACACGAGTATCGAGGCTATTGCCTTTCTGACGGGCTATAGCGATGTCTTTGGCTTTTCCAGGGCTTTTAAAAAATACTATGGGACCTCTCCCCGGTATTACCGGGCCCGGCCTCTCTACTTTATGGTCCAGAATCGTCCTTCCCAATCCTGAATGATTTTTCGAACGCTAAATCCTTTTCGAACGCTAAAACCTCTTCCTATGTCACTAGCTAAGATCCTCCGCCTTACAAGGGCCGACATGTCCTGTATCGAAAAAGCGATCCTTTACATCGATGCACATTACAAGGATAAAATATCCGCCGAACACCTGGCCATCGAAATAATGTTGACTAAGGAAAAATTACAGGCTGGCTTGACCAGTTCCTCTCCCTTACTTTCTTCGATGTACATGAGCTCCTTACGGGAGGATTCCCTCACCTGCATATGACGGAGGAAATTGAGGCAGGCATTGCGGGTAGTGATATAAAGAAAGGCTTTTATATTCTGGGGAGTGTCAAAATCGGTATGTTTTTGCCACAGCTTTACAAAGGTATCTTTTACGATATCTTCCCCATCCTGCTGGCTGTTCACCAACTGGGTCGCGAAATAACAAAGGGGTCGGTAATGCAGGTGAAAAAAAGAGGCAAATGCTTGTGGATCACCCTTCCTGAATTCAATAATGATATCCGGATTTAACTCTGGATGGTCCATGCGGATTGTTGATTTTAGCTACTTTATGATGATTTTTCGCAGATCTCCTATCGGAAATCCATGGTCGACTTAAAAAAAAACTAATAGGCAGGGATCAACAAAGACACCATCTACGGCATCAGAAGGTTTTAGAAAGCTATCCAATCATCATAGCAGGAACACTGCGCCAGGCCGTTCAGAGCTCTCAAAAAGCAGGCAATCGTTAGCGCTTTTGTATGGTGGTTCGGTGGTGAAACAAGTTAATAATATATTGACGAAACGGCAAAAAAAATGTCTTTTCAGGGCATTCTTTTCAGGCAACCGACCCCTCCGCAACTCGAATGGGCGCCGGCCGCTCCCTAATAATTGTTCACGGAGAACACCGACAAAGGTGTGCTGCTCGTCGGATCTTTCGACCCGGCAATCACCAACGTATTGTTTTTAAAAAGAGAATAATTCCAGGGATAACTGGTCAGCGAGTCTCCGCTCGCCTGATCCCTGATCACGAAAACATATTGATTACCAACGATACTGCTGTTGGCAGAATAAGTCTTAAAGGAGCTGATCTGTTTATAGCCCAGACCGCTGAACTCCGTCTGGGAAGCAGGATTCCCGGTCAGGGTAATACTGATGGCCTGGCTGCCCGGCGACAGGTTGACGAAACGGGCGCCGGCCGAGCTATCGCTATACTGGGGAATATGGTCCTGCACGAGCAGGGTATCCGCTTTGGTCGTATCCCCCGCCAGGAAAAAAGAGTAAATACCCCCGGCCGTCAGGTCGAGGATTCCGTTAAACAATTTTTCTTTGGACGGAGCCGTATCTGTCCCCTGCACGACATACAGTATATTGGGACCGCTGATGGGTGAATAGAGTTGGGTGCTGCCGTATCCAATCGACACGGCATTGGAAAAATACAGGATCGTGTCCGTTGTTCCCAATACCGGAATGATTGGTTGACTGGTCGCAATGGCATTCACGACATTCAAGGACACAGGGGCGACCAGCGTTCCGGATTTGTGGCAGCTCAGGATTGCCGGGGAAAGGGCAAAAGCTAAAATTAATTGAATAAGTTTCATGAAATTAGTATAAAAATTTACATATAAAACAACCCTGAAGGCCTTCCGGGGGGCAGCCTTCAAAAGCAATCAATAAATCAAATTGGGTGGAAACGGAGCCGGAGTCAGGTTTAATGGTTGGGAGCCATTACGGTCCCTCGCCGTATTAAACACGTAAGCCCCGAAAAAGCACTAGTCGGCGGACAAATTGGGCATAAAAAAAAGACGAAGCCTCGCAGCTTCGTCCTTTTCATTCTTCAGAAATCTAATAACTATTCATTCATATTCTTCAACCATCTTGCGGACTTAACGTCCAATATTTTCAAGGACCTACTGTCCTATTTATTTAATTAATGCTTCCAATTCGTTAGCTCCATCTCTACCCTCCGGTTCTGCGCCATCCCTTCCGGCGTAGAATTATCGGCGAGCGGCCGCTTGCTGCCATAGGCTTCCGTATCCATACGGGGGGCGTCAATTCCCTTGCTGATCAGCCAATGCATGACCGCCTTCGCCCTTCGCTTGGACAGCGCCTCATTGCGGGCATCCGTTCCTTCGCTGTCCGTATGTCCTTCGATATGCAGGTGTAAAGTAGAGTCGGATTGCAGGATCTCCAGCACCCGGTCCAGTTCGGTATAACAGTTCTTTTCGATGGTCGCTTTGGCCCGCACGAAGAAGATACGGTCGGCGGCCCGCTGCATCCGCTGCAGCACTTCCGGTTTGATCGGCGGGCATCCATGATTAGACGCGAGCCCTTTCACCAGCGGACATTTATCCTCATCGTCATTCACGCTGTCCCCATCCGTATCCGGCGCCGGGCAACCCTGGAAATTAGGCGACCCTTTCACCCCCGGGCATTTATCCTTAATATTCGGCACCCCATCTCCGTCGCTGTCGGGGCAGCCGATCAGGGCGATGGGGCCCGCAGAATCCGGGCAGGCGTCGCGGTCGTCCACGACACCGTCGCTATCACGGTCATGGGTGATCAGGATCTTTCTATAGAGCGTATCGGATTGGGAATGCTTGTCCTTTTTCTCTTTTTTATTATTGTTCTGGAAGATGGGGACATTCAGCCCTGCATGGAAGTCTGCAGCCAGGATCCGGTTGCGGAGCAGGCTCGATACCAGGGTGCCGCTACCGGCAAACAGGGGCCCCAGGCGGAAACCGGCGCCCCAGGATAACTGGCCCTGTGCATTATAGGACACCGGCGAGTAGACGCTGAACCATTTTTTCTCCAGCCGGGGCGTCACGGTGAACGTAGTAATATAATTAGGCGTCACCGGGTTAGAGGTGGCGATCGTATTGATCAATACATCCGCGTCGATAAAGAGGCGCCGGTATACCCGGTAATCCACATTGATATGCACCGCCGTGGGCAGCTTCACGCTTATGTTGGCAGGAGTGCTCTTCGCTACGATTATCCCGCTGGTCTCCAGGCGGGTGATATACTGCGAATAAGTCTCTCCGCTTTGTTTAGCCAGCTCCGCCGTATTGTGGCCGGCGGCCGTCATCGTATAGGTCTGAGAGTTAGCGGACTTCGTATAATTCACGGACCCCAGGTCGGTAAGGGACATCCCGAACCGCAACCGGGTCTCTCCGGCTTCTTTCGTTTCATAGACGAACCCGATATCCGCCCCCCAGCCCTTACCGGTCTTCTTATTGAGCGCGTCGGTGAACTTGGTGCCGTTCCCCAGGTTATCCAGGTTCGCGCTATATTGAGTGGTGACGTCGGCGTTCAGCTTGGCGATATTATTGAGCGGATCGATATTCACCGTCATCTGGCCGGAGGAGATGCCCCCATAGGCCAGGCCAGCGATGTATTTACCGGTAAGCCCGATCTTAAACTCATGATGCTCGTCTTTCGACAGCACCCGGCCGTAGGACAGTCCCGCTTCGGCAAATGCCTGCATCTTCGTTTGCAGGCTACGGTTGATGATATCGATGTTATAATAATTGATATTGGAGTTGCCTAAGAGTTGAAAGAGAGGATTGCCCAGGTTATACTCGTTGCCGATAATGCGCATCCGGGTGATCAGCCCCAATGCATTCTTCGAATTCAGATTGAACATGGCCGAAGGGCCCAGTATATCCGCATTGACATACACATATTTATAATCGGAATTAGTGGTCTTATAATACCCGTTGCCTTCGGAGAGATTGGAAAGATGGAAGCCGAAGAGCTTGCTCCGGTCCATCTCGTAGGCATTGTTGCCGGCGAACCCGCTCACGGAAAGGAGATTCACATTCACCTTATACTTGCTGTCTGCCAGCATACCGGGGTTGAGCAGCACGCTGTTCACGCCGGAATAGTTATCGTAACCATAGCCGACGAAGGATTGGGAAGACGCGGCCAGGCACAAAAAGGTTCCTAAAAGGAGTAAAGCACTCTTTCGGTTTCTCATATACTACGGGTCATTGGTTCTTATATAGGATGGGAACACGCTGGTTCTCCGGAGTGCTAAACGATAAAAAGGCTCATTCTATTGTGCCGGCTTGCTCAGCGCCGCCTCATCGACCGGCTTATTCACTTCCAGCTTCTCTACGCTGGTCTTGGCGCCAAAACTTGCCGTAACGATCGTATATGGAAAAACATACCCATCCGCCGTCTTCTGATAATCGCTGAAGTCGATATTGAACTCGGCGTCCGCATTGCCGCCGCGACGTCCGCCGCCATTGCCGCCGCCACCGCCCATCATACCACCGCCCTTGCGGGTCTCGCGGAGAACATAGTAGGTCTGGACATCGAGGGAATAGGTGATGGTTTGTCCTGAAGAAGGGGTCAGTTTGATCTTATAGCATTCTTTATTGCCTACGGTATCCTTACCCAGCAACTCCACCTTGCTGCCCTTGGCGGCATAATCCACGAAGGGACCAGCCGGGTCCAGCTGGCTTTGCATCGCTTTCAGCTGCTCGTCGGGCATGGGGGTGAAGGCGCCTCCATTGCGGGGATCGGATCTCCATCCTTTTTGGGGGGTGACGATGATCACGACATTGCCCATGCCGAAAGAGATCTCCTGGCGATAGAGCTTATCTTTTACCTTCCAGGACTTGGAATCGATCTCGGTGCCGTTCTGCATGACGGCTACCCCTTCCTGGTAGACAGAATGGATGGATTGTAATTTCTCTTTACCTCCGAGGGCTTCGATATGTTTGGCGATGATATCCTCGGCCGTCTGACCATGGGCCCGGGGGGCGGCGATCAGCAGCAAAAATGCGCCCGACAGGAGAATAGATCTCAGCTTATTCATATAACAGCATTTAATGATTAATTGATAATAGGTACTAGTCCTTATTCGGGTTACCTTGCGCGCATAAAGATATTATTTCTTTAATTTTCCGTTGTTTATAAGAACATATATATAATTTTCAGGTATAATCAATCTCATGTATAGCATAAAAGGCCAGTTAGTAGACATTTTACAGCAAAAAATTTACGCGGCGGAAATAGCCCTGGAGGACGGGGTCATTCAGTCGATCACCCCCATAGCGTCCGACGGCCTCCTCCCCTTCATCCTTCCCGGCTTCATCGACGCCCATGTCCATATCGAAAGCTCCCTGCTCATCCCTTCGGAGTTTGCCAGGCTGGCGGTAGTGCATGGAACGGTAGCGACGGTGAGCGACCCTCATGAGATTGCCAATGTATGCGGGTTGCCCGGGGTGGAATTCATGATCCACAACGGGGGCACGGTTCCTTTTCATTTCAATTTCGGAGCCCCCAGCTGCGTGCCGGCGACCCAATTCGAAACGGCCGGCGCCACCCTGGATGCAGCCAAAGTGGAGGAGCTCCTGAAGAACGATCACATTAAATACCTCAGTGAAATGATGAATTTCCCCGGGGTGCTCCATAAAGATCCCGAGGTACTGGAAAAGATCGCAGCGGCCCATCGCCTGGGCAAACCAGTGGACGGACATGCTCCGGGACTACGGGGAGAACAGGCCCGACAGTATATCGAAGCGGGTATCAGCACCGACCATGAATGCTTCACCGCCGAAGAGGCTTTGGACAAACTGCGGTTCGGCATGAAGATCCTCATCCGCGAAGGCAGCGCCGCCAAAAACTTCGAAGCCCTGATCGGGTTACTCAATGACTATCCCGACCAGATCATGCTCTGCAGTGATGACAAACACCCCGACAGCCTTCTCCTGGGCCATATCAACCAGCTCTGCGCCCGGGCCGTCGCCAAAGGCATCGACGTCTTCAAAGTCCTCAAAGCTGCCTGTATCAATCCCGTCCTGCATTACAAACTGGATTCCGGTCTCTTGCGCGTGGGGGATTCCGCCGACCTGATCCTGGTGAAAGACCTGGAAGGATTTCGGGTATTGCAGACCTATATTAGTGGTATTTTGGTGGCGGAAGACGGTAAAACGCTCATCCCCCGGACCCAGGCGGCGCATGTAGCGCCTTCCTCGGCCCCTCCTCCCGCTCCCATCAACAATTTTAATAGCGAGCCCCGCCCCCTGGCCGACTTTGCCTACCCGCTGGATAAATGGGGGGAGCAGGAGAATGTGGAGCAGGTATATGTGATCGAAGCCCTCGACGGCCAGCTCATCACCAATAAGCTCATCGTTCCCGTTAAGGACGTAGTCCCCGCCGGCGGGCTCTTCTTACAGAGCAATCCCGAAAAAGATATTTTAAAAATTGTCGTCGTCAACCGCTATCACCCTGCGCCCGTCGCCAAATCCTTTATCCGCAACTTCGGCCTCAGGCGGGGCGCCCTCGCCTCTTCCGTGGCCCATGACAGTCATAATATCGTAGCCATCGGCGTCGACGACGAAAGCATCGCCCGCGCCGTCAACCTCGTCATCGCCCAAAAGGGTGGCCTCAGTTGCGTCGATCCCGGCACCCCGGCCGGCTCTTCCGCCCCTGGTATTCCTCCCTCGGAGCTCATCCTTCCCCTGCCCGTCGCCGGTCTGATGAGCATGGACGACGGTTATGCCGTAGCCGAAGCCTACACGGCCATCGACACCCTCGCCAAAAGCCTGGGGTCTACTCTTTCTGCGCCCTTTATGACCCTGTCGTTTATGGCGCTGCTGGTAATTCCCCATTTGAAGCTGGGGGATCTGGGGCTGTTCGATGGGGATGGGTTCAAGCTGGTGTAAAATTGGTGAGTACCGTCAGGAAATATTCCTATTTTAATCAAAAGTAATAAGCCTATTACCAATAACGAGAATGACAGAGATAGAAGTACTTGAATATGCGCTAAAAGCCTTTGCCGGTTTGGACGAAGAAGACTTTATTCTTTCATCGTCATTTTGGCAATTTAAAAGCTATAAGAAAGGCGACTACTACAATCAATATAAAACTGTCTGTAAATATTTGGGATTTATAATAGAGGGCGTTTTTCGTTCCTTTGTTATTGATGAAAAAACAAACTGCGAAAAAAATATTTTTCTGTACTCAAAAAACCAGTTTGTAGTAACATTCAAGAGCTTTATCAACCAGACACCCTGCGACTATCACACCCAGGCAATGACAGATGCTTCGGTAATTTACATCAACATCGCCGACCTGCTTGGTCTCTATAAACAGTCGCATAAATGGGAAACCTTTGGCAGACTTTTAGCACAAGAGGCTTTTAATATTGCCATTGAAAGAACTGAAAGCTTTGTTTTCAAAAAACCAGAACAACGTTATCTTGATTTAATTAAACATCATCCTAACATTTTTAATACTATCCCGCTTTATCACATCTCTTCTTATTTGGGCATTCAGGGGCCATCATTAAGTCGTATTCGAAAAAGAATTTCAGGGAAATAAACGATTTTAACTTAAGTTAATAATTACCTGGTTACGCTACTCTAGATTTGTGAGATAATGTAATAAAAGTATGAAAATCTCTTATCAAATTTCCGACGAAAGTTTAGGCGAAAACGGTTTTAAAAATGAAGAAAAAATCGCATTTGAAACCGCCGATATGATTGAAAAAGACCTTCGCAAACAGTATAAAACAGGCCCCGTAAAAAGAGATGTACATGCAAAATTGACTGGTTTGGTAAAAGCTGAATTTAGTGTAAACGAAAATATCCCTGTTCATTTGGCACAAGGCGTTTTTGTGCCGGGAAAAACCTATCAGGCTTATATTAGGTATTCTAACGGTTCGGCCTTGCCGGGTCGTTCGGATAAAAACCCAGACGGCAGAGGGATGGCAATAAAATTATTGAATGTGCCCGGAGTAAAAGTATTGGACAATGCCAAAGAGGCTTCTACGCAAGACTTTGTGATGCAAAATCATACTGCGTTTTTTACAAGCAGCCCAAGCACCTATTTAGCTGTAATGAAAAGAATTAATGGAAATATTTTCGACAAATTATCGTTGCCTTTTGTATTGGGATTCAGAGGGTTGATGCTGGCAAATAAATTTAATGGTGGTAAAATATCCAATCCATTGCAAATCAGATACAACTCGATTTCACCCTATCAACTTGGTGTGGGCGCTAATAAAATAGCAGTGAAGTTCTGTGTAAAACCTATATCGGCTGAAACAGACATAATGCCCAAAAATGCAGAAGATAATTTTTTGCGAACTGCCATGCAAAATATATTGAACAAAACCGACGTATTTTTCAAATTTTATATAAGCCCAAAACATCCAACAACATGAGTGTAGAAGACTATACCATAGAGTGGGATGAACATCAGGCTCCATTTTATGAGGTAGCTACCATACGCATACCCAAACAAAATTTTCAAACAACGGAATTTGATACTTTAGGAGAAAACCTGTCGTTTAATCCCTGGCATACTTTACCCGAACACAGACCATTAGGTTGTTTAAACCGGGTTCGTAAAATTGTATATGAAAGAGTAAGCCGTGTGAGGCGGGAAATGAATAAAGTACCTATACAAGAGCCATAAATTAATAGGCCTTAATCCCACTAATTGGACTACCCCCTTTTTTCTCATTGGACTACCAAAGTCCTCCCGCAATTACCCAACTTCGTAAAAAACTAAAGCAACTATGTCTTCACCCCTCGTCCCCAGCCGCCTGGCCAAACGGGCGCATTTTGATAAAGAGACCATCTACACCATTTTGGACACAGCGCTGTTTTGCACCATCAGCTATTCAGTGGACAACATGCCCTATTCCATTCCTACGGCCTTTGTCCGTTATGAAGACAAGCTCTATATCCATGGCTCGGTAGGCAGTCATTTTATCCGGGAGATCGAGAAAGGCATACCTGTTTGCCTCTCCGTCACCTTACTGGATGCATTGGTGGTGGCGAGATCGGCCTTTCACCATTCCGTGAACTACCGGTCGGTGATCCTCTTTGCCAAAGCGGAGAAGATAGAAGACGAACAGCAAAAGATCGATGCATTCGAGTGGCTCACCAACAAGATGGTGCCCGGCAGCTGGGACTACCTACGCCCGGTCAAAGCCAATGAAGTGAGGAAAACAACGGCCTTAGCCTTTAAAATAGAAGAAGCCTCCGCCAAAGTCAGGACCGGCATGCCGATTGATGAGGAAGAAGATCTGGCCCTCCCGATCTGGTCGGGGATTATCCCTATCGAGACCAAACGGATGTCGCCTATAGCCGATGAACATAGCCGCGATATCCCGCTCCCTAAACATTTATAAGCAGGAATCGGAATCCCCGGGCAAAGGACGTTTATCCGCTTTTTTTCTGATTTAGAAGATCCATTTTCTTTTTTAATTCAGTAAAGGACTTGAGGGGTCCTGTCGTGCAAAACAGATTGGCAACCCATGCAGGGATGCCGCCTCCCGGATTCCAGGCCAGCGTATATTCCACATGTAACGAGGCGGGTGAAGGCATGCTGATGAACCATTCCGCCCTCAAAAAGGGGATCCGGACCAGGTGGTCCTTAAGAGGAGTGAAATCGCAAAGATTGCGGGAAGATATCCGCAATTGCCCGGCACCTACATCCATCCATATCCTGGTATCGCTACAAAAATCACGGTTGGACAATGGCCAGGGAACGGAAATTTCCGAATAATATACCATTTCACTGTCACTTCGTCTCTCCATCAGCCTGCTGGACGAAGTGCTATATACCCAATCTTTATAATGGCTGACATCTTCCAGGATGGAACGTATTTGCCCAAAGTTGCCCGAAAGGTCGAAAACAGCTCTTAACTCATTGAATTTAGAGTCATTAGCCGTTCGGGAATAGATACGGATACCATCCTTGTCCTTTTTAAGTTCCCAGGAAGATTGCGCGAATGCCACACTTCCGGGAAACAGGAACACCACTAAAATCCAGCACAACCATTTTTCCATATCAGTTTTAACGTCCTTTCACCCTAATTATGTTCTCCCAGGAAAAGATTAACAGAAAAACTTCTCCACAATCACTCATTTCAGCGTAATCACCCTTCCAGCCCATAAACGACATGTCGGCAGAGAGCATGGGCCGGGTCAATATTCGGGTGATCGAATTCCCCGATCTTAGTAAGGCCGATCCTTTGCATTACTTTTTCCGATCTTCCGTTCAATAGAGAGGTAAAAGAAAGGATCCTGTCAAAATGGAGCGTTTGGAAACCATAATTCAGGCAGGCAATAGCGGCTTCGGTGGCATAGCCATTTCCCCAGGCTTCTTTTTTAAAACGCCAGCCAATTTCAACGCAGGGAGTAAAATAACTTTCAAATGAGGGCCTGGCAAATCCGGCAAAACCGATGAACTCCTGCGTCGATCTCTTTTCGACGGCAAAAAGGCCATAGCCATTCTGCTCAAAGGCCAGGCCGATCCTTTTGATCATATGTAGGGTCTCTTCCGGCGTTAACGGCTTAGGGAAGAATTTCATGACATCGGTATCCCTGTTCAGTTCGATAAAGGGGTCATAATCGGATTCGATCCATCTTCTCAAACCGAGTCTTTCTGTCGAAATAATATAGGAGCTGCTTTCCATAACGTAATAAACGAAAAAACCCCCAGGATCAGCCGGAGGTTCTCAAAGAATGTTGAATTGTTGGTTTTTCATACGACAGAAAAGGTACGGAACGGGCCAGGGTAACGGATCGGGTTAGGGCAACGGAATAGTTTTCATTTGAATTGGATAATCAAAAATACGCTCCCTTTTCAGTCCGACGAAGAGAAAAGAAGCATATCTCTTAAAATTAATGCTTACTACTTACCGTCTGGTAAAAGTTTCAGAAACGATCAACCAATTCCTTACCGGATGCGGGCCTGAATCTTTTTATTTACATCCTCTTTATGCAGGAGCGCATAATGGATGGCAGTCTTGACAAAATCATTTAAAGACACATTATGGATCGCTGCGTAAACGGCTGCCGATTTATGCAAATCAGCCGGGATCCGGACATTAAAAGTCCCTTTATAAGATTTGTTGGGTTCTTTCCCAAGTTCTTTACAGGTCTGTAAATAATCCTCTACAGCTTCATGAAACGCTTTCTTAAGCTCTTTTACTGAAGCGCCTTCAAAATTCACTAAATCATCGATGCCCAGGAGTTTACCATAGAACACATCGTCTTCCGAACTGAAATGAAGAGATGCATAGTAACCCTTGTATTCTACAATATCATTCATTTTTTATATGCCCCTTTTCTTTTAAATGCCATGTTACTTGTTTGATCACATATTCTTTCACAATATTGCCGGGATGAGGTTTATGCAGGATGATGATATTCTTTTTGTCATCTGCAAATTTCCTTCTGGAACCACCGGTTTTTCCTTTTTTCAATTCGCTATAACCGAACTGAGCTAAAATCTTAACTAATTCCTCCCAGGTCAGATCCTTGGGAATGGCTAACAATCGTTGGATTAACTTTTCGGTCCGGGACATACTTTCGCCTGATTGGTTTTAAATAATTTTTGAGAGACATAGCCGATTTTTTTCTGTTATGAATTAGATAACCTTTTTCAGATAACATAATTGCGATATGCTCTAACAGCACACATCTGCAACTATATTTCAGTTGCAATATATGAATTCCTCAGGAATAATCGAATTTTATTCAGGCTTTTTTGCCCATAAATCGCGGAAGATTTTGCAGCCGACCTATCTCTTTTGGCCGACCTCAGTTGGGCTTTCAACCCATTCACAATTAACCCCTTGAAAAACCCCCAACTAACCTCCGCAAAAAGCCCCCAGCCAGCAATCATTTTTTCTCCATAAAAAATACTTTGCGTATATTTTCCTTTCATTAGAACCCCTCTCCCTTACTCATCTTTAACTTAGTATAAAAAACCTTTGCCATGAACTCACGTCGCGATTTCTTACAGAAACTTACCGGCTCCGCCATCGCCCTCACCCTCCTACCCGGCCACGTCCCCGCCGCCGGCATCGGACAATCTTCCGCCACCGGCGCCAGCCCATTCGACGACGCGTATGAAGGCCCCGTACTGCGCGTAGCGATCATGGGCCTCGGCAGCTATGGTACCCGCGTAGCAGAAGCCATGCAATCCTGCAAAAAAGCCCGACTGGTGGGAGTGATCAGCGGAACCCCTTCCAAGATCGCAGCCTGGAAGGCCAAATACAATATCCCCGAAAAGAACTGTTACAACTACAGCAACTTCGATAACATTAAAGACAATCCCGACATCGATGCCGTTTACGTCATTACCCCCAACGGCCTGCATAAGGACCAGGTCATCCGGGTGGCCAAAACAGGAAAACACGCCATCTCCGAGAAACCCATGGCCATCAACGCCGCAGAGGGACAGGAAATGATCGATGCCTGTAAGCAGGCAGGCGTCAAACTACTGGTGGGTTACCGCATGCACTTCGAACCGAAGACCCTGGAGATCATCCGGATGCGGAAAGCGGGAGAATTCGGGAAGATCCGCTTCTTCCAGGGATTATCCGGATTCGTCATCGGCGACCCCACCCAATGGCGGCTGAATAAGCAACTGGCCGGCGGCGGCGCCATGATGGATATCGGCATTTACTCCATCAATGGCTCCCGGTATATGACCGGCGAAGACCCCATTTGGGTCACAGCCCAGGAGACCAGGACCGATCCCGTAAAATTTAAAGAGGGCGTCGACGAGACCATCCAGTTCCAGCTGGGTTTTCCCAGTGGGGCGGTAGCCTCCTGCCTGTCCACCTATAACATGAACAACCTGGACCGCTTCTTCCTGGACGCTGAAAAAGGATTTGCCGAATTGGCGCCATCTACCGGTTATGGCCCCATCAAAGGCCGTACGCATAAAGGCGAGTTGACCCAACCCGTCACCACCCACCAAACCGTACAAATGGATGAAATGGCAGGCATCCTGCTGGAAGGCAAGCAGCCCATCGTGCCCGTCGACGGCGAAGAGGCCCTGAAAGACCTGAAGATCATCGACGCGATCTACCTGGCCGTAAAGACAGGCCAGAAAGTTACCTTGGCACTATAACCGCATCAACCCTATAACATAACATTGGATCATAACATCTCCATAAAAGATCAGGAAGCGCCCATGACAGATCAAATTACTACCAGGACGGCTACTTTGAAAGACCTGGACACGCTCCTTCGTTTCGAGCAAGGCATTATTACGACAGAGCGCCCCTTTGACCCTACCTTAAAGGAGGGACACATTCATTATTACGACCTGGCCGAAATGATCGCGGCGCCCCATGTCGAGGTAGTCGTGGCAACACTGGGGGAAGCAATCATCGGCTCGGGATATGCACGCATCGAAAACAGCAAACCCTATCTGCAACATGCCCGGCATGCCTATCTGGGGTTCATGTATGTAAGTCCCGATCACCGGGGTAAGGGCGTGAACCAAAAGATCATCGACGCGCTGAAACGGTGGGCCCTTTCCCAAAATATGACGGAGATGCGACTGGACGTGTATGCCGATAATCTGCCCGCCATCAGAGCTTATGAAAAGGCAGGATTCGTTTCCCATTTGATCGAAATGCGCCTGGGCTTAAAGGAGGAATAAGTAATTCACATGAGCCCTGACGAAGCATTCTCCCTAATAAAGAACGACGCTATTCCCCGGGATAAGCGGATCACCCACTGGGCCGACCTGGGCTGCGGAACAGGTCTGTTCACCCAGGCCCTGAGCCGCCTGCTGCAGCCTGGCAGCAGCATTCATGGCATCGACAACCATCCCTCCCTCAAACGCCAGACCACCCCCAACGGCATCGGGCTCATCCCCCTGCAACTGGATTTTGTCACCGACGATTGGCGCTTGCAGCACTTAGACGGGATCCTCATGGCCAACTCCCTTCATTATGTAAAAGACAAAGGCGCCTTTCTTTCCAAAGCATCGGCCTTCCTCCAACCGGAAGCCTCTTTCCTGATCGTCGAATACGATACCGATACCCCCGTCCCGACCTGGGTGCCCTACCCGGTGAGCTTCTCCTCTCTGAAAGAATTATTTACCCATGCCGGCTATACCTCCATCCAACGACTAGCTGAAAGACCTTCCATCTACGGCGGCGGAAATATCTATGCGGCATTGATCAACCCCTGAACCGCGATCTCACCCCTTTCGCCGTAGGGCTCCTTCATCATCGTCCCGACGACCTAACCCTTCCCACTCTTTGCGATAATTCCAACCGCCTGGTCTCGGCTTGGCCCACTGCACAACCGGACAGCCGGTGTATCATTTCTGAACAATGCCCGGGCCTTCTAAAAATATTAAACCATTGATTTTCAACAAAATAGTTTTATGGCATTCCGCTGGCAATTAGTCTGGCACGATCCGGTTGTTAAAAATCCGCCCCCGGATCGACTCTAAAGTCCGACAAACGGAACCCGGATCAACCAGAAAAAACAGTATAAAATGCAAAATCAAACCACCCAGTCAAAGACAACCTGCAGTTCATCCCTGTATTTTGCCGATCATCACGTAATTCATCCAATTATAGTACTATTTATTGCATAGTACCTTCTTTAAACATTATCTTTGTTATGTCAAGTAACCGAAATCAAATTATAAAAAACACTATAAAACTTACAATTATGAAACAGTCAATCCACTTCCTCCGCCAGACAATCAACAACAGTAAAAAAATAGCCCTTATGATGGCTTTGTTACTGACCACCTGCATCACCTACAGCTTCGCTTCCGGCACAGACGATGTCAATGCTGATATCAGGACCTCTTTCCAGAAGGAATTCAGGAACGCACAGATCATCAGCTCCGACGTGCATAAGAAGTTCACGAAGCTGACTTTTAAAATGGACAACGTCATATTCTTCGCTTTCTACGCTGACAACGGTGAATTACTGGCCCTGACCCGCAATATCCTTTCCTCCCAATTGCCGGTGAACCTGATGATGAGCCTGAAAAATGACTACAGCGGTTACTGGATCACCGAATTGTTCGAACTCACCGGCGATGGACAAAACTGTTACTACGTCACCCTGGAGAATGCAGATAAGAAACTGATCTTGCGCTCAACCGGCGACAATACCTGGGAAGTATATGAGAAGATCGCCAAGAATTAAACAACCTTAATAACTCAATAAACGAAGATCCCCGGCCTTCAGGCCGGGGATCTTCGTTTATTATTCCCTCAAATTCTTCACCGGATTGATCATCGCCGTACGCATAGCTTCCAGGCTCACCGTCACCAGCGTGATCAGCAGCACCAGCAACGCCGTACCCGCAAAGACCCACAGGCTGGGCGAGACCCGGTACTCAAAGTCCTGCAACCAGCGGTTCATCAACCACCCCGCCAGCGGAATAGCAATCAGCAGCGCCAGTGCCGTCAGTCGGACAAAACTCCCCGACAACAACACGATAAGATCCGGAACCGAAGCCCCCAGCACCTTGCGAATGCCAATCTCCTTCACCCGTTGCCTGGCGGCATAGGAAGAGAGCCCAAACAGCCCCAGACAAGCCAGCACAATGGCAATCAGGGAAAAAAGGTTCATCACCTTCCCCAGCCGCTGCTCCGCACTATATAATTTATCATAATCTTCGTCGAGGAATCGATACTCGAAGGGCATATACGGCACCAACACCTTCCACTTAGCCTCCAGCCCCGCAATCGTCCGGGTCAAATGCTGCCCGTTCATCTTCACAAGCAACTGCCTCCCCCAACCTTCAGGGAACAATACCAGCGGCCCTATAGCATGATGCAAGGACTCAAAATGAAAATCTTTCACCACTCCCTTCACGAACCCCGGCCGGTTATCCCCCAGGAACATCCGCTTCCCGATCGCCTCCTGCGGACTCCATCCCAGGGCCCGGGCCGCCGACTCGTTCAGTATAAAATGAAACAGCGGTTCCACCTTAACGGTAGCCTCCCCCGCACCCGTCGATCCGGCCTTCCCGGCTCCGGCCGGCGCCTCCGGCGGGCTCGCGTCCTTCGTATCCTGCAGGGTGAGATCCTGTCCCGCCACCAGCTGCAGTCCCGTAGTCCGGATATAATCCTCATCGATCGGATTGGCCGTAACAGACAATTGCTGACCCGCCGGCATCAGGGAGGATCGCATATTATAACCTCCACCGATACTCACCGGCGTGCTGACGCAACGGGTTATACTTAACACATCCGGATCTGAACGGAATTGCTGCTTGATGAGCGCAAGCTCCGGCTCCATCTTGTTTCGCATCGGCAATACCAGTACATGGTCCCGGTCATAACCCAGCTTTTTATGCTGGATATAACGTAGCTGTTGCTGCATGATAAAAGTAGAGACGATGAGGAAGACGGAGATCACCAGTTGGAATACGATCAGCGACTGGCGAAGCCCCTGCCCGGAACGGGTATTCTTCCAGGCCCCCTTCAGCACTTTCACCGGTTGGAACCGGGCCAGGATCAGCGCGGGATAGCTCCCCGCCACCAGGCTGACCAGCATTGTTATCAACAGCACAAACCCTAAAAAAGGCGTCTCAAACAAATCAGACGGAGCTAATTCCTTTCCCGTCAGTCCGTTAAAAGCGGGTAAGACTCCCCAGGCAATGGCCAGGCTCCCTATCGCAGACGCCACACATACCAGCGCCGACTCCCCGATGAACTGCCAGAACAACTGCCCCTTGCCGGCCCCGATCACTTTGCGGACTCCCACTTCCCGTGCCCTTTCGATACTCCGGGCCGTGCTGAGATTAATATAGGTCGCACACGCGATCACCAGGATCAGCAAGGCCACCCCGGCCAATATATAGATATAGGTAATGGAAGTATTGGGCTCGAATCCCTCGTAATCCGAATAGAGATGGACCCGCCGGAATGGTTCCAGGTAAAAATTGATGGTCGCCCCCTTTCCTGCCATCTCTTTTTTCATAAAAGCGGGGATCTTCGCCTGCAGCGAAGACCGGGCCCCTTCACTCTTCAGTAACAGATAAGTGGTGTAATTCGCGTTCCAGTAGGTCTTTTCCTGGTTGGCCTCCAGCGAAGAGAAGGAAGCGAGAAAGTCAAACCGGAACTGCGAATTGGAAGGCACATCCTTCATCACCCCTGTTACCTGGTACAGCGTGCTGTCCGTTCCCACCCGGAGCATTTTCCCCAGGGGATCTTCCTTGCCGAAATATCGCCCGGCCGTCGATTCGGTGACGATCACCTTGCGGGGACCTGATAACGCGCTACGAACATCCCCCTTCAGCAACGGCATGCTGAACAGGTCGAAGAAACTGGAGTCGGCGAACATAAAACGAGTCTCGGAAAAGAGTTGGTCCCCATATCCCACCACCCGGTCTGCATCCGTCATCCGCACGGCGGAGACCACTTCCGGGAAATTCCGCCGGAAGGTGGGGGCTACTTTCGTGCTGGTATAATTCCCTTTCCGGGTCTCCCCCTGGCCGTCGAAATGGTATTCCATGATCACCCGGGCAATCCGGTCCCCCTTTTCCTGGAAACGGTCATAACTCAGTTCGTGCCGGATATACAGCGCGATCAGCAGACAGCTGGTAAGCCCGATCGTCAGTCCGAATATATTGATCACAGAATAGGTCTTATTCTTGCGGAAATTGCGGAGTGCAGTAATCAGCCAATTCTTTACCATATTGTTAAAATCAATTTTCTTGGAGGAGTAATCTCCCTTTAAGATACCCTTTTAATCGTAAATCAGGAAAATGCAATCACCGCTCACCCTCTTCCTTCACCGACAAAATCCCTTCTTTTACCGTCCATTCCCGTGGTTATCGCCTATTGACCCTTGCAAGGTCAGCTTGAACACCCTAGTTTTGACCTGAATTCAACCCCATTAAAATTCAACAAAATGAGCGATCAAGATCAAAATATAAAAACGGAGGATCAAAACACCTTCAGGGATCAGGACAGGAGGCGTAACAGAGGCCTGGGGCGTATAGGGGCCGGTCTGTTCCTACTCCTGATCGGCGGTGTCCTCCTCCTGGACCAGATGGGCTTCCCATTGCCCGACTGGTTATTCAACTGGCATGTCCTGATGATCGTCGCCGGCCTCTTCATAGGACTGCGGCATAATTTCCGGGGAGGCGCCTGGCTGGTGCTCATCCTTATCGGGGGCTTCTTCTTCCTGCAGGACTACTACCCCCGCTTCCCCCTTCAGCGCTTCATCTGGCCGGCCGTACTCATCTTCGTAGGCATGATGATCATCATCTCTCCCAAGGGCCACCGGAGCCATTGGCGGGACAGCGGCGACTGGAGCCGGCATGCGGAAAGATGGAGAAGAAAAACAGCCCAGGGTTTCGCCACGATGAAAGAAGGTTATTCCTCGGAAGACTTCGTGGACGCCACAGCCATCTTCGGCGGCGTGCATAAAAAGATCGTCTCGAAAAATTTCCGGGGCGGCGATATCACCAGCATCATGGGCGGTACCGAGCTCGACCTGACCCAGGCCGACTTCACCGGCGTGGCCAAACTGGAGGTCACCCAGGTGATGGGCGCTACCAAGATCATCGTCCCCCCCCATTGGGAAGTCCGCTCGGAAGTCACAGCCTTATTCGCCGGCTACGAAGACAAACGGCAGCAGCCGGCCATCACCAATCCGGATAAACTGCTCATTCTGCACGGAACTTCCGTTTTCGGCGGGATCGAATTGAAAAATTATTAAACCACCTCCATCCTAAAGAATTCCCCCTTTAGGGGGAAGGGGGATAAAACCAACAACTATGAACTGGTATCTGAGCAAAATCGTTTTCAGGATCATCTGTGGAGAGGGACAGCACACGCCGCAATTCGACGAACAGCTCCGCCTCATCACCGCCGATAACGAACAGGAAGCTTTTGAAAAAGCCATGCTCATCGGCGAAAAAGAACAGGACGGTTTCTACAACCATGAGCAGCAACTCGTGCAGTGGAAATTCGTCAATGTCGCAGAGCTCTACAAACTGAGCGGACTGCTGGACGGAGCCGAAGTCTACTCCCGGATCCAGGAGACAGACGACCCCGACCGGTACATCGAGTTCACCAACAAAAAAGCCGACCATATCCGGTTCAGCTGCATCCCTAAAATGTTACGGCTCTTATAATTTTTTCTAAACTAATTGACTTGGCCAGAAGCCCCTTATCTATCGGAAAATTTCTCCTCATCTTCATCTCCTGGTGGCTCATCTGGGCCCTCCTGCAGACCATGCTGCTCCTGGGATTCGGATTGCAATTTGGAATAGCCCTCGCCGATAGTCTGGTGTCGAATACCTTACTCGCACTTGCCTGCGGTTTCGTCAGCAACAACCTCCAATATTACCTCCCTAAAAAAGAAAGATACTGGTACATCCTCTTCGTCAGCCTGGGCCTCAGCGGCCTGATCCTGCTCGCCTGCAAAGGCATCCTCGTGCCCCTGCTCAGCGAGAAAACAGGCGATAACAGTTATGCCCTGTTCTTTTCCCGCTCCTGGCCCGTCCGCTTCGACATCATATTCCTGCAGATGGGCTGTATGACCATCCTCAGCGTGCTATGGTACTCCTCCGAAGAAGAACAGCAGAACCTGCAGCGGAAGGCCGATGCAGAGCGACTCTCCAAAGAAGCCGAGCTCTTCAAGCTTCGTCAGCAGTTTGCCCCCCACTTCCTCTTCAATAGCCTGAATTCCATCAGCGCCCTGGTAGGCAGTCAGCCCGAGCAGGCCCGCAAAATGATTCAGCAGCTCTCCGATTTTCTCAGGGGCAACCTGAAAAAAGAAGAACAGCAATGGGTCCTGCTCTCCGAAGAGCTGCAATACCTCGAACTCTACCTGGACATTGAAAAAGTGCGCTTCGGACATCGGTTAACTACCGTCATCGACCATGACCTGGACAGCCTGGACATGCGGCTGCCACCCATGTTGCTGCAGCCTATCGTGGAGAACGCCATCAAGTTCGGGCTCTATGATACGACGGAAGCCGTCACCATTTCCATTTCCGCCCGGGCCGGGGACCACTTCGTACGCATCACCGTACAGAACCCCTTCGACCCCGAGACCTCCCGCCCCACAAAGGGCGCCGGCTTTGGACTCAGCTCCATACAAAGGCGGCTTTATCTGCTCTTCGCCCGGGCCGATCTCCTGGAAACGAAAATCGAAGGGCAGCTTTTTACGACCATCGTGAAAATCCCACAGTTATCAATTGCAAATATTACTAATATTGACATAGCTACCGAACCCACTAACAATACCTACTTATGATAAAAGCTATTATAATAGATGACGAACCTCTCGCGAGGCTGATCGTACAGGAATACCTCCAGGCCTACCCGGAAATAACGGTCGTACAGGAATGCACCGACGGATTCGAAGGGATCAAAGCCATCCAGCAGTACCACCCCGACCTCCTCTTCCTGGATATCCAGATGCCCAAGATCAATGGATTCGAGATGCTGGAGCTGGTGGAAGAGCCGCCCGCAGTCATCTTCACCACCGCTTTTGACGAATACGCCATTCGCGCCTTCGAAGCCCACGCCGTAGACTACCTGCTCAAACCTTTTAACAAGCAGCGCTTCGACAAAGCCATCCGCAAATGGCTCGACCAGCACGCCCTCACCCAGGCGGCCGTGCCACCCGCTACACAGACCATCCCCGGAGCCCAGGGTTCCCCCGATGCAGCCGGATCCGGCACATCCATCGAACCGGGTTCCGCCACCCGCCCGTCTACCGAGCCGGCGCCCTCATCCCGCCCGACGGCAGATACCCGGGAGAATACCCGCGCCTTGCTGGAAACGGCAGCCCACTCACCCCTTCAGCAACACCGGGTCGTCGTCAAGACAGGCGGAAAGATCAAGATAATCCCCGTCGAAGACATTCATTACCTCGAGGCCTCCGACGACTACGTTAAGATCCATACCCACAACGGCGCCTTTCTGAAAAATAAAACGATGAGTTACTTCGAGCAGGTGCTCGACGGCTCCCAGTTCGTCCGCACTCACCGCTCCTATATCCTCAACGTGCAACAGGTCACCCGCATCGACCCTTACGAAAAAGACAGCCACCTCTGCATCCTCCAGTCCGGAGCGCAGGTCCCCGTGAGCAAGGCCGGTTACGTGAAGCTAAAGGCGGTATTGGGATTGTGAATTGTGTTGGGATTATGAATATCGCAGCGCCGGTATTATATTGCGGAATGAAAAAAACTGGCCTGCTCACCCTCATCCTTATCTGCACCCGCGCCCTGTCCGGTTTATCTCAGGATACGACTTATTTCGATGCCGGCTGGAAAGAGACCCCGCGGGACAAATACAGGTACTTCAAAACCAAACTATTGTGTTCCGGTTTTAGCTAAGCCTCCTGTCCAATCCACACCGCTCCGCCGATACTATCGCGGCTGGCGCCGGTTACGGATGACAATACATTATTCTCTTCCCGCCAGCGAAGGACCCCGATGAGCGCCATCACCAACGCTTCCTTATAATCGATCAGGTCTTTGTCTGCATCGGAAGACGGCACTATGACATCCACCCCCAGCGGCGCCAACAACTCCCGTAACCGCCCGATCAGGAAATGATTATGCACCCCGCCGCCCGTCACCAGCATTTGGCGCCCGGCCGTCGTCGAAGCTTCTGCCGTTCCGGCATCCGCAGCCGCCAGCCTCGGAACCCCTGCCGGGAATCTGTCCACCGCATTCCTTATCTGAATAGTGATATGCTCCACATACGTCCGCAGCGCATCGGGGATCGCAAGCCTCGCCTCCACGATCATCGGATACACGGTATCCGTCCCGAACTCATTGGCAAGCGACTTGGGATATCCCTGCCCGTAATAAGGCAGCTCATTCAGCCGGCGCAGAAGATTTTCGTCGACCCGGCCCGTAGCCGCCAGCGCTCCTCCCTCATCATACTCCTTACCCACCGTCGCCGCTAGCTGATTCAGCACCCGGTTGGCCGGACATACGTCATAAGCAACAAATTCAACCGGCGGAAACCCGGACCTCGAAGCACCCTGACGGGAAATATTGGCAATCCCACCCAGGTTGAGAAAAAGATCATATCCATATAGCAATAACTTCTCTCCGATAGGAACGATCGGCGCTCCCTGTCCCCCCAGGGCCAGGTCCATAGCCCGCAGGTCACTTACCACATTGATCTTCGTCGTGGCTGCCAGGGCAGCCCCGTCGCCCAGCTGCGCCGTCATCTTCCGGGCAGGTATATGAAAGCTGGTATGCCCATGACTGGCAATCAGCTGCACCTGGTATTGCAAATGGAAAGTTTCGATGAATTCATTCACCCGCTCTCCCAGGTAGTGACCATATTCCGTATGTAATAACTGATAATCGCGGGCGGAGAGATCCGGCGCCGCCGCCAGCCGCTGCTTCCAGGCCGGCGTATAAGGGTAACAGGCGGTATGCAGAAAATCAAACGTCCATTTCCGGGGACTGTCCTTCGAAGTAGCAGCGCTCTCCTGCAGGTGAACATACGCTATATCCAATCCGTCCAGGCTGCTGCCGCTCATGAGTCCGATAACTTTATAAACCATAGGACCGCAAAAATAAGTCAACTGGGTCAATCGGCCGCTCTACCCCTCCGTCTTCCTAAAAACCAGCCAATCCCCCAGCTTCCACTGGATCCCATCCCGGCTCGTCTCATAACTCATCTTAAAACTGCTATCCGACAGCTTTTCATATATAAAATGTTCGAAGTAGTTCCCCACTTGCGAAAGATAGGCATGTGCCGTCAGGATCAGTCGCCCGTTCTTCCATCCATTACTCACAAATTGCCGGTGCCCCTGGAAATTGTCAAAACAATACGCGAGGAACTCCCCCGTCTGCCGATCTACTCCCCAATACGCATCCGCCTTATACGAATCAGGCAACTTATCCCGGTGTGTATAGACTAGCCAGCAACTATCCAGTGATAATTGGAAAGAGACATCCGCCGCTACTTTTTTCCCATTGGCAAATTCCCCCTCCCCTTTCCAGTAACCCATAAAAAAATGCAGCAGGTCAGGGTCGGGCCGGTGTGGCGCATTATCTGTCTGGGCAGCCGTTGGGAGAACGATCGATGCGTTAAAAGCAAGGAGGAACAAAAAGATTTTTTCCATGAAATGCTATTTAATAGATCAGGGGGTCCGGTTGGATGAATGCACAAAAATAGCCAGCTTCCCCAAAGGGTCGCCAGCTATTCAACGATTTCCATCCTGCATTCAACACTTTTTACCCCTGGCTCAAAATCTTGTTCCAGCCAGTCCCTTTGCAAACTTCTTTTCACGCTCTTTCGACCGATGATTTAAAGCTAAAAAAGGGCAAAAAAAATAACAAATCCTTTATTAAAACAACTTTAAAGTTGTTTTAATGCAAATTCAACTTTACCTTTACATCCAAACCTATTCTATCAGTAATCCTGGTTACCCTGGATGAAATACAGCTTTTCCTATCTGACTTTCATGCCAAAATGGAAATCTGGGGAATTGTGATCAGAGACGACCGGGGGAAGAACAGGCAAACGCTTTTAGATCTTGAAATGACCAAAGATGGTAGGAATAAGGTTTTGAAATCTTTAGTCAGACAAGATTTTTCCGAAGGCCCGTTTCCTGATAAATTATATGGGGGCGTGGATCTATGGGTCTTCGGGAAAATGGTCAGGGGAAAAGAAATTTATATTAAAATAACGATGGGAATAAAAGGAGCACAGGTAATTTGCATATCCTTTCATATCGCTGAACATCCTATGAAATATCCATATAAACAGTAGAAAGAGGGGACGCTTAAAAATTTTAAATAAAATGAAAAGTCCTTTTACAGGAGGTGAAGCCGTCCTCCGTCAGGAATGGAGAACGATGGATTTCCGCAAGGAATCCTTTACAATTATGTATCATTATTATGTTTGTAAGGATACGGGAGAGCAATTCACAAATGATGAATTGGACGAGGTAGACCTCACCCAGGTTTACAACCAATACCGGGAAAAATACGGTATCCCGTTCCCAGATGAAATAAAAAACATTCGGGAACAATACGGATTACCCGCTAATAAAATGGCAGAGGTATTGGGCCTGGGCATCAATGTATACCGTAATTATGAGGCAGGTGAAGTGCCCAGTGTATCTAACGGAAGGCTGCTGCAACTAGTAAAGGATCCAAATGAGTTCAAACGATTATTGGAATATAGCAGCAAAGAATTTACGCCGGAAGAATTGGCAAAAATCAACAAAAAGCTGGAGCGGGCATTAGACGATTGGGATATCTTTCAACATAATTACGAAATAAGGCTATTAGGTGAGAAAAGGCCCAATCGGTATAATGGGTATCGGATACCGCATCTGGAAAAGGCAGAAAATATGATCCTTTTCTTCTCAGCGAAATTGAAGCCATTTAAGACCAAGATGAATAAGCTGCTTTTCTATGCAGATTTTCTGCATTTCAGAAAAACCTGCTTTTCTATTAGCGGGTTGACCTATAAAGCGATTCAGATGGGACCTGTACCCAAAAACTACGGGGGCTTGTATGACCAGGCTATGGAAAATCAATATGTAAGCACCGAAATACATGATTTTGGAGAATACAGGGGAGAACAATTCGTACCAACTAACCAGAAAGTATTTAAAGACGAACTGTTTAGCGATAGTGAAAAAGAAACTTTACATACCACAGCGGAATTCTTTAAGCAAAAAACGGTCAGTACCATCATTGAAATGAGCCATGAAGAAGAAGGCTGGAAAAGGAGTATCAATGAATTTAGTTTCATTAGCTATTTATATGGCTTTGAACTAAAATATCCAATCCTTATCCAGCCCTCCGCGCCCTAATCCTCCCGGCTCCCATCATCAGCCATCCGCACCATCTTCGGGTAGAAGATTGCCACCCGGTCAACCAACTCCGTTTGCGCACTCATCACCTTATTGATATCCTTATACGCCATCGGCGCCTCATCCAATCCAGCCCCGATAAGCGTCACCCCATGCTGTTTCAGCATAGCCCTCATTTCTTCCCGGGTGATCTGCTGTATTGCCTTCGTCCGGCTCATCTGCCGCCCCGCCCCATGAGAAGCGGAATGGATCGCACCCACTTCCCCCCGGCCTCTCACCAGGAACCCCGGAGCCGTCATACTTCCCGGAATGATCCCCATTACCCCCTTTCCGGCCGGAGTAGCCCCCTTTCTATGTACCACCACCTCCTCCCCATTCCAGCTCTCCTTCCACGCGAAATTGTGATGGTTCTCAATCTTTGCAAGGAGCTGCCCCCCGATGGCCTTCGTCAGTTTCTGATGAATGACCTCATGGCAGGCAGACGCATAATCTCCGGCCAGGTTCATCGCCAGCCAGTATTCCTGCCCCGCCTCCGAATCCAGGTCCAGGTACGCCAGGTTGATCGCCTCCTGCGGAAGCTTACAGATCTCCTTGGCCAGCCGCGTATAGTGACCTGCGATCGTAGCGCCAAATCCCCGGGAACCCGAATGAGTCAATAAAGCCAGGTATCTGCCCTTCTCCAACTTCAGCAAAGCATCCCCCTCGCTGAACTCGATGATGCCCCATTCCGCAAAGTGGTTTCCTCCGCCAGAAGAACCCAGCTGCGAATAAGCCTTGTCGTGTAACTGCTTAATAAAAGGCGCAATATTGAATTCCTCTCTGTCCAGTACAGCATGATCCGCCTTATACTGCCCATGAAAACCATGCCCGGCGCCAAACTTCGTATGCGCAATCAACTCCCGCTTATATTTGGCCTCATTTTCCAAAAAATGACCCTCCGGAATATCGAATATCGACAGGGCCATCCGGCACCCGATATCCACCCCTACTCCATAAGGGATAACAGTATTGCGGGTCGCTAATACTCCCCCGATGGGCAAACCATACCCCTGGTGCGCATCCGGCATCAGCGCGCCGGCTACCGTAACAGGCAGCTTCATGGCAATTTCCATTTGTTTGATCGCCCCTTCCTCTATGAAGCCGGCCCCATAAACAGCATATTCCTGCACCTGCTCCCGCAGCGCGATCGTTTCATCATTCCCCTTTAATTTCGTGTTCATTTTATACTCATTTAAATTATCCGTATTCATCAACCCGCCCGTTCACTCCACTCTAAAGATCACCTTGTCCTGCCACTCTCCCATCACCACTTTCCCCACGGTGAGCAATTCATTCTTTAATCGTTCATATTTATTCATACCCCAAATATGCACATAAACCTGCGCAGCATATCTGCGCAGATAAAAATATTTTTCCAGACACCTCTCATTTTGTTGATAACAAGCCACCTACGCAGCTCTATTGCGCAGATTTGTTGCGCATCCAAGAAAGCTTTCTTATTTTTACCCAATCATGTCCATCAACAAATTAGCCCTGATCCGATACAAGACAATCGATGAATGCCTCCGCAACAGAGTCCGGAAATGGACCCTGGAAGATCTTATAGACAAGGTGTCCTCCGTATTGTATGAATACGAAGGCATCCACTCCGGAGTAAGCCGCCGCACCCTGCAAATGGATATTCAACTGATGCGCAGTAATAAATTAGGATACAATGCTCCCATCATTGTCACGGGTAAAAAATTTTATTCCTATGAAGACCCGAAGTACAGTATTACCCAGGCGCCAATCAATAACAAGGATGTAGAGAAAATGAAAGAGATCGTAGGCGTGCTCAAGCAATTTAATGGGTTCAATTATTTTGACGAGATGAGCGACATGATCGCCAAATTGGAAAACAACCTCTATAGATCGACTCATCGCGACGGCAATTATATCCAGTTCGAAAGCAATCAGCAGCTTAAGGGATTACAGCATATCAACCCTCTTTACCAGGCTATCCTGCACAAGCGCCCCCTCCTCCTGGAGTATAAATCCTTCAAAGCCACCCAAGCCCGAAAGAACATCTATTACCCGTACCTGTTAAAGGAATACAGGAATCGCTGGTTCCTGATCACGAAGGCGCAAGACGGGAAATCATTGATGACACTGGCCCTGGACCGGATCCTGGAATTTCAGGAATTGCCCAAAGAACCCTTTGTTCCGTACGAAGGAGTGGAATTCGACCGCTATTTTTCCGACCTGATCGGCGTCACCAAATCCGAAAAAGACCGTCCTCACAAAGTGATCCTCCAGGTAAACAAATCCAACGCTCCCTATGTCCTCACCAAACCGATCCACCCCAGCCAATCCATTCTCAAAGAAGAAGAGGACGGCCTCCTTATCCGGATCGATGTGGTCCTTAATTTTGAGCTGGAAAGAGAGATCCTTGGTTTCGGAGAGAGCATAAAAGTACTGGCGCCCCGTCTGCTCGCCTCCAGGATCAAAAGGAGATTGGAACTGGCCCGGCGGTCATACGAATAATCCGCTCCCTAGCCATTCCCCGCCACGGGATTCGTGGCTGCGGCGTCCCCGGCCGGGGCTGCCGGGGCCACGCCCGGCCCCGCCACGGTATGCTCTCCCCCATGACGGGCTATCAGCAAGTCGCTCACCTCCTGTAAAATATCCTGCTTCACAACATTCTTACCCGGACAAAACTTATGCGTAGTTAACGGATCTTCTTTGTGCAACCGGATCATGGAAGGATTCGAAGGATCCAACCCCAGTACCGCACAGAGAGTAGCCATCGCCGCTACCGCATTCTGTCTTACCTGCAGCCCTCTTCCACTGCTGAATAACTCCCGGTCATAATCTCCCAGCATTTCAATACCCAGCGATAACTTATTCCAGGAAGGAGAATGCACCCCTGACATCGTGAGCGGAGTGAAAACCCAGATCTGATGGTCATCGACGAACAGATGAGGCCCGGCACTCCAATGCATCTTATCCCGGTAATAGGACACAAGCCCCTGTATATTTTGACTGGTAAGCCCCGCCGGACAAGCGGCCAGAGAGGGATCGCTCGTATTATGCAGGACGATAAAGGAAGGTCGCCAGGCATTCCATTGCAGCGAATGACAATAAGAGTCCAACCCATCCCGGGTAAAACTAAGTCCTACAATTGGCTTCCAGTCCGACATAAACAAATAGTTAAAGGTGAATGGATTACCAAAGATAACCCACCGGGCAGGTCCTGTCAACAGTGGAAACACTGTTTTTTGCCCGCCGTTTTGCCCTTTCAATCGTCCTCCCTCCCCTTGCGGGATTCTCCCGATTTTTAATGTAAGTTTGCTAAACACCTTTTCGATATGGTCGTCAATCTAAGCGAAGAATATTCCCTGCTATGCAACTGGATCGCCGAAATCCGCGACGAAGAAATTCAGAAAGACCGGATGCGCTTCCGGCGTAACCTGGAACGTATCGGAGAAGTAGCCGCTTACGAGATCAGCAAGACCCTCTTCTTCGAAGAAAAAGAAGTACAGACGCCCCTGGGCATCGCCATCACCAAACAATTGAAGGACCAGCCCGTGATCGCCACCATCCTGAGAGCAGGACTTCCCCTGCACCAGGGTATCCTGAACTATTTTGACAAGGCGGATAACGCGTTCATCTCAGCCTATCGCAAACATCAGCCCGACGGCAGTTTTGAGATCAGCCTGGACTATGTTTCCTGCCCCGAGCTGGAAGGTCGCGTAGTAATTATCTCGGACCCCATGCTGGCAACCGGGGCTTCCCTGGTAAAAACCATCCAGTTCCTCCGCGAGGAAGGCCACCCTTCCGAAATCCATGTAGTGGTCGCCATCGCCTGCACCGTGGGCATAGAATACGTACTTCGTAGCGAACCCCGTTGCAAAGTCTGGTGTGGCGCCATCGACGATGAACTCACTGCCAAAGGATATATCGTGCCCGGTCTGGGCGATGCCGGGGACCTGGCTTTTGGGACAAAAGTGCAGATGTAGATGGGGAAGAAGGATTTGCGGCCCGATTAGCGGACCTTTGGCCCTGTAGGCCTCAGGTCCGGGTCTAATAATGGGCCTTCGGCCAAAACGCCCTTGGCATTTTTTTTCCGGGGGATTCTTTATTTTGCCATTTTTGTATTATTTTTCAAATTCTATCCTTTAAATAACCCAACCGTCAGATCGATTTACCCGTCTATAGTAAGAAGCATGCTTTTTAATTGATAACCAGAGACCTTAACTGTTTATGAAGACCCAGACAATATCGCCTAGTGACTGTCACAGGATTCTTACCCGCCCGCGCAAGCTCCTCCCGCTAATCCTTCTTTTTTCGGGTTTATTCTTATTCGCAAAGACGACCCTGGCGCAAGACCCCGGATTTTCCCAGTTTTTCGCCTCCCCCCTCACCCTGAATCCCGCCCTCACCGGCAAATTCAACGGCGTGGTCCGGGTAGCCGGCAACTACCGCAACCAATGGCCCTCTATCAATAATGCATTTATCACCTCCACGATCTCCGTGGACGCTCCCATCCTAAGAAACAAACTTCCCGAAAACGACACCTGGGGCCTCGGCCTCATGGCCATGACCGATAAAACAGCCAGCGGTATCCTGACCAGCAACTTTTTCTCCTTTTCGACAGCTTATCATAAGAGCCTCGACGAAGACGGCCTCCACCAGCTCGGAGTCGGTTTCCAGGGCAGCTACGCCAATAAAAGCTTGGACGGCACCCGCCTCACCTTCGAGGACGGCCTGCAACTGGACGGTACCTGGCTGCGCTCCCCCACGGAAGCCATCAACTCCCAATATGTCAACGTCCATTATTTCGATATGAACCTGGGCCTGCTCTACAATGGCTCCAACGGGACCAACAACTACTATTTCGGAGCTTCGGCCTATCATCTCAATCATCCCAAAGAATCTTTTCTGGGAGTGGATACCATCAACGTTCCCACCCGGCTGACCTTGCACGGCGGGGGCTTTTTCCCGGTGACCGGCTCGCCCAGCACCATCTATGTCAGCGGCCTGTTCAACAGCCAGGCAGGAGCGCGTGAGGTCGTACTGGGAGGCGCCTGGGCCGTCAGCGCCAGTAATGACCAGGAAGACCCGGTCAATTTCTATGCAGGTCTCTGGGGGCGATTCACCAATACCACCGATGCGCTAATCCCTTACGTGGGACTGGACTTCAGCAGCTTCAGCCTCGGGGTGACCTACGACGTCAATGTCTCCGCGCTGAAAACGGCCTCACAAAGCCGCGGCGGCGTCGAGATCTCTTTGATCTATATCAAGAAGCCTTCCGACGGACGTCACGGTGTTCCCTGCCCGCGATTCTAAGAAGAAGGTCTGGCAGCAGATACGTTCATCCGGACGCCTGCGGCGGCCTCCTCGATCATATTGTCTTTGATGGCCTCCGGCCATCGCGGCTCACATACTTATTTCCTTTAATAAAGAACCGGTACGGCAGCTCCGCATCCGGCCCCGCATAGTCCACCCCTATCCGTGGCGATACCCCGATCTCCGCCTTACGGGGACGCACCCCATCATCCCCGATAAAGATCTCGTCTTCATGCAGAGAAGCTCCCGTATACAACGTAGCCAGCCCCAGCGCCCTGGATAAATTGCCCGGCCCCCGGGTGAGCGTATAATCCAGTTTCTCTTTTCCCGTCCGCTCCAGCATGAGCGGAATACCCTCCAGAGGATCCAGCGCCCGGATGAGGATCGCATGGGGAATATCTTTTTTATTGGTCACCACATTAAACAAATGATGAATACCATAGATCAGGTAGACATAAGCCCTGCCCGCCTCTCCGAACATTACCTCCGTTCGGCTCGTACGCCTGCCCGAATACGCATGGCTGGCCCGGTCCACCACCCCGTTATACGCTTCCGTCTCCACGATCCTGCCGGAACTCCGCTGCCCACCGAAATCCGTCACCAGGATCTTACCCAGCAACTCCCGGGCGATCCGCACCACATCCGGCCGGTCGTAAAAAGAATTATCCAACTTTTTAATCTTTACCACCAAATAAATATTTTAAGTTTGAGGACACGATGCGTGTTCCTGCAAAGAATTACATTTCAATGAATTCTTTACAGGAACATTACATTTGACCTAACAAAATAAATAAAAAGGAAAACACCTTGCTAAAAGAGATTATCATAGCCTTTCAGTCATATTACAAGGCTCATCAGTTCATCAGTAAGCATAGGTTGTGGAAATGGATCATTATCCCCGGCATCCTCTATACTCTCCTGTTCTGCGTGGGAATGTATTTCTTCTGGGAATCCTCCAATGGCGCCGTATCCTGGCTCAGCCGGGTGATCGGCATCGAGAAATTTCTGCATCACGCACAGAGCTCCTTCCTTAGTTTCATCTTCCTTATGGGAGGCATCATGGTGCGGCTGGTCCTGGTCTTCTTCTATTTCTCCCTGTTCAAATACCTGTTCCTCATCATCGGCTCCCCCCTCTTCGCCTATCTGAGCGAGCAGACGGAAGCCCTTATCAACGGGAAAGAATACAACACCTTCCAGTTCCGGCAGCTAGGACACGATATGCAGCGGGGCATTCGACTGGCTCTACGCAACAGCCTCTGGCAGACCGTCTACACCATCTCGATCCTCATCCTGTCTTTTATCCCACTAGTGGGCTGGATCACTCCCGTCATCTCTACTTTCGTAGAGTGTTATTATTATGGATTTTCCATGCTGGACTATAGCTGCGAACGGCATAAACTGTCGCCTGCCGCCAGCATCGCCTTTATCAGCCAGCACAAAGGCCTGGCGATCGGCAACGGAATGGTCTTTTACGGGATGCATTTCATCCCCATCCTGGGCTGGGTACTAGCCCCTTCCTATGCCGTCATCGCCGCCACCATCAGCCTCTATCACCAGAATTTGGAATAGGGCAAGCGAAACCACCAATCGGGCCAGATCCATCTCACCGGTCAGGCTTCATAACCGAAAATCGAATCAACGCATGTCTTCTTCAACAGCAATAGTCTACCTCATACCCTGCTTCCTGGATGAAAACTCCTTCAAGCCCCTCCCCGCCTACCTCCTGGACGCGGTGAAGGAATGTACTGTTTTCTTTGTGGAGAACGAGCGCAGCGCCCGTCGTTACCTCAAATCCCTCTGGAAGGACATGGTCATCGACGACTACGAATGGTTCACCATCCACAAAGCGGAAGAAGAAGTGAAATCCGCCTTCCGGCAGAAGCTTAAAGAAGGAAAGACCATCGCCCTCATCAGCGAAGCCGGCTGCCCCGGCATAGCCGATCCCGGGCAAATATTGACGGAAGCCGCCCACCAGGCCGGCGCCACCGTCCGCCCCCTCGTCGGCCCCAGCTCCATCCTCCTGGCCCTGATGGCCAGCGGTATGAACGGACAACAGTTCCGCTTCTGCGGTTACCTGCCCGTCGATGCCCCCGCCCGGGCAAAAGCCCTGAAAGAACTGGAATCGGATTCCCTGCAGCGCAACTCGACTCAGGTCTTCATCGAAACCCCCTATCGTAATAACCAGGTCCTGGAGACCATTCTGCAGATCTGCCGCCCCCATACCCAAATCTGTGTGGCTTCCAACCTCACGGCCCCCAACGAATTCATCCGCACTAAAACCGTGGCGGAATGGAAGGAGTGCGAGGGTGCGAAAGGCACTCCGAAAGGCCTGCCCGACCTGCACAAACAACCCGCCATCTTCTGCCTCCTGGCGAAGTAGAAGTCATTTGTAATGTCGGTCCATCAGTGATACGTCAGGGCCTTGATACGATAATATACGATAAGGATGCTAATCCATCCTGGCGCACGGAATGGAACACCCGGCGTATCATTTTCGGACATTGGCCCGGGGCAGTATTATACAATAGCCTATTTCACAGCGCCTTATAAAACTGGCATTTTCTTAGCTTCCCTTC